>Ga0213878_10000433_pt1 | contig 15653 bp, 17 predicted proteins | sample VelepicoBEBS_R02_FD_161053 | JGI IMG/M metagenome (GOLD analysis project Ga0213878, IMG submission 161053) | Vellozia epidendroides bulk soil microbial communities from rupestrian grasslands, the National Park of Serra do Cipo, Brazil - BS_R02 | ecosystem: Environmental > Terrestrial > Soil >... | reverse complement strand
GTCGACCCGGACGCCCGCGGTCGCCGGCGTTCCGGCGAGCTCGGTCTGCAGCGGCCCGAGCGGCTTGGCGACGGTGACGGCGTTGATGACCGTGAACTTCGAGGCGGTCGCGGCCGGCTCGAAGTGCGAGACGACCTCGCTGAGGTGCACGAGGCTCTCGCCGTTCGGCACCGTCCCGTTCACGACGATCGAGCGGTCCAGCGCTTCGACGCGCACGCCCGGGTCGGTGATCGAGTCTTGCATCATCCGCCGCAGGCTCTCGAGGCTCTGCTCGGTGACGGTGACGTCGAAGCTGCGCCGGCCGTAGCCGGTCCACACCAGCAGCGTCGTGCGGCCGGCGGCGCGGCCGCTGATGACGATCTCGGTGTTCCCGACCGCCAGCACGCCGGCGACCTTGCCGTCACCGACCGCGACCCGGGTGAGGCGCGGCGTCTGGACGACCATCGACTGTCCGGTGCGCAGCGCGACCGGCGTCATCGTGTCGGCGGAGGAGGCGAGCGGGGCTGCCGTGACGGCCGTCACGGCGACCGCGGCGGCGAGCGAACGAAGGGCGTGATGCAAAGCGATACCTCTCGCAGGAAAAGCGCGAGTCCGTTGCAGCGAGTATGCCAGACGCCGGCGTTGACCGTGCGTTGACAGGGCGTGGACAGACCGTCAATTCTTCCGGAACGGTCTTTTCAAGCGTGGTCCGGGGTGTGTACGATGCGGCCACGATGCAGCTTCACAGCACGTCCACGTTCGCGTTCGCCGCAGCCGCGGTACTCGCGATCTGCGCTCCGGTCGGTGCGCAGCCGTCGGGCAACGCCGTGAGCGGCATCACGGTCACCGCGACGCGCGCGGTCGGGACGGAATCGGTGCACATCACCGGGACCGGGCCCGCCTCGCGGCCGCTGGAAGCATCGCTCTACGCGACGTTCTCGCGCGATCTTCCGACGGTGCTGCTCAGCCGCCGCCCCGTCGCAACGGACGCGACGGGCCGCTACGACGCGACGCTACCGATCGCACCAGGCTTCTTCCGCAACGCGATCGTCACCATCGTCGTCGATGCCGTACCGGCGGGCGCCGGTGCTCGCGCGACGATCACCGTCGGTCCCCCCAACAACCCGGCTCCGCCGGACGACATCCCAGCATCCGTGCGCTAGCACACCACCAAGGAGTATGAAATGAACGCCATCCGCACCATCCTCAACGACGAGTCCGGCCAGGGTCTCGCCGAGTACGGCCTCATCCTCGGTCTGGTCGCGGTCCTGTCCATCGCCGCCGTCGTGTTCCTGAGCGGCAAGATCCAGGGCCTCCTGAGCAACGTCGGCAGCAGCATCTAAGGCGCTCCGATGATGCGCATCCTCCGCGACGACCGAGGCCAGGGTCTCGGCGAATACGGTCTCATCCTCGGGCTCGTCGCGGTGATGTGCGTCGCCGCGGTCATGTTCTTCAGCGGCCAGATCCAAGGCATGCTGAGCAACATCGGCAGCAACATCTAAGGACGCCCACGTGAACGCCGCAGCGATCGCCCTGCTCGTCGCGAGCTTCGCAGCGGCGGTGATCGACGTCCGCACTCGGCGGATACCGAACGCGCTGACGAGCGCCGCGGCGCTCGTTGCGCTCGTCGTCCATCTTCCCGCCGGCCCGCTCGCGGTCGCCGTCGCGCTCGGCGCGATGATCGCCGCATTTCTGGTCGGTTCCGTCGTCTTCTCCGCCGGCTGGTTCGGCGGCGGCGACGTCAAGCTGCTCGCCGCGTGCTGCGGCCTGGCGAGCTTCCCCGGCGCGATCGTGCTGGTGCTCTACGTCCTCGTCGCGGGCATGGTGCTCGCGCTCGTCACCGCCGCGCTCAGCGGACGCCTCGTCTCGCTGGTGCGCAGCACCGCGGCGGTCGCCGCGCACGGCGTCCCGCTCTCGAGCAACACGCTGCCGTACGGCGTCGCGATCGCCGCGGGCAGCTTCGTCTACGCACTGTCTACGCTCGTCCCCGTCCTGAGGTTGTCCCTATGAAAAGCGCGCGCCGCATCCCGCTCATCGTCGGTCTGCTCCTCGCGGTCGGAACCGGCGTGCTGCTGCTCAACTATCTGACCTCCCTGCGCCCCTCCGAAGCGGCCGTGCCGATGAAGCACATCTTCGTCGCGTCGCGCGACGTGCCGGCACGCGCGCTGCTGAGCGAGGCGTTCGTCACCGAGACGACGCGCCCGGCGAACGAGGTCGACGCCGACGCGGTCACCGACCGCAAACAGATCGCGGGGAAGTACTCGCTGATCACCATCCCGGCCGGCGGCGTCTTCACCGCCTCGAAGATCGGTGACGCGGCCGCCAACGCTTTGCCCGCGCGGCTCCCGATGGGGATGCGCGCGGTCAGCATCTCCATCGACCGCGTCAAAGGGGTCGCCGGTCTGATCCAACCGGGCGATCGCGTCGACGTGGTCGCGGTGCCGCCGCGCGTCGGGACGGAAGTTCCGCGCGCGTCGGCGATTCTGCGCGGCGCGCTGGTCCTCGCGATGGGCAACGACGTCGAGACGACCAGCGCGACGCCCGCACCTGACGCGCAGAACAATCTCACCACGGTAACGCTCGCGCTGACGCCGCAGCAAGTGAACCTGCTCGCGTCGGCGGATCTCAACACGACGCTGCGCCTCGCGCTGCGCCCGCCGAAGGAGCCGGTCCGCGCGTTCGCCCCGGAGCCGCTGCACCTCGGCACGCCCGACCGCTCGACGGTCGCCGCGACCGGTCCGATGCCCGGTGCGGCACCGGCGGCTGCGCCCGCTCCCGCCGCGGCGCCGCCCGTCGCGGCGCCGACGCCCGCGCCCGCAACGGCGGCGCCGAAGCCCGCGCCGCTGAGCGGCGTCCCCGTCATCGAGCTCGACCGCACCTCAGAGTCCACGCCCGCGCAGCGATGAGCCTGCGCGTCTTCGTGGTCGTCGGCGCGAAGGGCGGCGTAGGCGCCTCGAGCACCGCGATCAAGCTCGTCGAGAGCATGCCGTGGAACGGCCCGCGCGTGATCGTCGACGCAGACCTCGCGGGCCGGCGCGCGATGGCGGTCTGGTACGACGCGGTCGGCGATCTCGATCTCGGCCGCGTCCCCGGCGCGCCCGCGACGAGCACGAAAGGGAAGCTCACCGTCGTCGAGCTCGCGCGCTCCTACGAGGACGGCTTCACGCTGAGCGCCGACATGGTCGAGCAGTTCACCGCGAAGCTGCCGCCGGACGCGCTCGTCGTCGTCGACGCGCCGCAGCCGTTCGCCGCGACGGTGCGGCCGTTCGTGCTGCGCGCGGCGAAGGTCGTCGTGCTCACCGAGCCAACGCTCTTCGGGATCGGTTCGGCGAAGTCGATGCTCGGCGCGCTCGAGCGCTTCGGCATCCCGCAGTCGCGGCTGGCGTTCACCCTCTTCGACCTGCGCGGCAACGCCGAGCTGCGCCCGCGCGAGATCCAGGACTCGCTGAAGATCCCGATCGCGGCCGAGCTGCCGTGGCCGCGCGACCGCAACTGGAGCCGCACGTTCGCGCGCTTCGCCGAGACGCTCGTCGCGCTGCCGCCGGCGGAGCCGATCGGCTCGCTGCGGCCGTCGACCACGACGCCGATCGGCGACCGCCGCAGCGCGGTGCGCAACGAGCCGCCGCCGGAGGCGCCCGCGCCGTTCCCCGGCTCGTCGTCCGCGACGACGACGGTGTTCGCCACGCCGTTCCCCGTCTCGGACGTCGCGGCGAACGAGCGGCTCAAGACCGAGCTGCACCGCGCGATGCTCAACAAGATCGACTTCTTTGCGGCCGCGCGCGCGCACACCGACGCGCAGAAGATCGCCGAGCTGCGCCAGCAGGTCGACGCGATCGCCGACGAGTTCCTCGCCTCGCGCAAGGACGTCGAGTCGGCCGAGCACGCGGCGCGCATCCGCCACGAAGTGATCGAAGAGGCGCTTGGGCTCGGTCCACTCGAGAGCCTGCTGCACGAGCCGGACGTCACCGAGATCATGGTGAACGGGCACGGCAACGTCTACGTCGAGCGCGCCGGCGAGATCGAGCGCAGCGACAAGCAGTTCGTCGACGACGGTCAAGTGCGGCTGGTGATCGAGCGGATCATCGCGCCGCTCGGGCGCCGGCTCGACGAGTCGAGCCCGATGGTCGACGGCCGGCTTCCCGACGGCTCGCGCGTGAACGCGATCATCGGGCCGCTCGCGATCGACGGCCCGTCGCTGACGATCCGGCGCTTCGGCACGAAGCGGTTCGGAATCGACGATCTCGTCCGGGTCGGCGCGATCACCCCGCCGGTGCTCGACTTTCTGCGCGCGGCGGTCGAGGCGCGGCTGAACATCCTGGTCAGCGGGGGCACCGGCTCCGGCAAGACGACGCTGCTCAACGCGCTCTCGAGCTTCATCCCGAAGCGCGAGCGCATCGTGACGATCGAGGACGCCGCCGAGCTCAAGATGGTGCAGCCGCACGTCGTGCGGCGCGAGTCGCGGCCCGCGAATCTCGAAGGGCGCGGCGCGGTGACGATCCGCGATCTCGTCCGCAACTCGCTGCGCATGCGACCCGACCGCATCGTGATCGGCGAGTGCCGCGGCGGCGAGGCGCTCGACATGCTGCAGGCGATGAACACCGGGCACGACGGCTCGCTCACCACCGTCCACGCGAACACCGCGCGCGACGCGCTCTCGCGCGTCGAGACGATGGTCCTGATGGCCGGCTTCGAACTCCCCGTGCGGGCGATCCGCGAGCAGATCTCCGGCGCGATCGACATCGTGGTGCAGGTCGCGCGGCTGCGCGACGGCTCGCGGCGCGTCACCGGGGTGAGCGAGATCGTCGGCATGGAAGGCGACGTCGTGACGATGCAGGAGCTGGTGCGCTACCGCCAGCGCGGGCTCGACGCGCAGGGCCGCGTCGTCGGCGAGTTCGAGCCGTGCGGCGTGCAGCCGAACTGCCTGACGCGCTTCGAGGAGCTCGGGATCCAGTACGATCCGGTGACCTTCCACATGTCGCCGGCGAAGCGCGCGGAGGCGGCATGGCTGCGGTAGCGCCGTTCGCGATCATCTTCGCGGCGCTCGCCGCGATCGGCTGCCTGTTCGCGACGTTCCGGGAACAGATCTTGGCGCGCGTCGGAAAGTTCGGCGAGCGGTTCACGGTCGATCTCGAGGCCGCCGGGATGCGGATGGAGCCGAGGAACTTCGTCTTCGTGCTGGCCGGCGTCGCCGTGGTGCTGTGGATCGGTACGCTCGTGCTCTTCCATCCGGCGCTCGTCGTCGCGGTGCTGCTGATGCTGCCGTGCGGGCTGCTGGCCTTCGTCGGCGGGCGGACATATCTCAAGCGCCGGCGCACGAAGCGGATCGCGGCGTTTACCGACCAGCTCGAAGGCGCGCTGCGCACGCTCGCGGGCGGCGTGCGCGTCGGCCTCGGGATTCGCCAAGCGCTCGTGCTCACGAGCGAGCAGAGCCGCGAGCCGGCGCGGACCGAGCTGATGCGCGTGGTCGGGATGAGCAGCCTCGGGATCAGCATTCTGGACGCGTTCGACCAGCTCGCCCTGCGGATGAAGACGACGGAGACCGCGGTGCTCACCCGCGTGATCCGCGTGCAGGCGCAGACGGGCGGTGATCTCGCGACGGTGCTGGAAGGGCTCGCCTCGACGATCCGCGACCGGCGCAGGCTGCGGCGCCGCGTCAAGGCGATCACCGCGCAGGGCCGCGCAACGGCGTGGCTGCTGGGCCTGCTTCCGCTCGCGGTCGGCGCGTTCGTCGCGACGCAGGACGAGTTGCGCGTCGCGATGCTCGGGACGCTGCTCGGTCAGTTCTTCCTCGGGCTGGCGCTGGTGCTCGACTTCATCGCCATCTTTCTGCTGACGCGCATCGTGAGGATCGACCCGTGATCCCCGTCTCGCCGGCCGCCGTCGCGGGCTGCGGCGCGATCTCTGCGTTCCTGATCGCGTTCTCGATCATCCCGGCGAAGAGCCCGATGGCGAAGCGCCTCAAGAAGCTCGAGCGGATCGACGAGAAGTCGCTCGCGATGCGCTTCACGATGATCGAGCAGATCGTCAGCAAAGAGAAGCAGTCGAGCATGCAGCAGCGGCTGATCGAGGCCGGCTGGTACGGCGTCACGCCGCTCGCGATGACGATGCGCGGCATCGGCGCGCTGGGTATCGGGATCGCCATCTCGCTGACCTCGCTGTTGCTCTTCGGCGGCAACCTGTTCGGCGTGCTGGCCGGCGCGTTCGGCGGGCTCGTCGCCTGGCGCATCCCTTCGATCATGCTCTCGCGCGCGCTGAAGGCGCGCAAGGAAGACATCCAGCGCCAGCTCCCCGACTTCCTCGACTTTCTCGGCAGCACCGTGCAGGCAGGCCTCGCGCTGAACGCCGCGCTCGTGCAATCGGCCGATGCGACGACCGGCGCGCTGCACGAGGAGATCGACTCGGTGCTCTCCGAGATTCGGCTCGGCCGCCCGCGGATCGACGCGTTCAACGCGATGGCCGAGCGCGTGAACGAGGAGTCGACGACGACGATGGTCACCGCGATCGTGCAGGCGGCGCGCCTCGGCGCGAACCTGAGCGTCGTGCTGAACGAGCTCGCGCGCGAGATCCGCGACCGCCGCTGGAGCCGCGCCGAGGAGCGCGCGGCGAGCTTGCCGGTCAAGATGCTGCTGCCGATGGGATTGTTCATGATCCCCTCGTTGTACCTGATGATCTTCGGCCCGGTGATCGCCCGCGTGGTGACCCCGCATTGATCGCGCCAACGATGATCGCCGCGTTCTGCGCGGTGCTGTTCGCGAGCGCCGGTTGGCTCGGCGCGCGCGCCGGCGAACGGCTGTGCGCGGGGATCGAAGCGTACGAGGACAGCCCGGTCTCGTTCGTGCCTCCGCACTGGCCGTTCGCCGCGGGCGCGGCGGTGATCGGCGCGGCGGTTGCGCTGCAAGGCGCGTCGCCCGCGCATGCAGCGCTGCTGCTCGTCGTGACGATCGCACTGGCGGGCGGCGCGGCGGCGGATTTTCGGTGCGGGATGCTGCCCGATGTACTCACGCTCGGACCGCTCGCGCTGGTCGTCGCGTTCGGCGCGTGGTCGCACGACTGGTCGCCCGCGATCGGCGCGGCGTTCGTCGCGGTGCCGTTCGCGTTCGCCGCGCTGATCTCACGCGGCCGCGGGATGGGCTGGGGCGACGTCAAGCTGGCCGCGCTCGGCGGCGCGCTGCTCGGCGTCGCGGATGCCGCGCTCGCGTTTCTACTCGCCGCGCTCGCGGCGTATCTGGTCGCCCGGCGCACCGCCGGCGTGCGGCGCCCCATCGCTTTCGGACCCTACCTCGCGGCGTCGATCGCCGCGTCGCTGACCTTCACGAGGACCATCTGACGTGCCGCTCCTGCGCAACACCACCACCGGAAAGATCGTCGCGACTCGCATCGACCGGCTTTCCACCTTCCTGCACCGCGCAGTCGGCCTACTCGCGCGGACGTCGTTGCGCCCGGACGAAGGCGTTTGGATCACCTCGTGCCGCGCGATTCATACGATCGGCATGCGCGTCCCGATCGACGTGATCTTCGTGGACAACGCCGGTCACGTGATCGAGGTCGTCCACGACGTGCGCCCGAACCGCGTCGCGTTGAGCTGCAAAGGCGCCCGCGGCGTCGTCGAGCTGGGCAGCGGCGCCCTCCGAGAAGTCGACGTGCTCCCGGGAGACGTGCTGGAGCTGGTCTGAAGCTGGACAAGGGTCCAGCTCGTAAGCTATAGTTTGCGCACCAAGCCGAGCGAGCAAAACCCGACGGCAAAAATGATCGCGCATGAACATAGCAGCGAACATCGAGGAGGCGCACGATGGCACACGACGAGCTCCGTGAAGATGCGCTCGCGGTACTGCAGCACCTACGGTCGGTTCTGGGCGACCTGTTCGGTTTGATCGATCGGATCGTACGCGAGAACGTACCGCAGCCTCCTTGCAAAGGCGGCGTTCACGATCGCATGGTCGGAACGACGACGGAGTGCGTGGACCACAAGGTCGTCTACGTCGAGACCCATCAGTGGATCTGCCCGCCCGACAATCACACGGAAACATCGGTCTTTCGGCGGCGAACCAACACGCCGTGCTGACGAGCGGCTAGGAGGGCGCGCGCTCAGCGAGGCGCGGTGACGACCGTGCGGATGACGGTCTCTTCGCCGCCGTTGCGGGTGTAGTGCAGGGCGAGGAGATACGTCGTGCGGGCGGCGGAGACTGGGAGCGGGATGACGGCCTGTGATGCGCGGGGGGCGATCTCCGTTTCGGTCAGCGTGGCGCCGGTCTCGTCTTCGAGCTCGATCTGCATTGCGTTCGATTGCGGCGTGACGCGGAGGCGCAGCGGCTGTCCGGCGACGGCGCGGCCTTCGATCGCGATCATCCCCGCGTTGCCGGAGGACGCGGAGTCGAGCGGCGTGGCGCCTTCCGGTGCGTCAACGGCGTCCGCGGGGGACGGTGAGGGGCTCGGCGAGGGGCGCGGGGTCGCGGCGACGTTCGGCGGGACGGACACGCTCGAGACCGCCTTCGTCTCGCCGCGATGGACGGTGATCTGCGCGATCATCGGCAACAGGCGGTATTGCTTCGGGACGTTCAGGCGGATCGTGCCGACGCGGGTGAACGGGCCGGTGCTCACGATCGTCCCGGCCGAGTCGAGCAGCGCGATGGAGCCCCGGTCGGCGACCGCGAGGTACGACGCCAGAACGGTCTCGCCACCGCCAGGCGCGTCGTCGCGGCGCGCGGAGAACGACAGCACGCGAGCCGGTGCGGGAAGAGCCGTAACGGGCACGTGCGGGACGGCGGCAGCAGCGGCCGGCGGCACGAGCGTCGCAGCGGTCGCGCGCTTCGCCGGGTGAACCACATTGAGAGCGAGCGCGCCGGCGAAGCTCGCTCCCGCGCCGAGCGCGAAGAGCATCATCGCGGCGCTCCGTGCGCCGAAGCGCTTCGGCACGGGCGGGCACGGCGCATCGACACGCATCGCCATCTCGCCGGAGCGGATCTCGAGGTACATCGAGCGGTATGCGCCGCTGCGCGGCGTCGTCACCGCGAAGCGCATGCTGCTGGCCGAGCGCGGCGCAACATCGACGGCACCTAGGTGCTCCAGCTCGCCGTGACGCGTCACGCCGACGAGCCGGGCGTTGACTTCGGATTCGTTAGCGGCCAGATTCACGGCGTACCAGCAGCATCGGTTGCGCTTGTCGACGCGCTCGACGTGCACGTCGGCCGCGACGCCTTCGGATGCGAACTGCAGCACGCTCTCGGCGCCACGACGCGGACGGCGGCGCGCCACCGCGGGCGCGGGGGTGTAGGGGACGATCGCGCTCATGCCGTCGCCACCGCCACGACCGGCTGGGCCGCGATGCAGGTGAGTGCGCGGCGGCGCGCTTCGTCGGTGTTGCACGCAAGCAGCGAGCGCGCCGCTTCCCGTGCAGTGTCCAGATCGCCGGTCGCGGCGTGCAGCTCGGTGATGCGCGTGAGCACCTCGACGTACAACGCCTCGAACTGCCCGGCGTGGCGCTCGAGGCACGGTTCGGGCGCCTCGGCGGCGAGGACGCGGTCGGCGTACAGCTTCTGCGCCACGCGGTAGTGATGCTTCGCGCCTTCCAGCGCGCCGCGCGCGTCGTCGATGCGGCCTTGCTCGACGCGGTCGACGAAGCGGTGCACGTCGACGGCGACGGTGCGAACGTTGACGCGCACCTCGCCGGCGGTCTCGAAATACCGCTCGGGATCGACGCCCGGAACCGCCTGCGAGATCGCGCGGCGAATGCGGCTGAGCGTCGTGCGCAAGCCTTGCGCGGCAACGGTGTGCGGGATGTCGGGCCAGAACGCTTCGAGGAGCTTCTCGCGCGTCGTCCGGCATTCGGGTTGCAGCGCGACGAAGGCGACGACTTGCTGGTCGCGGCGGCGCGGGAACGGCACCGGCTGCCCGCCGATCTCGCAGCGGAACCGGCCGAAGAGATGTACCGCCATCAGCGGCGGCAGCGAGGTTGTCATCCGGATGTCGACCGTCGACGACGCCGGCACCGCGAGGCGCGAGAGGATGCGATACGGTCGCAAGCCGCTGCGCGTGCGGACGATCGGGAGGCCCAGCTGTTCGAGCCGCGCCGAGTCGTTGTCGGCGGCGAGCGAGCCTTTGCGGAGCGCGTTGAAGAACGCTTCGTAGGCGGCGGCGTCCTCGAACCCCTCGCGCTCGACGAACTCGAGCAGCAAGTGCCCATTGCGCGCCCGCCAGTGCGCGAACGCATCGCGCAGCGAGCGGCGGTTCTCGGCCGCGTCGCGGATCAGCCACTCCGAGGCGAGCGGCCACCCGTCGCTGTCGTGCAGCAGCTGCACGACGTCGTCGGGCTCAAACGGAACGGCGTGCGCGGCGGCGAGCGCACGAATCTCGTCGGCATCGAACGCGAGCAGATCATCGGGGCACGCACGCGCCAGGCCGCGGGCGAGCAGGCTCTCCGCGCGCAGGCGGCGCCGCGAGCGGCCGATCAGGACGAGCTTGCACTCCAACTCGCCGGTGAGGATCGCGTCGAGCAGCTCCGCGTACACCGCGGCGTCGATGCGGTCGGCGTCGTCCAGGACGATCGTCTCGGTCGCGGCTGCGGCCGCGAGAATCGTGCGCAGCCGTTCCGCGTCGACGCGTGCCGGAAGGCGCACGTACGCCGCGCGGCCCTCGTTCCGGGCCACGAACTGCCGCGCGGCGTAGGTCTTCCCCGACCCGATCGGCCCGCACAGGATCCGCACGTCCGCATCCGCCGTCGCGTCGAACCAGTCCAGCGCGCGGCGGCGCTCGACGCCGCTGAAAGCGGGCCGAGCGGGCGCGGAAACGGAGAGTCCCGGACGGACCAACGCAGCCTCCATACTGAATGCCGGGTGCTGTTCCCATCGTCATGGGGGCACCCTCACTTGAGGTTTTCGGCCGGGCCGCGGGCCGGGTTGTGCGGTACGTCACCCGCCCCCGTTGACACGCCGTTGACGCACTGCTAAGAATGGCGGCCGAGCACGAATCGCCCTTGCCGGGGGCGGGCACCTCCCGCTAAGCTGACTTCAGCCCGCGGTGGTGACGTCAGGACGAAGGCAAGCCCGAATGGATCTCGGCTCGAAACACGGATCGAGGAGGCGCGAAGGCGAGCGCGGTCAAGCGATCGCCGAATTGGCATGCATCGCGCCGCTCGTGCTTCTGATGCTGATCGGCCTGATCGAGGCCGGCCGCTTCGCGAGCTTTAGCATCATGGTCGCGAACGCCGCGCGCGCGGGCGTGCAGTACGGCGCGCAGAACCTCGTCACGGCCGCCGACACGACCGGGATGCAGAACGCCGCGGCCGCCGACGCGCAGAACGTCTCCGGCCTTAGCACGACGGCGACCTACTTCTGCAAGTGCGCCGACGGGTCGGCCTCGGCGTGCCTGGCGAGCGACTGTTCTGCCAACCACCGCATCACCTACGTCCAGCTCAACGCGACCGGGACGTTCACCTCGATCGTGCACTTCGCCCAGCTGCGCCCCTCGGTTACGGTCGCGAGCTCGGCGACGATGCGCGTGAGCCAGTGAAGCGCCGCGTCCCGCACGGCGAGCGCGGCAGCACGCTCGCCGAGTTCGCCATCGCCGTGACGGCGTCGATGACGCTGATCGCCGGGACCGTCGAGTTCGGCCGCGCCCTCTACACCTTCCATCTCATCTCCAATGTGGCGCGGCTGGCGACGCGCTACGCGATCGTCCGCGGCAGCTCTTGCACCGTCACCGGCTGCCCCGCGACGTCCGACTCGATCCAGACGTACGTGCGCGGCCTCACGACCGAGCTGAATACGAGCAACGTCACCGCCAGGACGACGTGGTCGTCGAGCACCGAGTGCAGCGGGTCGCCGTACAACGGTCCGGGGTGCTTGGTCAGCGTGCAAGTGACGTATCCGTTCAACTTCGCGCCCGCGATCCCGATGGTCCCCACATTCCCGATCCAGATCACCAGCACGTCGACGATGATCATCTCGCAATAGGGTCTTCGTCGTCGCCCGGAAGCCAGTAGACGAACCCTTGGTTCGAGATCGCCGACTCGGCGATCCTCGCGAACCACTCAGGGTACGACGATGCGAGCGTATCCGCATGCGTGTACCGCAGATCTTCGAGATCGAGATCGACGACGGCCGCTTCCGCATCCGTCAGCGCGAGCGTATCGAAGAGGCAGTACCCATCGCCGTAGTACGCGAACGCGACAAGGCCGTCCCAGAACGATCTGGACGGGGTCGGCCGTCCTCGACCGCTCCATTGGCCGTCAACGTCGAGTCTCGAATACTGATTCGCGAAGTCGCGGTGAGCATCGATGATCTCGTCGGTACCAAGAATGATCAGTCGGGCGAAAGCCCCGGTTCATGATCGATGCTCATCGAAAGGCCGTCTGACTCGCGCAGAAACCGGCGAAAGCTCGGTGGGAGCGAGCGGCCGATGAGCCTTTCACAGCCGGCGATCTGAGACTCGGCAGCACCAGGGTGTGCAAGGAGATCGAGGCGGTGTCCGCGCGCCGCGAGCGCCGCGGCGAGGCGCTCGACATCGCGGCCGAACTCCCCTTCGGCGCTCACCGATGCACCTCAGAACGGCGGCGCGCCGGCGTACCCGGTGAGCTCGACGTATCCGAAGCCGAGATGTCGCCCATTTCGACCGTCCGCGACGTCGACGGCACCCTCCCAATACGAGACTCCGCCGGTGAGATTTGCAAGCTCCTGGTCGAGCACCGTAGGCGTCAGCACGAGATCGAGCCGAGCGGATGGCACGCGCACCCGCCACCCGCTCGGATAGACCGCGCCCGAGTGCGGGCTCGTCCACGTCCCGCGCACATCGACGAGCACGTCGTCCTCATGTAGATACCGCACGCGTCCGGCCGGATCGACGACCGATCCGCTCGACTCCGCGGCGATCGCGCCGTCCTTCCGCCGGAGCCGGTAGTCCATGACTTCGCGCCGATCGTCGAGTTGGATCGAGAACCAGTCCCACCCGATCTGTGAACGGTCGAGCCCGCCCGACGCGAACTCGTGATCCATCCAGGATATCCCGTCAACCGCGAGCGCTTTCCCCTGGTACCACATGGTTCCTGACGTCCGCAAACGCGTCATCGAATAGTAATGCGAAGCGCACGTGCCACATGGCCCTTTCACCGAGATGCCGCTATGACCGTGCACCGCGGGCGGCTTCGCAGCGCGCTGCGTGAGGTCGACGCCGACCTCGTCCGACCGAGCACGCATACGAAACGGTTCGCTGCCGCGCAGCGTCCACTCATCCGCGACCACCTCGAGAGCGGCTTCCCTGCCGTGCCCCATCCCAAGCGCTTCGCGAGCGAACCGCTCGCGGTACACGAAGCGTTTCCCGTTCTCGTCGGTGATCGCGAAATGCGCCGGGTAGACCTGATTCCCCCGCCACCGCGATTCTCCGGGCCGCGACTTTGGATCTCCGGGCCGCAACCCGAATCGAAAGAACGTCAGCTCGTACCCGAACCGCCGCCCGTCGCGAGCGATGAGATGCCCCGTGTAATACCACCACTCGTTCTGAAACCCGAAATGCGCCCCATGATCCCGTGGAAAGGCGAACGCCCACGGCACGCGAGCATTGGTGAATCCATGAAGGGGTGCATGAATCGTGCCTTGCGGTGCGGCGTGCACTTCGTTGCGGGGCACTACGAGGGTGAGCGGAGCCAGGATGGCGAGAGCGATCCCGAGTGTAGCGACAGCGCGCGCAGGAAGCGCGCGCCGAGCGGCCCCGCAACGGAGTGCACGCCGCACCGCTGCCCCGACGTCCGACCAGCTCATTCCGTCCGCACCGCCTCCGCAGTCCGTATCCGAGCCGCAATGCCGGCCGGATACACGCCCGCCAACACCGCCGCGACTATGACCAGCAGGACGGTCTCCCCAAGGAACCCCCAAGGGATGTGCAGCTCGATGAGCCACCCGAACGCCTGCAGGTTGATCACGAACACCAGCAGCAGCGCGAGCAGCATCCCGACGCCGACGCCGAGCCCCCCGCCGAGCACCCCGATCGCGCCCGCTTCGGCGAGCACCGTCGCCCGCACGCCGCCCGCGGTGACGCCCAGATACCGCATCACCCCGAACTCCCGCCGCCGTTCGAGCACCAGCGCGAACAGCGTCGAGACAACCCCCATCACCGCGATGACGATCGCGATGACGTCGAGCGCGTACGTGATCGCGAACGTCCGGTCGAAGATCCGCACGACCAGGTCGCGCAGCTCGCGATTCGTCGACACGTCGATCCGCAGCGGCAGCACCGCGCGAACGATCTCCGTCCGCAGCGCCGCGAGATCGCTTCCGGGCGCCGCGAACACCGCCATCGAGTTGATCGAGTCGTCCCGGAACAACCGCCGGTACGTCCGGATGTCGAGCAGCGCGACGCCCGCGTCGGAAGAGTAGTCGTTGTAGACGCCCGCCACCGTGAACGCGATCTCCCCGGACGGTGTGGGCAACCGCACGATGCTGCCGCGCCGCACATCGAACTTCAGCGCGAACGGCTCCGTGACGAGCACGTTCGTCGTCCCGGGAAGCGCTCGTGCAAGCGCGCGCACGTCGCCGCCGTCGACGAACCGCAGCCGCCGCCGCACGCCGAGCGCCGACAGATCCGTCGCGTACACGTTGGTCAGCCGCCCGCGGTACGGTACCTCGACCGACCGGAACGCGTCGACGCGAACGACGCCCGGTACGCGCGCGACGCGCTCGCTGACCGATGGCGAGAACCGCGTGTCGCTGGACGCATCCGATAGCCCCAGCGGCCGGATGAAGAGATCGGCGACCAGCGTCTCGTCGGCCCACGCCACCACGGTGGTGCGGAACGAGGCGACCAGCACGCCGACCGAGACCATCATCGCGATCGCGATCGAAAGCGCGGCGACCGCGACCGAGGTGCGGAGCGGCGCACCACCGAGATTCGCCGCCGCGAGACCGAGCGCCGGACGCCGTGCGGCGAACGCCGCACCCCAGCGCGCGACCGCAGCGACCGCGAGCGGCGCGAGCAGCGATCCGCCCCCGATGATCAGCAGGCCGGCGACGTACCCGAGCACCGGAACGCCGCCCAACGGCGGACCGAGCGCGCACAACCACGCGGCGAGGAGCACCACGAGCCCCGCGACCGCCGTACGTACCGCGAACCGCCGCCGCCGCTTCTCGAACCCTTGCGCGCGCATCGTGATCGCCGGCGCCGTCGACGCCGCGCCGAACGCCGGAGCCGCGGCCGAGACGATCGCCGCCAGCACGCCGAGCGCGAATGCCTTCACGAAGAGCACCGGATCGTACGCGACGCGATCGGCGTGCGTCCCGACGTACAGGCTGTCGACCGTCCGCGACACCGCCGCGACCGAGAACGTCGCGAGGAACGCTCCGACGCCGAGACCGAGCAGCGAGCCGAGGACGCCGATCAGCGCGCCCTCGCCGACGAACGTGCGGAACACCGCGCCGCGCGTCGCGCCGAGCGCGCGCACCGTCCCGATCTCCGGCCGCCGCTGCACCACCGAGATCGCGACGGTGTTGTAGATCAGATACATCCCGACCAGCAGCGCGACCCACCCGAGCGCTTCGAGGTTCAGCCGGAAGCTCTGCAGCATCCGCGAGATCTCGTCGGTGCGGACCTTCGGCCGAATCGCGCGCGCGCCGGGCGGCAACACCGCGCTCACCGCGCGCTCGACGGCGGCGAGCCGCGCCGGCTCGACGACGAGATCGATCCGGTCGAGC
>Ga0213878_10000432_pt1 | contig 15687 bp, 16 predicted proteins | sample VelepicoBEBS_R02_FD_161053 | JGI IMG/M metagenome (GOLD analysis project Ga0213878, IMG submission 161053) | Vellozia epidendroides bulk soil microbial communities from rupestrian grasslands, the National Park of Serra do Cipo, Brazil - BS_R02 | ecosystem: Environmental > Terrestrial > Soil >... | reverse complement strand
GTGGTCGCCATTAATAAGATGGACCTGGTGGGCTACAGCGAAGAGACGTTTTCAGAAATTCGCGATGCTTATCTGACCTTTGCGGAACAGCTGCCGGGCGAGCTTGATATTCGCTTTGTGCCGCTGTCGGCGCTGGAGGGGGATAACGTCGCCAGACAGAGCGAAACGATGCCGTGGTACAGCGGCCCGACGCTGCTGGAGGTGCTGGAAAGCGTTGATATTCAGCGTGTGGTAGAGCAGCAGCCGGTGCGTTTCCCGGTGCAGTACGTCAACCGTCCTAACCTCGATTTTCGCGGCTATGCGGGGACGTTAGCCTCCGGGACTGTGCAGGTCGGCCAGCGGGTAAAAGTGCTGCCGTCCGGTGTTGAGTCGGCTATTGCCCGTATCGTCACATTTGACGGCGACCTGCCGCAGGCGAGCGCCGGAGAAGCGATTACCCTGGTGTTGAAAGATGAAATCGACATCAGCCGCGGCGACCTGCTGGTCGATGCCGCGGATGCCCTGCCCGCGGTGCAAAGCGCCAGCGTGGACGTCGTGTGGATGGCCGAGCAGCCGCTACAGCCGGGGCAGAGTTACGAAATCAAAATTGCCGGTAAAAAGACCCGCGCCCGGGTAGACGGTATTGCGCATCAGGTCGACATCAACAACCTTACCCGCCATGAGGTGGCGAGCCTGCCGCTGAACGGTATCGGGCGGGTGGAGCTGACCTTTGATGAACCGCTGGTGCTGGATAAATACCCGCATAACCCGGTGACGGGCGGCTTAATTTTTATCGATCGCCTGAGCAACGTGACGGTGGGTGCCGGCATGGTTCACGAGCCGCAGACGGCGAAACCGCTGCAGGCGTCCGGGGATCACAGCGCGTTTGAGCTGGAGCTGAATGCGCTGGTACGCAAACACTTTCCGCACTGGAACGCCCGCGACTTGCTGGGTAACCGCTAATGGCGCAGCATGACGAAAACGTTGTCTGGCACGACCATGCGGTAACGCAGCTGGAGCGTGAGCAGCTTCACGGGCATCGCGGTGTGGTGCTGTGGTTTACCGGACTGTCCGGCTCCGGTAAATCCACCGTGGCCGGGGCGCTGGAAACGGCGCTCCACGCGCATGGCGTCAGCACCTACCTGCTGGATGGCGATAACGTGCGCCACGGCCTGTGTCGCGACCTTGGCTTTAGCGATGCCGACCGGAAGGAAAATATCCGTCGGGTGGGGGAGACGGCCCGGCTGATGGTGGATGCCGGGTTGGTGGTATTGACCGCGTTTATCTCTCCCCATCGTGCGGAGCGCCAGATGGTGCGCGAGCAGGTCGGGGAGGGGCGCTTTTTCGAGGTGTTTGTCGATACGCCGTTGGCGGTTTGTGAAACGCGCGATCCGAAGGGGCTGTATAAAAAAGCCCGCGCCGGAGAACTTAAAAATTTCACAGGCATAGATTCGGTTTATGAGACACCAGAAAAACCCGAAATTCATCTGGATGGTGAACAATTGGTAACAAATTTGGTTAACCAATTATTAGACCTGATGAGACAGGGAGATATTATCAGATCCTGAGACAGTGCCAGGTCACGCTGGCCGGTCAGCACACAGGATTTGATATGCGCAATACCCAGAACATTAGCATAACCCCATCGGAGCCCATGACGCTGGAGGCCGAAGAGACGACCTGGTCCTTCTCCGGCGCCGTCGTGGGTTTCGTCGCATGGCTGCTGGCGCTGGGTATCCCTGTTCTGTTCTATGGCAGCAACACGCTGTTCTTTTTTCTCTATACCTGGCCCTTCTTTCTGGCGCTGCTGCCGGTGTCGGTGGTTATCGGCATTGCGCTGCATTCGCTCGTCAATGGTAAGCTCATCTATAGCGTTCTGGCGACGTTTCTGACGGTGACGGCGCTGTTCGCCCTGCTGTTTTTATGGCTGCTGGGCTGAAGGTCTCGCGCAGTTGCAACAGAATGCAATGAGACGTACGACTCTGCGGGTAAAATGTGGTACATTCCCCGCGATAGCGGCATCGTCCGCGGCCCGTGTAGAGTAGCCGGGCAAGTTATGGGATGATGATGCCGTTTTTCAGGGGGCAGGATGGGTAAACTAACGCTGCTATTACTGGCTTTACTGGTCTGGCTGCAGTACTCGCTGTGGTTTGGCAAGAATGGTCTTCATGACTACAGCCGGGTCAGTGATGACGTGGCCTCACAGCAGGCAACTAACGCCAAACTCAAAGCGCGTAACGATCAGCTTTTCGCCGAAATCGACGATCTCAACGGCGGCCAGGAAGCTATCGAAGAGCGCGCACGCAATGAACTCAGCATGACCCGCCCGGGCGAGACGTTCTACCGTCTGGTGCCGGATGCGTCTAAGCGCAATCAGGGTTCGGGGCAAAATAACCGATAAACAGGCCCAGGATTTACGATATGGCAGCAACTTTTCCGGGCGTTTGCGCCGTGGTGCCGGCCGCCGGATTTGGCCGTCGCATGCAGACCGAGTGCCCGAAACAATATCTCTCAATCGGTAACAAAACGATTCTCGAACATGCGGTGGCGGCATTGCTCGCTCACCCGCGTGTTCAGCGGGTCATTATCGCCGTAAGCCCAGGCGACAGCCGCTTTTCGCAACTGCCGCTGGCAGGTCATCCTCAAATTACCGTCGTCGACGGCGGCGCTGAGCGCGCGGACTCCGTGCTGGCAGGCTTGCGTGCGGCAGGCGATGCGCCGTGGGTGCTGGTGCACGACGCCGCGCGTCCATGCCTGCATCGCGACGATCTTGAACGCCTGTTGATGCTCAGCGAAACCAGCCGTGTCGGCGGTATTCTGGCGGCGCCGGTCCGTGACACCATGAAGCGCGCGGAGCCTGGGAAAACGGCGATTGCGCATACGGTCGACAGAAACGACCTCTGGCACGCCCTGACGCCGCAGTTTTTCCCGCGTGAATTGCTCTTTGACTGCTTAACCCGCGCGCTTGATGAGGGCGCGACCATCACCGATGAAGCCTCGGCGCTGGAATATTGTGGGTTCCATCCCGAGCTGGTCGCCGGCCGCGCTGATAATATTAAAGTGACACGTCCGGAAGACCTGCAGCTTGCAGAATTTTACCTTACCCGTAGCGGACTTCAGGAGAAGGCGTAATGCGAATTGGACACGGTTTTGACGTACATGCGTTTGGCGGCGTTGGCCCTATTATCATCGGCGGCGTTCGCATTCCTTACGAAAAAGGCCTGCTGGCGCACTCCGACGGCGATGTGGCGCTGCACGCCCTGACCGACGCGCTGTTGGGCGCGGCGGCGCTCGGCGACATCGGCAAACTCTTTCCGGACACCGATCCGGCGTTTAAAGGCGCCGACAGCCGCGCGCTGCTGCGCGAAGCCTGGCGCCGGATTCAGGCTAAAGGCTATCAGCTTGGCAATGTCGACATCACGATCATTGCCCAGGCGCCGAAAATGTTGCCGCATATTCCGCAGATGCGGGTTTTTATTGCCGAAGATCTCGGCTGCCATATGGATGATGTCAACGTGAAAGCGACCACCACGGAAAAGCTTGGCTTTACCGGGCGCGGCGAAGGTATTGCCTGCGAAGCGGTCGCGTTGCTGCATAAGGCACAACCATGATGATGTTTGACCAACTGACTTACCTGCACGGTAAGCCGCAGGGGCTGGGGCAGCTTAAGGCCAGCCCGGAAGATTTTCTGGTGGTGGAAGATTTAGGATTTGCCCCCGACGGCGAAGGCGAGCACCTGCTGGTGCGCATTCTCAAAAACGGCTGCAATACCCGTTTTGTCGCCGATGCGCTGGCGAAATTCCTGAAGATTCACGCCCGCGAGGTGAGCTTCGCCGGGCAGAAAGATAAGCACGCCGTCACCGAGCAGTGGCTGTGCGCGCGTCTGCCGGGCAAAGAGATGCCGGACATGCGCCAGTTCCAGCTTGAAGGCTGCCAGGTGCTTGAATATGCGCGCCATAAGCGCAAACTCCGTCTCGGGGCGCTGAAGGGTAACCAGTTCACTCTCGTTTTGCGGGAAGTGACCCATCGTGATGATGTGGAGCAACGCCTGCAGGCGATAGCGGATCAGGGCGTGCCGAACTACTTCGGCGCGCAGCGTTTCGGCATCGGCGGCAGCAACCTGCTGGGCGCGCTGCGCTGGGCGCAGAGCGATGCGCCGGTGCGCGATCGCAATAAACGCAGTTTTTGGTTGTCGGCGGCACGCAGCGCGTTGTTTAATCAACTGGTCAGCGCGCGTTTAAAAAAAACAGACTTTAATCAAGTTGTTGACGGCGATGCGCTACAATTAGCGGGGCGCGGCAGCTGGTTCGTGGCGACGGACGACGAGATGTCCGAACTTCAGACCCGCGTTGACGCGCGCGAGTTAATGGTTACCGCCGCGCTGCCGGGCAGCGGCGACTGGGGAACCCAGCGCGCGGCGCTGGCGTTTGAGCAGGAAACCCTTGCGGATCAGGGCGAGTTACAGTCGCTGCTGGTGCGTGAGAAGGTTGAGGCGGCGCGCCGGGCGATGCTGCTGTATCCGCAACAACTTTGCTGGAACTGGTGGGATGACGTAACGGTAGAACTACGTTTCTGGCTGCCGGCGGGCAGTTTTGCCACCAGTGTGGTAAGGGAACTTATCAACACAACAGGTGATTATGCGAATATTGCTGAGTAACGATGACGGGATCCATGCGCCAGGTATTCAGACGCTGGCGAAAGCCTTGCGGGAGTTTGCCGAGGTACAGGTTGTCGCTCCCGATCGTAACCGCAGCGGTGCGTCGAACTCGCTGACGCTGGAGTCTTCGCTTCGCACCTTCACGTTTGAAAACGGCGATATCGCTGTGCAGATGGGAACCCCGACGGACTGCGTCTATCTGGGCGTCAACGCGCTGATGCGCCCGCGCCCGGATATCGTCGTCTCAGGGATCAACGCAGGCCCCAATTTGGGCGATGACGTTATCTACTCGGGAACCGTTGCCGCGGCAATGGAAGGCCGTCATCTGGGTTTTCCAGCCCTTGCCGTTTCGCTTAATGGCTATACGCACTATGACACTGCCGCCGCCGTTACCTGCGATATTCTGCGCGCATTGTCCCGCGAGCCGCTGCGTACCGGACGCATACTTAACATCAACGTACCCGATCTTCCGCTTTCGGAGATCAAAGGCATTCGCGTGACTCGCTGCGGCAGCCGCCATCCGGCCGATCAGGTTATCCCGCAGCAGGATCCGCGCGGCAATACCCTGTACTGGATTGGTCCTCCGGGCGAAAAATTCGACGCCGGGCCGGATACCGATTTTGCCGCCGTCGAAGAGGGGTATGTTTCGGTAACGCCGCTGCATGTGGACTTAACCGCGCATAACGCCCATGGGGTCGTGGCGGGGTGGTTGGATCGCGTGGGAGTTAACGCGAAATGGTAAGTAAACGCGTACAAAGTCTTCTCAATCAACTCCGTAACCAGGGCATTCTTAACGAACATGTCCTGGAGGCGATTGCCGAAGTTCCGCGGGAAAAATTTGTTGATGAAGCCTTTGAACACAAAGCATGGGAAAACGTCGCGCTGCCGATAGGCCAGGGCCAGACGATTTCACAGCCTTATATGGTGGCCCGGATGACCGAGCTGCTGGAGTTAACGCCGGAGTCCCGGGTGCTGGAAATCGGCACCGGGTCGGGTTATCAGACGGCGATACTGGCGCATCTGGTACACCATGTTTGTTCCGTCGAACGCATCAAAAGCCTGCAATGGCAGGCACGTCGGCGTCTCAAACAGCTGGATTTGCATAATGTTTCAACCCGTCATGGCGATGGTTGGCAGGGATGGCAGGCAAGAGCGCCATTTGATGCCATTATTGTCACGGCGGCGCCGCCGGAAATTCCGCAGGCGCTGATGTCGCAGCTTGCGGAAGGCGGCATTCTTGTTTTACCCGTGGGAGACGAGCAGCAGGTTTTGCAGCGCATTCGTCGGCGGGGGAGCGAGTTTATTATTGATACCGTAGAGGCCGTTCGCTTTGTGCCGTTGGTCAGAGGCGAACTGGCGTAATACAGGAGTTTTCCTGTTTATTTCAACGCGAGTGATGGCGTAGGGTGTGCGCATTTGAAATATGCCTGAGCCGACGCGTTGCGCGGTAATTACGTCATTGGCAGTTAACACATTCCTGGGGGATAAATGAGCGCGGGAAGCCCGAAATTCACCGTAAGCCGTGTTGCGGCAGCATCACTGATTTCACTTTGGCTGGCAGGATGTTCAAATTCCAGTAATCCACCGGCGCCGGTCAGCTCCATAGGGGGGGCGCCGTCATCCAGTACGGATTCCGGTATGCTGATCACGCCGCCGCCTAAAATGGGCTCGACCGCGCAGCCTGCGCCGCAGATTCAGTCGGCGCAGCAGCCGCAAATTCAGCCTGCACGCCCGCAGGCGGCGGACACGCCGTTGCAGACCGTCAATGGTCATATCGTTTATAACCGTAAGTATGGCGATATCCCGAAAGGCAGCTATACGGGCGGTAGCACCTACACCGTGAAGCGCGGCGACACGCTTTTCTATATTGCATGGGTGACCGGTAATGATTTCCGCGACCTGGCGCAGCGCAATAATATTGCTGAACCTTATTCTCTGAACGTCGGTCAAACCTTACAGGTCGGTAACGCCTCAGGGCAGCCCATTACCGGAAATAACCCGGTGGCGCAGGCCAGCAGCAGTTCCGCGGTGTTAGTCGCAAAACCTGCACAAAATTCCTCCGCAGTGGTTGCGTCTCAACCAACAATTACGTATTCTGAGGATTCAGGTGAACAAAGTGCTAACAAAATGTTGCCTAACAACAAGCCTGCGACCCCGGTCACAGCGCCTGTTACAGCACCCGTTGCAAGCACAACCCAACCGACTGCAAGCAGTACGTCTACCAGTTCGCCGATCTCCTCATGGCGCTGGCCGACTGACGGCAAAATTATCGAGAACTTTAGCGGAGCCGATGGCGGCAATAAAGGCATCGATATCGCAGGCAGTAAAGGACAGGCTATCGTCGCGACCGCAGATGGGCGCGTCGTCTATGCCGGTAACGCACTGCGCGGTTACGGTAATCTTATTATCATCAAACACAACGATGATTACCTGAGCGCCTACGCCCATAACGACACAATGCTGGTCCGGGAACAACAAGAAGTTAAGGCGGGGCAAAAAATCGCTACCATGGGTAGCTCCGGAACCAGTTCAACACGCTTACATTTTGAAATTCGTTACAAGGGGAAATCCGTCAACCCGCTGCAGTACTTGCCGCAGCGATAATTTGGCGAAACATGCTTAAGGTGTGTTTCGTCCAGGGATCACGGGTAGGAGCCACCTTATGAGTCAGAATACGCTGAAAGTTCATGAATTAAATGAAGACGCGGAATTTGATGAGAACGGAATAGAGGCTTTCGACGAGAAGGCCTTGAGTGAAGAGGAACCCAGTGATAACGACCTGGCTGAGGAAGAGCTGTTATCTCAGGGTGCCACACAGCGTGTGCTGGATGCGACTCAGCTTTACCTTGGGGAGATTGGTTACTCCCCATTGTTAACGGCCGAAGAAGAAGTTTATTTTGCACGCCGTGCACTGCGTGGTGACGTAGCCTCAAGACGCCGGATGATTGAAAGTAACCTGCGTCTGGTGGTGAAAATTGCCCGTCGTTACAGCAATCGTGGTCTGGCGCTGCTGGATCTGATTGAAGAGGGCAACCTGGGGCTCATCCGCGCCGTCGAGAAGTTCGATCCGGAACGTGGGTTCCGTTTCTCAACATATGCAACCTGGTGGATTCGCCAGACGATTGAACGGGCTATCATGAACCAAACCCGTACGATTCGCCTGCCTATCCACATTGTCAAAGAGCTCAACGTTTATCTGCGTACCGCGCGCGAGTTGTCCCATAAGTTGGACCATGAGCCGAGCGCAGAAGAGATAGCCGAGCAACTGGACAAACCGGTTGATGACGTCAGCCGTATGCTGCGTCTCAACGAACGCATCACCTCAGTCGACACCCCGCTGGGTGGCGATTCTGAAAAAGCGCTGCTGGATATCCTGGCCGATGAAAAAGACAACGGTCCGGAAGACACCACGCAGGACGATGATATGAAACAGAGCATCGTCAAATGGCTGTTCGAACTGAACGCCAAACAGCGTGAAGTGCTGGCGCGCCGTTTCGGTCTGCTGGGGTATGAAGCGGCAACGCTTGAGGATGTCGGCCGTGAAATTGGCCTGACTCGTGAACGCGTTCGCCAGATTCAGGTTGAAGGTCTGCGTCGCCTGCGTGAAATCCTGCAGGGGCAAGGGCTGAATATTGAAGCGCTGTTCCGCGAATAACCTTATTTTTGTCAAAAGGGCCAGTTGAGAGACTGGCCTTTTTCTTTATCTGCGCAGCATTTTCTGAATACGCTTTTGTTGCCACTTCTCTATCAACCCGCCAAAAATGAAAACCCGCAGGCCGCGGAGAACCAGCAGGGTGCCCCAGATACCGGCGACCCAGAACGACCAATGGCCGTCAGGCGAGGTGGTGCGATTAATGATGTACAGAAAAATGCAGACCACAATAGCTGTCAGCGCCGAACGGTAAAACCGTCCCTCCTGGGCGACTTTCGTACGTGCCTGCACAATACGTTCATCCAGCGCTTCGCCGCCTGACGAACGGTCATTGGTGAGATCGGATACGCTGATTTCAAATACGGCCGCCAGCGCGCTTAAGGTTTCGAGGCTTGCCTGCTCGCCGTTTTCAATACGCTGTACCGTGCGGGTACTCAGTCCGGCCATTTCAGCCAACTGTTCCTGAGACCAGGCGCGGGCAAGGCGATACTCTCTGAATGTGTTGCTCATATCGGTATCTCCGGGAGAGTGGGGTGTCGCAGGAAAGTATTGCCCAAATGTATCGACAGCGACACGATCTCCCCACGACAGCAGCACGACACGGTGACGACAGCCCGGAATACGGGGGTCTACGGCGCCATCATCTTACGGATCAATTCCGTAAACTGCGCCCGTTCCCGATCGCTTAAGCGGCCCAAAAACGCCTCATCGACTCCGTTGCCAATCGGAATACTGGTGTCGAGCAACGCTTCACCCTGTGGGGTTAACCGGACAAAACGCCGACGCTTATCCGCCGGGTCCTGCTCTCTCGCTACCAGACCCCGGGTCTCCATACGGCTCAGCATCTCCGCCAGCGTCGCTTTGGTGCTGACGGCGACCTCTGTTAAGGCGACCTGCTCAATACCCGGATTTTCGGCGATTGCGCGCAGCACGGCATACTGCGGCTTGGTCAGTTCCGGCAGTTCATGTTGCCAGCGCGCCGTATGCTGCTGGAAAAGCTGTCGTAACAAATGAAACGTTTCTTGCCTTAGTTCCATGACTACTCCGCAGTGAAAACTCCCCTCTATGATAACCGTTAATGCTTCAATGGTGAGTGATTTACCCGATCGTGCACGAACAATGTTGTGAGTTTAGGTTATCGGGTGTACTTTCTTTGAATGCGTTCGTGTACGAACAAAATAATGCACAGGAGAAAGAACATGGTGTTTGACGATTTGCGAAGCTTCCTTGCGGCGCTTGAAGAGCAGGGACAATTGCTGAGAATCAGCGAAGAGGTGAATGCGGAGCCGGATCTTGCCGCCGCCGCCAATGCGACAGGGCGAATTGGCGATGGCGCGCCTGCGCTGTGGTTTGACAACATTCGCGGCTTTATCGATGCCCGCGTGGCGATGAATACCATCGGCTCATGGCAAAACCACGCGATTTCTCTGGGCTTGGCGCCAAATACGCCAGTGAAAAAACAGATAGATGAGTTTATTCGCCGCTGGGACAACTTCCCCGTCGCGCCGCAACGCCGCGCCAGCCCGCCCTGGGCTGAAAACAGCGTGGATGGCGAGGCGATAAACCTCTTCGATCTGCTGCCGCTGTTTCGTCTCAACGATGGCGATGGCGGTTTCTATCTTGATAAAGCCTGCGTCGTTTCCCGCGACCCGCGTGATCCCGACCATTTCGGCAAACAGAACGTCGGTATCTATCGCATGGAGGTCAAGGGGAAACGCAAACTTGGCCTGCAACCGGTGCCGATGCACGATATCGCGCTGCATCTGCACAAAGCGGAAGAGCGCGGCGAGGATCTGCCGGTTGCGATTACGCTGGGCAACGACCCGATTATCACGCTGATGGGGGCCACGCCGCTAAAGTACGATCAATCGGAATATGAAATGGCCGGGGCGCTGCGCGAAAGCCCGTATCCGATAGCCACGGCGCCGCTCACCGGGTTTGACGTTCCCTGGGGCTCTGAAGTGATTATTGAAGGGGTAATTGAAAGCCGCAAACGCGAAATCGAAGGGCCGTTTGGCGAGTTTACCGGGCACTATTCCGGCGGGCGCAATATGACGGTAGTGCGTATCGATAAAGTCTCGTACCGTACAAAACCGATTTTCGAATCTCTCTATCTTGGGATGCCGTGGACAGAAATTGATTACCTGATGGGACCGGCAACCTGCGTGCCGCTGTACCAACAGCTGAAAGCGGAATTCCCGGAAGTGCAGGCGGTCAACGCCATGTATACCCATGGCCTGCTCGCCATTATTTCCACGAAAAAGCGCTACGGCGGCTTTGCCCGCGCGGTGGGATTACGGGCGATGACCACGCCGCACGGGCTGGGCTACGTCAAGATGGTGATTATGGTGGATGAGGATGTCGACCCGTTCAACCTGCCGCAGGTGATGTGGGCGCTGTCATCGAAAGTGAACCCGGCGGGGGATCTGGTGCAACTGCCCAATATGTCAGTGCTGGAGCTTGATCCTGGCTCAAGCCCGGCGGGGATCACCGACAAACTTATTATTGACGCTACCACGCCGGTTGCACCTGATAACCGCGGCCATTACAGCCAGCCGGTGCAGGATCTTCCGGAAACCAAAGCCTGGGCTGAGAAATTAACCGCCATGCTGGCCGCACGTAAGTAAGGAGAACATGATGATTTGTCCACGTTGTGCTGATGAACGGATTGAGGTGATGGCGACATCGCCGGTGAAAGGGGTCTGGACGGTCTATCAGTGCCAGCATTGTCTGTATACCTGGCGTGATACCGAGCCGCTGCGCCGCACCAGCCGCGAACATTATCCGCAGGCGTTTCGTATGACGCAGAAAGATATTGATGAGGCGCCGCAGGTGCCGACGATCCCGCCGCTGCTGTAACCCTGTAGGCCCGGTAAGCGTTAGCGCCACCGGGCATTGTAGCGTTAAACCAGACTCTTCAGACGATAAACCCACTCCAGCGCCTGGCGCGGGGTCAACGAATCCGGATCGAGATTTTCCAGCGCTTCCAGGGCCGGAGAGGTTTCTTCGGCGGGCGTCAGCAGCGACATTTGCGTGCCGTCTATCTGAGTGGCGGCGGCATTGGGCGATAGGCTTTCCAGCTCGCGCAGTTTCTGCCGCGCCCGCTTGATGACCTCTTTCGGGACGCCCGCCAGCGCCGCCACGGCAAGCCCGTAGCTTTTGCTGGCCGCACCGTCCTGCACGCTGTGCATAAAGGCGATGGTGTCGCCGTGCTCCAGCGCGTCGAGATGCACGTTGGCCACGCCTTCCATTTTTTCCGGTAGCTGCGTCAGCTCAAAGTAGTGGGTGGCGAACAGCGTCAGCGCCTTGATGCGGTTGGCCAGGTTTTCCGCACAGGCCCATGCCAGCGACAGGCCGTCGTAGGTCGAGGTGCCGCGGCCGATTTCGTCCATCAGCACCAGGCTGTTTTCGGTCGCGTTGTGCAGGATATTCGCCGTTTCGGTCATTTCCACCATAAAGGTCGAGCGGCCGCTGGCCAGATCATCCGCCGCGCCGACGCGGGTGAAGATGCGATCGACAGGACCAATCTCTACCTTCTGCGCCGGGACATAGCTGCCGATATAGGCCAGCAGCGCGATAAGCGCAGTCTGGCGCATATAGGTACTTTTACCGCCCATATTCGGCCCGGTGATGATCAGCATCCGGCGCTGCGGCGAGAGGCTTAGCGGGTTGGCGATAAACGGCTCGTTCAGCACCTGCTCGACCACCGGATGGCGGCCTTCCACAATGCGGATACCGGGTTTATCGCTAAATACCGGGCAGCTGTAGTTGAGGGTGTACGCCCGCTCGGCAAGGTTAACCAGCACGTCAAGCTCCGCCAGCGCCGCAGCGCTTTGCTGCAGTTCAGCAAGATGCGGCAGCAGCAGGTCGAACAGCTCGTCGTAGAGCTGCTTTTCCAGCGCCAGCGCTTTCCCTTTCGAGGTCAGCACTTTGTCTTCGTACTCTTTGAGCTCCGGAATAATGTAGCGTTCGGCGTTTTTCAGCGTCTGGCGGCGCACGTAGTGAATCGGCGCCATATGGCTCTGACCGCGGCTTATCTGGATGTAATAGCCGTGCACGGCGTTATAGCCGACCTTCAGGGTATCCAGCCCCAGACGCTCGCGCTCGCGGATTTCCAGGCGGTCGAGGTAGTCTGTCGCGCCGTCGGCAAGGGCGCGCCACTCGTCGAGCTCTGCGTTATAGCCAGGGGCAATGACGCCGCCGTCGCGCACCAGCACCGGCGGTGTATCAATGATGGCCCGCTCCAGCAGCTCGCGTAGTTCGGTAAACTCGCCCATTTTTTCGCGCAGCGCCTGCACCGGCGCGCTGTTGACGCCTGCCAGCAACTCCCGCAGTTCCGGCAATTGCTGGAACGCGTGACGCATCCGGGCGAGATCGCGCGGACGGGCGGTGCGCAGCGCCAACCGCGCGAGTATACGTTCGAGGTCGCCGACCTGACGCAGTACCGGTTGCAGCAGACAGCCGCTGTCCTGTAGCGCGCCAATGGTCTGTTGGCGGTCGAGCAACACAGCGGTATCGCGAACCGGCATGTGCAGCCAGCGCTTAAGCATGCGGCTGCCCATCGGGGTGACGGTGCAGTCCAGCACTGAGGCCAGGGTATTCTCCACCCCGCCAGCCAGATTTTGGGTGATCTCCAGGTTACGGCGGGTCGCCGCATCCATGATGATGCTGTCCTGCTGTCGCTCCATGGTGATAGAGCGAATATGCGGTAGCGCCGTACGCTGGGTGTCTTTTACGTATTGCAGCAGACAGCCCGCCGCGCACAGCCCGCGCGGGGCGTTTTCGACGCCAAAACCGACCAGGTCGCGGGTGCCGAACTGCAGGTTCAACTGCTGGCGCGCGGTGTCGATTTCAAACTCCCATAGCGGGCGGCGGCGCAGGCCGCGACGGCCTTCAATCAGCGCCAGCTCGGCGAAGTCTTCGGCATACAGCAGCTCGGCCGGGTTGGTACGCTGCAGTTCGGCGGCCATGGTGTCTCGGTCCGCCGGTTCGCTCAGGCGAAAGCGTCCGGAACTGATATCCAGCGTCGCGTAGCCGTAGCCTTTGCTGTCCTGCCAGATGGCGGCGAGCAGGTTGTCCTGGCGCTCCTGCAGCAGCGCTTCATCGCTGATGGTGCCTGGCGTAACAATACGCACCACTTTGCGCTCTACCGGGCCTTTGCTGGTGGCCGGGTCGCCAATTTGTTCGCAAATAGCCACCGACTCGCCCTGGTTCACCAGCTTCGCCAGGTAGTTTTCGACCGCGTGATGAGGCACTCCCGCCATCGGAATAGGCTCGCCCGCCGAGGCGCCGCGTTTGGTCAGCGAAATATCAAGCAGCTGCGATGCGCGTTTCGCATCGTCATAGAACAGCTCGTAGAAGTCCCCCATCCGGTAAAACAGCAGGATTTCCGGATGCTGGGCTTTTAGCTTCAGATACTGCTGCATCATTGGGGTGTGAGAGTCTAAATTTTCTATTGTACTCATCGATTTGTGATGTCCGTTTTCTTTAAATATTAATGAGTTAGTGATTTTTATCGTTTTTATCTGGTATCACGTTAGCTCATTGAATCTCATGAAATTCTACAGGTTAGTACCGCGAGACAGGCAGCACTCTGGCCATGGCCTGGAAAACGTCGCCACATGCCGCGCAACCCAGACCCAGTACTTAATGGTATGCAGGTAGCATGATAACGGAGTCTGTATGGCAGGAAAACAAGAAGGGGAGAATGTCATTATCGAAAGATAGGGTTTGCTGACAATTTTCGTTATACCGGTTTGTTTTCGCTATTGAAATTCAATTTAACGCTATACTTTTATAACTCACCACCTGAGTCTGTTTTTATGCTAATAATCAATAGGTTGCTTGTGGTGAGAGCGTCTTTTTTAGCAGGCCGGAAAGGGGCCGCCTGCGTTAACTACAGCTATCAGTTCTGACCCAGGAAGGATTCATGATGAAGAAACCCGTACTTTTCTGCGCGCTATTGCTGAGTTTCAACTGCCCGGCAAGCACCGACGAACTTCCTGCCTGGAATGATACACCGGTAAAACAGGCTATCGAAAAATGGGTACAGGAGACCACTCGTGACGGGAGCCCGGATTTTATTCCGCTGAATAAGCGCTATGTGGTTTTCGATAATGACGGCACCCTCTGGCCGGAGGCGCCGCTGACGTTCCAGCTACAGTTTGCGGTGGATGAAATCAAACGGATGGCGCCTGAACACCCGGAATGGCAGAAAGACCCGCTGATTGCCGCCGTGTTGCGTGATGACTTCAGGGCCGTGGCCGCGTCCGGCGAGAAAGGCTTTCTCAGTCTGGTGGCGCTGACGCACAGCGGAATGACGACTGACGACTTTGCCGCGCGCGTTCGCGACTGGCTTGCGACGCACAAGGATAAACGAACCGGGTGCCGGTACGATAGTCTGGGCTATCAGCCGATGCGCCAGCTTCTCGATTACCTGCGGGCTAATGGATTTAAAACCTGGATTATCTCCGGCGGCGGTATCGATTTTATGCGGGTGATGTCGGACAACATGTACGGCATTCCGCCGGAGCAGGTGGTCGGATCGTTCTCACTGAGCGACTACTCGCTCGGCGAAAAAGGCGTTGAATTGCAAAAAACCATGAAAGGGGCGTTCAACGATGATGGCGCGTCGAAGCCGGTCGCCATTCATCTGTTTATGGGCCAGCGTCCGGTCGCCGCTTTTGGCAATAGCGACGGCGACCTCGCGATGCTGCAATACGCCACCGGCAACCCTGACGCCAAAACGTTTGGCTTGTTGGTGCATCACACGGATGCGGCGCGGGAATATGCCTATGACAGCCACCCGACGGCCAGCGGCAAGCTTGTTGAAGGATTGTCCCTGGCGCAGCAAAAAGGGTGGGTGGTGGTGGACATGAAACAGGACTGGAAAACCGTGTTTGATCCCGCCCTTTGCACAGCGCCATAAAGAGACAGGCCACTGTAGTTGTGACCTGTTGCGAGGTTATTTGAGCATCGCGGCGATCTTTTCGAGAGTGGGTTTTACCGTCGCGTAAAAATGCTGAAAGCCAGGACACAAATAGTTGAGGCCCTCTTCACCATCGGGGGCTCTGACTATCCGGTTTTTCGGGCACTCACCCCAGCATAAATTCAGGTGCGGACAGCGTTTACAGTAATTAGGCAGGGGCTCTTTCTTACCCATTCCGAAGGTTTTCTGTCGTTCGGAAAAGACCATATGCGCAAGCTTATGGGCACGGATGTTGCCGAGCTTATACTCCGGATACACGTAGTGATCGCAGGAGTAAACATCACCATTTTTCTCTATCGCCAGCGCTTTACCGCAAAACGGCGCAGTGATGCACAGCTGCGACGGTAGCCCCATCGTTTGCACCACGGCGGTTTCAAACAGATTCACCTGAACCCGCCCCAGATCGTCCGT
>Ga0213878_10000431_pt1 | contig 15691 bp, 14 predicted proteins | sample VelepicoBEBS_R02_FD_161053 | JGI IMG/M metagenome (GOLD analysis project Ga0213878, IMG submission 161053) | Vellozia epidendroides bulk soil microbial communities from rupestrian grasslands, the National Park of Serra do Cipo, Brazil - BS_R02 | ecosystem: Environmental > Terrestrial > Soil >... | reverse complement strand
ATATGGGCAAACGAATAAACTGTCGGCCCGCAGGTATACATCTTTACCACTTTTCCTGCCGGATCGAGCGGTTGGAACGGCTCCACTGCTCGGGAAAGGCTATTAAGAAACCGAATCATGAGAAGGACTTAAAATTCACCACAGAGACAGAGAGAGCACAGAGTATAGAAGATCCACAGATTATGCAGATTACACAGATTTCGTCCAAGGGCTCGAATAATGTCGTGAGTTAAACGGGCGATTGGTCGTAGGTCGCGGTTTGTTTGCCTGACCACTCAATCAGGACCCAAAAGAAAATCTGCGCAATCCCCCTCCGCTAGCTACGGCGCGACAAGTTCTGTGTAATCTGCGGATCATTCCCTCTGTGTCTCTGTGGTGAAATTTCCGTTCAAGCTACGCGTGGCGCGTCGGCAGGGAAACGCGGTTCCAGCTTTTCTACGGTTGCGATGGCCATGGCGGCGATGCCTTCGCCGCGGCCGATAAAGCCTAGACCTTCGTTAGTAGTTGCTTTGATCCCAATGCGGTCGGGAGGGATGTTCAGAGTTTGCGAAAGGCGTTCGCGCATCGCGGAGATATGCGGGCCGATCTTAGGCTCTTCAGCGATGAGCGAGGAATCGATGTTGACGATGGCAAAACTCTTTCCAGTCAAAATCGCTTGAACCCGGCGCAATATTTCCTGGCTGTCTATCCCCTTTATGGACTCGTCCGAGTTCGGAAAATGATGGCCGATGTCTCTATCCCCGGCCGCCCCGAGCAGAGCGTCCGCGATCGCGTGCGTTAAGACATCGGCATCGGAATGCCCATCCAAACCGCGAGGGTGAGGAATGGCGACCCCGCCTAAAACTAGCTTTCGGCCTTCTACTAATCGGTGAATATCGTAACCAATACCGCTGCGGACCATAATTAGGTTGTCTTCGGAATAGAGCTTTCGAGCTCTTTAAGATTAATGTTTCCGTTCCAGGCCACTATCGCAATTTTCTTTTCGTCCAGTGGACTCGTTTTGACGTTGACCTGACCGCCGGCAGATTCGACCAACAACCAACCAGCGGCAATGTCCCAGAGGTTGACGCTTTGTTCTATATAAGCGTCAAAGCGTCCGCTAGCCACGTAAGCGAGATCCAAAGCGGCGCTTCCCATCATCCGGCATTTACGCGCTTTGCTTACTAAGGAGCTAAAGGTCTTGAGACCGAGATCGATAGCAGCCGGGGTTTTTGAGAAGCCGACTGAGACGATTGATTCGCCAACGGAGGTCCGCTTGCTGACCTGAATTAATTCATCGTTCAAATAAGCCGGTTCTCCGCGAGTTGCCCGCCAGAGTTCATTCTTGATCGGATCGTAGATGACTCCAACCTCAATCTGCTGCCCGCGGCGAAATGCGATCGAGACTGAGAAATGCGGAATGCCGTAGAAGTAATTCACGGTTCCATCGATGGGATCGACAATCCAATCTCCCTCTGCGTTGGCTGTCTCTTCCGATCCTTCTTCTCCCAGCACGCTGGTATTAGGAAATTCGCGTAACAACAACTCGGTGATCACTTCTTGAGCCCGCACGTCGAGCTCCAACTTCAAATCGTGCGCTTCGGCAACGTTGACGTGAAGCGGTTGCATGAAGTTTTCTCGGATCAAGGATCCGGCAGCCTTAGCTGCATCGGTAGCAGCGCGAAGATAGGTGTTCATCGTGTGTGATAAGAAAGTTCAATATTCTGATGCGAAGAAGAAGGAATTGCATGTTTTTCCTCAACCGGTACCGGCAGACGATTCCGGCGACGTCGATTTGCGGAAGCGAGTAGCTCGCGGATCAAGTGCTGGAGCGGATCCGCGAACGTATGACTTCTGTAGAAGATGAGTTGGAGAGAGGTGAATCGTTTCGTTATCCTCAATTTTGCTCAAATTTAGCGCGCAAAAATCTGCTTCATCTGTTAATTTCTGATTGACGGTTGGTCGAATGTTCGTTAGTCAAGCGAGTTGTGAATTTCTTATCCTCCGCAACTGCGGAATGAAAGGGGGGATAACTCATGCCAGCAAAGAAAGCTCCGGCAAAGAAAGCGGCTCCAAAAAAGGCTCCAGCGAAGAAGGTCGCAAAGAAGGCGCCTGCCAAGAAGACCGCTAAGAAGTAGTAACCATACTCTTACATCACGTGTGAATAGGAGGAGATTGAAAATCTCCTCCTATTTTGTTTGTTTAGTAAGGTTTCGAAGAAACCTGAAAAACAATCTATTGGAGAGGACGGGTGCGTGAAAAACGGACGGACAACGCCGGCGCGGAAGAAATGGACGTTCTTATTTGGCATTCTCGCCATACTTGGTCTTGGGTTTTGCGGATATGAATTCTGGCAGTGGGTTTTGCCATTCTGGCAGCCGCCATCCGCGACTGGCTCCTTTTCTGTTTCATCCGTGCCGATCGGCGCGGTCGTGCGGTGGAAAGGCCGCGACCTTGGTCACACTCCTTTAAAGCAGAGTGTCTTACCATCTGGGGATCAGGTTATTGAAATGACCGCGCCGGGATATCAACCGTGCCCGATCGAGCTCACCGTCCGGACAGGCGCCTTCGTTGATTTAGGCGTTCGTTCGCTCATAAAACAATTAGGGAAGCTCAGATTGGTCACCGATCCGGCGGGCGTTTCTTATTTCGTCGTTGGGCCGGACAAGAAAACCATCGCTGGCGTTACGCCGGACACAATCGAGAACCTGCCGTTGGGGAAATACGACGTTAAGCTGATTGAGCCGGGGTGGCCGACGTTTGCGCAAACGACCGACGTTAACTCGAGTCATCCGGTCGAAATCAATCGAGAGTTCAAAGGCGGCAGCGTCGAACTAACGAGTGATCCAGCTGGGGCGACCATCTTTGTTGGAGGATCGAAGCTGGGTACGGCGCCGCTCACCGCTAACCTACCGATCGGACCGGTAGAAGTGACATCTCGTTTTGGCTCGCTCGTTTCCATCGTACAGACTCTGATTCCGGACACGCAAGGGTCTGTGTCGTTTCACTTCAAGCATTCCTACGGCACTTTGCTAGTGAGTAGCGATCGTGCCGACTCGGTGCTCATTGTAGATGGCGTTGATTACGGACACCCGCCCGCGCAACTCTTTCTCGCACCCGGCAATCATAAGCTTCTTTTAAGCGCACCGAGTGCGCCCGATAAAACGAGAAGAGTCGATTTGCTGGAAGGCCAACACGTCAATGTGCAGATCAACTTTGGGCCAATGGTTGGTGAAGTTGCTGCGGTCGCGAACGCAAGCGCATCGCCGACACCCACACCAGCGAGTAGCCCGAGCGTTAGTTCGGCGACACCGGCAAATACGCAGCGTCCGGTTCAACTAGCGGCGCAGCCAACACCGACTCCGACACCGCCGCCAGCCTCTGCGCCCGTTCCGAGCCGGGCCGCTGAGATATCATCCATGCCGTCGCCAACATCTGAAAAATCTGCGAGCGTTTCAGAAGAGCAACCGGCGATTCCGCCGGCTAACGTGGGAGCCACACCACCGCCAACCGCGCACGAAGAACAACCGAAGCCCACTCGCACATTGACTCGTTCAGCGGCAGCAACAAAGAAATTGACCGTACCAGTTGCACCTACTCCGTCGGCTTCAGCCAAACCTGAACAAGCGAAAAGCAAAAAAGAAGCGTTCGAAGTTTTGGATTCGAAGCTGAAAGCGAAAGAAGAGGCCTTGAATCTGGAGAAACAGAGTATCGAATATCAGATCAAGAATTCTTCCGGATCAGTGCGGGAACAGTGGAAGTATCGCCTGGCGCAATGGCGCTTAAAGAGGGCGCGCGTGGAGCAAGATCGAGCGGCGGAACAGGCGAGACTTAACGAGCAGTGGAAGTAACGAAACGGGCGCCGGCGAAACAGCGAAAGGGCGACCGGTAGGGATGAGCTCCTGCTCGTCCGAAAAAGCCTCGGCAACAATAAGGGGCGCGGAAACTGAAAGCGGACGAGCGGGAGCTCGTCCCTACCGGGTTTTGAGCATCGCCAGCGCTTTATCGACTATTTCTTGGATGGGCCAAAGGCGGCCGATGCCTTCGTAGCCACACGCTAGCATTCCTTCTTCCGGGCCGATGAATTCGGCGCCGCGGCTGCGCAACAGGGTCACGTTATTTTGAGTGGCGGGATGTAACCACATCTTTCCATTCATGGCCGGCGCTAGCAGTAGCGGGGCTTTTGTTGCCAAGGCAATTGCGGTGAGGGCTTCGTCGGCAAATCCGTGAGCTAGTTTAGCCAGGATATCGGCGGAGGCCGGAGCGATTAGCAACAAATCGGCGCGATCGGCTAACTCGATGTGACCTGGTTGCCAGCCGGCTTTCTCATCAAAGATGTCGGTGGTTACAGGATTACGGGAAAGAGTCTGAAGCGTGAGCGGAGTTATGAATTTCGTTGCTCCGTGCGTCAGAACGACATGCACATCGCATCCCGCCTTGCGAAGTTGGCTGGCGAGATCGGCGGCTTTGTAAGCAGCGATTGAGGCGGTGATCCCGAGAATGATGGTCATGGGGCAGGAGTTCAGGAGTTCAAGGAGTTCAAGGAGTTCAAGGAGTTCAAGGAGTTCAAGGAGTTCAAGGAGTTCAAGGAGTTCAAGGAGTTCAAGGAGTTCAAGGAGTTCAAGGAGTTCAAGGAGTTCAAGGAGTGGGAAGCTAGGAAGCAGGAAGGATTACAAGCAAAAATGTAACCGGAAAAGAATGTAGAATCCAGTTGGCCGGATCTTGCCCGAGCGCGTCGCAGTACGCCCTCCTTAAACTCCTCGTACTCCTTGAACTCCTTTATTCTGCGTTAGACACCTGTTCCCGGATCTTTTCCAATTCAGCTTTGGATTGCACAACTAGCTGAGAGATTTCGGCGTCGTTCGCTTTGGCGCTCAGGGTGTTGAGTTCCCGGCCAATTTCCTGGCAGAGGAATTCAAGTGTTCGGCCGATGGCGTCGTCGGATTCGGCGATACCCAAGAATTGAGTAATATGCGATTCCAGCCGGGATACTTCTTCGGAAAAATCGGAACGCTCAGCGAAGAAGGCGACTTCTTTGGCTAAGCGGTCATCATCGAGTGGGATGTTTACGCCGTGCGCCTTCACCCGTTCTCGCAAAGAATTCCGGAATCGTTCGGCGGCTCGCGGTTGTAGTTTGCGAACTTTATCGAGGTTCGTCCGGAGAGTCTTGATACGCCGGGTTAAGTCGCGTAAGAGATGCGCGCCTTCCTTAGCTCGCATAACGAGCAATTGTTGAAGAGCGGCTTCTATGGCGGCCAGAACGGCTTGGCGAGTCGCGCTCTTTAGTTCGCGATGCTCTGGCACGTCTAAGACTCCCGGAGCGCGCAATACCATATCGATGCTGATCTCTCCGGCCAAGCCCAGCTCTTTCTGAACGGCGGTAAATGTTTCCAGATAGGCCTTCGCGAGTTGCCGATTTAAGTTGGGAGCGAGCTCGCTGCGGGTGAACTGGGCGGAGACGTTAACGTTGATTCTGCCGCGATGGATCTTCTTGTCGATAGCGGCCCTAACCTCTGTCTCCAATGGGGAAAACGCTTCGGGTAAACTAAGTACGATCTCGGTTTGGCGTTTATTCAGCGCCTGCAGTTCTGCGACAATCTTACATTCGTCACTGGCGGCACGCCCCCGACCGTACCCGGTCATGCTACGCATCGGCGTGGTATTCTTGCAGTGATCGGACGTTAATACCCTTGGTTTTGATACCGCGAATCGCCCGGATACTGGCCTCAACCGCGCTGATCGTGGTCAGAATGGGGATCCGGTTCGCAACCGCGAGGCTACGAATTCTGATCTCGTCTTTCCTGGGGGTCTTTCCGCTTGGCGTATTGATGATCAGGTCGATGTCTCCATTCTTCATCAGATCGAGCACGTTGGGACGGCCTTCAGAAATCTTGAACAGATGCCGAACCGGAATGCCTGCTGTCTGGATGGCGCGTGAGGTTCCGGCGGTGGCATAGATCTGGAATCCAAGTTCGACTAGTTCTTTCGCGAGCGGAACAATCTCCGACTTATCGTTATCTTTGACACTCACGAAGAGGTTGCCTTTCTCCGGGAGCGGAGGCTGAGCCGCCATTTGCGATTTGGCATAAGCTACTCCTAGATCGTCCGCGATTCCCATCACCTCGCCGGTCGCCTTCATCTCGGGGCCGAGGATAATATCGATACCCGGGAAACGGATAAACGGAAACACCGCTTCTTTTACAGAGAAGTGTTGAGGGATAATCTCCTTGGTGAACCCCAGCTCCTCCAACGTTTTTCCGGCCATCACTTTGGCCGCTAACTTGGCTAGCGGTACCCCGATCGCTTTGCTCACAAACGGTACGGTCCGGGAAGCTCTGGGATTAACTTCCAACACATAAACCTCGTCTGCTTTGACCGCGAACTGCACATTCATCAAGCCGCGGACTTCCAGCTCCTTGGCCATAGACTTGGTGGCGCTCTCGATCACACTTAACACGTGAGCTGAGAGCGAAAAGGCCGGAATCACGCAGGCGCTGTCTCCGCTGTGAATCCCGGCCTGTTCGATGTGTTGCATGATCGCCCCGATCACCACAGTCTCGCCGTCAGCGATACAATCGACATCGACCTCAATCGCGTCCTCCAAAAACCGGTCTACGAGCACAGGCCGCTCAGGGCTGGCCTCGACCGCGTTGCGAATATATCGGCGCAAGTCATCTTCGGTGTACACGATCTCCATGGCCCGTCCGCCTAACACAAAAGAAGGACGGACCAGAACGGGATATCCGATCATGCGGGCGACCTTGACCGCCTCGGTCTCATTGGTGGCCGTTCCACTAGGCGGTTGGTTAAGACCGAGTCGCCGGAGCATGGCAGAGAAATGCTTTCGATCCTCAGCGACTTCGATGCTTTGGGGCTGGGTTCCGATGATATTAACGCCGTTAGCTTGTAAGGCGGCGGCAAGATTCAGCGGGGTTTGGCCTCCGAATTGAACGATAGCGCCCCAGCAGTCGAGGGCTCGATAAATGGCTACGACATCTTCCAAAGTCAGCGGCTCAAAGAACAGCATGTCGCTGGTGTCGTAATCGGTCGAAACCGTCTCCGGATTCGAGTTGGCCATAACGGTCTCAAATCCTTCTTCTTTCAAAGCGAAGGCGGCGTGGACACAGCAATAGTCAAACTCGATTCCCTGGCCGATGCGATTAGGACCGCCTCCAAGAATCAAGATTCTGCGACGATCGGTGGGCCGCAGCTCACTCTCTTCCCCGTAGCTGGAATAGTAGTAGGGCGTATAGGCCTCGAATTCGGCTGCACAGGTGTCCACCAGTCGATAGGTGGGAGTGAGTCCTTGCTTGATCCGTTCCTCGCGGACATCAGTCTCAGTGCGATTCGTAAGGAAGGCGATCTGCCGATCTGAAAACCCGAGGCGCTTGGCTTTGCGGAGTTCCAACTTGCCCGATCTGATTTCGTCTTCGGCGGTAATGATTTGAGAGATGTTTTCCAGGAACCAAGGGTCGATACTGGTCAGGCTATGGATCTTATCCGTATCGAGTCCGGCCAAGAAAGCGTAGCGCACATAAAAGATCCGGTCCCAGGATGCGCTCACTAGTTTGCGTTGGATTTCGGTGAGGTCCCAATCGCCATCCTCAGTGCGCGGCTCTGCATCTTTTCCATCTGCTCCCAGACCGAAGCGACCGATCTCCAGCGAACGGAGAGCTTTCTGAAGAGCCTCCTTGAACGTGCGTCCGATGGCCATCGCTTCGCCGACGCTCTTCATCTGGGTGGTCAGAATGGGATCGGCCTGCGGAAATTTTTCGAATGTGAATCGGGGTATCTTTACGACGCAATAGTCAATGACCGGTTCGAAGCTGGCTGGCGTTTCTCGCGTAATATCGTTGCGAATTTCGTCCAGGGTGTAACCGACAGCCAATTTAGCGGCAATTTTTGCGATGGGAAAACCGGTGGCTTTCGACGCGAGCGCGGATGATCGGGATACGCGCGGATTCATCTCGATCACCACCATGCGGCCGGTTTTTGGATCGACCGCGAATTGGATATTCGAACCGCCGGTTTCCACACCGATGGCTCGAATGACGGCGAAAGAAGCGTCGCGCATCAACTGGTACTCTTTGTCGGTCAGGGTCTGGGCGGGAGCGACGGTGATCGAATCGCCAGTATGGATCCCCATCGGGTCGAGGTTCTCGATCGAGCAGATAACCACGCAGTTATCCGCGCGGTCACGCATGACCTCCATTTCAAATTCTTTCCAACCAAGGAGCGATTCCTCGATCAACACTTCTTTGACCGGCGATTGGTCCAGGCCGCGATGAACGATTTCTTCAAACTCTTCTCGATTATAGGCTATGCCACCTCCGGCGCCGCCGAGCGTAAACGCCGGACGGATAATGAGAGGGAAGCTGCCGATGGTGGCCGATACTTGTTGGGCCTCCGTCAGGCTGTGGGCGACACCAGACTGCGGCACGTCTAACCCGATCTGGAGCATCACATCCTTAAATAACTGGCGGTCTTCTCCCTTGGAAATGGCGTCGGCATTTGCCCCGATTAAGCGGACGTTGTACCGGTCGAGTACCCCGTTGCGATAGAGTGCCATCGCGGTGTTCAGAGCGGTCTGTCCACCAAGAGTAGGAAGGAGAGCGTCGGGCCTCTCTTTGGCGATAATCAGTTCGACCACCTCCGGGGTAATCGGTTCGATGTAGGTCCGATGCGCGAACTCGGGATCCGTCATGATGGTAGCCGGATTCGAGTTAATGAGGACTACCAGGTAACCTTCTTCCGAAAGTGCCTTGCAAGCCTGGACCCCGGAATAGTCAAATTCGCAACCTTGCCCGATCACGATTGGGCCGGAGCCAATTAAGAGAATTTTACGGATAGAAGTATCGCGCGGCATGAGCGATGGCAGGTTAACGGTGGAACGACAAAACTCAACGGAAAAGCCTGCGGCTAGCGGCCTGTTACTGGGCAATACACTCCAAAAGTGGACGGAGTGGACTTAGTTGACAGAGTGGACGCAGTGGACAGGGAACTGACCTTAGTCGAAGTGATGATCCACTAGGTCTACTCTGTCCACTTGACCGCCGCACCCATGAAAATAGGGTGTCGGACTCAGCCTAACCGTTCTTCCAGATCAACTAATCGGCTGAGTGCACTGACGAAATCTTTAAGGGCGCTCGCGGGGAGCATAATGGTGTCGCGCCGGCCACTTACGTCTTCGGTAATCTTTAAGAAGCGTCCGCGTTGATTTTCTTTCAGGTCCAGAAAGAATACTTTTCGATCGACCTGGATCTTCTCCGAAGCGAGGGGATCGCTCGATCCGTGTGCTGCATTGCTATTAATCATAACCTCACGTTCCTTGCCAAAGTTGGGGGCACCACGACCGCCCTTTGCTTTCGGAGGGAAAGCAGCCCTGTAACCGGTCATTCGGTGGAAGATAGGAATCTAGTGTAAGAAAAAAAGAGAATTTAACGATGAAAATCCAGAAGTCCAACAGCGGCGCGGACTTTGGCCATGGTTTGATGCGCAGTTGCTAGCGCGCGTTCGGCTCCACGCTGCAGCACCGACTCCACATAGCCCGGGTCTGCTTCCAATTCCGCTCGCTTTTTGCGCATCGGCTCGAAAGCGTTCCAAAGGACATCAAAAAGCTGTTTTTTGTACTCACCGTACCCGGTTCCGCCGGTGCGAAAACTTTGGGTCATCGCCTGGACTTCTTCCGGGCTGGCAAACAGTCGATATAGCTGCACGATGATCGAGTTCGAAGGGTCTTTGGGCGCCTCGACTGGTGTCGAATCGGTCACGATCCCCATCACCTTTTTTCGTAACGCTTTTTCCGGAGCAAAAATCTCGAGCGTGTTCCCGTAGCTCTTACTCATTTTTTGGCCGTCTAGCCCGGGTACAGTCGCTACTTCTTCACGGATTCTCGGCTCCGGCAGCTTCAAGACCGGCCCATAGATCTCGTTGAATTTTGCCGCGATATCGCGGGTGATCTCGATGTGCTGCTTTTGATCCTGCCCAACCGGGACAACATCACTCTCGTACAGCAGAATATCAGCGGCCATTAGGACCGGATAAGCAAAAAGCCCATGAGAGGCTGAAAGTCCGCGGGCAATCTTATCTTTGTAGGAATGCGCTCGCTCCAATAAACCCATCGGTGTCACGGTGCTCAGTATCCAAGTCAACTCGGTCACGATCGGAATGTCTGATTGACGAAAGAAGCAGACTTTGTCTGGGTCCAAACCGCAGGCCAGAAAATCGAGAGCGACGCCGGTGACATTCCGGCGAAGTTCTTCTGGGTTCTGCAGCGTGGTGAGAGCGTGATAATCCGCGATAAAATAGAACGCCTCACCTTGCTCTTGCAGTTCCACGGCCGGCCGGAGTGCGCCGAAGTAGTTACCGATGTGCAGAGTCCCTGATGGTTGAATGCCAGTTAAATACCGAGCCATGCTAGGGAACAAGAGAATAGCAGATGGGAAATAGCAAATAGCAGATAGGGTGCGATGGGGTGCCCAATTTGGTGGGGCAAGGCTCCCGAACGGCCTAGAGAGGTTAGCAGGGAATGTGGCGTTCCTGAGAGAAATGATGTGTTGCGCCGTTGCGCTCGCCGAGCCGTTCCTAGGGTGTGGCATCGTCTTAACCCAGATTCCGAAGACGTAAAAAATCCGCAGATTACGCAGATTACACAGATTTAAGACGTTAGAAGCGAAACTGTGCACCAAGGCCCGGCATCGAAAAATTGGCAACAAATCATGACCTAACCCTCTGTTAATCTGCGTAATCTGTGAAATCTGTGGATCTTAAATTCGGGTTTTGGGTTTATCGAACCTCCCCAAAAACGTTCCGCTGAAGTGGAATGTTGAGAAAGGGGCGGTGGAGTTTGGGTTATCGATTTTGACGTTGAGAAAGGCGCTCGCTAAGAACGCTGCCGAACCGGATTCGGGTGGTCCGTACACCACCCGGCAAATTGGTGGTGCGGTCTACGGCGGTGCGCTGTCTGAAGAAAAGCTCCGAACGCAGCGCCAGATGACTCGGAAGCTCGAATTGGAGAACAGCATCACTGAGGCTTCTGTTTTGAACAGGGATGCGCCAATGAAAGGGCTCAGCGCGATCGCGGACGCGCCGAACATCCTCGAGACACTCGGTCCTCAGACGGCCAATGTCGTTCAAAAGGTCATTGCTATCTGATTTCTGGTTCTTTCCCGCATCTGCCGCTGATCCCGCGCCAGGTAGCGCTCCGCTCCGGCGAGTTCAAGCTCAAATCCGGCACAAACGTTGCCCCCTACGGGATGCCCCCATTTATTCCGTTTTGACCTTGGGCTCGCTTCCGACTCCGCGCTCTAAAAGGTACCCGTATTTTGCTTTTGATTATTGCTCGCTCGTTCCTCGCGCTCAAAAAGCAAAATGGGTTGAAAACGTGCCTAACGTCTTGAAGATCGGTTATGCTGACGGTCTGGCCATTGGCCAAGCCTGGTGGCTACTGGACGACCCGGAGAGCTCGGAGCTTTGCTTATGTCGATTCGATCGGCTTACCAATCACGCTGCCTCTCCCTGCTCCCCCTCTCACGTCTCACCAATCACTTCTCACGGCCGCGCTAGCGGCCCAGCGGCAGCGGCTTTGAGATTGTCAGAATCAGGGTCAGTCAATGCGAGTCACCGCGGGTTTTTCAGAGTTTATGATAAAGAAAGGGCACTTTGGCGATCAAATTCAGGATCACAATAGAGGAGAGCCTCGGTGGCCTTTGGGACGACGCTCTTCGTTCAAAGGATTGAATTCTCCTAAGTCGAGTCCTGATTCTTCTTGCGAAGGAAAATCCGTTAAGGCCATCTCTGTTGCGGTAATCCTGGATCCGTCACGACTTCGATCCAGGAGGGATGGCGAAGGCTGTTACGGAAAACAACCAAGTTGAATCCTTCGTCTCCTTCGGAGCGCGCGGCATCCGATGGGAAACGAATTGCGGCGAACCGCTGCTGAAGCGATACCGCCAGTCCGAGCAGTTGCGTTTTCGTCAGGTCAGGCGCTGTGCGCCAGTTGGCGTAAAGGTCTACCTCTTTTATCCCAAGTGTAGCGAGCACATTTTGGTTTCCGAGGTCGAGTACACCACATTCATAGTGGCAAAAGAAAGTCTCATACGTTGCAGCGCTGGTGTTATACCTTCTGTATTCGAGACGTGCTGTGTTCTCGTCCTCCGCCCAGTAGAGACATTCGACGCCTTCAGGGTTATACCGGCCGGCTCTTTTTGCAGCGAATAGGAAGTCCGGAGGCGTCTTTCTTTCCACGGCCTGCCGTGTCACGCATCGCGCCAATTGTCCGCTCTTGAATTTACGACGGAGTTTTCTCAGGCCAGCAAGGTAAGCGTTAACTGGCTCCATCAATTCGGCCTGCCCGTGATCATATCCGCGACTAAATCGGCAATTACCTGTTCTTTTCCGCTGAAGATCAGTTCAAGTGGCGTTTTCTCGTCAAGAAGGGGGTTGGGGGTCCTGAGCCACTTTCGAAAGTCCGCGTCGGACATGGCTATGCGTAAACGGGCAATTCGCTCAAAATATTCCAGGCCAGCCTGAACAGAGTCGGCATCAGGCGTCTTGAACAGAGTTTGTTTTGTTTTGCCTAGCCCGCGTGCCAACTGGGTGGTTGGGATTTCGTAGAGATCGGATATGAGTTTCGCTGAAAGGTTTCCTCTGTCTGAGCGGAGATCCTTGGTTGTGTCCAAGACCTTCTGCATCTTGTCGAGCACGCTCAGTCGTGGCCCCTCTGGATCTTGCAGCTTTGAAAGGTGAGCTCTTAGAACCTCCACGTTTGGTTCGATAGCTTCGACGGCTGCTTTTTTGAACTCCTTGCTAGAAAACGGGTATAATCGGACCCGGTCCGGGCTGGGGAAGCGCTTCAGAACCTTTATCTTATTTTTCTCTGCCCATTTTTTGCTCGTGAACATCAAGACGAAGGCCGCAGCTTGAGAAGTATTCTGCTTGGCGGCCAAAGCCCCGGCGACTCGGTCGAACTCGGGACCTCCTCCCTGAGATACCTCGACGACTGTTACATCTGGTAGCCATCGGCGACGAACGATGGTATGCAGGTTCACCGATCCCGTGGTCCACCCCTTGCGCTTGCTGAAGCCAATGTCCCGCAGCGTTCCTGCCGCTAACTCTGCTTCACCCAATACGAGAAGCTCTTTCATTAACCAAGTGTACTCCTGTAGTCCACCAATAGTCAACTTAAAGTCAACCCAGATAGCTCTTTTGCGTCCCGGCGCATTAACCGTCTGATTTCCGAAGCGACAGGCGGTTCGCCCTTCCAAAGGGCCGCGCCCAAACTTCCGGCGTGAATGGAGGCTGCATTAGCATCACCAACGATCAGCCAACAGACGCCGATTTAGATTTGCTGGCCGATAATGGGGAGGTTTACAGCTTCATCGAGCGTAACCCGAATTTTGTGCAATAGCGAGCGATCGCCATCACTAGTGGCTTCAGATTGTTTCAAGTGCGCTCCGCGCCGAAAGGGCGACTGAATTTTGCTTTTGGTTCTTGCTCGCTCGTTCCTCGCGCTCAAAAAAGCAAAATGGATTGGAAACATGCCGCAACGTCTTGAAACTCCGTTGTGCTGAACCTCTGCCTATCGCTCCGGGGAGGTCGGCGCTTTGGTTATGTCGCTTCGATTGGCTTACCAAATCACCAATCAATCTCAGCCTTTCACCTTTCACCAATCCGCCCTCTCACCTCTCACCAATCACTTCTCACGGCCGCATTAGCGGCCAGCGGATCAGGGTCAGTCAATGCAAAATCCGAGTGTTCTTTGGTTTATGACAGACCGGACCGGAGAATTCGGCGCCGACCTGTCCGACATAGCCGGATCGCTTCTCATGGCCGCTCCCTCAAGAACTGCGCCGGGCTGGCACGCCGGATTCTTAAATGCGGGGTCGGTAATTTCAACGGATGGCGCCGATGGACTGCATCTCAGCGCTGAATCCGAAAGAAAACTCGGGACCGCCATCGCGGAAAAGGTGAAAGAGATGCTGAAGTAAGTCAGATCATCTTTCACTTTTCACCAATCACCGCTCCCTTCAATCCTCGCTCCCATTGGCGCTCCACTCCAGCGAGTTCAAGCTCAAATCCGGCATGAACGTTGCCCCTACGGGCTACCCCATTTATTCCGTTTTAAGCTTCAGCTCGCCTGCGCTCTGCGCTGGAAGAGTGACTGTATTTTGCTTTTGATTATTTCGCTCGCTCGTTCCTCGCTCACAAAATCAAAAAGCAAAATGAGTTGGAGACGTGCCGCAACTCTAACCTGTCACTTTTCACCTTTCACCTCTCACATCTCACGGCCGCGCTAGCGGCCCAGAGGGTCAGTCAAAGCAAAATCCGGGTGTTCTTTCGTTTATGATAAAGCGATGCCAATTTGGCGATCAAATTCATGATCACAATAGAGGAGCCGCCTGGCTCGATCCAGGAGCTTGTTGTGGGGGATTTAAGACGAGGATCGGATCCCGACTCACGGGGTTACATCCCCGTGGGTTTAGCATCCGATCGGACCGGGCGGTGCCCATCCCTCCTCTCCGCTTCGGCGCCGATCGGTTGCGATTTGCTTTTCTCCAAGCGAGTGATCTTCCATGCGCATCGTACCACGCGTAAGCGTCTGAACGGTCCCCCTGCCATTTGTCATGTGCGATTCGCGGATCGAGTGCAGTTCGGATCGTGCAAAAGTCTCGCCACATCGTTGCTGTAGAGGTAGACTCGGTCTTACCCATCCCAGGATGCCAAAATAGAGGTCCCGGTTACTATGAGAGCGGAACAACACGATCACGGCCACCAACAAATTCCTTCGGATCTCGCCTTGCGCGTCAGGGCGCTGGAGTCGTTGCTGGTCGAGAAAGGGTTGGTCGATCCGGCGACACTCGATACGCTGATCGACGCCTACGAGAACAGGATCGGTCCGCGGAACGGCGCTCGGGTGGTAGCACGGGCCTGGGTCGATCCCGCGTATAAACACCGCCTCCTGATGGATGCCACGGCTGCGATTCGAGAGCTCGGTTATACGGGCATGCAGGGCGAGCAGATGGTGGTGGTCGAAAATACGCCGAAGGTACATAACCTTATCGTTTGCACACTGTGCTCCTGCTATCCCTGGCCAGTGCTCGGTCTTCCACCGGTATGGTACAAGTCCGCCCCTTACCGATCCCGCGCGGTCATTGACCCGCGCGGCGTGCTACGCGAATTCGGACTACAGCTGGCAGAGGACGTAGAGGTTCGCGTTTGGGACAGCACGGCAGAGCTACGCTATCTCGTTTTGCCGGAGCGGCCAGCGGGAAGCGAGCAGTTGAACGAGGAAGCGCTTGCCGCATTGGTCACGCGCGACGCGATGATTGGTGTTGCCAAGGTGGCACTGCCGCAGCCGGGAGGCCACCAATGAACGGCGTGCATGATATGGGCGGGATGCACGGCATGGGCGCGGTCGAAACCGAGAAGGACGAACCCGTATTCCACGAGCGCTGGGAGGGGCGTGCGTTCGCGCTGACGATGGCAATGTCTGCGTGGCAGAAATGGACCCTCGACGGTGGGCGTCACCAGCGTGAGCTGATACCCTCCGCTGAATATCTACGGATGAGTTACTACGAGAAATGGATTGCAGGACTGGTTGAACTCTTGGTCAAGAGCGGCTCGCTAACGAGCGCTGAGCTAGAGCGTGGGAAACCTGTCCTGGGTTCGCCAAAAGCGACTCCGCCGCTCACTTCCGACCAGGTGCTTCCGA
>Ga0213878_10000429_pt1 | contig 15750 bp, 11 predicted proteins | sample VelepicoBEBS_R02_FD_161053 | JGI IMG/M metagenome (GOLD analysis project Ga0213878, IMG submission 161053) | Vellozia epidendroides bulk soil microbial communities from rupestrian grasslands, the National Park of Serra do Cipo, Brazil - BS_R02 | ecosystem: Environmental > Terrestrial > Soil >... | reverse complement strand
CCCGACTAATACAATCGAGATCGATCGGGACATTGGTAACTTTTTCTATAATGTAACGCCAACGCGGGACGCTGGTGTTGGGCTGACGGAAAAAACAATCGACTACATCGTGGATGTGAAGGGGGAGCCGGAGTGGCTTCGCGACTTCCGTAAGAACGCCTACCACGTCTTTAACAGCAAGCCGTTACCAACTCACTGGGCGGGTGACGAGCTCAAAGAGATAGATTTCGACGTGATCCGTTACTACCTGGCGTCCGGCGATGCCGCCAAGCGGACTTGGGAAGAGGTTCCGGAGGACATCAAAAGAACGTTCGAACGACTGGGCATCCCAGAGAGCGAAAGAAAATTTCTGGCCGGCGTTGAGGCTCAATTCGATAGCGAGGCAGTCTACTCGAATATAAAAAAGGCTGTCGCAGACCAAGGCGTAATCTTCATGGGGAGTACCGATGCGTTGAAGGAGCGCCCCGACCTCTTCCGCAAGTGGTTTGGGAAAGTGATTCCGACCGCAGACAACAAATTCAGCGCGTTGAATAGCGCAGTGTTTAGCGGCGGCAGCTTCATCTACGTGCCGCCGGGAGTGAAGGTGAAGCATCCACTCCAAGCCTATTTTCGAATCAATGCGGAGAATTTTGGGCAGTTCGAGCGGACGTTGATTATCGCCGATGAGGGCTCGGAAGTTATGTATATGGAAGGGTGTACAGCTCCGAAGTTTACAACGGCAACGCTTCACTCCGCCGTCGTTGAGTTGGTGGCCTTGCCCGGAGCAAAGATCCAATATATTACCGTCCAGAACTGGGCCCCCAATGTCTTTAATCTGGTGACCAAGCGGGGATTGGCGATGGAGCAGGCTGAGATCAAATGGATCGACTGCAACATCGGCTCCAGGCTGACGATGAAATATCCAGGGGTCGTACTAAAGGGGCGAAAATCTCGCGGCGAGGTGATCAGTATTGCTCTGGCCGGAGACGGTCAGCACCAGGATACTGGGGCCAAGATGGTGCACGCTGCCGACGAGACCACTAGCAACATTGTTTCCAAGAGTATCAGTATCGGTAAGGGAAGGGCTACGTACCGAGGACTGGTGCATGTGCCCAAACATCTTAAGGGCTGCAAGAATAACACCGAGTGTGACGCCCTCTTGATAAACTCCACGAGCCGTACAGACACCTATCCGGCCATTACGGTGAGAGGCACGGGCAACGCGACGCAGCATGAAGCTTCGGTAAGCCAGATCAGCGCCGAACAAATCTTTTACATGCAACAGCGTGGACTCAGCGAAGGTCAGGCAATGAGCTTGGCGGTGAATGGATTTGTAAACGATCTCGTGCGCCAATTCCCGATGGAATATAGCGTTGAACTCAAGCGGTTGATCGATCTCGAGATGGAGGGATCTGTAGGGTAAAGAGAGGGGATGCTGGCTATTCGCGGTGGAGTTGGGAGGGGGCCGCTGTCGGCTCCCCGGAGCGTATCAAGCAACGCGTCTCCAGGGTTTTTCCCAAGCAGCAAGAAAAGCCACTGCAGCAGCCGGCCGCCTAACACATAGACACAGGCGACGGCAACGGGATTCGCATCACTATGATAACTTCCGAACTTTCTTCGATTCTCTCCGGAGCACGAAAGCCATCTGAGCTTGACTGGTTCAGGGAACTCCAGACGCAAGCCTGGAATGAATTTGAAGCCGAACCACTCCCCGTCCGGGGAAATGAGCTGTGGCGGTTCTCGTCGGTGAAGAACCTTGCACTTGACGGTTACATTTATGCTCCCGAGTTCTCGGGCGATGCTTCACGTCTGACGGATCAACGGGGGTTCCTGAACCCGGCTGGCCGGCTCATTTTTGCCAACGATACGCTGGTGTCGGCGGAAGTCCTGGACCCCACGGTCAAACGAGCCGGAGTGATCTTTACCACTCTGTCGGAAGCACTCGAAAAGCACTCTGATCTGTTGCGAGAACATTTCATGGCTCAACCCGCACGTTTGGGATCGGCAAAATTTGCCGCCTTACACAAAGCTGTCGTCCAGGCCGGAACGTTCCTGTGTGTACCTCGCGGAGTCGAGTTCGAGGCTCCGTTCGAAGTTTTTCACCTGGTCCAGGGAGATTTGGCCACGGTTTTTCCGCATACATTGATAATTGCCGATGACAATAGCCGCGTGACGTTTCTGGAACATTTCGTTTCGGCCAACCCGGAGCATCGCGGATTCGCCTGCGGGGTGAATGATCTGGTTTTGAAGCCTGGTTCCAAGCTGACTTACGTGAGCATTCAGGAGTGGAGCCGGAATTTCGTATCGGTCCAGGTGAACTCGACGGTGGCTGCTAAGGATTCTGCGGCCATGAACCTTGCCTTAAACTTCGGAGGCAAATACTCACGTCTGGAAAGCGTTAGCCGGATGGTGGGCAGGGGTGCGCGCAGCGACATGTTGGCAATCAGTGTTGCGCGGGAGGACCAAGAGTTCGACCAGCGCACGCTCCAGGATCACTTGAAACCGGACACGACGAGCGATTTGCTCTATAAAAATGCGCTGTATGACCAGTCGCGGACCATTTTTTCGGGACTGATTAAGGTCGAGCGCGGCGCGCATCGCACCGACGCCTATCAGAAGGTGCGGAATTTACTCTTGAGCGATGAAGCTGAGGCGAACTCGATGCCTGGTCTCGAGATATTGGCAGATGAAGTGCGTTGTACCCACGGAGCGACCTCCGGACAGGTGGAACCCGAAGAACTCTTTTATCTAAAGAGTCGCGGGATCGATGACCTTGCAGCGAAGCGCCTCGTCGCGCGTGGTTTTCTCAATGAAGTGGTCGACCGATTGGCTGACAAGCAGCTCTCTGAATATCTTCACCGGCAAATTGAGACGCAGCTGTAGCCACCCCAAGGCCAAGGTGAAACTTGGCCCTACCGGATCGTTCGGTCCCAGCGAGATCGTTTGGTAGGGCGCTCTTCGTCGCGTCCTCGTTGCTTCTAAAACGATGGGTGAACCGGCCTATTCTGCAGTGGCTGCTGCGATGGAGCGTCAGCCCTACTTATTAAGCGATTTCGAGGAATAGCTGAATTTTCGATACCTGTGGGTCGTCAAATTGTAAAAATTTGCTAAATAAAAGTGGTTGCAGTTTGTTAAAAAATGGCCACTTTGACTGCCTACGTTTTCAGGGGTAGGTTACGGACCATCGCGTAAAGCTGGCCTGTTTCGTGCAGAGATCCCCCTGAAAAAAGGTCGCTGGGCGGCTAAAAAGTAGCGTTCTTTATACGGTTGGCAGGAATGTTGCTTTGCAAGCTCGCGTACTAAAATTGTCAGAGCGAAATGCAGAAATCATAAGCAGCAAAATAAACTCAAGATTGTTGGAATAGATACTATGGTCACCTTGTTAGGCAATTTTGCTCCCATCTTGGCCGCTGAGGCTGCCGCGTCCGTCGGCCGGCCTATTCCGGATTGGGCGAAGGGCAATACGGTATTTGAGACGTTCTTTAAAGGCGGGCCGGTCATGTACCCGATCGTAGCCGTTCTCGTGGTTGCGGTTGCGGTCATTCTGGAACGCTTGGTCTGGTGGATGATTCAAACCGCCCGGCGGGATCCGGGTAAATTGGATAAAGTTTACGCCGCTTTGGAGCAAGGGAACGTCGCCGCGGCGATCAACCTCGCCCGCGGTTCCAAAGATCCACTGGTGCGTACGGTTTGGCACGGATTGAATCACGTTCACGCTTCCATCGAAGGCGCCCTGCAGGTGGCTTCCGGGGTGGAGATTCAACGAGCCGGGCGATTCATGTCGGTGATGGACACGACCATTACGCTGGCTCCCCTGCTGGGTCTGCTTGGTACCGTGACCGGCATCATGGGTTCCTTTAACTTCGTGGGTAGCGCGGATTTGGCGCCGACCAAAGTCAGCGGCGGTATCGCCGAAGCGTTGATCGCGACGGCATGCGGTCTCGGGATCGCAATCTTCACGCTGATTTTCTTTAACTTTTTCAACGCAAGAGTGGCGCGGCTCCAGTTCGAGCTCGAATCGACCTCTAATAACGTCATTTTGATGCTCAACTCTCTGCGGAATAGAAACAACCTAGTCACTGACCAAGATGCACGTCAGCAGTCACAGCAGTTCGCCGGTACAAATTAAGCGGGCTCGGATCGAGATCATCCCGCTGATCGACATCATGTTCTTCCTGCTCGCGGCTTTTATGCTGGTGAGCCTGACCATGATCAACATGAAGGGGATCGATGTTAATCTACCGACGGCGACAAGCTCTCAACCCAATAGCAAACCGGACTTCACCATGGTGAGCATCGATGCTCTCATGGACATTTATTTCGAGAAGGAGAAGGTGCCGAAGGAAGAGGTTTTACCCAGGTTTCAGAAGCTTTACGAAAGTAATCACGACGTGCGGATTTTCATTCGCGCAGACAAGGACGCGACTTACGAGACGGTTGTATTTGTCCTGGACAAAGCTCGAACTGCCGGGATTCAGAAGGTAGGTCTAGAGATCAAAGCGTACGATGCCAGTACAAGCCCTAACTCCCCCGGGGCTCCCTCCACGCCGGCTGCACCTGCTGCACCCGCATCCCATTAGTTGTATTACGAGGAGGAGTTAATGCAGATATGGCCGACCCTGATTTAAAACGGTCGTTTCGAACGAGGGATGGCGCCCCATTCGTGGTGTTTCTGATTTTGTCGCTGGTCATCAACGGAGTGGGCGCCTATTGCGGTTGGTGGCTCAAGTTCCCGGAGCCGGCTCCGCAAAAAGACGAGGCCATCGAGCTCACTAATATCGATACAAATGATGTCGAAAAGCTTGGCGATCCGAACGCGCAGGAGGAACCGCCTCCGCCGGAACCTGAACCGACGCCGCCCCCTGAACCGGAGCCAACTCCGCCTCCCTTAGATAAGCCACCTGAATTCGAGATTCCTCAGCCTACGCCGACGCCCGCGCCAAGCCCGGAGAATTCTCCGAAGCCGAAGCCGACACCGCGGCCGCAGCCTGCAGTTAAACCAACCGGGACTCCGAATCCGCGACCTGCGACGGCCCCTGGGTTGGTCAAAGGCAGTCCAACCGGCGCACCGGACGGGACAGGGAACGGAGGACCTCGTTCGGGTCTGTTGATCCGAAGCCCTCGTCCTCCCTATCCGCCGCAAGCGCTGCAAATGCACATTACCGGCGATGTGCGAGTGAGAATTACAGTTCAAGGCGGAAACGTTGTCGACGCGGAGGCGTCTTCAGGTCCCCCCATGTTGTCGAGTGCCGCAGCGCGGTTTGTGAGGGCCAACTGGAAGTTTAGTCCGACTACCACCGGAACGTACACGCTTCCGGTTTCGTTCGTATTGGCGCATTGAGGACATGAGACGTGACACGGGCGTCCCGCCCGTGCACGGAATCGGAGATCACGGGCGAGACGCCCGTGTTACATTGAGCAAAGCGGGACGCTTCGCCTACCAGGGCGCTGCAAGCAGCGCCTTTTCAAGTAGCGCCCCTCCCAGCGGGAGAATCGGCGTGCAACGATCAGTTCGTAGCAGGGGTGATTTTTGCAATTTTGAGAGCGTGAAGCTTACTGATGGATAGCGAATGACACCCCGTGGTTGAATTTGTTCAAAGAAAATGAGTTTTTCTTGACTAAAAATCAGACAACCATTAGACCGGGCGCATAAAGATTGGTGGTAACCCAGGGAGGGGCGGTGGCCAAGAACAGGGAGTCCCATACCTGGCACATCGCTTGCTTCTGGCAGGTTTCGCGATCCTCCAGGGCTTAGCCTTAACCGGGAAAGCGTGATCGTTACCGCAAATCAAGCGGAAGCCGACAACGACTGGTGCGTGTTGGCTGCCTTTGACTTGTTGCAAAAAATCCACGGAGTAAAATGACTAGAAAATTTAGCAATCGAGTTTCTGCCGCACTTGCAATTGCTTTGGCGGCAATGGTGCTCATTCCAGTCCGAGCGAGTGCACAGCAGGACCAGGCGGCTTCTGCGACCACAGCCCCTGTAACCACGGCCCCTGTGTCGCCTGAAATTTCGACTCCGGCGAACCAGGTAAGCGCCGGCGGAGAGTTGGAAAAAGTTACCGTGACCGGTTACCTGGTTCCCCGCGTCGGGGGCGGTCCGCAGCCAGTTTTTACGATGGACCAGGATTTCATCGGCAAGCAGGCTAACCAGACCATAAACGATGTCCTGAACAGGTACCCAGGCGGGATGAGCGAACAGAACGCCCTGACTTTTGCCGGGAACAGCAACTCGCCGTCCTCTTCGGCCTTCGGCCTTCGCGCGTTGCCCGCTGGTGATACCCTCGTCCTGGTCGACGGGTATCGTTTCCCTAGCTTTCCAATCCCGATTAACTCGGTCCAAAACTTCGTTGACATTAACTCGATACCCCTCGCAGCAGTCGACCGCGTTGAAATCTTGAAAGATGGCGGCAGCGCAACGTACGGATCAGACGCCGTCGCCGGGGTCGTCAATGTGATTACAAAGGACACCTACAATGGTGCTGACATTACGAACTATTACGGGATCAGCCAACGCGGTGACTTTGAAGTTTACCATGGGTCTCTTACGGCGGGAGTTAGTGACAAACCCATATTCGGAGGGAAATTCAGCGTGGTAACGGCTTTTGATTATTACAGCCAATCACCGATCGAGTCCCTGGATCGATGGTACGCATATGGTGATCGCTCCAAGCTCAGCCCAAAATACCCAGACCAGGTGGTTGCGTTCTTCCCTGCTAACGGAAGTTTCACCGGAGCTACGACGGGAAACACTTATGCCGTAAGGCTTGGTACCACCGGACCCAACATCGGCGCCTCGGATTTCCTTACCTTGCCTCCCGGGACTCCGAGCCCCTTCAACACTTTTATTCCGTTTGACTCGCAACTGGCAGCTCGTGAAAACCGATATGGGGGCATTGTCAACATGAGCTATTCGCCGACTGACTGCTTTAAAATTTATGACCGGTTCCTTATCCAGCGGAACGAAGAAAACACCGTGACGCCGAACCAGGGATTTAGCGCTGGAGACACCCTACCGCCATCATTGACGACTCCCATCACAGTCCCTGCCAATAATCCCTTCAATCCTTTCGGCGAAGCATTGATTCCTAACGGTCAACTGGAGCGCGAGTTTGGGCCCTGGAGCACCGATGTCATTACTCGAACCATCCGGAACATTGTCGGAGCGACATACCAACTCCCTCACGACTGGTTCATCGATGCAAGCTTCCTGTATGGAGAAAGTGACGCGACTGACACGGTCTACAATTCCATCGATAAAATCAGACTCCAAGAGGCGTTGAATGGAACTCTTCCGGGAATGGTAGGGGTCTTCTTTAATCCGTTCACCGACCAAAATCTCAACATACATCCCAACCAGCAGTTCTATAATGCATTGAGAACTGAGCAGGTCCAAGACAATCGCACCGACATTGTGCAATGGACCCTCAGAACCGGTGGCACGGTTTGGAACCTTCCAAGCGGTCCGTTAACAGTTGCAGGAGGCTTGGAATACCGCAGCGAAGATTTGAGCCAGAGCAATGACAAGAACAGTGAATTTAATAACATCACGTCCGGAGATTTTGAAGGCCATCTGGAATCCGCGCGGCGCTATATTAAGAGCGCATACGGTGAGGTAGATCTTCCTCTGATTGGCGAGAAATGGTCCTGGCCGGGTTTAAGAAACATCGACATAGTGTTTTCCGAGCGCTACGACAATTACAGCGACTTCGGGAGCGCGGAGAAGCCGAAGCTCGCGATACGTTACAAGCCGTTCGAGGACCTGACCTTCCGCGGTACCTATGCCGAAGGATTCGTCGCCCCGACGCTGGGCCAACTCTTCCAGACTCCGCTTCAATTCCAGCAGACCATCACCGATCCTCTGAACGGCCTGACGTATAATGTTCTGCTAACGAACGGAGGAAACCGAAATCTGAAACCGCAGGACTCGTATGGCTATTACCTGGAAGCACTTTGGACGCCCGGATCGGGCGATGACAGCAGCTGGTGGCACTGGGCGAAGGGTTTTACCGCCTACGTTGACTGGTACCAAATCGATATCCGTAATCAGATAGGCACAATCGCCGCGCAGACGCTGGTTGGTGCCCCGAGTGCCTTTCCAGGGACCGTGATCCGAGGCGGCAATGGACTAGTTCAGGAAGTTATCGCGAACTACCAAAATTTTGGGAACACGTTAACTGATGGGGTCGACTTTGGTGTCAGCTATCTCACCAAAGAGTACGACTGGGGTAAACTCGATCTCGAGATGAACGCCACCTATATCTACAAATTCTCCCAAAAAAGGCTCGAAGGCAACGCTGACGGAACGGCTAGCTTCCAGGTTTTACAGGCAGATGATTCTCTGGGCTTTGGCGGTCCCGACTTCAAAATGGTTGCGAGCCTGTTCTATTCCAAACACGTTTTTGGGAACGATAATTTTCGAACTGGCTTCACGATAAACTATGTCGATTCAGAAGCAGACGGCCTGAACAACTTTCACGGCACTCTGCCAGCGGTTGACGCTGGGCTGCACCCGCCTGGCTACGTCCACTTGATCGGCAGTTGGACGACTGTGGACTGGCAGATTTCTTATGAGTTCGGTCCTCCACCGGAGGTCACACCGGAAACTCCCAGGCCCGGGTACACTAAGGAGGGAAAACCCATCCTTGGAGAGAAAGCGATTTCACCAAAACAGGAAGGCGCTCGCTGGAGCTGGCGTTCTCTCTTGAACAACACGACGATTACGTTTGGAATCAACAATATAGCCGATACCCGGCCGCCGTTGCAGGTCGCCGCCGGCCCGACGAATTTCTTCCAGGGTTTTGACACACTGAACACCACTCCTATCCAACGCTACTTCTATTTTCAGATTGAGAAGAAGTTTTAGGGGCCTGCCGAAATAGAAATCGAATGTGCCCAAGCGCCGGCAGTGTTGGCCCTGCCGGCGCTTCCGTTTTTTTTGAGGCGGATCGCCTCGACTGAGCTCGCCGAAGTCCTCGCCTTACCGGCTTGGGAGCAGGTCGACGTCGTTGGGACATGCGACGTAGTCGCGCGGGAGCGCGACCCTACCGGCATGCCGCACGGTCACTTTCCGGCAACGACTGGGCCGGGCGTCAGGTAATCCAACCACCGGCGGAGGGTAACCTTCTCATAGAACAAAGTGGCCGTTTTTTCGATATTGGGATAATAGACGTACCGATTGATGTAGTCCCCATCTACGATGGCTTTTGACCCGTTGGCGAGAACTCTGCCGTTAGAATCGGTCAACGTGTAGTCGAAGTAGAGTCGCAACGGGTTGGCTCCCATGGTGCGATCAAAACGGACGTCATTAAATTTGCGAATGCGCCAGTACTCCAAGCGTCCCGCCAAATCGATATTGGTAAACTTTAGGGTCAAGGTTGCGCCGGGGAAGCGTCTGGCCACGTAGGGAGAGAGATATGAAGATATTTGGTCGCGAAAGATTGGCGCGGAGGTGATTTCCTGCCGGCCCTGGATCTGAAGGTCGCTAAAGCGCTCAGGGTGTACGAATTCAATCCGGACGTTGCCGGGCTCATTTGCCAGAGCGGCAGACGCACCCAGGCAGACGAGCGGCAAAAGGAACCAACGATGCGATAGGTTCGTTCTCATAGAAAATTTTCGGTGAATATACTCCAATTTGTGTCCTGCGCATCTTGAGGTTATGGATCTCAGGACTCACAACCGCCCATGAACCAGATTTTCGAAAAAGCGAACCAATGGCTAAACGATCTCGTCAGCTACGTCCCCGGCAAGCCTATTGAGGATGTGGCGAGGGAACTCGGGCTGGAACCGAGTCAGATCGTAAAGCTTGCCTCAAACGAGAATCCGCTTGGTCCTTCTCCGATCGCGGTCAAAGCCATGCAGGAGGCTCTGCTGAAGGCCAACTTCTATCCCGATGGGGGCGGATATCATTTGCGCGCCGGCATTGCTCAAAAATTTGGTCTGAACATAGACAACGTGATGCTCGGCAACGGTTCGAATGAAATCATTGAATTTCTCGGGCACGCTTTCCTGCAGCCCGGTGACAATATTGTCACCGCCGAACATGCTTTCGTCGTTTACAAGATCATGGCAAAACTCTTCGGGGCCGAAACGGTCGGGGTGCCGGATCCGAATTTAACGCATGATCTGCCCGGGATGGCAGCCGCAATCAACGATCGGACGAAACTGGTTTACATCGGGAACCCGAACAATCCCACTGGCACCATGGTGGGTGAGGAGGAATTGGACCGATTCATTGAGTGTGTTCCAGAAAGCATTGTGATAGCTCTGGACGAGGCTTACTACGAGTTTTTGCCCAAGCCTCCCGACACGTTGAAGTATTTGAAAGATCGCCCGAACGTTATTGCGCTGCGAACCTTTTCGAAGATCCAGGGGTTAGCCGGTTTGCGGATCGGTTACGGACTGGCGCATCCTGATTTAATCAGACTGTTGCAGAAGACAAGGCAGCCCTTCAACGTAAATTCAATTGCGCAAATTGGCGCACTCGCCGGTTTGCAGGACGATGAGCATCAGGCAAAAACCAGGGAAGTAACCAGACAAGGGCGAGAATTTCTCGAAGGAGAGTTTAGAAAACGCGACTTTGAGTATATTCCGAGCGTCGCAAACTTTGTGCTCGTCAAGGTTGGTAAAGGCCAGGATGTATTCGGAAGACTGCTGCAACGCGGGATGATTGTGCGAGCGATGGATGAGTATAAGCTGCCGGAATGGATCCGAGTAAGTGTGGGTACGCCGGAGCAGAACCGCCGATTTTTCGAGGACTTGGATCAGGTGTTATCAGCAGATTCCACAGATAAATAGCAGGTCGTTGTGTAGGCGAAGCCCGGACCATTAGACGTTCTTCGAATCGATCATGGGACCCATAGGTCATATAGGACCTATGTTCCTCGGGCTTTGCCGCGCTATGAAATCCGCGGTTTGATTTTCCCCGATGACCCTTGAAGACACTATCGCCGCTATTTCGAGTCCGATCGGCGAGGGAGCGGTTGCTGTTCTCCGTCTATCAGGTCCGGGCGCATTGGACGTGCTGAGCCGCGTTTTCCGGGGAGTGACCTCTTCTGTGGAGTTCATTCCTCGTCGGGTTGTCTTCGGGGAAATCCATGATTCTGCCGGGAAAATCGACGAGGTGCTCGTGACTTATTTCCGTGCCCCAAAGAGCTATACCGGGGAGGATGTCGTGGAGATCAGTTGCCACGGTGGAGTGCTGGTCACTCGGCGAGTATTAGATCTGTTGTTGGCGGCCGGGGCCCGAATGGCCAATCCGGGGGAGTTCACACAGCGAGCGTTTCTGAACGGGAAAATGGACCTGACCCAGGCGGAGGCGGTCATGGATCTGATTAGAGCGCAGACGGAACTTGCTTTGCGCGCCGCAAACGAGCAATTGGCTGGACGTCTGGGGAGCGAACTCACCGACATCCGAGAATCATTGTTGACTGTTTTGGCTCACATCGAGGCGTACATCGACTTTCCGGACGAGCAAATCGATCCGGATACAGGCAGAGTGCTGCTGGACCGGATTCTGGCGCTGGAAGATCGCCTGGATCGATTGCTGGCGACCGCTGATCAGGGCCGGATACTTCGTCATGGGCTACGCACGGTGATCTACGGCGCGCCAAACGTTGGAAAGTCGAGCTTGCTGAACCTTCTGCTTGGATATGATCGCGCGATTGTGAGTGAGGTTCCGGGCACGACGCGTGACACGATCGAAGAAGTGATCAACGTCCGTGGGATTCCCGTACGGTTAATTGACACCGCCGGCGCACGTGAGTCGTCCGATCTTTTGGAGAGCGAAGGAATTCGGCGGACGCGTGAGCAAGTCGCGCAGGCAGATCTGGTGATCGAGGTGGTGGATAGCAGCCTGCCTCCCTCAGGGTCGAAACTCGTTGAACAGACAAGGAGTGTGCTCCTTCTGAATAAGGCCGATCTTGGGGTCCATCCGGCCTGGCAGCCCGTAAATGGCGTCAAGTTTTCCTGCAAAGAGAGATTCGGTCTCGAGGATCTGAACCAGGCGATCTGGGACCGAGTGATGGGCGGCGCCGTCAAACTCGATGACGTCCGTGTAGCGATCAATGCGCGCCATCAGGCTTGTCTCCAGCATGCTAAACAGTTTCTGAAAACTGGTCGTCGAGGCCTGGAGATTGGTAACCCGCCGGAGTTAGTTTCAATCGATTTACGAGGAGCGCTCGAGGCAGTTGGCGAAGTTGTTGGCAAGCTGGATACCGAAGACCTGCTGGGGAAGATTTTCAGCGAATTCTGTATCGGGAAGTGAGGAGCCTGCATCGCCCACAAATCTTCAGAGATTTGTGGGCGATGCAGGCTGTTGACGTTTGCTGAGAACTCATCAAGGTGTGTGAGCTGTGTCTCTCTACGAGCGTTGCTTCAAGCCGATCCTTTTCTCGATAGACCCGGAGCGTGTTCATCATTTCACACTACTGGCTCTGACAACCCTCTCCCGAGCTCCCTGGTTGCTCAATCTTATTCCTCGTCTCGTCGATCAACGTTTGGCGAAGGAAGTGTTTGGGATCCGATTTCCAAATCCGATCGGTTTGGCTGCGGGTTTTGATAAAAACGGGGTCGCACTCGCCACCTGGGAAGCGTTGGGCTTCGGTTTTGTTGAGGTTGGAACTATCACAGCTCGCGCTCAACCCGGGAACCCGGTACCGCGGATTTTTCGAATTCCAGATGAGGAAGCCCTGATCAACCGACTCGGGTTTAACAATGAAGGGGCCGAAAAAATCGGCGAGCGCCTCGAACGGCTGCGGCGATCATCACAGTGGCCGACAATTCCGGTTGGCATCAACATCGGGAAGACCATGAGCGTTGCACTTGGGGACGCGGCGAGCGACTACCTCGAGTCCTTTCGCCGCTTGCAAGGCATAGGCGATTACTTTGTCCTTAATGTGAGTTCACCGAACACGCCGGGATTGCGCAAGCTTCAGGAAAAGCGAGCGATCGGTGACCTCTTCCATGTGATTCAGCAACATAACCAGGGGAAGCCGCTGCTGGTCAAGATTGCGCCCGACCTGACGCGCGAACAAGTCGATGAGATCCTGGCGCTTGCGCAGGAGCATCAACTGGCTGGAATCATCGCCACCAATACGACGACCGATCAACAAGCAATTCCTGCAGAAATGCGCCAGTCGGGTGGACTGAGCGGGAAGCCATTACGGACCCGCTCTCTCGAGATGTTGCGTCACATTCGAACGCAAAGTTCGCTTCCGGTGGTCTCTGTTGGCGGTATAATGAACGCGGACGACGCGCGAGAGAGGTTCGATGCAGGAGCGGACCTTATCCAGCTCTATACCGGCTTTGTTTATCGCGGGCCACATTTGGTACGAGAAATAGCGGAGTCTTTGGTAAGGGGGGGAACTTGAGAATGAAGGAGTTCAGGAGTCAGGAGTTGCAGGAGTTCAGGAGCTTCTGCCTTCTGGGAGAAAACGACGGATACTTGGAGTCGACTCTGATTCTTTCCCGCCGAGAATGGGCGTCTCATTCTGCAACTCCTGAACTCCTGCAACTCCTGAACTCCTGACCTCCATGCCATACGATACCGAGTACCTCGTCCAGCTCGACAAATCGCACGTTTGGCATCCGTTTACGCAGATGCGCGACTGGATTAAGCCGGATCACCAGCCCCTCGTGCTGGTGGCCGGTCATGGTCCTTGGCTGGAAGATAGTTTCGGTAAGCGTTACCTCGATGGCAATTCTTCTATTTGGACCAACATCCATGGACACAACCACCCCATCCTGAACCAGGCTATCTGGGAGCAGCTAAACCAAGTTGCCCACACCTCATTTCTTGGCTTCACGAATCCAACCGCCGTCGAGCTGGCCGGGCGCCTTGTCGCTATGTTGCCTGGCTCTCCCTTGACACGTGTTTTCTTTTCGGACGACGGCTCAACCGCGATCGAGGTTGCGATCAAGATGGCTGTCCAATATTTCCTGCAGAATGGGCGTCCACAAAAGCTGGGCTTTATATCGTTTGAAAATGCGTACCACGGAGATACTCTCGGGGCGTCCAGTCTGGGTGGCATTTCGATTTTTCATGATCGCTTTAAGTCCCATCAATTTCCTGTCACCCGAATTGGCTCGATTGAGAACCTTGAGGCGGTCGATGGCTCACAAGTTGCCGGGTTGGTCATTGAACCGCTGATTCAAGGAGCCGCCGGAATGCGCTTGTGGCCGGCCGGCATGTTGAAAACTCTGCGGAGATGGTGTGATAAAAATGGTGTCCTGTTAATTTTCGACGAAGTCATGACGGGCTTCGGACGAACGGGAAGGTATTTCGCATGCCAACACGAAGACGTGTTCCCTGACTTCCTAGCAATCGCGAAAGGTTTGACTGGCGGCTATCTTCCATTGGCAGCGACTCTTACGACCGAAAGGGTGTTTAATGGATTCCTGGGTTCACCCGCGGAGGTTCGGACTTTCTTCTATGGCCACAGCTACTGCGGCAATCCACTTGGCTGCGCCTCAGCGCTGGCCAATCTTGCCATTTTTGAAAAGGAGCGGGTCCTGGAAAAGTTGCAACCGAAGATCGACTACCTGGCTGAGCGACTTCGCGGAATGGAAGTTATGCCTAACGTTAAAGAAATCCGGCGGTGTGGATTCATCGCTGGAATTGAGGTTGCTCAAACAAACGGAGACGCATTCGATTGGCGTGATCAAGTAGGATTGCAAATCTGCCTGGCAGCACGGCGTCACGGCCTGCTAACGCGCCCGATCCGTGACGTCATCGTGCTTATGTTGCCGCTCTGCGTGAGTCAGGGGGAAATCGATCTGGCCGTTGACGCCATTGGGAGAGGAATGTCAGAGGTTTGCGGACGAAGAAATTAAATCAAGATTCCGAAGTTGGGGGGAATCGTGCTCGTCTCGTCGTCGTGCTCGTGCTCGAGAATTCCACGTATCTCGCGGTCAAAGTGTTGGAACAAAATGTTTGCCGAAGGATCGGGTTATTTTCTCGGCGCCGGTCCAAGGGATCGAGCACGAGCACGACGACGAGCACGAGCACGATTCCCTCAACTTCGCAATCTAGGATAGTGTGACACGGGCGGGACGCCCGTGCTACGGCGCGGAGGGTTGGCCTTTGACTTCCGTATTTGCGTGTAGAGCTTGTTCGATCTCGCGATTTCTCGGATCGGTGGGGTTGAGCCGAATCGCGTGCTGGAGCGCGTCCTTTGCTTCGTCCGTTCTTCCAAGCTTGTTTAGGGCCATCGCAAGGTTTCCCCAGCTTGCCGCGGTTTTGGGATAAATTTCGCTCGCTTTTCGGGCAGCCAATGCGCATTCATCCCAGCGGCCGAGTTCCGCAAGGCACCAGGTTAGCTCCAGCCAAGCTTCTCCATTCATCGGAGAGAGCTCAACAACAGTGAGGAAGTGATTGGTCGCGTCGAGCCAGTGTCTGATCATGCGGTACCCGAGACCTGCCACAAAGGCGGCTAAGACCTGATGGGTTCCGGGGACTTCCAGAAAGGAACGGGCGCGTTCGGCCTGGCGCAGAATCTTTTTCTCGATTTCGTCGACGAGCGTCGGGTCTGCCTCGAGACCGGCGACATCGGCCTGTTGCTCGAGATCCCAGAGGTAATTTCCGATTTCACGTAGCTTCTCGTCGTAATCGAAGTCTGTTAACCGGGTGTAGGTCACCATGATATGCGAGATGGTGCACTAGAATCCTTGAAAATCAAAACAGTTGCGAACAAGTCAAGTGATAGCGCAGGCGCACCTCTGGCTGGCAAAAGATTTTCGAGTTTCGAGGTTTCCGTTGCGAAGAAAAGTACT
>Ga0213878_10000428_pt1 | contig 15759 bp, 17 predicted proteins | sample VelepicoBEBS_R02_FD_161053 | JGI IMG/M metagenome (GOLD analysis project Ga0213878, IMG submission 161053) | Vellozia epidendroides bulk soil microbial communities from rupestrian grasslands, the National Park of Serra do Cipo, Brazil - BS_R02 | ecosystem: Environmental > Terrestrial > Soil >... | reverse complement strand
GTTGTCCCTACCCCTATCCTTCCTATCAGTCCCTACGGGCCAAACTAAGCCGGCAACGTTTCCGCGGCGCACGAGGATCCGACTTCGCCCATTTTCCCTAATAAGGGTCGGTCAGCTTGGGCTATGTCGGACAGGCAGCGCGCCCTCCCTTGTTATCCAAACCTTTGCGCCTTTGCGTCTTTGCGTGAGATTTCTCTGTGGAATTGCGAACCTTTGGTGAAACCGGATTAAAAGTATCCCCCATCGGTCTAGGAATGGCGGCGCTGGGCCGCCCCGGTTATATCAATCTGGGACACGCTCATGACTATGATGTGGATACGATGGAGCAAAGGGCCCACCAGGTATTGGACGCGGCCTGGGGCTGCGGGATTCGCTACTTCGATGCGGCCAGATCCTATGGCTTAGGGGAAAAGTTCTTAAGCACTTGGTTGAACTCGCGCGCTGTATCCCGGGACTCAGTCACGGTCGGGTCAAAATGGGGTTACACCTATACCGCCGATTGGAGAATCGAGGCTAGGGCACACGAAGTTAAAGAACATTCCTTGGCCACGCTGGAGAGGCAATATCCGGAAAGCCTAGCGCTGTTAGATGGTTATTTGCGGATCTATCAGATTCATTCGGCTACCGCGGAAAGCGGAGTGTTGGAAAATGGGCCGGTGCTGCAAAAGCTAGGTCAGCTCAAGTCTGACGGCGTCCGGATCGGCCTTACCTTGAGCGGTCCAAGCCAGAGCGAAACCTTACGCCGAGCCATGGAGACAGAGATCGACGGATCCCGATTATTTGATTCGGTCCAAGCGACTTGGAATCTGCTCGAACCCTCGGCCGGCTCCGCTTTAGCGGAAGCGCATGCCGCGGGAATCGGTGTCATTATAAAAGAAGCGCTCGCTAATGGACGATTAACCGACAGAAATCAAGAACCCGATTTCGCTTCTACGCTAGAGGTTCTGCGGACTGAGTCGCGAGAACTAGGAACCACTACTGATGCCTTAGCCCTGGCTGTTTGTCTCAGCCAGCCTTTTGTGGACGTCGTTCTTAGCGGAGCTGCTAACACGGAACAGCTATTGTGGAACGTGCAAGCGTGCCAGTTACTGCTCGATCAAGCGATTCTAGCTCGCTTGTTACGCCTTGCTGAACCTCCCAGTGTCTACTGGACAACCAGAAGCAAACTAGTTTGGAACTAGGCCGGGAACGGTTGTCAACGATGTTGGTCAGGCTGTGTCGATCAAACGATAGCCCGTAGAAATCGCATGGCTGACCACTTGAGCTGCCCGCGAATTGGGCACCTGCCAGACTCCGAGGCCGAACTGCGGGATAACATTTCCATCGTTAAGCGTGAGCGTGGGTTGTTTAAACATAGCGAAGTGAGCAGGATGGCGAGGGGCAATCGCTTTGCAAGTGACTTCGTCCCGTGCTCGAAAAACGGCGCGATGGCTCGCGGAGTGATGGAGTGGTCTTGAGGCGCGAAGCGTGTCAACATATTCCGGCGGTTCTTGAAAGAACGGAGGTTCTTCTGTCCCGGAGGGACTAACTGATCGTAGCCTGGCAATTTATTGCCTGGGAAAGCGCACCAAAGGACCCCCGTCCCGTAGGGAACGGTTTGATAAAGGCATTGGAGGCTTTTGATATTGTAAGGTTGTGACGGTGGCAAAGTCGATCTGATCACACCGTCTCTACGAGACGGGTTCCTTTCTTCGTAGGTTCCTGGTAATTAATTGCCAGGCTACGATTCATCTTGTCCCTCCGGACAGCATTTGCCTTCTCAATCGTTTTCAATCCGACAGCTGACGCGTCCGTTCCCAGCGTTCCCGCGCGATCACGGCGATCCCGGCGTTTCCATAGGATATTCTTTGACAAAGTCGCTGCTGCTCGATTCGTTAAATGCCGCCAGGACCGGCTTGGTGCCGGGATCCGAAGCTGGCTGCGTCGACCATGGGCCGTTTCCGGTGAAGGCCAGATCCCACTCGGCATAGACGGTTCCCGTTATCTTACCGTCACCGCTTTCATCAACTAAAGTTAGCCAGCCGGCGCAATGAACGTCCAAGTCATCCTGGTGAGAACGCGTTACCTTAATGTAGGTAATAACAAAATCGAGTGGATGAGTTGGATGCGAGCGGGCTCCCTCCCAATATTTGACGGCTTTGGCGGGTATCTGCGTGTAAACTGGATCAACCCCAAAATAACAGACGCTGAAAACATCGTATACCAGCGGTTGTACCTGTCGCTCCAGTGGCGACAGTCGATCTAAGTTATAGGTTATATCGCCCTGAGCTAATAGCGGTGCTAAAACCGCACCAACAACAATAAACAACTTCACCATATTCCCTTTTCTCTCTTTCTCATTCACTACGCCTCTTGCTTCCGGCCTCGGACCGCGGCTTGCTTCTCACCTTCATCTAAGTCTGATCGGGCGACGGTATGGCAGCACGACGGATTCGTTGGTCGGGATGGCACCCACGCTGCTATGCGATTGGGTATGGTGGCCTTGATTGCCACCGAGGAGCAGAACCTGGCCCGCCTTATTTCTTCGGGGGCCGCCAGGAGATACTGCCAGACAGAGGGAGAACCCTCTTCCACACCGATCTGGGGCTCAGCGAATTCGAGCGGTGTTGCTAACTTCTTACCAGAACAAAAAAATAAACGAATTAACCCAACTAACCCAACCCTTAACATCCCATCACATCACTTCCCTTTCTTACGGCCTTTAAGCGCCGGTGTTTTGGCCAAAAATAATGTTATTTTCGGCTCCTAACTCTCGGGCTTTGAGCACATAACCGCTTATTCCATTTTTGCCGGTTGTCAAATTACCGAGGGGAGAAGCGTTGACCTGGAGGGCGTGCGGACTGGTATTACGCTACTTGAGGAATTCGTGCTGTCTTCTGTCTTTATGAGGCGGTTGAATTTGTTTAATAATCCGGACGTGGTTCAGACAGTCACAACCGAAAATGCGGTGCCAGGCTCGGGCAAACGGCGATGGAAACGACTTGCTTGCTACCTACCCCTGGCGGCGCTGGTGGCAGAGTTCGTTTGGATTTTCCTGCTCTTCATGGCTCTTGTTTTTGCAGTCGGCGATACACCCTACGTAAATACGCCCGATAAATCGCGCTTCTTTGGTTGGCTGTCGTCTGTGCCGGCTGCAGCCGGTGTTCTGTTTGGGGTAATTGGGATCGGGCTACGTTTGCCCGTTAAGATCGTGGACTGGATCTTTCTGATCGCAGGCACCGCGGCATGTGCCGGTCTGTTTTGTCTGTGCATGAGCGGGCTTTGGTAACGAACCAATCGTCCTCGTACTCGTCGTCGTCCTCGTCCTCGGGAGGGCTTTTCCACAGCTATCGTGTTGAGCCACCTTTTACCGTCTTCTTCGATCACACCCGCCCAGCCTCCAACCGCGGTGGCGGATGCAATTTCAACAGATAACCCTAGGCCAAAATGCAGCGTAGATCCGTGGCTACACCGCTTTCGAGGACGAGGACGACGACGAGCACGAGGACGAGCCCGAGCCCGAGCACGATTGCGTGCTGTGTTACCCGCACACCTTCAGCCGCCGTAACGCCCGGTTCATCGCGACGTAGCCAAAATGGCCTTGAGGCACAATTTCGAAGTTCCGGATGTCCCAGGTTTCAGCGAAACGTTTCAACGTCTTCACGGGCACGATTTGATCGAATTCTCCCGCTAATAGATGAATACGGTCTGGATCAACCAACAGCTTCTTGTCCAACGGACAGGAGAGATGCGCATGCTGCCTGGAAATCCCCGGCTCGATCAGATGCCGGCGTAAGCGCGATCGAATCGCTATTGCGGCTGGACTGTTCCAGATTGCGTCCTCGATATCCACGACCGGTTGTAACAAGGCAGCAAACTCGAAATCTTCTTCCAAAGATAGGACCAGGGAACCGATCCAACCACCGTAGCTCGTGGCAATCAGACCAAAACGATCGGCGCCCTGAGTTCTCAGCAGCTCGAGCAATTGGCGTATCTCCATGACCGCCTGACGAATGGTTTCCGCATTTCGAATCAGCTCTGACGTAAGCGCTAATGCGCCGTTGAGATATCCCGCTGGAACCCGGGTGTAATGAAACGGCAGATGCACCAAAACTGCGTTCCAGCCCATTTGGTTGAAGCGGCGAGCGATGCGTCTATAACCGAAATCGCTGGCTGACATCAACGCGTGTAGAAAGAGCACCGTCGGCGCTGACCACCCTTGCCTGGAAAGAAAAACCCGCGCTCTGGTAGTGTCATTCTGAGAAAACCCGGATTCGACCGGGCTGAACCAAGTTAAGAAGGCCTGCCCGATATGAAGTCCTTTGATCGGTTCCTTAGAATAAAATTCTTGTCTGGTGAGCGACCTGCATCCCGCCACGTAATTAGCTAATTCGGCCGGCGAATTTGTCCGATCAGGAAGCCGCCAATTGATGAAATTGATTAAGTGACAACAAGCATTGTCCGCGAGAACTGCCGTCAGACGTCTGTAGCTCTTGATCATTCCGTGCTAGTGCTGCTCTCAAGGAGTTTGAATGAAGGAGTCAGGAGCCAGAATCCAGGAGCCAGGAGCCATGTGCGCTGACTCGGGTTGCTTCGAAGTAATCGGTATCTTGCTCGAAATTTGGAATCACAAAAAGCATTCATCTTTTGCCACTAATTACTGATAACTATTTACTGATTGCTTTTTGAAACGAAAAGCTGGTTGCTCCCAGCGTATACTCTGACCCGCGACCTCCTGGCTCCTGGATTCTGGCTCCTGACTCCTCTACTTGCCCCACCGAACCCCTTTGAATTCCTTGTTTTTGCCTCCTAACGACCGAAAAATCCCGGATTTTCCTAGAAAATATGGCGATTCTCTTGAAAAACCGTGGTTCTCTTGCCATAACACACCAGTACAGATGACCAAAACCGAACTTCAAAACGCACTCGCCACGGCGACTCAAACCAACAAACGAACAGCAGCGCTTTTCCTCGATAGCCTCAGCGGTCTCGCTTATAAAGCCATCAAAAAAGAAGGCGAATTTATGCTGCCGGGCTTCGGCAAGCTGGTAAAACAGAAGCGGAAAGCCCGCATCGGTATCAACCCGAAAACCCAGCAGAAGATCAAAATCCCGGCCAAGACGGTAGTTAAGTTCCGGGTGGCTAAAGCTGCCAAGGACGCAATTCTGGGCGTTAAAAAGTAGTCAGATCGCCGGAGCCTATCTGCAGACGTTAGGCTCTCGTCCAAGCGCCGGTGCGCAGTTTGACGACTGAGGCGGCGCGAGCAACGCGAGAACCGGTCTGGCCCCAACCGGTTCTCCGGCTGGCTCTACGCTATGGCTGCGAGCTGGAATCCGCCGACTTCCTCGCTTATGATTTAATCCGCAGAGATCTGTTAGTCGTTGCTCTCAAAAGTCTCTCAACCCGACCAACATGCGAGCGCTAAGATTTCATCAAACTGGCAGCTTGGATCACCTGATTATCGAAGAATTGCCCATGCCGGAGCCGGCGCCCGGCGAAGTGCTTGTCCAAATAAAAGCCGCAGCCGTCAATCCGAGTGATGTTAAAAACGTGCAGGGCAAGATGCACATCACCACCCTTCCACGGATCCCTGGCCGTGATTTTGCCGGTTTGATCGTTAAAGGTTCAGAGGGCCAAGTCGTTGGCCAACCGGTCTTCGGTTCAGGTGGTGACCTGGGCTTCGCCCGAGATGGTAGTCATGCGGAATATGTGACCGTTCCAGCTACCGCGGTGGTTCCGTTGCCAAAGAACCTGAGTTTTGCTCAAGCTGCCGGCATCGGCGTCGCGTACCTGACGGCTTGGGCAGCTTTGGTAAATGCGGCTGGGATCAAGGCGGATGAAAACGTCCTTATCCTTGGGACGACCGGTGCGGTCGGAAGCGCCGCCGCCCGTATCGCGCATTCGGTAGGAGCGCGAGTAATCGGTACCGCGAGAAAAAAATCGAGTATCCCTCCAGTCGGGTTTTTGCCGGTTGACCATTGGATCGATTTGGAGAGTACGGATCTCGGAACTGGCGCGCGGCTGGCGACCAATGGCCGGGGAGCGGATGTGGTGTTTGATGTAATCGGCGGCCAAATGTTTGAAGCCTGTCTGAGCGCTCTAGCCTGGCGCGGCCGGCAGGTCGCCATCAGCTCAAGTCGGGATCCTCGTGTCAGCTTTAACCTCGTAGACTTTTACCATAACGAATCCAGGCTTCTCGGTGTCGACTCGCTTAAACTCAGTTTCCTCGAGACCGGCGACATTCTCCGTCGACTAGCTCTCGGATTCGAGACTGGCGATTTTCCCCCTCCAGAGGTCGAGACTTATCCGCTCGAACAAGGTCCGGCGCTTTATCGGGACATGAATGAGTCCAAGATTAAAGGTAAACCGGTGCTGGTCCCCGAGGAGTCTCCTAGGTCCTAGATTCTGCCTCCTGGCTCTACCACTGGTTACCGCCGCACTGATTACTGATTACTGATTACTTTATCGCCGCTACTACCGCTCACGCCTCCCGCTCTAATACCGGTTTGATATCAATGATGGGAGTGCCGTCGATCGCTTCCAGCGACTCAACTCTGATCCAGTGTTCCGTGATGCTCAGAATTTTGGTGCGGTGAAGGCCGATAGGATTGGGACGGTCCGGGGAGCGCGTGGAGAATACACCCTGCAAATGGGTGTGCGGGTTGTTTCGCGGATGCGTTTTTAGCAAGTTTCGATCAGCTTGATGAAGCCAGGTGAGGACCCAGATGTCCATTCCCGGTTTAAGACCGTCAAGGGCTTCGATGTAAGCCGGCTTTATCTCCAAACTGGCGTGTGGTGCGCCTTCGTGGGCCTGACGAGGCGCCGACGTTCGGGTGGTGAGATGGGAGTGAACGCGGCCGATGTGGGTAAGGTTCATATGCGATCAGACCGGAAATAGTGGCGTGCGCGCGCTATCGAATACCAATCGCCGCAAACGGAGGCGGCCAGGTGATGTGTGACCGGCCGCCACTCGCCGGTCATTGTTCGTAGTTCTCGACGACCTCGGGCGGCCGCAAATGTGCTTCCTCTGGGTTGCGTCCGGCATCTTGCAAAGCCTGGCGCTGCCGCAACAGGTCCCAGCACTGATCTAATTCGACATTAATTCTCGTTAATCGCGCTCGGTCGGCGTCGCTAATCGCCTCGTGCGAGTACAGACGATGTTCTTCGTCGGCGAGTGAGCGGATCGCTTTGAGCACGGCTTGCTCCTCTGCGTCTGGTTTCATAAGGTTTGCTCTCTATTTGACAGACCGAAGCAGAAAATTTACCTGGAATGTCGCCAGAAGCCAGCCGCCGAAATGGAGTGGTTCCGAACAGGCTATGACATGTCCCGTATTTTTCGAAAAAGCGGTGATCCTCTTGAAAAAGAATAGTTCTCTGGCCATAGGAGACGCCTGAGATGACCGAAACCGAAATCCCAATCTTCGGTCTAGTCGATGGAACAGGACCCACGGGTTCTGGCGCTGGAGTGTGGATTTTACGAGAGCCGATTACCTTCATCGAAGCGAGGACACAGCCCGAACTGGAACTCGCTTGCACCGCCATCGAGAAAGCGTGCCGATCTTGCCACGTAATTTCGTTAATCGATTACGAGGTCGGGTCTTGGTTTGAGCCCCGGTTGAAACGAGTGCAGGAATCGCAAACTTGGGCTCCATTCCAGGCTTGGCTCGTTGAAGAAGCGAACTGGCTGCCAAACAACGCTTTCGACGATTGGTTGACCGAACGCTTGGAGAGGAACCGTGCGCACGATGGGCCGAGTGGAGTTGGCGGAATGCGGCCGGAGATGAGTGAACCCGAGTACCTCAAGGCCGTACAATCAGCAAAAGCTCTATTATGACGATCTGGTATCCGCCGATGCAGTTTATCTGTCCAACTCGTTGCGCGGGCTAGTTCGTGTATCGCCAAACGTCGGCGAAGTTATTCCACGTAACTCTTGAGCCAGCCGAGAACCTGTGGCCAACCTTTGTGGGCTTCGCGCGCGGCTGGAGTCAGACCGGAGTGCGTTACCCGGACCGTGGTGACGCCATCGGTTTCGTTCAGATCAAAGCGCACGAGCGATTCTCTGGCTTCACCCTGCCAGCTTGGGTTCCAGGTAAATTCAAGCAATCGAGGCCTCTCGATGCGGGTGTATTCGCCATGACAGGTGAACGCATTCCCCCTGGCAACGCCTTTCATAATCCATTTCCCGCCAAGCCGCAGATCGGACTCCATTTCGTTGGATTCGTACGTGCCTTCTGCGCCCCACCATTTGAGCCGTTCTTGAGGATCGGCAATCGCTTGAAAAATCCGGTCGGCGGACCCTTTGATTGTAATCTCTTCGACAATGGCTTCGTTAGTCGTGGTTGGGTTCATGGTTTCTCCTTTTTCTGGTTCCGTGGTTCTTCGACGTACCGCTTCAGGTTACGCAGGCTCTCCCTCCAGCGCGTTCCTCGTTCGGTTTGATTTCGAACCAGGCAGCGAGGCTCCATGCGCCAATCAGCTGGTTTACTACCTCCTTTTCCCTAGCTGAATCATTCTTCATGTCGCAAGCTCCATCCAATCTGGTTCTACACGCAACCTTGTTTTCGACGGAATGCTGGTGCAACTGACTCTATGATCCCTGATCCCGCGAGCCTTCCTGGCATCTCTGCCAGCGGCGTCGAAGGGAACTTCGGGCGCAGCATCGATGTATCCTTCGTGTAAACTTACCCGGGAAATGAGCGATCCAAGTGGCTTTAGCCAGTTTCAGCATCTCGGCTGCCGGATCGATTCCGTCGAAGCTCCAACCTAAGTGACCTTCGGCGAAAGCTCTCAATTCCAATCCTCCGCCCGCGCCGACAACCACCACCGCGCATTAGTTGGAGCGCGTTCCGCGAGTAAAAGTGAAGTCATCCGTTGCAAATCGAGGAAGCCTGGCACGATGCGAGGAGGACCCTCGGCACATCGAGCCACCGCCTAGCAGATAGACCGCCTCAACGCCCGGCGCCATCCAGAACGATCAGATGGCGGCGCCGTCGAACGCCGTCAACCGTGAACTGTGAACGAAGACCTGGGAGGAGAGCAGCCAATCGCGAGTGAACTTAAACGCCAAACGGTGAACGGTGAACGGCGAACCGAAAATGTTGATTGTCTTTCCGAGGTCGCGTTTCTAGGATTGTCCAAGCTCCTGTCTACCAAGGAGAGGAGAAGCTTTTCTCAACCCCACGTTTTTTTCCCCCAGAAATTATGACCAGAAGACTCCTGTGCGGGATTTTTCTCGTCGCCTCTGTTGTGCCAACATTCGGTTGGACCGAAGGCGAACTTTTGATTTGGATCAACGGCGATAAAGGTTATCGCGGACTAGCCGAAGTCGGTAAGAAATTCGAAAAAGAACTCGGCATTCCAGTGAAAGTGGAAGCGCCTGAGGGCGCGACGGACAAATTTCAGGCTGCCGCCCAGACCGGTAAAGGCCCCGATATCATGTTGTGGGCTCATGACCGTATCGGCGAATGGGCCGATGCCGGGCTCCTCAAACCGTTGAATATTTCCGAGGAACTTAAATCTCAGTTCCTGCCAATGTCTTGGGATGCGGTTACCCATAATAAACAGATCTGGGGTTATCCACTGGCGTTAGAAGCTGTCTCCCTGATTTACAATAAGAAATATGTGACCGGCCAACCGCCGGCCCAGCTATCCGAAGTCCCGGCTTTTGCTAAAGAACTGAAAGCGAAATTCCCGAACGTGATCCCGATCATGTGGGACTACGACACTCCTTATTTCACATGGCCGTTCTTGGCCAGCGGCGGCGGCTATCCCTACAAAGCGGTCAATGGCGGATACGATACCAGCGATATCGGTGTTGCTAGCGCCGGAGCGATACAAGGGCTCAAGGAAGTAGTAGGCCTCATCACTGCCGGCATCATGCCGAAGGGCGCATCTTATAGCGTGATGGAACAAAAGATGAACAACGGCGAACTGGCTATGATGATCAGCGGACCTTGGGCCTGGGCGAATCTGCGCAAAAATGGCATCGATTTTGGCTTAGCTCCAGTTCCCGGGGTTGGTGGCAACCCGGGCAAACCATTCGTCGGCATCCTGGCTGCGCTCATCAACCGATCTACAACAAATGCAGACCTGGCGATCCAATTCCTGGAAAAATATGTTTGTACGCCTGACGGCCTGAAAACAATCGATGCAGATGTTCCGATTGGTGTGCCGGCGCTGAAATCGCTCTACGACGAAATGGCGACCAAGAATCCTTTGGTCAAAGTGACCTACGCTAACGCGCAAAACGGCGTCGTAATGCCGAATATCCCGCAGATGGGTAAGTTCTGGAGCTCTATGGCGTCGGCATTTCAAATCGCCACCAACGGGCAAGCTTCTCCCGAAGCGGCGCTCACTGACGCGAAGAAGAACATGAGTAAGTGACTCTTAATGTGAGAAGTGAGAGGTGAGAGGTGAGAGGTGATTGGTAAGATCGCTCGCTTCTCAAACCGGTAACTGCTAACCGCCATCGCAAATGGCAAACCTTCACGCACAGCACCAGCCTTTCACCTCTCACTTCTCACTTCTCACCTCTCACGCGTAGCTATGTCGCTCCGGCACGTTCTAGTCATTCTGTTCGTCTTGCCGGGGCTTTACCTGGATTTTCTTGCATATACGAGCGGCAGTGCCTGGGTGGCGCTGGGGCTTTTGATTGTCATTGGCCTCGGCGCTTATATTTATCTCGATGATCGGGCAAAGGCTTATCGGTATCTTTTCCCAGGACTAATCGGGTTTGGCTTATTCGTCATTTTCCCGTTGCTGTACACGGTCTTTGTCAGTCTGACCCGGTATAGCTCGTCTCATCTCCTTCCATATGACCGGGCGCTAAGCCTGTTCCAACAGGAGACATTTTCCAATGGCGGCTCCTCGTATAACTACAAACTCCTGCCACAAGGGGACGCGGCTTTCCTGCTTTACCTCGAAGAGGAAAAGAATCCGTCCAGGCGATTCATCTCCGAACCATTCGAGTTAAACGCCAAAGCATCAGGTCCTGTGGAAGAACCGATCAAGCTGACCATGATGGCCGAGGGCGCCGCACCACCCGGACAGCCGCTAGCGCTCCCTCAGATCACCCGGCAAAAACTCTACTTACCGCTGCGTAGTCGTCATTTCCTGTTGCCTGATGGCACGTTAATCGCCTTGGAAGGGTTACAAAAGTTCACCGCTCGGCAACGCCTCTGGAAGAACAATGCTGACGGTTCGCTCACCAACTTACAGGATGGATCGATGGTTCGACCTGACTTTAGTCAGGGATATTTCGTTAACCAAAAAGGTGAAAAGGTCGGAGTCGGGTTTCGAGCATTCACCGGTATCGAGAATTATGCGCAGATAGTCACTGACCCTAGAATTCAGGGTCCGTTCGTTAGAATCTTTTTCTGGACGATTTTGTTCTCTGCCTTGTCTGTTGTCGGCGGACTGACAATCGGGATGTTCCTGGCCGTGCTTCTGGACTGGACGGAGCTCCGCTTCCGGAACCTTTATCGAACGCTTCTGATTTTGCCCTATGCCGTTCCGTCGGTGTTATCGATTCTGATCTTCAAAGGGCTTTTCAATCAGGAGTTTGGCGCGGTGAATGAATTTCTGCGCGGGTTACATCTTTTCGCGCCGGAATGGGAAACCAACCCCTGGGGCGCCCGGGCCATGATTTTGTTGGTGAACCTTTGGCTCGGTTACCCGTATATGATGTTAGTCTGTACCGGGATGCTTAAATCGGTGCCTTCGACTATCTATGAAGCGAGCGCGATGGATGGAAGTAACCCGCTAACGGATTTCTTTCGATTGACTCTACCTTTAGTTTTACCTCCGTTGGTTCCAATTCTGGTGGCCAGTTTTGCTTTTAACTTTAACAATTTCACCTTGGTCTATCTACTAACTGCCGGCGGACCAAGGATGATAGGAGGGGGGATTGCTGGTGAGACCGATCTGTTAGTCACCTACACCTTCAATTTGGCATTCCGAGATTCCGGAACGAACTATGGATTAGCGAGCGCTATCGCCACCCTGCTCTTTTTTATTGTGGGTACGTTGGCCTGGCTGAACCTCCGTCTTAGCGCCCGAAAGAGAAAGGTCGCAGCGTGAGACCAGAACTAAAGCTTAAACTGCGCAAGGCTCTCGCGCACCTCTGTCTGATCTCTATCGTTACACTGGTTCTAATTCCTTTTGTGATGGTAACGATCGCTTCGCTCCGGAAGGGGCAGTTTCCCCCTAGCGCCCTCTTTGTAAAACCCGATCAACTGAGCTTAGAGCATTGGAAGTTTGTGCTCGGTATTCCGTACCGGGAGCTGGTGAATCCGGCTACCGGGGAGACACGAGTGATCCAAGCTTCACCTTCGCCTCTTCTCTGGGTCTGGAATTCGGTTCTGGTATCGGGTTGCTCTTCTCTTGGAATTATTTTGCTCTCAGGAACGGCCGCTTACGCTTTCGCCAGGCTCCGCTTTAAATTCCGCGGCTCGATTTTACGGGCTCTGCTGATTTTGCAGATGTTTCCGGCAGTCCTGTCTCTGGTCGCTTATTATGTGTTGCTCGACTATGCGGGCCAACATTTTCGAGTGATTGGCCTGAACACCATTCCGGGCTTGATCGCAATTTATCTGGCAGGGATCTCGGTTAATATTTGGATGATAAAAGGTTATTTCGACACGGTTCCAGCGAGTATGGAGGAATCCGCTCGCATCGATGGCGCCTCTCAATTTCAGACCTTTGTCCGGATTCTTCTGCCGATGAGTGCGCCGATTTTTGCCGTGGTCTTTATCCTGTCATTCATTTACACGATGTCGGAATACCCGGTTGCATCCGTTGTGCTCCAAACCAGTGATACGTGGACGTTAGCGGTGGGAGCGAACTCGTTTCTCTATGAACAGGAGAAACTCTGGGGAACCTTTTCGGCCCTGGCGGTGCTAGGAGGCCTTCCCATTACAATCGTCTTTTTGTTGTGCCAGAGATTTGTGGCCAGCGGGATAACTTCAGGTGCGGTTAAGGAATAGGTTTCGTTGCTCGAAACTCACCCACGCGCTTCGTACTCGTCCTCGAAGGGAGGTGTCGGTGTGGCGGCGTTGTGCGGCCTAGCATGAATGAGACTTATGGGACCGATACGACTTATGGGTCCGCTCTCATAAGTCCCATAGGTCTCATCTGTTCGCGGCGCCCCGGCGTTATTTAGGCGTAACCGTTCACAGGTCCATATGTGCTTCGAGGACGGGGACAGCCTGCCCGACGAAGCTTTAGCTCGTCTGTTGGGCAGCTCTATCGCGGAGCGAAGTCGGGACAATGAGCCTCGATAACGCGTACAGCGGGTTCGTGATCTTTGCGATCTTTCCGTACTGTGCGAATCGAGTTGGGCTGCATGTCCGCTCACCAGTTGGTGAACTTATCTTTCAACGGCGGGAACAAGTTCATCAGGCGAAACCCAAATTTGGTCAGTTCTCGCCTGATCCCTTCGGAATGCACCAGTCGCATGTTGGCGAGCGATGAACGAACCGCTCGAAAACCATATTCGATCATCTCCCTTTCGTATGCCGCCAGAGACTCAAGCAGCGACGATTCGCCCCGAACCACTCGCACCAGTGCGCGACGGAGTGCAGCTGCATCTCGCAAAGCGATATTAGCGCCCATTCCCCGAAACGGCGTCATGTTGTGAAGGGCATCCCCCAAGAGCGTCACGTTTCTTGTTTGCCAGGCAGGAACGGGGACCGCCGTCTTGACCGAAAAACTGCTGATTGGGGAGCTATTCTGAACGATCCATCGTAAGCCGGGATCCCAGTCTTTCATCAGGGCCAGCACCGTGGTTTTCAAAGCTTCTGTGTCGACCGCATCGCGATTCAAGCCTGGGCCAAATTTCTCCCGCCGGGCCGAGAACCCCCACATGACACACTCTTCGCGATCGCCTGACTGCGCGCCGCAACGATTTAGCTCAACGCAACTACCCGGAATGGAAGCATTTGTGTTTTCGTATTCCATTGCGTTGGCGAAAAGAAAGCAACCTCGTGGACCAAGCATTAGGGTGGGGCCACAAAAGATTGCCCGCGGAGCTACCGCACGTACCTGTTCGTTCAACGCGATTTTGCCCGATACGGCTATGACCCCGGTTTCCACCCTCTGCGTATACGGAAGTAGCCGGGCGCGAACATAAGAGTTCGCTCCGTCGGCGCCGACGAGCAGATCCCCGGTAGCCGTGGTTCCATCCTCGAATCGAGCGGTAACTCGGCCGTCGGGAGCATCATCGAAGCCAACGAATTTCTTACTGAAGTGGACAATGTCGTCGAGTCCCTGCAGGAGCACTTCACGTAGGGCAATTCGGCTAAGCGGCCTCGCGCAATCGATAGACCCCAGGTTGGTGTTCGGGAAGTCAACGGTCAACAACGGCTTTAAATGTTCGTCCAAAAAAGATACGCCTCGGCTGGCTCGGGCTGAGGCCTGTACTAACTTTTGGAACACCGATTCCGGTAAACATTCCTTGAGTGCGCGGTTCCCGGTGGGAGAAATAGTGAGCTTATAACCGCCCTGGCGATCAGTCGGCGTACGTTCCCGCTCAAAGACTTCAACGGGGATCCCTGACGCTTGCAAACCTTGAGCTAGGCATAGGCCGCCGGTGCCAGCTCCGATGATGATGACTTTGCATGAAGAGCTCATGATTACTCTATCTCCTTTCGGTTATCCGATTCTGGTTCGCGGTTGGGTGAGCAATATGGTGCGTCGAACCGTTTTCAACCACTTGGTTGAGAAAGTAGCCACGCTATTTCATTTGTCAACCAACTGGTTGAAAACACCCGCCGGCTGCGTTAAGATCCAAATTGTAGCCCCTGTGAATACTGCTCGTACCAAACGTAAAGGAACCGCCGCTAAGTCGCTAAAGCGCAGCCAATCATTGAAGAGCGCAGAACGGCGCTCGGAGATCGTTCAGGCCGCTTACCGGTCTCTGGCGGAAAAAGGATTCGAAGGGTTACGCATGCGAGATGTCGCTGAGCGAGCGGGAATCGATCATTCAACCCTGCACTACTATTTCGCGGGCAAGGAAGCGCTGATCGATGCGATCGTCGATTATATCGTGCTGGATCTTGCCGTTGGCCGTAGCCCGGCGGCTGAAAGCGAAGAAGTGAGTCCGCGCTTGCGACTGAGCGCGCATTTTGATGCGCTCATTAGGCAGTTGCAAGAAACGCCCGAAATGTTCGTTGTGCTGGCCGAATTCAACACGCGGGCCATGCGTGAGCCTTTGCTTCGAGCGATTTTCAATAAAAACGACCGGAAGTGGAAAGGCTTTCTAACTGAAGTCTTGGTAACCGGGAGGCAAAAAAACGAATTCAAAGGAAGCTTTCTTCCCGAAGTGGCGGCCGACGCCATTATTTCGCTGATCCGGGGACTAACGATAACTTATGCCGGCCGCCCTGAGCTGATGAGACGTCCGCTCTATCAATTACTCACGTGGCTCGAAGGGGCGAGCTGATTCTCCCCGGTTCGCGAGATTTTTAAGGATATTTCGACGCTTTTAGGAGCTGAAGGAGTTTAAGGAGAGGAGTCAGGAGCCAGAATCCAGGAGTCAGGAGGCGCTGTGGTTGTATGGGGCGTGTTAGGCAACGTGATGTGGGCAGATCGTCGAAACGACGGCCCGGCTGAATTGCAGCGTCGCGGATCCGCTCCGCTCAGCGCCTCCTGACTCCTGGATTCTGGCTCCTGGCTCCTGTCCCTGAACTCCCCGGTTTCACAGGCCGCGGTCTACGCATTGCGGACGCAGCATGACGCTGGCGATAAAGCCTTTCTTCCGGCAACGATCGCGGCAATTCGAAC
>Ga0213878_10000426_pt1 | contig 15848 bp, 11 predicted proteins | sample VelepicoBEBS_R02_FD_161053 | JGI IMG/M metagenome (GOLD analysis project Ga0213878, IMG submission 161053) | Vellozia epidendroides bulk soil microbial communities from rupestrian grasslands, the National Park of Serra do Cipo, Brazil - BS_R02 | ecosystem: Environmental > Terrestrial > Soil >... | reverse complement strand
TTTTTCCACTTCTTGACCCTTGCTGCTCCCTACGTTTGCTCCCCAAATAACAAGTACTTCTGGTTTAACCCCGACACGATGAAGCCTCTGATCAACTCAGAAGGGCATCTCCGGGCTCTGGAAGACTACGTCAAGTTCCTCCCTTGTGGACCCAAAGAGGCAATCAGCTGGACGCTGGGTCAGGGCTGGAATCTGTTCCTCTCTGGCCAGGCGGTGATGGAGCCTACCTGGGGCGATTTGCCAACATTTGCCCAGGATCCGAAACAAGGGAACCTGAAGGGCAAAGTGGGCGCTGCCATCATTCCGGGAACCCCTGAGGCCTACGATCCGATCAAAGGACAGTGGGATAAATTCGATCTGAACAATTGTGGAAACGTGAATGGCGGAACCTGGCACTGCGTGATCTCCCGCTTTTCCAAGAAGAAAGAAGCCACCTACGATTTCCTGGCATTCATGGCCAACAAGCCAAATGCGCTCTACAATTGCACCCACGGGTTCACCGGCGTCCAGCCAGGCATGAAGTTCGAATATTTCCCGCCGGTCGGAACCGGTAAGGTCGAGGAATGGGTGGAACAGGGTTGGGATGCGGATGACGCGAAGCGATATTTGGACGCTTACTATCAAAACCTCACGCTGCCCGTACAGGAGTCCTACTTACGTATCCCGGGAACCGCCGAATATTGGCACGAACTCGATGTTCGTATCTCAGCGGTGCTTGCGGGCCAAACCCAACCGAAAGCGGCGCTGGATGACACGGCTCAGGCTTGGGAACGGATCACCGACCGGTATGGGCGGGATAAACAAAAGAAGCTTTACCAAGCTTCGTTTGAGTAAGCCTTCGAAAGCCTGTTAATCGATGCGCGGGTAATGCCGGACAAACGATTCGCAGGCTGCGGCCTTTCAATAGACGCCTGAGCGTCTATTGAAAGGCAACTAGGGATAAGCGGCATGTCTTCAAAGTCGATTCCTCAAGCAACTGGCGCAGTAATTCAGCGCGGCCAGGCTCCTTCTGCTCAAAACAAAAGCGAAAGCGTGTTTAAGCATGCCTTGCTGGCGCCTGCGGTGATCTGGGTCATCGCATTGACTTTCTTCCCGATCATAATGGCGGTGGTTTATAGCTTCGCCAATTACGTGCTCGGAGAGGGTATTACCGGCTTTGTCGGCTTCGACAATTATGCGCGGCTGCTGACGGACTGGAGTTTCTGGTATTCGATCCTGATCACGGTCCTTTTTGTGGGGATTACTGTGCCAATCGAGGTCTGCGCGGGATTTTTGCTGGCCTGGATCATTACGATTGGACTGCCCGGCAAAAACTTTTTTAGGGCGCTTCTGACCGCACCGCTGTTCACCATGGAAGTGGCCATCGGCTATCTCGGGGTCACTTTGTTTACCGATCAGGGTGGCTTAATTAGTGGCTTACTTTCTGCGCTTGGCATTCACATTCCTTGGCTGTCGACCGCCGCCGGCGGACTGGCCGCCGCCATGATTTTGGATGTCTGGATCTGGACCCCATTCGTTTTTCTCATGTCGTTAGCCACACTGTCAGCCATTCCTACAGACATGTATGACGCGGCTTTACTGGAAGCCAAGAGTCATTGGGAAGTGTTTTGGCATGTGGCCGTGCCCCTTGCTTGGCCGGTACTAACGATCGCTATTTTGTCCCGGGTCATTGAAGGGATGAAGGCCTTTGGTCTGCCCTACGCGCTCACCAGCGGCGGCCCCGGCACGAGCACGCAGCTTTTTAGTATCATGGCCGATCTCACCACGATCCAATTTACCGATTTCGGCCGCGGCTCCGCTATGGGCATTCTTTACCTCATCCTGGTTTCGATTGTGATTACCTATTTCTTTAAACAGATGCGCAAACGAATTGAGTAACCAGTGATTAGTAGGTCAGTAATCAGTGATCAGTCGAGAATAGCTGAGATCCTCTGGCAGCTTGTGAGCGATTACTGATTACTGAACTCACTGATTACTGGTTACTTTCGCCCCTTGGCCGACTGACATGGAAAATCTACTGTGGACTAACTCCAAAAAGGGTTCGAAGGTAGTGATAATGGTGATCGCCTGTTTGGCGAGCATCTGGGTAGTGATTCCTTTTCTCTGGGCGATCGATAACTCGTTCAAGACCCCAGCCGACATCTTCAAGCCTGGCGCTCTAATCCCGTTTCTGCAGTTCGCACCGACGTTGGACACCTGGACTGAGGTTTTGGGCGATCCACAAGCGTTGAACTGTCTATTCAGTAGCGCCCTCGTCGGGCTGGGCACGACTTTGCTCGTACTCCTGTTAGGAACCCCCGCCGCGTACAGTTTGGCCCGGTTTGAATTCAAGATGAAAAGCCGGGACATCACGCTCTGGTTTTTGTCGCAACGCGTTTTGCCTCCAGTAGTCGTGTTAACGCCGTTCTATATCTTTTTGGCCTGGGCAGGCCTGATCGATACCTGGATCGGCCTGATCCTGCTTTACTCCACATTTAACCTGGCGTTTTGCGTGGTTATCATGCGGGATATTTTCCGCGATGTTAGTAAAGAGGTCGAGGAAGCAGCCAGAATCGAAGGCGCTTCTCTCTGGCAAATCTTTTGGATGATCGCTCTTCCGTTGTCGCTGGATGGCCTGATTGTAACGGCGTTTATCGTCTTCGCGTTTTGTTGGAACGAAGCCTTATTTGCGTCCGCCGTTACTTCACAACACGCCGCCACCATGCCGGCATTTATCTTGGCCTCGCGGAGCACTCGCGGAGTCGATTTCAATTATGCAGCGGTAAATACCATCCTGGCGATTGCTCCGCCGGTAATTATGTCTTTCTTCGTCCAACGCTACCTGGCGCGAGGTTTGTCGTTTGGAGCCGTTAAAGGGTAGCTTTCCTTGAATTAGAAATAAGCTGTGAAACCTGCCACCAAGTAATCAGTAAACAGTGATCAGTAATCAGATATTTGCGGATCAGTCGACGAACGGCTGGATTGCAGCTCACCATACGGCAGTCCGTGCACGCTGTCTTTTTGGTGCGAAAGCCCAGAATGTTAAACGGACTAATCTCGCTGCGAAAACACTGATTACTGACCCACTGATCACTGATTACTTCGCGCGACGCTTCATCACTTAGTAACCCGCTTAGCCCACCACCTCTCACCAACACAAACCAGTGGCCATTGTCGAACTAACCAACGTAGTAAAGAAATACGGTGATGTTTTAGCCGTTGAAAGTTTTAACCTCACTACGACTGAGGGTGAATTTGTGGTGCTTGTCGGGCCTTCGGGTTGTGGAAAAACCACGACCATGCGGATGATCGCGGGCCTGGAAACGGTAACTGGCGGTGAAATCAAGATCGACGGAAAAAATGTGGTCGGGATGATCCCGCGCGAGCGCGATGTTGCCATGGTGTTTCAGAATTATGCGCTCTTCCCGCATATGAATGTTTTCGGAAATATGTCTTTTGGGCTCAGACTCCGGAAATTTCCTCGAGAGAAGATCGAGAGCCGGGTGCGCGAGGCGGCCAGTATCCTCGGCATCGAGCGCTTGTTGGACCGCAAACCGAAAGAGCTTTCCGGCGGTGAACGGCAACGCGTCGCGCTGGGGAGGGCGATCGTCAGAGAACCTCAAGTCTTCCTCATGGATGAACCCCTATCGAATATTGACGCGAAGCTGCGGGTAGAGATGCGCGCGGAGATAATTAAGCTCCAACGCCGCCTCGGAGTCACAACCTTCTACGTTACCCATGACCAAGTCGAAGCTCTAAGCATGGGCGACCGCATTGTGGTGATGTCAAAAGGTAAGGTCCAACAAGTCGGAACGCCCAAAGAGCTGTACCAAAGTCCGAACAATCTTTTTGTGGCAGGCTTTATCGGGAGCCCGTCGATGAATTTTATTCCGGTACAGGTAACCGAGAAAGGAACGCTCTCAGCCGGCGAAAATTTCAACGTCGCTCTGCCCGGCCAATTAGCGGATGCGGTCCGGTCGAAAGGATTGCGGGAAGTGATTTTGGGTGTCCGGCCGGAACACCTCCGATTGGTGGGGAACGGACAAACCGAAAATCCCATCCCGGGTGTCGTCGACGTTGTGGAACCGCAAGGATCAACAACGATTCTGCAGGTGAGTGTTGGCGCCGGTACCAAGATCATTGCCCAAGTCAATGAACAATGGGGTCGTCAACCCGGTGAACGGTTACAGCTTTCGGTCCCGCCTGACGCGATCCATCTGTTTGATCCCAGCACCGATCAGAAGGTGGGGGGTTAGGAGCTGTGACACCATGCACGGCCGGAGGGGAGCCGCATTCCGCGTTCCTTTACACGCGACGGTTTGCTCAATGCGCGCATTTCGTCAGACACGCGTGTTATCCGCGGCTCCCTTTGTGCCCGGCCCTTAGACGCTCAACCTCCCATGGCACGGTTTTCGGGGGCGGCGCGGCTTGTGGTACACCAAAAGCGTTGTTCGAAGTCTAGGTCCGGCACAGGCTCACAACCGGCACGCCGAATGCAGCGCCCCTCCGGCAAATTACTTATTATTTTTGCGCCGTCTCACCGCTCACGGTCTCGGGCACTGCTGGCTGCGGTGCGTATTTCTCTTGGTAAAGCTGTTCTAGCACTTTCAGGGTGTCGGCCACGTTCCGTTCGATCGTGTATTCGTGGCCTCTCTCGGCGCAAGCGGTCCGAATCTCGGGTTTCTGGGAAAGGGTGGTCCATCGGGTAATGGCGTCCACCAAAGCCGGGATGTCTTCCGGATCCTTGAGAATCTCTCCATGTACGCCTGGTTCAATGATCTCCGAGAACCCGTTGTTAACCGTCGTGATTACCGGTACCCCGGCAGCGAGCGCTTCCAGACAGGCATTCGAAAATGGATCATATAATGTCGGCAACACGAAAATGTCGGCTGCAACCGACAACGAATGCATGTCCTCGACCGGACCCAAAAAGCGGACCGATTTTGGAGTGAACGGAGGTTTTTTGCCTTCTCCGGCGACCAAAAGCTTAATATGCCGGTTGTTCAGCTTCAGAACTGCATCGATCGCGAAACGCAGTCCTTTGCGTTCCCAGCCTGAGCCGGCAAAGAGGATTCCAACATCTAGGTCGGTGAGCCCCCAATCATAGCGATGATCCCAACGGGACCCGGGCTTCTTTTTGAAATCGGTGTCAGCGATTCCGTTGTAGATGACGGAGATATGAGTTTCCGGATAATTAAATTCTGAGATGATCTGACGCTTAATCATCTCCGAATTCGTAATCACACGGTTGGCTTTCTTTTCCGCAAGAAGGCCTTGTTCTAGATCTACCAACTCGCTGTGTTTTCCATTCATGAAACGGAGCGATTTACGCCACTTGGGCTCGAATGCTTCCCGTTTCTCTAGCCATACCCGATGCACACCGTCGCCGGCGCGATAGCAATCGCATTCGAGAATCCGTTCAAGGCTGAACAAGATTTCGACCGAGTGGCGAACTGCTGCCACTGCGTTAGCAAAACCCAGGGGAGAGGATTCCTTGAAGCGGACCAGCTGACCATAGGGCCATTCGGCAGCCGGCCATTCTTCAGTCGCAAAGAGAGTTAATTGATGCCCGGCATCAGATAATGCACGCCCTAACCGCTTAAGGTAGCTCTCGGCGCCCCCGGTACGGGAGAAACCCCTACGTACTAGTCCGATCTTCATTGATGTCTGCTGGAGAGGATACTACAGCATATTGTGAGTCTAATAAAGGGAAACACAGGGGAAGCGACACACCGAAGCGAATGGGCGACAGGGCGACGCGGCGACACGGCGAATAGGGTATTAACGCCGCAGGGCTAGGGCACATATAACTTCCGCGGTAACAAATGGTAGTTATGGTAGTTATGGAAAAAATGGGAGCGTTAACCAACCAACCTAACGATACGAGTCCCATAAAGCCTGTCGTGCCGTAGGACATTCGGCGAGCTCAGTCGAGCCCGTTTAGCGTAGGTGGATCCCATGCGCTCGTAGTGCCCAGCACGCGTTAGAGTCCCTTCGCCGTTTCGCCACTCGCGGTATCGCCCCTTCCTTCCCATCCCACCCCGGCGTTGACGGCGTCCACCCCAGGGTTGACCTTTCGCCCCGATTGATGGACCAGGCTTATCAACCGAAGAGTGTTCTCTATGCGACATCTGCTCGCATTGGAGGCGTTGGCCTCGATGCGGTCGCCCTGGAAACATTACGCGGCCTAAAAGACCAACTGGGACTCGCAATTGCGTATGGCCTCCGAACCTCTTCGACCGGTGATTACCTTTCCGACACCGACGCCTGGCTCAGGCAACACCATTTGGTAAAAAATCTGAGCTGGCATCCGGTACGGTTGCTCTCGAACCTGCAAAGCCGTTATTACTACGCGGCCAAGAAGCGAGCAGTCGACAGCGTTGCTGCTAAGTCTCTTCGCTCCGGGCGGTTTGATCTTTTTCATGGTTGGTCCGGTGAAGCTTTACAGTCGTTGCAGGCCGCAAAATCGCTCGGAATTCCGACGCTGCTGGAAGTGCCCACATGGCATCGGCAAAAAGGCAAGGCTCTGCCACCGAAGACAGAGCAGGAGCTGGCTATGGAAAACGCTCCGGTGCCTCAGCGGTGGCTCAACCGATTATTGATCAGCCGCCAGGAAAGCCTCGTGGAATACGAGACAGCTGACCTATTGCTTGTCCTTTCCACAAAAGCCGCCGAAACATTCACAGTTTTGGGTACTCCAAAGGAGAAGCTGTACCCGATTTCGCGCGGAGTCGACGTTGACCGTTTTGTCCCGGGTCCTAAGCCTTCAATTTTCAGGGCGGTGTTCGTGGGTGCGCTAATCAAGCGAAAAGGGGTTCACTGGTTGATTGAGGCCTGGCGCCGGCTAAAACTTCCCTCTGCAGAGCTGTGGTTGGCCGGGCATCCGCACGCCGAGATCCAACCTTTTCTGAAAGACCTGCCAGAGAACGTAAAACTCCTGGGTTTCACCAAAGACATTGTAAAAGTGTATCAGGCCTGCTCGCTTCACATTTTCCCTTCTGAATGTGAAGGCAGCGCCAAATCAACTTACGAGGCTGCTGCGTGCGGGCTCCCGCAGATCACCACTCGTGAGTCTGGAGACGTGGTGACGGATGGAGAGAACGGTTTGATTGTGCCACCCAACAATGTGGAGGCGTTGATGACGGCAATCACTAGCCTGTACGAAAACCCAAAGCTGCGGGAAGAACTTGGTCAACGAGGCCGAGAACGCGTGGTCCAGCATTTTACCTGGGAGCACTTCCGAGAGCGGCTTCAGGGTGCCTACCGGACCGCTCTGAAATTGAAATCCAACGAGGTTGCCGCTGCGAAATGATTTCACCAACAGAGACACGGAGAACACGGAGGAAAGAACAACCGCAGATGGATGCAGATGAGATGGATTTACTCCGTTCGCCTCGCGGAGCTTTGGCTATTTCAGTCAGCTTATCATTTATGAATTTGCCCTTGTCCCTTCCAGTAGTGAAATGAGTGGCATCGAGAAATCGATCGGGCCCGCATTGGCATCAAGGGTAACCCAACCGAAATTTATCTGCGCAAATCTGCGTTCATCTGCGGTTCCTCTTTCTCAGTGTCTCTGTGGTGAATTTCATTTTCTGAGCTCTGTGTTCTCTGTGGTGAAATCCGGATGAAATCGATCCTTATCGTACAGCTCAAACGGCTAGGTGATTTGATCCTCACCACGCCGGCGCTGGCGGCCTTGCGGAAAGAACATCCGGGATCGCAAGTCACACTTTTGATCGATCATTATAGCCGAGACTTGGCGCCCGCTCTTCAACACGTCGATGAGGTCTTAGTCTATGAACGGAAACGTTCGTTTCCGATCTGGTTTCAATTGCTTCGGCGAGAGTTCGATCTTTGTATTGATTGTACCGGGACCGATCGATCGGCGCTGATCTCGTTCTTATCGAAAGCCTCTCATCGCGTAATTTTTCGCTCGGTCGCCCGGCACCGTTTGCGTTCATGGGTCTACACAGAGTTGGTCGATGTTTCCGTGCGCAACTGCCACACGATCGATCTTTACTTGAGCCTGGTTCGGTCGGGAAGCGATGTGCCAAAGCCCGGCTTGGAACTGTCTTTGCCGGCCGCAACCGTCAGTTCCGCCCAAAAAGTCAAGTCGAAGCTGGGCGTCCCCGGACCTTTTTTTGTGGTGCATCCAGGAACCGCTCGGCGGGAAAAGTACTGGGTACCGGAACGCTGGGCCGAGGTAGTTCGCTATCTTCAGGATCGCTTGCAGCTTCCCGCTGTCATTACCGGCGGCGCAGATTCCGAAGAATCCAGGCATATCGAGGCAATAAAAAACTTTCTCGGTCCCAACTCTTCGGTAGCGAACGTAGCCGGCCGCCTCGACTTTCTTCTGACGGCGGCGTTGATTCGTGAAGCTGCGTTTTTTATCGGGGTCGACACCGCCGCCGCCCATGTCGCCTCCGCTTTCGAGCGCCCACAGGTCGTTCTCTTCGGGCCGACCAATCCCTATCATTGGCATCCCACTCATGCTCGGAGCCGGGTAGTGAGAGCCGGATTTGGGCCGGATTACGAGCCTCGCAATCCGCGCGAGAATGGCGAACCTATGACTGCGCTATCGACCGGCACCGTGATCGATGCTATTGAAAGCGTGCTGGAGGCAGGAGCTAGGAGCTAGAATCCAGGAGCTAGTAGGGGCAGTTTCCCGCGAATCAGGACCAAAAATTCAAGTGAATCTTTAGAACACCATTGATGGACCAGTTGATTGGAAGAGATCGATTGAATGTGGCTTTCCCAGGCCGAATAGCTACCCTCCTGGCTCCTAGATTCTAGCTCCTAGCTCCTTACTTAATGAGTAAACCGAAATTTTCGCTTGGCGAATTCATCCGGAACGGGATAGGCCCGTACCGGGACCTTTATCCGTTTCTCAAGCCGTACCGGGTTCAATTCGGCGTGGCCCTGGCCTTTGGAGCATTGTTTGGCGCTGCCACCGGTCTTTTCCCCTTGGTGATGAACCAGGTGAATAAATACGTATTTCCACAGGGGCACGATAGGGCAGCGATTCTGGCTGGAACCGACACCACCACAGGGGCTGACGTCAATGTCGCTATCCTTTATTGTTCGGTTATCCCGCTTATTTTTATCCTGCGCAGCACATTCGATTTCCTGAACAGCTACCTGATGGCCTGGGTTTCGCTGCGCGTGCTGACTGACCTCCGCTGCAAACTGTACCAGCACATTCTTTCCCAATCGCTGGAGTTCTTTAATCGAGAGCGCGCGGGTAACCTGATGTCACGGGTTATCAATGATACCCAAAAGGCACAAGCCGCGCTCACTAGTGTGAGCAGTGACCTCATTAAGCAACCGATCACCATTGTCACCGCGGCGTGCACGCTGCTCTATCTCGATTGGAAATTTACGATCGGTAGCTTGGTATTATTTCCGGCCTGCCTAGTTCCGATTCTGTTGTTCGGGAAGCGTGTCAAGAAACAGGGCAAGCTCGAGGAGCAAAAAGTCGGCATCATGATGACGGCGCTCCAGGAAACGTTTTCCGGGATTCGCGTGATCAAAGCGTTTGCCCGTGAGGACCGGGAATCGAAGCAGTTCAACCAACTGAGCGAGGAGAATTTTACCAATGCCACCAAAGTGCGCAAAGCGATAGAGATCGTGAGCCCGCTAGTAGAGGCGGTCGGCGCGGTTGGCGTTGGACTCGCGCTCTTCTACGTGTGGTACTTTCATCTGAGCGCCGCCAGGCTGATCGCTTTATTGATGGCCATGTACTTCTTGTACGATCCGGCCAAAAAGCTGAGCCGTATTCATTTGGTGATGCAGCAATGTTTCGTGGCCACGACGAACGTGTTTGAAATCATGAGGATGAAGCCCGCTATCGAAGATCGCCAGGGCTCAGTTACGATTTCTGAGAGCAAAGGAGAAATCCGCTTCGAGAACGTCACGTTCCGTTACCGTCCCGAGTTGCCCTTGGCGCTTAGCAATCTCAATCTTCATATTGAGCCCGGGAAATATTTTGCCTTGGTCGGCGCCAGTGGAGCAGGCAAGAGCACAATCCTGTCGTTATTGCTTCGCTTCTATGAACCGGATTCCGGCGCCATTCTGTTAGATGGAAGAGATACTCGGACTATCACCCAAGAGTCATTGCGCAACCGGATCGGGATCGTGACACAGGATACGTTCCTCTTCCACGATAGCATCTTAAATAATATTCGTTATGGCCGGTTCAATGCGACTGAGGAAGAAGTGATTGCCGCGGCCAAGAGCGCCTTTGCTCATAATTTCATCATGCAACAACCCAATGGCTATCACACGGTCATTGGGGATAAAGGTTGTCTTCTGTCCGGCGGCCAGCAGCAGCGGGTCTCAATTGCTCGCGCCTTGCTAAAGAACGCTCCCGTTCTCTTGCTCGACGAGGCGATGTCCGCGTTGGATTCGGAGGCCGAACGTGAAATTCAGGCGGCCCTCGAGCGGCTAAGCGAAGGCCGAACCGTGATCGCCATCGCGCATCGACTTTCCACAGTGTTAAAGGCCGATCAAATCATCGTGATGGATCACGGCGAGATCCGTGAGATGGGAAACCATCGGCAATTACTGGAGAGCTCAACGCTGTATCGCCGGCTTTACGACTTGCAATTTAACGTGCAGGCCGAAGAGCTGGCCGATGTTGCGTAAGCGTGGGGCGTGGTATTGAGCCCGCCCCGCTGGCGAGGCCGACGGTAAAAACCGCGATCCAGCTCCGTCGGAGTGCAATCTTTAAAGCAGCGCAAAAAACGCGAGCAGCTCCGATAGGAGCGACATCAAATCCGGACACCTGCTGGAAAACGCACGATCGCTGGGCGAATTGCACGAATGAAACGACGCGGGACGTTCGCGGTAACACGTCGCTCCTCCGGAGCTGGCGCTGATTTTGGATTCTGTAGCTATAAAGATTACACTCCCACGGAGCGGTGCTCGTAGTAGTCGCTGGCGGCAACGCGCAAACCCTGGCGTTGAGCCTGTCGATCCGACGCATTAAATCGCAACTTTCGTAAACGATCGAAAGCTTGTTGCACCTCCGGATCCGAAATATATTTCTGTGCTTGCTCGGCAAATTTTGTGCCGATGGCATTCAACTCCGGTGCGAAAGCAACTAGTCTCTCTTGGGCCCGGTCGCACGTGGGTAGAGAAGCGTTACCATGGCTTTGATAAAGGGTGGTCACTTGTGGGCCGAGATCTCGCAGCGTGGCAGTTAATTCTTCGGTTGCCGAAGTGAAAACGTTCACCGCGTCAGCGAACTGATGCGCATCGATTGCCTGGTCGAGCTTCTGGCTGGATTGCCGAATTGCCTGGATGTATTTGTCGACAGCACGAGCGTAGTCGTCGCAGGGATCCGCCACGGCCGATCCTCCCATTAATCCGCAGGCAATAAATAACATTACTCGATTCATGTTATGATTACGCCTCTTTGTTACCAGCCCTAAAGCGGTCGGTCAACCACAAATGAGTGGGAACACGCCGACAGCCGCCGGACCGGGACAGTTCGTGTTCGATGCGGTTCCCGGTTTTTCACGCGGTTTCGCTCCTTTAATGGCGCGCTACCAACTCGGGATGATGTTTTCGCCAATACCTGGACAACCCGGTAACGCTCATGCCAGCGGGGTCGGCCTGTTCATAAGCAAGAAGGTCCGAGGGAGAAGCCCCCGCGTCTAACAACTGATTCTCGGTAAGACGCTGGAACTCGGGCAAGATCTGCTCGTCAGATTTGCCTTCCAACATCCGCTCCTTCATCCAAACGGCCCAATCCATAAGCCGCGTTTCCAGTTCTGCCAGGTGGACCTCCGGTTTCGGATGCAAGCCGAAGTGAGTTAGACAGAGTTGCACCGGATTAAGAGCACGAATCCGGTCCAATGATTCTTTCCATTCGGTAATGTTTACATCGGGCGGAGGGCAAGGAGGGAATATCGGTCCTTTCCCAATGACGACACCGGCGACGTCCCCGGCAAATAAGATCTTATCGGGTTCGAACCAATAGGCGTTATGATGTTGCGCGTGCCCGGGTGTTTCCATGACGCTCAGTTTTAAGTCTGAAACCTTGATCTCTTGATTGTCAGCTGTGACAGCCACGGAGCTCGTTGGGACTCCTTGAATTTCACCCCAAAGATAACCCATTCGTTCGCCGTAGATTCGAGTCGCGCTCGCCACCAATTTACCCGGATCGATCATATGCGGCGCCCCGACCGGATGAACGTGGACGGTTGTTCCAAACTCCCGCTGCCATCGCCAAGCGCCGCCGTTATGATCGAGATGAATGTGCGTTGCTAGTAGGTGTTTCACATTCTTGGCGCCTAATCCGCGCTGATTCAGTTCGCGGACCACATTTTCAAACACGGTCTCCGGCCCGCAATCGATCATGACCAAGGTGCCGTCTCCCGCCTGGAGCACCGCGACGCAAATCACGTTTGGGGTATTTAAGTGAAGCGCATCAAACAGGTGAAGCATGGGCCATCGTCGCCAAGAGGAACGATTCAGTCAACGAGGGAGAACGCCGGGGACGGAGAGCCTGTGGGCATAGTGGCGCTCAAAAGGTAGGGCGTGCGCTGGGCTTCGGTCACGGATAGGACCTATGGGATAAATGGGACCTATGAGTCGGATCACATAAGTCCCATGAGTCCCATAAGTCCCATCCGGTAGCAGCGCCCAGCGCACACCCTACCTCCAGCTGCCACTACGCCTACACGTTGTCTCCGTTCCCGGCGTTCCTCATGCTTTCCACTTGCCTCCCGGCTCAGACCGCCAAAAGATCAGAAAATGGATTTTAGTGCGAAAACCGTCCTTGTTACCGGCGCCGGAAGTGGAATTGGTCGAGCCATTGCTGAGACCTTTTCGCGTCTGAAGGCTCGCGTGCTTCTTCACGATATCAATCCGGCCGCCTCGGATTTAGCCGTTAAGATAGGCGCCGAGTTTTTGCCGGGGGACCTCAGCGACCCCAGCGCGGTTCGCCAGCTTGCCTCAGCCGCCCTTGAGAAGGGCGGGGGCAGAATCGATATCCTGGTCAATAATGCCGGATTCCAACACATCGCCAAGGTCGAGGAATTCCCCGAGGAAACGTTCACCACCATGATTCAAGTGATGCTGATCGCGCCTTTTCAGCTCATCCGGGCGGTGTTGCCTGGTATGAAAGAGAACGGTTGGGGGCGTATCATCAACGTGGCCAGTATCCATGCGGTTGTCGCCAGCCCTTTTAAGTCTGCCTACATCAGCGCCAAGCATGGTCTACTGGGTTTGACTCGCACCGTTGCCTTAGAGGCGGCGCCGTTCGGAGTCACGGTCAACGCCCTTTGTCCTGCCTATGTGCGGACACCGCTGGTCGAGAAACAGATTGCCGATCAAGCTCGGACCCATGGACTGACAACCGACGACGTCGTGCAAAAGATCATGCTGGAGCCGGCGGCTATAAAACGCCTGATCGAGCCCTCCGAGATCGCCGATTTTGTAGTGTACCTCTCTTCGGAGCCCGGGGCCATTATCACCGGGAGCGCACAGATGCTAGATCTGGGATGGACAGCGAGATAAGTCTGTGAGAGGAGATTCGTGGCTTTTTTCGAGCCGAGCTATTAAAGACCATCCGTGTCGTTTTGGATCAGTCAGGATACATTTTCGGTCATAAATCTACTAAAAACCCGAAGGCAAATGATCCCGCCGTCGGGGGAACATTTGCCTGCCATAGCCTGCATCGTGTACAAATGCCCGACTCATTTGTACGCGATGCAGACTTGCGTAAGCAGGGGCAAATCCTTTATCGATAGCCAGTACCACCAGATGAAACACTTATTTCGCGGCCGGAGCACTTGCCGGTTTTGTCTTTGTTTAGCCCTTTTAGTACTTGGTTGGGTGCCAGCGCACGCGGATTTTCTGTGGTTTAAGCAGCAGCAAAAGGCTCAGGTTACCCCTCCCAGCCAGTTGGTGAATAAGCAACAGCCGGCCGTCTTCAATCGCGAAGTGTACGACCGGATGAATGCCGACAATATCAACGTTCTCGTCTCCCTTTCGCGCCAGCGGTTGTACGCGACGGTCGGAAATGATGTCGCCATTGATAGCCCGATCTCCTCCGGCAAAGCTGCCCGCCGGACCCCTAGCGGCAATTTTACCGTCCTGCAAAAGGATCCCGACCATCGCTCAAGTGTCTACGGCAACTTTGTTGATTCGAGCGGGCGGATTGTGCGAGGCGGGGTTAGCGCCCTGATCGATGCCGCGCCCAGCGGCAGCCACTTTGAAGGCGCGCCGATGAAGTGGTTTATGCGGTTAACGTGGGAAGGTGTTGGGATGCATGTAGGAATACTACCAGGTTATGCTGCTTCGCACGGTTGTATCCGGCTGCCCGCCGAAGTCGCACAGGCGTTATATACCAAAGTTAAGATCGGCACTCCGGTAAAGGTAGTCGACTAAGCCTGCGCCACCGGTAAATGCGTCAGGCATTTACCGGCGGCGCAGGCTCTGGCAAAAATGACTCCGCTGACGCGGGGTCATTTTTGCGGTTCTTTGCAGCACACTGATAGTACCGTGTTTCGTCACCAACCGGGCGACTTGTCAGATGATCGGATCACTAAACGTCGACGTAGGGTGATGCTTTTGCGCAAAAACTGCAAACCTTTGGCCAAAAGCTGAAGAATGATCCGGCGTAGCCGGAGTATTCTTCAGCCATAGCCTGCGCCTCCGACAAATGACTTGTGCATTTGTCGGAGGCGCAGGCTCTTGACAGATTTGTTTCCCCAACTGATAGGATTGCATTAATGTCATCTCCCCTCAGGCTTAACTTCTCGAAGTTCCCCGAAGGCGGTTTGTTAATTGTTATCGTGGTCTTAGGAATCTTGCTGTCGGTCTTCGGCGGCGACGTTCAACGCCCGAAGATGGTCCAGGGACCGGATGGTCAAATGACCCGCGCCATGGAGAAAGACGCCTCGGGCCAGGAAGTGCCCGCCTTCGTTAAGGTAAACAATTTTTTTAATGCAGAGACGCTGACGCAAATCGCAAAGGACACGAGTTTCTTTGCCATAATGGCCGTTGGTGTAACCGCAGTGATTATCACGGCCGGAATCGATCTCTCTATCGGGTCGGTCTATGCGTTAGCGGCGGTTTGTGGTGCCATGTTCATGAGCCAATTCGGACCCGATGCTGGTCCGTGGGCAGCTGTCGGAGGCGTCTTCGTTACGGTGGCAGTATCCCTTATCTGCGGCGCGCTCAATGGCGTGATGATCGTCGCGTTTAATCTGCACCCGTTCATCATCACCCTCGGTACTATGGCGATCTATCGTGGTATCGCCTTCGTTTTAACCAATGGACAATCTATCGGTGGATTCCCGCAAGGTTTTCGTGATTTTGTGCGACAGGGAGTGATTGGTGACCTTAGCTTGGTGCCCCTGATTGTAATGATTCTGGTTTGTGTCGTGGGCGCTATTTTCCTGTCTAAGATGGTCGTCGGCCGGCAAGTGTATGCCATTGGGGGAAACGAGGTAGCCAGCCGATACAGCGGGATTCGAGTCGCTCGCGTGAAGCTGCTCGTCTACATCATTGGCGGAGTCACTGCCGGTATAGCGGCGGTACTAGCGCTGGGGTATTACGGAGCAGCGTCATCTGGCGATGGCCAAGGCTATGAGCTGACCGTTATTGCGGGCGCAGTCGTGGGCGGCGCCTCCCTATTCGGAGGTAAAGGTAGTGCGCTCGGCGCGGTGTTAGGAGCGGTTATTCTGCAGATGATCGCCACGGGCATTGTTATTATCGGTATCCCCCAAAGTTATAGTCAGATTGTAACCGGTGTCGTTGTCATTACCGCGGTGCTGCTCGACCAATTCAATCGCTGGATCAGCGATCGGCGTCTGTTGGCCCAAACTGCCCATGCCAAAAAAGAAGCCGTCGAGACG
>Ga0213878_10000425_pt1 | contig 15890 bp, 15 predicted proteins | sample VelepicoBEBS_R02_FD_161053 | JGI IMG/M metagenome (GOLD analysis project Ga0213878, IMG submission 161053) | Vellozia epidendroides bulk soil microbial communities from rupestrian grasslands, the National Park of Serra do Cipo, Brazil - BS_R02 | ecosystem: Environmental > Terrestrial > Soil >... | reverse complement strand
CGTGGTGGCGACGGGCGTCGTCGGAGCAATCGTTGGAGACGCGATGGTCTCGTGGCTCCCGGTGCGCTCGAGTCTCGCGCGCGGCGCGTTCCTCGGCATGAGCGCGCACGGAGCGGGAACCGCGAAGGCTTATCAGATTGGACGAGAGGAAGGATCGGTCGCCGGATTGGTGATGATTTTCAGCGGGCTGCTCAACGTGGCCATTTCGCCGCTGCTCGCCCTGCTTCTGCAGTCTGTTTCGAGTTGAAGATGACGAGCGCGCAGTGACGATGATGGCGACATCGTGCCTCCATATCGTCGGGCGCACGGTCCGTTGCAACGGTCACGGCTTTGACGCCATCGCAGGACGGTGCACTGTTAGCGTCAGGCTGAAGATTGCTAAAGGGGAAATCTGATGAGCGATGAGGCTGAAGTTCTGGTCATCGCAGACGACGACATCAGGCTGGGCTGCCTGGAGGCACTCGCGCTCGCAGGTGTGCGCGCCATAGGCTTAAGAAGTGCCGAAGAGATGCGCTCCGTGCTGCCGCGCAATCGCTGTCTCGTTGTCTTGTCCGACGTCCGTCTGCCAGGCATGGACGGCACAATCCTCCTGCGCCAGTTGATGGAGCAGGATCCTGATCTTCCTGTGATCCTCATGACCGGGCATGGTGACGTGCGGACGGCCGTTCAGGCCATGAAGGATGGCGCCTACGACTTTGTCCAGATACCTTTTCAGTCCTGTGAGCTGGTTTCCGTGGTCAGGAAGGCGCTGGACAAGCGCAGGCTCACGCTCCAGGTCAGGCATCTGCGCCGCAAGGGCGCGGTGATCGGCGGGCTGGAGAGCCGCATCATTGGCCGTTCGCCGGCGATCACGGAGTTGCGTGCCGTCGTACAGGACGTCGCCGCGATGCCGACCGACGTGATCCTCCTGGGAGAGACCGGTGCCGGCAAGGAGTTGATCGCCCGCTGCCTGCACGACCTTTCGGGGCGCAAGGGACCGTTCGTGGCGCTCAACTGCGGTGGCTTGCCAGAGACCCTGTTCGAAAGCGAGATCTTTGGTCATGAAGCCGGATCGTTTTCCGGCGCGGCCAGGCGGCGCATCGGCAAGATCGAGCATGCACATGGGGGTACCCTGTTTCTCGACGAGATCGAAAGCATGCCGATGGCCATGCAGGTGAAGTTGCTGCGAGTGCTACAGGAACGGGTAGTGGAGCGGCTCGGTTCCAATCAGCTTATTCCCGTGGATTTTCGCGTGATCGCCGCCACCAAAGTGGACCTGCTTGCACTATCCGAGGAAGGAGAATTCCGCGCCGACCTGCATTTCCGCCTGAGTGTCGCGACGATTGATCTGCCACCGCTACGCTCGCGGCGCGAGGACATACCACTTCTCTTCGATACCTTCGTCAACCAGGCCGCGGTCCGCCTGAACCGGGCGGCACCGCCGGTGAAGGACGCTGTGATTCGCGAGCTGCTTGCCCACAACTGGCCCGGCAACGTGCGGGAGCTGCGCAATCAGGCCGAGCGCTATGTGCTGGGCCTGAAGACCGCGCGAGGAGGGGTGGTCGCTGATGAGGGTGAGGGGCCGGTGGCGCTGGCGACCGCCGTGGAAGCCTTCGAGCGCAGCCTGATTGTCGAAGCGCTGCGCCGCAACAATGGCAGCTTGTCACGTACGGCAGAGGCGATGCAGATTCCGAAGACGACGCTGTTCGGCAAGATCCGCAGATACAACATTCCGATCGAGAACTAGGAGTGTCGGGCGCCGCTTCGTCACTCACTCTTCATGCCCTGCCACATGAAATTGCGCTGCAGGCTATCTGCGCCGCTGAAATTCAAGGGGCTTACCCAAGGGCAGTCGCTAGTTAAGAGCGGCCTATATCGTGTGAGGACTGTCGCTCGGAAGAAATGCGGAATGGTTGCCCCCAATCTCGAGGGCTCAGCGTTTAACCCGGTGGGAAGCCGACGTTCACCGGCGCTCCGTCAATGAGACTACAAAATCCAGGAAGGCCCGCGTTTTAGCAGGCGGATGGTGCCGCGACGGGTGTAGCGCATACAGTGGGAATCGCTCGTCGGGCCAGTCCGGGAAGAGGTCCACCAGCCGCCCCTCGGCTAGCATCGCTTCGGCTCCAAGTTCCATAATCTGCGCAATTCCGTAACCGGCCAAGCAAGCGCTCTGCATCGTGCCCACATCGTTGACGATGAGTCTTCCGTCGGTTTTCACGACGAGCTTGCTGCGTTTGCGATGGAACTCCCATGTGAACGGTCGACCCGTCTCCGGATCCCGGAATTCAATACAGGTGTGCGTACCGCCAGCGAGTTCCGTGGGTTTCAGCGGCCGACCGATCCGTTTGATGTACGACGGCGATGCGACTGTCACTATGCGTGTGTCCAGCAAGCGCCGCGCGACCAGGCTCGAGGCCTGAGGCTCGCCAAAGCGGACCGCAAGATCACAGCCATCGGCCACCATGTCGCCAAGCTGATCGCGCGTGATCAGGTCGAGTTGCAGATCCGGGTAGCTATCGAGGAACGCTCCCAGGCTCGGCCCCAGAATGAGCCGCGAGAAGAACGGGTCGACATTGACGCGAAGCCGCCCGCGCACCGCGGTTGCTCCGCCGGACGCCGTGGCAGCCGCATCTTCCAGGTCTGCCATCAACGGTATCACTCGCTCGTAGAAACGACGCCCCTCGTCAGTGAGGGACACCGCGCGGGTCGTCCGGTCAAATAGGCGAATACCGAGCCTTGCCTCCAGGCGCCCCACGGCGCGGCTTACGCCCGGTTGTGACATGTCGAGTACCTCGCCTGCCGCGGCGAAACTGCCTGTATCGACAATGGTTGCGAATATGCTAGTGCCGTTGAGCATGCGTTCGTCAAATCTTGGCATACATGCCTTTTTGGCATTAATCAAATGATATGCATGTTATCGCGTAATTTTCGTCACATCCACACAATGGCCTCCATTGCGGCAGTCGCTGCTTCCAACCAGGAGTTTTCATGTTTGCCATTGCGGGAATCACAGGTCAGGTAGGCGGTGTCGTCGCACGCACGCTGTTGGCTGCTGGAAAGGATGTGCGCGCAGTACTGCGCGACGCCAGTAAGGCGGGGAGCTGGGCACGGCAGGGCTGTGAGCCTGCGCTCGCGCGGATGGACGACGCAGACGCGCTGCAGCGGGCGTTCGCCGGCGCCGAAGCTGCATTCGTGCTTCTACCGCCGAATTTCGACCCTTCACGCGGCTTCACGGAAACCCGCAAGGTCGTCGCCGCCGTGCGCACCGCATTGGAGGGCGCGCGGCCGGGTCGGGTTGTCTGCATCTCCACCGTCGGAGCGCAAGCCCGCCAGGAAAATCTGCTCAGCCAGCTCGGTATCCTGGAGCAGGAGGTTGCCGGTCTGGCGATGCCCGTCACTTTCCTGCGCCCGGCGTGGTTCATGGAAAACGCCGCATGGGACGTGGCGGCTGCGCGCGATACGGGTGTCATCCAGAGCTTTCTCCAACCGCTGGGTCGTCGCATTCCTATGGTCGCCACGGCCGACGTCGGTCGGGTGGCGGCTGAACTGCTGCAAGAGTCGTGGGCCGGCAAGCGCGTCGTCGAGCTCGAAGGGCCGCGCCGGGTTTCACCGAACGACATTGCGGCAGGGTTCACGCGTCTGCTGGGCCGCAGCGTGCGCGCCGAGGCGGTGCCGCGCGAAACGTGGGAGGCGTTGTTTCGCGCCCAGGGCATGCGCAATCCGCTGCCGCGCATCCAGATGCTGGACGGATTCAATGCTGGCTGGCTAACGTTCGCTCACGAAAGCCGCAAGGGACGAGTCGAGCTCGATATGGTGTTGCGTGCGCTCATCGAGCGTACGTGATGGGCAATGCGCACGATGCGTACGAGTCATAAAAACGGAGTGCGGCATGTCCAGGGTCTTCATCACCGGATCAACCGATGGTGGCCGGACGTGCTTTCCAACGCTCTGGAGCCTGCGCCGGGTTGGCCACTGGCGGTCGCTGTTGCCCCGTCAATCCTCAATCATCCAGCTTGAAGCTCTGCACCGCGCGGTTCAGCATGCCGGTTTGCTGCTGCTGATGCCTGACCTGCTCGGCGGTGTCGGCCACATGAGCCGCGTTCTCGCGAATGGCATCGCCGATGCCGCCAATGTTTGCGCCGACCTGGTCGATGCCAACGCGTTGCGCGCTGGTAGCCTGGGCCATCTCATGGACGATCGACGTCAATCGGCCAACGCTGGTCAACACCTCTGATATGGTCCTGCCGGTGCTCTCCACGAGACTGCTACCGTCGCGCGCACGGTCCACGGAGTCACTGATCAGGTTGCGAATCTCCTTGGCGGCTTCCGCGCTGCGCTGAGCCAGCGCGCGCACCTCAGACGCCACCACGGAGAAGCCGCGCCCGTGCTCCCCGGCCCGCGCGGCCTCCACCGAGGCATTCAGTGCCAGGATATTGGTCTGGAACGCAATGCCATCGATCACGCCGATGATGTCCGTGATGCGCTCGCAGGCACGATTGATCTCGCCCATGGTGTGGATGACGGCCTTGATGGCCGCACCCCCTTGCGTTGCCACATCACTGGCCGAGCCTGCCAGGTCGCGTGCCGAGGCAGCATGGTCCGCATTCTCATGGACGCTCAGCTTGAGTTGCTCCATGGCCGCCACGATGCTCTCCAGGGCCTCGCGCTGGTGGTCGGTGCGCGCCGACAATACGGCGTTGCGTTGACTGATCCCGCCGGCGGCGGCGGCCACCTCGCCAACGCTTTCGCGTACTTGCAGCAGGGTTGCGCATACCACATCGAGCGTGGACCGGAATGAGCGCGCCAATGCCGTATTGGGCTGGCTCTCGTCCTTGCACAAGGTGATATAACCGGACTCCTGCCCGATGCGCTCCGCCATCGCCGCGAGTTCTCCGGCCAGCATTGCATCGGCCTCCAGGCGCTTGGCGATCATCGCCAGAAACGCGGTCTGGATCCATACGAACGCGCAATGCTGCGCTACCACGTCAAGTCCGGTGTGGGTGTACACGCTGACCCCCAGGCCGCTCGCCTGGAGATAGTTCATGCCAAGCTGCTGCACCGTGACGAGCGCGGCAGCCAGCACCACCACGCGGGCCTCCCGATACGCGAGCAGAAGTGACAGCAGCACGAACACCATGAAGTGGAACAAATCCTGGCCGTGTGCGAGGTGAACCATCAGCGCGGCAAAGCCCATGAACGTCGCCGCCGACACGAACCGCGTCGACAGCTGGCCAGGCTTTGTCAGTGCCAGCATCGTCGAGCACAGCGCAAGTGGCAGGCCAATCTCCAAAGCCGCCATTGATGTGCCGAAGTGCCAGCCGATCGCAAGCGATGCGCCAAACAGGACCCAGTTGACCACCATGCAGACGCGATCGACGCGCTTGTGCACTTTGGTAACCAGGCTCTCCACGCCGGCCACGCTGGGCGGCGCAGAGGGTGCGATCTCCTCGAAGCTTGTCGATCCGACGACGGGCGCAACATTGAAGGATATGCTGGACATTCGTTTCCCGATCCCTTGAGGTAGGAGGTCTTATGAAATGACGTTCATCTCGGCCAGAGTCTGGCGCGAAACCATTGCATCGATGAAGCGATTGCGCGCAACGTGAGTCAGCCACCCCCCAGCCCACGGCGCCGGGCGACGTGAAATGCCACAAGCCCCGCGAGCTGCAGCCCCGCCATGCCGATTGCCATCTTCACCGTGGAATCCAGCAGCAGCGGCACCAGCAGCGCGGAAGACAGCAGGTTGCCGACCTGCTGCACCGTGACATAGCCACTCGACGCCAGACCACGCCGCTCCGGAAAACAATCGAGCGCCAGCAACTGCAGGCTCGGCTGCGTCATGGTCATCCCGGCCGCAAAGATCGGCAACGCAACCAGGGCCCACGGCATCGCCGGGACGTGCAGGATGGTCACCGCCAGGTTGAAGGCACCGGCAGCCATCATCACGGCATGCCCCTGAATCACGCTGGCCTCGGCGCTCGCGCGCCCGGCGAGGCGAGGAGCCACCAGCGCGCCCAGGATGATCCCCGCCACGATCGGAATGAACAGCCAGCCAAACGATTGCGCCCCCAGGCCGAGATGCTGAAAGACAAAGCGTGGCGCGGCAAAGACGTAGACATAGATGGCCAGGTTCACACCGGCATTGGCCAGCGCGAGCGCCATGAAGCGCCGGCTCGACAGCATGTCCAGGTAGCCGCGCGCAAGTATGGTGGGGTGCAGTGGATGCCTGCGCGCCGGCGGCAAGGTCTCCGGCACCCATAGCCAGCAGGAGACCAGCAAGCTTGCTGAAACCAGCGCGAGAAACAGGAAGATGCTGCGCCAGCCGGTCCACACCAGCAGCCAGCCGCCGCAGACCGGCGCCAGGGCCGGCGCCAGCGCAAAGATCATCGCGACCAGCGCCATGACCTTCTGGGCCTGCATCCCGTCGAACGTGTCGCGCACCATGGCGCGGCCGACGATGACACCGATCCCGGCCCCAACACCCTGCAGGGCCCGTCCCGCGTAGAGCATGCTGATGCCGCTGGCCGCCGCGCACAACAGCGATCCGACCACGAACAATATGCAGCCGGCCAGGATCATGCGCCGGCGGCCAATCGCGTCCGAAATCGCCCCATGCCAGGGCAGCAGCAACGCAAAAGGCAGCAGGTAGGCCGTAAGCGATTGCTGGATCTGCGCAGTGCTCGCATGCAGGTCACTGCCGATCGCTGCAAACGCCGGCAGGTATGTCGCAATCGCGAACTGCCCGAGCATCGACAACCCGGCAGCCATGGCCGCCATGGCGCCAATGCCGGGCAGACGGAGGTCGGCCTGCGCGTCTTGCGCGTCAGCCGGCCTCGTTACGCACGCATCACGCGTCATGCGGTCATCGATGCCGCTGGCACGGTCGAAGTGGCGGTGCCTGCCTGGATCTCCGCCACCTGCTGCATGTCGCGCTCATAGGTGCGCGACGCACGCAGGAAGCACAGCGCGGCAAGCAGCCCGAACGCCGGCATGATCGTGAGCGCGGTCTGCAGCCCAAACGCATCGGACAGTGCGCCGCCAACGAACGGTCCGATGGCAAGACCGAACATGTTCTGGAACAGCGACAGCACTGCGGCACCCGTGGAGCGAAGGCCGGGGTGAACCACGTCGAGCACCACGCCGGAGGCCGGGCCAACCGAGCAGGTCATCAGGAAGCCGCCGATCGCGATCATCAGGAACTGCTGGTTCAGGGAATCCGTGGCACCAAATGCCGTGAGCAGGATCGGCATCGTGATGACGCACAGGAACGCAACGGCCTTGAGCTTGTTGCGCGACTGCTTTGCGCCGGCAACGTCCACGACGATACCCCAGAAGAACGAACCAGCCGCGCCGCAGAGCACGATCAGCGCCGCTTGCATGGCCGCCTGATCGACGGGGGTGCCGTGGATGCGATTGAAGTAGCTCGGCAGCCAGGCCCAGATCGTCGACACAACCACGAGCTGCAGCGCGGCACCGAGGCAAGTCCACCAGAGCGTGCTCGAACTCGTCAGGGCCGTGATCATATGCCCGAACAGGCCTTTCTGTTGCCCGCGGCCGGGACGATCGCCAAGCGCCGCGGTCTTGTAATCGGGCACCAGCAGATAGAGAACGGCCAGCAGCAGACCGGGCACACCAACAACGCCGAATGCCGCCTGCCAGCCCCAGCGTGCCGTGATCACGCCACCCAGCACCACGCCGAGCACCGCGCCGATCGAGCCCGCCGCAAAGAACGCGCCCAGCAGCATCGAGCGCAGCCGCGCCGGGAACAGGCTCCCGATAAGCGCCGCACCGACGGAGCCATAGCCGGACTCGCCCACGCCCACCACGGCCCGTGCGACAAACAACTGTGAATAGTTGCGCGTGAACATGCAGGAAATCGTGGCCAGGCTCCAGACCACCGCCATCAGAAAGACGCTCTTGACGCGGCTGAAACGGTCGGCCATCAGCGCGACAGGAATGCCACCCAGCGCAACCACCACGGAAATGATGGATACCAGCGCGCCCAACTGCTTGTCGGAAAGGCTCCAGGCCGCTTTCAGGTGCGGAAACAGCGAGACGATGACCTGGCGGTCGATATAGTCGAACAGCATCAATGCGAACGTCATCGCAAACGCAAACCATGCGCGCGGCTTGCTGACGAGATAGTCCTTGCTGTCTTCCTGCTGCGGGTCAGCCGAAATGGGATGCATAAGTGGTGTCTCCTGTGCGGGCCGGCTAGCGGGCCCTGTCACATCTGCCATGTACTGGTCGAATGCCCGCCGTTTTCCCTCCTGCATACAGCGGTGCGCAAACAGTATGGCGGTTCACACGATCCGAATTTGACCAAATGTGACATCAATTTGACAGGATGGGACACTAAGGGAATGTTCTATCCGGCCCCGGCAACGCCAGAAATCGGCTTCTCGTGCGTCATCGTTCTGTCATCGCCTCCCTCCAGAATGCGCAGGTCATTCAAGTTAGGAGTCGACATGACGCATGCAATTGAAGTCCGCGGGCTGAGCAAGACCTTCCGTGCGGACCGCAAGGCGCTTGACGATGTCACGCTGCAAATCGCCCCCGGCGAGATGGTTGCGCTGCTGGGCGCATCTGGCTCGGGCAAGTCGACGCTGCTGCGCCATGTGGCCGGCTTTGTCACGGGCGATGCCGGTTCGGGCGAGATTCTCGTCAACGGCCGCACGGTGCAGCGCAATGGACGTCTGGCCCGCGATGTGCGCCGCGTGCGCGCAGAGATCGGATTCGTGTTCCAGCAGTTCAACCTGGTGGGCCGTCTGCCGGTCATCACCAATGTGCTGGTTGGCATGCTTACGCGCATCCCGAAGTGGCGTAGCCTGCTGCGCATGTTCAAGGCCGCCGAAGTACAGACCGGGCTCGATGCTCTCGCGCAAGTTGGTATAGACGACTATGCGTTTCAACGCGCCTCGACGCTGTCGGGCGGCCAGCAGCAACGCGCGGCCATCGCCCGCACGCTGGTGCAGAACGCGCAGGTGATCCTGGCCGACGAACCGATCGCCTCGCTCGATCCGGAATCGTCGCGCCGCGTGATGACGCTGCTCGCCCAGATCAATCGCACACGCCGCGTGGCCGTGGTGGTGTCGCTGCACCAGGTGGATGTAGCGATGCGCTACTGCCCGCGCGTGGTGGCGCTGCGCCACGGCAAGGTGGTCTACGACGGCCCGTCCGCCGCACTGACGCCGGGCATGTTGCGCGACCTGTACGGCACCGAGGCCGACGAACTGCTGCATGACGGCGTGCCCGACGCGCCGTCGCCCGCAGAGGACGCACCGGCACCGGTCATGGTCAGGATGGACCTGGCCGCCGCCTGAAGCCCCGCTCCGCTGCCATACGAACCGTACGAACCGTACGAATCCATCGCCTTACCCAACCGCTTTTCCCCCAGCCTTTCCAAACGGAGTTTTCGATGCTTCGCAGAACCTTCCTCGCCGTGGTTGCCTCGGGTGTCGTCGCGCTGCCCGCCTTCGCCCAGGACGTCAAAGTCCTGAACATGGGCATCATCTCGACCGAGACGTCGTCGAACCTGAAGTCCGCCTGGCAACCTGTGATCGACGATCTGAGCCGTGCTCTCGGCGTGCAGGTCAAGCCGTTCTTTGCATCGGATTACGCCGGCATCATCGAGGGCATGCGCTTCAACAAGGTGCAGATCGCGTGGTACGGCAACAAGTCGGCCATGGAGGCCGTGGACCGCGCCAATGGCGAAGTGTTCGCCTCGGTGATCGACAAGGACGGCAACCCGGGCTACTGGTCGCTGCTGATCGTGCGCAAGGATAGCGACCTGAAGTCGGTCGAAGACGTCATCAAGAACGGCAAGAACCTGACCTACGGCGCCGGCGATCCGAACTCCACCTCGGGCACCGCCGTGCCGGGCTACTACCTGTGGGGCGCCAACAAGGTCGAGCCGAAGACGCTGTTCAAGGCCGTGCGCATCAGCAATCACGAGACCAACCTGCTGTCGGTGCTGAACAAGCAGGTGGACGTGGCCGTGAACAACACGGAAAACTTCGAGCGCTATCGCATCAACACGGGCAAGAACGCCTATGACGACGTGCGCGTGCTGTGGAAGTCGCCGCTGATCCCGGCCGATCCGCTGGTCTACCGCAAGGACCTGCCGCCCGAGCTGAAGAAGAAGATCCAGAACTTCTTCGTCAACTATGGCAAGGGTGCCGACGCCGCACGCGAAAAGCAGGCACTGGCCACGCTGACCTACCAGGGCTTCCGCGCATCGAGCGATGCCCAGCTGGTGCCGATCCGTCAGATCGAACTGGCCAAGGAAAAGGCCAAGATCGAATCCGACAGCACGCTGGCCGCCGCCGACAAGGAGAAGAAGCTGGCCGACGTATCGCGCCGCCTGGCCGAACTCGATCGCACCACCAGCGCGCAGTAAGTCTCGTTTGAAGCCGATGGCGCCGCACCGGTCGCCATCGGTTTTGCATTTCCCGCTTCAGCTTTCCCCTCTCCGACTGCTCATGACCGCCACCGCCAAGCCCGGCCTGCCCCCGACGCCCCAGAGTCCCGTCCGGCCGCCGCGCAATTCCCTGTCCGTGATGCTGATCTGGGCAATCGTACTGGCCACGCTCGCCATGTCCTGGCAAGGCGCCGACATGCGCCCGCTGGACCTGCTGCGCGATTCCGGCAACATGGCCAAATTCGCCGCTGATTTCTTCCCGCCCGATTTCCGCGATTGGCACACCTATCTCGACGAAATGGTCGTCACCGTGCAGATCGCGCTGTGGGGCACCGCATTGGCCGTGTTCATGGCCGTGCCGTTGGGGCTGCTGTGCTCCGCCAACATCGTTCCCGCGTGGGTCTATCAACCCGCGCGCCGCCTGATGGACGCCTGCCGCGCCATCAACGAAATGGTCTTCGCGATGCTGTTCATCGTCGCCGTGGGTCTTGGCCCGTTCGCTGGCGTGCTGGCGCTCTGGGTCCACACGATGGGTGTGCTTGCGAAGCTGTTTGCCGAAGCCGTCGAAGCGATCGACCCGCGCCCCGTCGAAGGCGTGCGCGCCACGGGCGCCGGTCCGATCGAGGAAATCGTCTATGGTGTGATCCCGCAGGTGCTGCCGTTGTGGCTGTCGTTCGCGCTGTATCGTTTCGAGTCGAATGTGCGCTCGGCGTCGGTGGTCGGCATCGTCGGTGCCGGCGGCATCGGCACCGTGCTGTGGGAAATCATCCGCAGCTTCCAGTATGCTCAGACCTGTGCGGTGATGATCATCATCATCGTGTTCGTGACGGCCCTCGACATCGTCTCCGCCCAGATTCGCAAGGTGCTTGTATGACCATGCTGACACTTCCACGCATTGCATCGCTGTTTGAAAACCACGGCACCGCGTACTACGGCGGCGAGGCCATCAGCCAGACCGCGCACGCATTGCAGTGCGCACAGCTTGCCGAGCAGGCTGGCGATCCGGAGCCGCTGATCGTCGCGGCGCTGCTGCACGATATCGGCCACCTGATGCTGGCCGAGAGCCTGACCACCGACATGCGCCATCAGGAAACCGGCGCCGATGCGCTGCGCGACCTGTTCGGCGAGGACGTGACCGAGCCGGTGCGGTTGCATGTCGCGGCCAAGCGCTATCTGTGCGCCGTGGACCCCGCGTACTTTGAAACGCTGTCGCCGGTATCCGTGCACAGCCTGTCGCTGCAAGGCGGCCCGTACGACGCCGAGCAGGCCGCCGCGTTCGCCACCGATCCGCATGCCACGGCGGCAGTACGCCTGCGCCGCTATGACGACCTGGCCAAGGTGGTGGATTTGCAGACGCCGCCGCTTTCCCACTATCTCGATATGGCCGCCCGCTGTCTGCGCACGGCATGAGCGAAGCCGACCACAGCATTCGCCTGACGCTGCACGAGGTGCAAGGCTCCGATGCGGAGTTGCTGCACTTGTCCGCGCTGCTGGCGACGATGGACGGCGAGGCGCCACTGCCGCTGGCGACAATGCGCGAGCGATTTGCGCTGATGCGCCGCTATCCCGACTATCGCTGCTATCTGATGACCGATGCCGATGGCGTGCCGCTTGGCACGTTCAGTCTGCTGGTCTTCCCGGTGATGGTGCACGACGGTCGCCCCGAGGCATTGCTGGAGGCCGTTGTGGTTGCACCCTCCGCACGCGGACGTGGTATCGGCAAGCGGATGATGCGTGAAGCGATGCGCCTGGCACGCGAGGCCGGAGCGGCCAAGCTGGCCTTGTCATCGAATGCACGGCGGCTGCAAGCGCATCAGTTCTATCGCCAGCTCGGGTTCACCGAGCACGGGATCAGTTTCAGTACGGATCTCTGACTCTGCTCACGGGCGTTCGCAATTCGGTTCAATCCGCCGGTGCGCCAACCAGCCGCGCGAACGCCGCCGCCGAGTCAACCAGATCGCCACTGTTGTCGATCTCGACCATCCGGCATCCGGCAGGCACCTCGAACGCCTGCGTCGCACGCGCCAGCCTCTTGGCAATCGCATCTTCCGATTCACGCCCGCGCTGCCGCAGGCGTTCGGCCAGCACATCGGGCTGCACACGGACATGCACGGCACAGAGCTGCGGATAGCGCGCCACGGCATGCGGCAGGTACTCGCGCGAGCCGTTGACGATGACCTTGAGGTCTTGGGCGAGCCATTGCTCGATCTCCACGCCGATACCGTAGTGCAGCCCATGGCTGTTCCAGTGCAGGGCCAGGCAACCGAGATCGATGCGCCGATGGAACTCTTCGGCCGACAAGGCCACCGATGCCTCATTGGCATCGGCCGCACGCGTGATATACCGATGCGCCACCACGATGCGATCCTCGCGCCGAAGCCGTTCACGCAGCGCGCGCAGCAGCGAATCCTTGCCGCTGCCAGAGGGCCCCATCACGTAGAACAGGCCGCTGCCATCGCACGCGAAGCCAGTTGCGCACCGCGTCGTCATGCCGCGAGATACGGCGCGCCTGCGCCGTCAATGATGCTGCCGTCGAAGCCGTAGTGCCGCGCGGCAATGAAATCCGCACCGGACTCCGGCTGCACGAACACGCTGATGCCATCGACATGCAGCGGCGCCTCGAGCAGCTTGCCGCAACCGGCCGACAACTGCGCGAACGCCGCAGCCTCGTTGGCGGCGTCCAGCATGCCGGTCAGCGTGATATGGAAGATGAACGTCTCAAACACATACGGATAGCCCCACGTGTCGAGCATCTGTCGCTGGGCAGCCGTCAACTGATCGGGGCGGCGCCGCGCCAGTTCCTCCGGCGCGGCCGGGGCGCGGAACTGCTCGAACGCGCGTACGCAGTCATCGGCCAGCGCATGCATCTGCCTGCCGCCGTGCGCCTCCGTATCGTCGAGGCACCACGCCAGGAAGCCGCGCAACGCGCGCAGCGTCAGCGGTGCGTCGAACGCGTTGCGGCAACTTGCGAACGCGCGTGCCGCGGCATCGAGCATCGGTGCGTCGGTGCCATCAGCCAGGCGGAACGGCGGCTTCAGCGTGGCGTGAAGCGCATAGTGCGCGGGAGCCTTGACCCATTCGGCCGGACGCGGCGCCATGCCGGGAAGCAGCGCCGTCGCGCGGCCGGTGTCGGCATCGCGGCCGAGCCATTGCGCGCCAAACGTGCGGAACGGTTCGCCAGGTGTCAGATAGATCGCGTAACGGTGCGCCTGCATCGTCATGCCGCCAGACTGCCGCGATTGTCGGCAAGATCGGCCAGGTCCGTGACCGGCAATGCCACCGCTGCGTGACGCAGTTCGCCGTTGACGATGGCGCCGCAAACGCGCGGCAGGCCCGCGTGGCTGTCGTCCACAAGAATCGCATCGGCACGCATGCCGGGCGCAAGTACGCCGCGATCGCGCAAGCCTGCGGCGCGCGCCGGATTGCGCGACACCAGATGCCACGCTTCAGGCAACGTGCACACGCCAAGCTGCACGAGCTTGAACGCGGCCTGCAGCGGCGCGGGATAGTAGTAGTCGGATGCCAATACCGTGCACAGCCCGGCCGCCACCATATCCGTGGCGTTGGGCGCACCGGTATGGCTCATGCCGCGCAGCACGTTGGGCGCGCCGAACACGGTCTCGTCGCCGAGTTGCCGGGCCACCGTCGCGGCCTCCACCGTCAGCGGGAATTCCGCAATCGCGCAGCCCTGGCGGTGATAGTGCTGGCGCGTTGCCACGTCCGGATCGTCATGCGACGCAACGGGCAGGTTCGCGGCCCGCGCGGCGGCGATCAGGCGTGACATCGCGGCGGGCACATCGGGCGCATGGCGGCTGGCCACGCGCAGGCGGTCGCGGAAGGTCTCGGTATCGCACTCGGCACGCTCCGCGTACTGCACGAGCTTGCGCTCGTCGCCCATGCGGCGGGCCATCGTGGGCAGGTGGTCGTTGATCGCCAGCAGGCCCACACGGCCATCGGCCATCCAGGACAGGGCCGTTTCCAGGCCCGCAAGGTGATGGGCCTCGAAGCGCAGATGCACCTTGTGCGAGGCGCCAAGCACCGGCTGCAGCTGCGCCAGCGCGTCGAACATGCGCAGCGCGTACGCCTCGCCGCGCAGGCCACCTTCCCACGACAACGTCACGCCGTGATATTCCGTCGTGATGCCATGCGCAAGAAGCTGGCGGTCGGCGTCGAGCAGCGCGGCACCGTAGGGAAAGCTCACGCCGGGGCGCGGCATTACCGAACGCTCGAAAGCGTCACCGTGGATATCGACAATGCCGGGCAGCACCAGCAGATCGCCCGCATCGATACAGGGCCCGCTCGATGTCGGCTCCTGTGACACGCGTCCGTTGTGAATGCCCAGCGTCGCCAGGCCGATGCCGTCGGTGCCCAGCACCCGGCGGCCAGTGATCCCCGCGAGCGGGGTCGATGAAGTTTGAGAGATCGGTTGCATGCGCAGTACGTTAGCGTCGGCAGATGACAGACGGATGTCTAGACCAATGCGGCTGCATCGCCCTTCCGGAAAAGGCCGGGCGATGCTCTCATTTCAATCGTTGTCGGAAACGGTCAGTTGGACCCAGTCGCCGGCGAAGCGCGTCGTGCTGTATTGCACGGGAGCACCGTCGATATCGACGTTCAGGGCTTCCACTTGCAGGATCGGGCGCGTTTTCGGCTGGTTGAGCAGGCGCGCCACCGGTGCGCTCGGCATGGCCGCGGTGATGCGCGACCACTTGCGCGTGTAGTCGGCAATGCCGTACTGCGCCAGCGCGCGCGAGATCGAATGCGTCTCGCGCACCTTCTCCTCGAAATCGGGGAATCGCTTCGGATCGAAATAATGCTCGGCCACGTCGATCGTGCGGCCTTCGGCCTTGCCGACCATCTGCACGTGCAAAATCTCCGCCGTGCGGGCCAGGCCGAGATGCTTCGCGATGTCCGGCGCGCGCAGGATCTGGCTGTCGACGATCTCCGTGTGCCCGCGCATGCCCTGCGCGGCCAAGTTCTGCGAAAACCGCGTGCGGCGGCCGATCGCATAGTCGATCGCATGTTCCTGCACGAAGGTGCCGCGGCCCTGCTCGATCCGCACGAGACCGCTCAGCTCCAGCTCGCCCATCGCGCGCCGGATCGTGTGGCGATTCACGGCAAAGCGCGACGCAAGCTCCGGCTCGGGCGGCAGCTGTTCGCCCGGACCATAGAGCTTGTTGCGGATGTCCTCCGCCAGCGCCTCGCCAATCTGGCGCCATACCGCAACGCCCGAGCCCCGTTCGACTTCCCGATCAGACATCTTTCCCTACCCTGTTGTCATCAAGCATTCACCTATACCGTGCGATTGTGCCTCAGGCGCGGTGCCTGCGTCCTGTGCCCGAAGAATGCCCGAGAACGCGCCCGACCCGTCACGAAACGTTCATCTGCCTGTGTTCTAGTATCGCCGTGTTGTGTTAGTGTACATCTAAACGTATAGACGTATAGGGGTGATCATGCAAAGCGAAACCGCAGACCAGGCCAATGCGGCACG
>Ga0213878_10000424_pt1 | contig 15927 bp, 13 predicted proteins | sample VelepicoBEBS_R02_FD_161053 | JGI IMG/M metagenome (GOLD analysis project Ga0213878, IMG submission 161053) | Vellozia epidendroides bulk soil microbial communities from rupestrian grasslands, the National Park of Serra do Cipo, Brazil - BS_R02 | ecosystem: Environmental > Terrestrial > Soil >... | reverse complement strand
CGCAGGGTATAGTTCCACGCATGGAGAGTTGGCGCGCAAAATCGGTCAAAATCGCATACAAGATAGTTCTGTGCTTTATCATATTGAGCACCATGGTCTTATTGTGGGCATGCTCTGAGGACTCGGGCTGGAGCGCGGGTATGTATGGGCAGCCGATGAATTCTGCGAATTTTGGGCAGGTTAATTCGAATGGGCAGGTGGTTCATTCGGACGGCCAAGCACCGTGATAACTACCGGTCTTCTATTTTTCATTGGCAAGTCTCTGTGCCGCACTCAAAGGACATGCTCATGAGGCCAACTTATTTGCTTCTTTTTGCTTTCTCGATACTTTCGGTGCTCCACGCCGAGAAAGTCGATAATCGAAATTTCGCTATCGACACTTGTTTTCCGAACCCAAATGCAATTCAGCTGGCTGAGGACCGAGCGAGGGCATACTGGGCGAAACATGCGTCGCGCTTCGGAGAAGAACCCAGGTTTTTGGCCGTCGAGACTTCGAAGGTCTTTCCGAGCGAGGTTCAAGAGCTTTGGCCAAAATTGATTAATTCTGAGACGACGGCCAGTTTCTTTTCTCACGGAAAGAGGAACTCGTACAGCAACTTGCAGCTCCTTGGTGTAATGATCTTTGACACGAGAACGGGACGCTTCGTCGGTAATCAGGGCTACATATCCGTTGACACTCCACCGCGCGGGAGTGTGGCACGATTTGGGCCTTACATTGCGCGATATATCGGCTGGGGATAATCGGGCCGGATTGGCTTTCCCATGGCGAGGAGCCAAATGGCGTTGCGGGCTAGCGTTAACGGACGCTGAGATTGATTGCAAAAAGTTTCACTCTGGATCTCCTGAGCCAGGAGTGTGACCGAAGCCATCGTAGTCATCATTGGCGGCGGGTTTTATCTGCAAGCCCAAGATCTGGTAAGAGTCTGCACAAGAGCAGAGCGCGAAAGCCAGGATTGCCAGAACAAATATTCTCACCACTTGAAAGTTACATACCGAACGGTCACTAATGTGCCTCTCCGGGGGCTCAATTACGCTCAATCGAAAGGCATTTACAACTCCTAAATTGACTGACGCATCATGCGCGTCAAAGCTCGTGGTGGCGTGACAAGTGGGGCACTGTGCCGCGACGCTGTGATTTGCCTTGTTGATTTCTGGCTTCATGCGCGAAATCGGGTCGGAGTGGATTTTGTACCTGGAGTTCTCTCAATCGCTCATAACGATTGTCCGAACGGATTCCAAGCAGGTCGATCCGTTCCCAAATTGGCGTCAAGTCATCAGATCGCAAGCATTTCGCGATTCTTGGACAACCCGGCCGTCGAAGAGATGCACTGTCCGGTCGGCCGCGCGCGCGAATCGATCGTCATGAGTCACCATACAAATGGTAGCTCCACCACGATGCAGGTCGGCTAAGAGTTCCATGACGGCCTCACCGTTCTTGCTGTCGAGATTCCCTGTTGGTTCGTCGGCTAGCAAGATCGAGGGGGACCCTGCCAAAGCGCGGGCAACGGCCACGCGTTGCTGTTGACCGCCGCTAAGCTGGTTAGGAAAGTGCCGTTGGCGATGAGCCATGCCGACGCGTTCCAGGGACTCAACCGCTCGTCTTCGGCGCTCGACCGCACTCATGTCGCTGCGATAAGTGAGTGGCAATGCAACGTTCTCCAAAACAGTTAAATCGCCTATCAGATTGAAGCTCTGGAAGATGAAGCCGATCTCCCTGTTGCGAATCTGGGCGCGCTCACGAAAGGAAAGACGGTCAACTTGGCGGCCGTTCAACGAATATCTGCCTTCTGTCGGCGAATCGAGGAGACCCAGGATCGAAAGCAGAGTTGATTTGCCGCAACCGCTCGGCCCAGCGATCGCGACATATTCACCGAGATTGATGTCAAGGTAAATGCCGGCCAGGGCGTGGGTCTCAACCTCGTCGGTTAAAAACACTTTTCTCACACCGTCCAGCTGAATCAGGAAGTCTTTAGCGTAATTCATCTAAGTTTCGCTATCCATTAATTGGCGCTATCGGTTTTAGATCAGTGGAGACGGATTTGCTGCTGGTTATCGTACGCGCTCGTATCCGAAACGATCACTTTGTCCCCTGGTTGGAGGCCCGCTTCGATTTCGATCGCATTCACTGAGCCGCGGCCAAGTTTGACTTTCACCCGGTCCGCTTCTGAGCCATCCTCAGTCAACTTAAACAGTCCGACCGTACTCTCATCCTGTCCGAAAGCTGGTCGCCCGACGTAGATTACGTCTTCCAACCGCTCCAGTTCGATGGTCCCTTCGACGCTCAAGTCGGGCCGTACGCCGCGAGGAAGCGAAGTGCCATTAAAAGTCACGTCGACGAGCACTGTGCCCTGTTGCACGGCAGGATCAATCCGGGACACACGACCCGCCGCAACTCCGCTGGTGCGCGTATCGACGCTAGCGGCCTGGCCCATCGAGATCTCCCCCGCTTGCGTTTCGGCGATCTTGATCTGTGCTTTCAGATGCGTTGGGTCGGCGACACGGGCAAGATTTGTGCCGGCCGTCACGCGTTGGCCAACCTCGACAGGGATCTGCTCCAGTACACCTTTCATGCCGGCGCGCACCTGCAACGCGTCGAGTTGGCTATGGCGCAAGGTGGCCTGCTCCTTGGCTTGGTCCAGTTCGCCCTGGGCAACGGCTAGTTGCGGTTCTACTGCTTGTTGAGCAAACTCGAATCGTTCTTTCTCGATCTCATAGGAAGCCGCTAATTCGCGGGCGATGATCCGAGACTTCTTTAGATCGAGGAGCGCAATTAATCCGCGTTGCGCGAGGCGCTCGTTCACTTCAAGCTCGGCTAAAGCAGTATCACGCTCACCCGAAGTCTTGGTCAAGGCTGCTTGGCGTTCGAGCGATTGGCCCTTCAGCTGCGCTCTCAGATTGACTAGCTTCGCCTGAGCGGCAGTGACGGCTGCATCGGCATCCAAGGCAGACTGTTGCAGCTCAGGGTTACCCATGATCAATAGAACGGTGTTCGGTTGGACCTCTGTACCCGGCCAGACGACTATCTTTTCTACTCGGCCATCGTTGCGCGCGGCAATCCAACTGATCTCTTCAGGTACCAAGCTGCCCATACCGCGCACCTGCCGTAATAGCGGTCCCCGCTTGACCGTCTCAATCAATACGGAAGCACGTTCCACAATCGGCGCGGCAGTCTTGAGATGGGTCAACCCAAAAGTGATGACAACCACTAAAAACAGGCACCCCGCAACGAAGAGGATGCGTCGTTTGTTTCGCCGCCCAGCCGCTCCAGTGCGGGGAACATCCATTTCAGAGCGCTGCCTGCCGACGCTGGGGTGACTCTCCGCAGAGCCAAGATTTTTTAAACTGTTCATCTGGTTCAAACCTGGAGGACGATCCTTCTTTGGCAAGGATCGTGCCAAGGGTGCTTATGTTTTATTAAGCAGTGCGTATCCATTAGATTAGATAGTACCGGTAAGCGGGACCCTCCCCCAGGAATCCTATTCTGAGACTGGCCAGTCTCAATTTGAGACACCAACCCGGCGCTTCAACGATCTTGCCGCTAGGCCGTGGTGTGGCGTTGCGGGGGTCCTGGCAAGCCTTTACCGAAAAATAAACTCTTACAATGTCTCTATTGGCAAACGCAAGGTTGCGCAGCAACCTGCTTTTCCATTGGGGCGGTTCTCGAGCTTCAAAGAGCCGCCATGCGCCTCGGCAATCTGGCGGCTGAGCACCAGACCAATTCCGCTGCCTTGCGGCTTGGTCGTGAAGAAGGGCACGAACAGGTTGGCCGTATCTGCTAAACCAGAACCTTCGTCCTCAACCCTAACTTCAACGAAGAGTTCGTTTCTATTCCAGCTGACTTGGACTCCGCCCCGAGTTCCCAACGCCGAATCTGCTGCGTTGCGAATGAGGTTAATTAGAATTTGCTCGATCTGGTCGCCGTCCAAATCCAGCAGAATTTCGTCGAGCGGCGGATGGATGGCCACAGCCAGCCGAAGTTCCAGCGCGGCGGCTTGGCGAATCAGACTATCGAGATTCTGCCGCTGCCGCCGCGGTTCCGGCAGCCGCGCAAGCCGAGCATACCCATCCATAAAGCGGCTGAGCGCTTCTGCACGGTTTGCGATAACCGCCAGACCATTTTCGACATCCTCCTGCCAGTCGGTCGAGCGAAGTGACTCAGGCCTTCGCATCAACGTAGCAATGCTTTGAGCGATGGATCGGATGGGCGTCAATGAGTTGTTTAGTTCGTGCCCAAGCACACGGACGAGCCTCTGCCAGGCAGCGCGCTCCTCCTCACGCAAAGCGCGGCTCAAGTCAGTCAGCACTAGAAGTTGATGAGGGTGGCCGCCCTCGCGGAATCCAGTACGGCGCAATCCCCAACGGGTGCCACTCCAACCGGGAAACTGATGCGTGAAGGTGCGAAAGGCATCTCCTTCCAGACATTCTGCTAAGCCGATCTCTTTTGCGTGACACCCAAGCACCTTGTCTTCTGGTTCATCGAGCAGTGCCATTCCCGCCCGGTTGATCAGTTGCAGGCGCCCAATGTCATCAAAAGTGAAGACTGCTACATCAATCTCTGCCATGGCAGCTCGCAACAGCGCACCGGCTTCCGTAGCCTTTTGGCGTCCAACAAGCAGTGTCTCGCCCAAAGCATTGATCTCGCGCATGACCTCGCCGAGCGCGCCGGTTTGGCGGGCACGAGGACTGCGCAGTGTATAGTCGCCTTCCCGTAGAGCAGCGAGCAGATTTGTTAGCGTCTGCATCGGATAGACAACGCGCTTCCGAAGAGCTAACACGCACCCAAGCCAGATTCCGACGATAGTTACTGAGCATGTCCACTGCACCGCCTTAGTTGCGTCGCCCGACCAAACCAGAAACAAACAGATCGCAACGGCGGGAAGACCACCAATTAGGGCAAAGAGCTGAATGATGCTCTCATGCGACAGCCTGCATCTCGCAGAAATAGGACGATTAGCGGGGTCGTCCATTGCAGGCGAATTCCCTGTCCCAGGATGGCCGCATTAATGTGAACACGTTCGCCGATGGAGGGGCGTTGCTTGCAACGCCTTCGGCCGACAGGCCAAAAGGGCCCTCAACCGCGACCGGCCACAAACCCGCCAAGGAGCTGCAAGCAGCTCCCCTCCATCTCATACATTGACCAGAAAATTTACAGTCCATACTGCTGCAACCGGCGGTAGAAGGTACTTCGACTCAATCCAAGCGCCTGCGCGGCCTGACGCGCGTTGCCTCCGTAGCGGGTAAGGCTTTTTTGAATCAGGATCCGCTCGATTTCTTCCATGCTCAAATCGTCAAGCCGAACAGCGTGGGCATCAGCTGGAGCATCCAAACCAAGCTCAGAGGCCTCAATCGCTTGGCCGGAGGACATCAGAACTGCCCGCTCGATCGTATGATCTAATTCGCGCACGTTGCCCGGCCACGAATGCGCAAGCAGCGTCCGCTCTGCTGCAAGATCAAATCCGATCAGCCGTTTGCCGTAGCGTGAAGCATGACGCTGCAAGAAGTGGTGCGCCAGCGGAAGTATATCTTCAGGACGATCGCGTAGCGCGGGAAGATGCAACTCGACGGTGTTGAGCCGGAAAAGCAAATCTCGACGGAAACGGCCGGCGAGGATCTCACCATTCAGATCGGCGTTTGTAGCAGAAAACAGGCGCACATCCGCATGGCGTGTTTTAGAAGAGCCGAGTCGCTCAAATTCACCAGTCTCAAGCGTGCGCAGGAGCTTGGCCTGCTGGGCGAGAGGAACGTTTCCGATCTCATCCAAAAAAAGGGTTCCACCGTCGGCCAGCTCGAAGCGACCGACTCGATCGGCTTTCGCATCGGTGAACGCACCCTTAACATGACCAAAGAGTTCGCTTTCAAAGAGACTCTCGGTCAAGGCGCCAATGTGAACGGTAATCAATGGTCTATCCGCTCGCGCACTCGCTACGTGCAACACTCGAGCCAGTAGGCTCTTACCAGTGCCATTCTCGCCGGTAATGAGTACGTTGGCGTCTGAGGGGCCTATGCGCTTAACCACTTCCAAGACTGGCCGCATCGCCGCTGACTCGGCAATTAATCCAGCGTCCCCGGGAGTAACTGCACTAACTCGCTCAAAATCACGGCGAAGGAAATAATTCTCGGACTCAAGGCGCTGGTTGCGCCGGCTTGTAGCTGCCAAATCCAGTTGCGTCCGAACGATCGCCAGGACGCGAGCATTGTCCCACGGCTTCTGTAGAAAATCTCGCGCACCACGACGCATCGCCTCCACGGCTAAATCAACCGTAGCCCAAGCGGTCATGACGATGATCGGCGGGGCCCCCTCGATCGTCTGAAGTCTTGAAAGCAAATCAAGTCCCTCTTGTCCACTTGTCGTGTCTCGTGTGTAATTCAAATCAACGAAAGCCAGCGCAAAGTCCTGCCGCTTAAGCGCGTCGAGCATTTCTGCCGGCGACTCAACAAGAGTGGCTCGGTAGCCCTCGTTCTTCAGCAAAAGCCGTAACGCGTCCCGCACGGCTAATTGGTCGTCGGCAACCAGGATGTGCGGTGCAGGCAATGAGGATTCAGAACGCATTCGAGTGTCGGTGCGAGTGCCTGTTGTCGGCGGTCGGTGGACGCACGCACACGCTCCTCGACGAGCGCCAACACTCACACTCACAGCAGGCCCGCAACTGCGTCACTAAAGGAGCTTCTTTTTTCGAACACAAGCCAAAACGGCGCCTACTGCCGAAGCGCTGTCACCGGGTTTATCCGCAACGCGCGCAGTGCTGGCAGCAAACAGGAAACGAAAGCAGTTAGTCCCAGCACAAGCACGGTTATTCCCAATGAGACCGGATCGACTGGTGAAACGCCGTACAAAATTGTGGCAATGAAGCGGACAAGAATCAGCGCCGCCACGATGCCTATGATCAGCCCTAGGCAGACGAGCATCAGTCCCCGGCGAACCACCAATGCGATTATATTCGACGATCGGGCTCCCAGTGCGATCCGAATACCGATCTCTCGCGTTCTTTGGCTCACAGAATAAGCCAAAACGCCATAGAGACCAACTGCCGATAAGAACAAAGCAGCGGCCGCAAATAAGCTAACCAAGATTACACCAAACCTGCGAGTTGCGAATGTCTTGGCCACCAAGTCCTCGAATGTGCTCACTTTGTCTACAGGGACTCCCGGATCGATCGACTCGACGACTTTTCGGACCGCGGCTATTAGCTGATTTGGATCGCCGCGTGAACGCAAAACTAGTACTTCAGAATCCCAGTCCTGCTGGGCATATGGAAAGTAGGCCTGGAAAGGCGTCTCTTGATAGTCTGCACTATTGTGATTCACGTGGGGGACAATTCCCACGATGGTGGAGACATGAGTGCCTTCTGCGTCTCTAGTTTGGATTTGTTTGCCAAGCGGATCCTGGTCCGGAAAATATTGCCGCGCTAACGCTTCATCGATGATGATGACTTTTTGGCTATCTATCTTGTCTCGAGCATCAAAATCGCGTCCGCGCAATAACGGGATTTGTAGTGTGTTAAAGTAATTCGGAGAAATCATGTGCCAGCCAAGTCGCGGCTCTTGGCCGGGACCCGGGTCAGATTGTCCGACAACAATGAATGGAAGGGGGAAACCGTAATCAGAGTTGAATGGCAGGTTGTCGTTCATCGCTGCTTGCGTGACCTCGGGAAGCTGACGAACTTTTTCTAACACTGCATCCCAGAAGGCTCGCGTTCGCGTACCGTCCAATTCGTACTTAGTACTAGTAAGATAAAGCTCGGATATCAAAATGTGATTCGGATTGAAACCGAGCGGCACGCTTTGAATCGCTTGGAAACTGCGAACGAGTAGCTCCGCGCCGATTAGCAGTACGCAGGCGAGTGCAACCTGTCCGATGACAAGAGTAATCTGCAACCGTTGCCGCTCGGCGCCAGTTGTACCGGCAGGCCCGCCTTCCTCCTTAAGCGCCAGTCCAAGATTTGCATCGGAAAGGCTCCAGGCAGGCAGGAGCCCCGACAACAATGCGATGAGTGCGGTTAGTCCCAGCACGAAAAGCAATGCCGCCAGGTCAATGTGAACCTCCTGAAAACGGTAGAGATCTTGCGGGCTAAGAGCCTTGATCGCCTCGATAGCCCAAACAGCAACAAAGAGACCGACTATTCCTCCCAATAACGAAAGGTATGTATTTTCGATGAGCAACTGGCCAACCAGACGCAGCCGAGACGCACCGAGAGCCGCTCGGATACTTATTTCCTTCCGGCGTTCAATTGCCTTAGCGAGAAGCAGGTTCGCGACGTTCGCACTCGAAATTAATAAGAGGCATCCGACTGCCGCGCCCAGCAGCCAGATCGTGCTCGAATAACTTCGGACCATGCTGTCCAGGACAGGAACTAGCCGGAGAACATAGCCTTTGTCTGTATCCGGGTATTGGCTTGCTATATTGGAGAAAATCACGTCCACATCCTGCTGCGCTTGCGTTAAGTTGATCCCGTTCTTCAGTCTTCCAAAGCAACCGACCCAACGGGAGTCCCGTTTGTAGAGGAAGTAGCCGAAGATCGTAACGGTGTTGATAGGCAGGTAGATATCGGTGTGAGGAGGATGCCAATCATCAACTTGTGCCGGCACAACTCCGATTACCTGGAAGCTTTGATCACTCAGCGTTAGACTTCTGCCGATCACATGCGGGTCCGAATTAAACCGGGTTCTCCAAAAGCGTTCACTCAACACTGCTACCTGGGGCCCATGTGGTATGTCTTCCTTTTCAGTAAATGGGCGTCCTAAAATAAACGGCTTGCCTGTCACTTTGAACATGCTGGGGGAGACAAAGTCCACCTTGAGTCGTTCGGCGCTTCCGATGCCGCTCAGATCGAGAAAGTCGCCAAATCGCGCCGCTAGCCAATCGAAGCTGTGCTGGGAAGCACAAATCTCACGGTAATCCGGATAGTCCAAACCCCCTGCTGCTTCACCCCGATGAGGCATCTCAATTTTCACCAACCGGTCAGGCTGCGAATATGGCAGCGGCTTTATGAGTACGGCGTTGATCAAGCTGAAGATCGCTGTGTTCACGCCGATTCCGAAACCAAGGACCAGAATTGCTGTGATGGTGAACCCCGGCGACTTGAGAAGCAGCCGCGCCGTGTATCGCAGGTTTTGCAGGAAACATTGCATAGATCTCGGCTAGAATTGTCGAGGGCAGGCAGTTTGCATGCCAGATGCGCGCAGATCAACGCTGCGCTATGGTCCTCATCACGAAAGCAGCCGCTTAAAGTCTCAAATTGAGAACACGCTGTCCCATTCTGAGACTGAATCCAGAGAACCGCGCTGCCTCTTGCCTCACGGCTCGAGAACGCCTTTTACGATCTTACCAGCGTGCATTTCCTCGAATACCTGTTGCCACTTCCGGAACCTTCACAAAGCAGGTCATGGCCCCGTTTACGCCGTACCCGAACCCGAGACGGTTGGGATCAAGATTGTAAAGCCCTTTTCGAAAAAATGGCGACGATTCGTCGACCACGGCAGCCGTTTCACTAACCACACGATCCCCTTCTTTGAAGCGACGGACATTGCGTCCGGTCTTTGCAACGACGCCGCTAAATTCATGGCCGAGTACAACCGGATAGTTGACTTTCCAGCTCTGTTTTCCGGTAAACTGATGCAGGTCGCTCCCGCAGACGCCGACAGCCCGCACGGCTAAAAGCACATCGTTCTCGCCGATTCCTGGTACCTCGATCTCGCGCAGCTCGACGCTGAACGGCTCTGGCCCAAAGTTAACAACGGCAGGCATTTTATCGCTCATAGCTATCCTTTCGGCTCACTTTCCGACCGCGATGTCCCCGTAGGTGTTAAATGCCAAAGGCGAAACCACACAGATCAGGTGCCGGGAGGTGGCGGAAACTCCAGTCCGTATTTTTTTCCAATCTCAAGCACGCGATGGATGTGCGGCGGCGGACCGCCGCCCGGCACGTCGTGCGACTCGACCGCGCTGACCACGCCGCCCGTGTCGCTGCCGTGGATGCGAATGACCATGGGAATACCAAGGACGTTTACCTTCCTGCCTCCGGCGGCGGGGGTGTGAATGGGCTTCATAATTGCAACGTCTAGTGCTTTGCCCGCGCTCTGCGGTTCACAGAGAATGGCTTTAAGACTTGTTAGGAGGACGTCAGAAAAACGTAACACGATTCCAGATGTGCATAATTGACATCTCTCATTTCACGAAGAATCGCACGATTGTCTCAGCTTCACGGCTAAGCTGAAGTGGTCCGAACGGCCGCAGCTCCTGAAAATCGACAGCGAATCGATACTCGCCCGAATCAAGCTTGGTTGGCCAGTCGTCGCGACCCGGGACGAGCTGCGTGATGTTCGGATTCGGGACATTGGCTTTCCAATACGGGCTAATGTTAGGATTGTCGCCCCCACCGAAGTGAAGATTGAGGTACGCCATGAGGTTACGCGACTCGAACGGAAGATAACTAGATGATACGAAATTGTTGAATTGAAAAAGTACTTCCTTGAAGTTCCTCGGAGCTTCATCTGTGGGCGTCACGCGCGGAATATTGCCAGGACTGCTAATGACGGGTTCGCCCCAGGCCTTGGCCCGAGTTACGATGAACCAGGCGGAAAATTGTTGATGGGTTGGTTTGTAAATATCGATTCCAAGGCGGTAAAGGCCATCCATGTCCTGATGGTCGGAGAAGTCGTTCCCAATGTAGGAACGGTCACTTTCCACGTCGCCTCCCCACTGACGCGCGTCACTAGAATCAATCAGCATTTTTCCACTGGGCTCTTTGAAGAGTGCGAGATCCCCGATTCGCGAGCGAAGGTCGTAGGGAGCCTCGATCGCGATCGAAACGCGGTGCCCCCCTGAAGGCCCCCCCGGATGATCGTCCGGCCTTTGAAATCTCCGGATAAAGCGAATTTTTAGCCCCTGAAGTTCTGGCGGTAGTTCGTAATCGACCGGGATCGCCCTACCATTTGTTTTCGCGTATATTTCGTCGCTCAGCTTAAGAGCCTGCTCGTCTTCCTCGCTGCCGTCGAGTGAATCCAAGAAAACCTGCTTCAGAAGGAGCGACGCCGTCCGATAGTCGTGCTGGGTGATGGCCATCTTGGCTTTCGATAAATCCGTGTTGGCGTCGGCAAAGGTGGGATTCGCAGATCCCAATCCCATGGCTACGACTAAACTTCCTAATGCAAAACTCAAACTCTTCGATTTATACCGATTCATGCGGACCTTTTGAAGATAGCCAAAGATTTCTTTGTGCCAAGGAAGCGCGCCAAACGCTGCTCTCATCCACTCGCCTCCTGTGCGTTGTAGTAAGTACTTGTCGCTATGATAGAGGAAACTGGCAGACTTTCCTCAGAATGTCGCAAGGCGATTTTTCACGGGTTCTTCTACATCAAAGTCGCTCTTGACCGTTGGGGATGATCGCTGCGCCCGATCTGACCGTCAAAGGCTTGGGCCTTTTGAGCAGACCGTCGCCGCGGGCGGCGCGATCGCCGGGCGCGACTTGCCGCTCATAGTCATGTCGCACGGCAGCGGCGGATCGTTCGAAGGCCATTACGACACCGCCCTGGCCCTTGCCAAGGCGGGGTTCGTCGGCATGTTTGGCTTCTCGGCAGGCGGTTTCACGGCGCTGGTCATGATCGGCGGCCAACCGGAGATGACCCGCGTTGCACCCTATTGCACCGAGCATCCCGATGAATGGGCCAGCCGCAAACTCAGAGGCACTCGTAGGCGGCAGGAACCGGACGCGTTTGTGCATGACCCGCGCATCGCCGCGGCCGTGATCGCCGCGCCCGCCATCGGCTATTCATTCACGCCGAAGGGGCTGGCCAACATCCAGGCCCCAATACAGCTCTGGCGCGGCGACAGCGACGAGATCTTGCCGCACCCGCGCCATGCCCAGAATGTATACGACGGGTTGCCGACCAAGCCGGAGTATCACGTGGTGCCAAACGCCGGCCATTTTGCTTTCTTGGCGCCCTGCACCCCGGCACTTGAACGCGCTGCGCCGGAGATCTGCCGCGACCCCGAGGGGTTCGATCGTGCGGCTTTCCATCGCGAGTTCAATGCCGCCGTAGTGAACTTCTTCAAAACGAAGCTCCGCGTACGACAATAGGCGCCGGAGCAATGAGCAGATTCCGCGGCATCAACAAAATGCCGGCTCGCAACTACGCCTCAACTAGACAACGGCCGTGCCAACGGGTCATGTGTAGAAGCTTGTGGCAGTTTCGCGTGCTGCTTGGAATGTCGCAAGACTCCGGTCGAGGTTTTTCTGCCTTGGCGTCCTCTATGAAGCCACGGCGCTCCAAGCATTGCAGATTGACTGGCGCACATTGAAGCGCTGGCGCCAATGGTGGCTGGATCGCTTGATGATGAATCCAAAGAAGCGGGTTGGGTGCCGTCAGCATCCATACCTGGCACCAATGAATTGGCCAGTCCCGTTCAATCACGCTATGCTTCGTCGTCGATCGAGCGATCAAAAGTGATTAAAACACGCGAAAAGTTAGTAGCGAGATTTAGGCGACTTGCCGGCGAGTACCGCGCCCGTACCGAATGTAACTCGATGCCACACATTCCACGCACAATCTGTCAGATTGAGCCTAGTTTAGGACACTCAGGTATCGATCCTCAATTTGGGACAGTACCGCTAAACCTAAGTAGCCGAGGGCGGCTCCAATCAGTACGTCAATGCCTCCAGCTATACGGCTATTGTGAAACAAATCTTCTAATTTCGCATCGTCTTGATTAGCCCATGCGCCAGACTAGCCGGTGACGTTGACTTTCCCAGGAATCCAAGGTTATTGCCATCTTATCTTGCCAAGGCAGTTGGAAATGCTTTACGAGCTCTCTGTAGCGGTCGCTCGTGCGGAGCGGAACCGCCGAACTAGTGTTCAAGTGACTTGGAAAAATCATCCGTGCGCAGAAAGCTACGGATTGCTTTTTCAATCAGGCTCGTGACATCTGCATGATTCGCACACGCCCTCGCGATGTCGCCAGTCACTTGACAGTCGGTATTTGAAATCCTCTATATGAGGAAGATGCAAAACCGATCCGCTTCAACAAAAAAGTTGGAAAGATCCAGCATTCCGTCACTGCACCGATCTTTTCTTCATCAGGCTCAGGCTTTGGGGCTCGGGCTGCGTTTGGGAAGATACTACGATTGGAGTCTGTCAAAGATTCGGATGGAAACATCTGGCAAGCGTTTCCGTCTGTCGGATGCCGGCACGGGCTACGCGCCGCTACCGCGTCCCTTGACCAAATTCACAATCGCGCCAAGTGGCCCCTGCGACGCGTAATATTCGGTCGTCTCCGTGTAACTCCCGTCTGGCTTTCGCTGGACGATCTTCTTCTTTACGCCTCCGGTCACCGCCAGGTACATCCCGTACATCGCGACCACCGCCAGGATCGCCACCTCGATCACTGGCAGCTTAGTCTTCGCCTCGGCAAACGCGTTTCGAATGATTGTCTCGTCCTCCTGCCACCCCGCCGACAACGTCGCCAGACAAGCGTTCTCGAGCGTCTGCGGATCCTGCTCGAGCTCTTGTTGCGCCGCGTCCAGCTTATCCTCCGGCGCACCAATTGCCTTCCGCATCTCCGTCGGCGGCAGTTCCTGCTTCTCGGCGATGTAATAGCGGGTCGCCTGCTGAATCGTCATCGCGTCCAGTTGTTGCTCGTTCAAGAACTCAAGAAACGTCACCTTCAATCTCCTCCTTTTAGAATCATCGCCAGTCCCCTTCCACCGCGATCGCCCATCGTACCCAATCCGGCGTCCCATCCGACGCCGATCGGCAAGCGTTTGCCACTGCCTGCGCAAGTTTACCCGACCGCCAATATCTCTCCAGCGCATCGTCTAGTATAGGCAGGACATCACCCGCGACAATGTCCCATCGCGGAGCGACGAGCGCCCGCGTCCCGCCCGTCCGCAATCCCGCCATCAACCCGATTCGCTCGCCTACCCCAGCCAAATGGCTCTGCCCGCTCGAGCACGCTGCCGAGAACACCACGTCCGCCGAACGATCCAGTTTCGCCGCGTCGCGCCAACTCAAGAGATGCGCCGCTCCCTGCCGTCTTCCCAACTCCACGGCTTTCGCCGACGGCAGTGCCCGGCCGTCCCCTACCAGCCACGCCACTTCATACGACTTCGGCTGCACGAACCCATGGCACAGCACCTTCGCCAAGCCACTCTCCCCGAGCAGTTCCGAAACCCGCTGGCGATCGCACGACGCGCCCGATTCCAGCCTCACGTCTGTCCCGCACTCCCCTGCGAAGCGCCGCGTCCGCTCTACCGACCTCTCCAGCGCGAAGCGCACCTCTTGGGAGTCGGTGGCCAGCGGCACTGCGGCAATTCCGATCGGCCCGCGCCTCTCCGGTGACTCCGGACGCGACAGCAGCGACAGCCATCCTGGCGCGTACGAACAGGTCCATCGATCCGCCGCCGCAACGTGCCACGCGATTCCCGAAGCCGACTCGTGTTCCAGGAACACCAGGTGATCGCCATCTTTTAGGTGGGCGCCGGCAACCTTCCCCAGCCACGACTTCACCTCTGACCATTCTTCGATGTCGAACGGCTCGCCATTCCGCTTCCTCGTCCACGTGCTCAGCCGCCACGTGAGCGACACACCGGTCTTCTTCAGATCAACCGCGATCGCGGGCAGAAACTCAGCCTTCACCCCGCCGTCGCTGTCGATCACGGTCATGAGCGCACTCAAATAGTCGCGTGCCTCTATCCATTCCACTACTCCCACCCGACCCTCGGCCGGCGCAAGCCGTGCGACGATTTCATCCGAAATTCCATTCGTGAATTGCTCGATCACTTCCACCGGTGCCGTCTGCGAACGCAAATTCCGCGACCGCGCTAGCGTATCCCGCTGCATCTCGCCAATCAATCGGACATCGGCGAACTCGTGCCTGCGGTCCAGGATTAACGTTGCCACGCTCTGAAGGTCGTATTCGATCCTCTCGGATCCCGCCAGCGCTTTCGATAGATCGGCCAGTCCCCCGAAGGACGCCTCCGTAGCCCCGGCCGTCGATACCAGCATGTGCCGCGCAAACTCCAAATCGCCTTTCCTGTAGCCGGCCTCTGCCAGCGCAAGGGTAACATTCGGATCATGCGGCAGCCCCTCTTCATCCGCTAGGTCGTAGGCCATTGTCCACGCTTCCAGCGCCCTCTCCGCTGCGCCGATCCGATCCGCTAATGGCGCCAGGGCTCGCAGTCCGCTGTACGCCATCAAATACGCGCCTTGTTCGAGCGCTTGCTCAACCAGGTTCTTCAGCCCTTTGAGAACCTCCGTGATCTCAGTAAGCGCCTCTCTTGACATCGTGTCGACCGATCGCAGCGTATTCGCCCAAGCCGCTCCAAGCGCAATTAGCGCCGCCGCGTCCGTCTTCGTCCCCTCCTCGAGCCGCAGCAGCGCTTCGATCGACCCGTCTCTACCCGCTAGCGCCGCAGCTGCAGCGACCAGCTTCGGCTTCGCCTTCGCGAACGGGCCCTTCGCAAATCTCATCGCCTCCTCGAGCGTCTGCCGGGAGCTTGCGTAATCGCCAAGAATTGCCTGCGAAATAGCCAGCGACTCCAACACCTCGATCCGCTCTGCTCCCTTCGCGCCCTCCCTCAGCTCCATCAGGATTTCGACCGCCGCGTCCGGCGCTCCCGTCTCCCGCAGCAGAATTGCCCTGTTTCGCCTGAGAATTCGGGCGCTCTCCGGCTCGACGGCATCTCCCCCAGTTTCAATGGCCTGTTCGAGCACCGCAAGGGCCTCCTCGGTCCGTCCGAGCAGTCGCAAGTGATTCGACCGCTCCAGCCATAGCCGCGTTCTCAGTCGACGGGGAAGATCGTTCTCCCAATCGCGCGGCGCCGTCCCTATCCGATTGAGGTACCGCGCCGGCCTTTGAATCAGCTTCAGCTTTGCTCCAAGCCATGCATCCGCCGTAGCCTCGGCTACGCGATCGCCAGGGATCTGCGCTGA
>Ga0213878_10000423_pt1 | contig 15967 bp, 17 predicted proteins | sample VelepicoBEBS_R02_FD_161053 | JGI IMG/M metagenome (GOLD analysis project Ga0213878, IMG submission 161053) | Vellozia epidendroides bulk soil microbial communities from rupestrian grasslands, the National Park of Serra do Cipo, Brazil - BS_R02 | ecosystem: Environmental > Terrestrial > Soil >... | reverse complement strand
GCGGAGAAAACGGTGTAATAACGCAAAAAATAACTCCGTTTGCTACAAAGTTATTATATCAACTGTTAGGGGGGCACGGTATTAAAGTAAAAATTCAATAAATAATCAATTCTTCTTCATATGTGAAGAAGAGCGTGCAAATGTGATTTTGACGTCGATAGAAAGCTTGAGACCAATTACTTAAAATGGAGTTGTCTGAAGAAATTCTGAGAAGCTCGACCATTGGTAGTTATACACAAGACGATTATTTTATTCACGGTGGAACAATGGGCCAACTTTTTGGTCCATTTAGGTGGAAATCTACGAAACAGAAATGTGCGTTAAAACATACAATAGGAGCAGACGCGTTCTTTTCTGCGAAAGATTTCGATTGCATCAAAGAAGGGCGGTTTGGCCGATTGTCACACCAAAATGTATTAACAATTCTCGATGCCATTGTTAATACAAACGCTCGCGGCAAATTTATTTCGGATATCGTTGTGGAATATGCGGAAGGAAAATCTCTAAATAACGTGCTTCGTTTAAAGAATGATTTAAACGATTACCATCCCGATTTGTTGAAGACACCGCTCGATGCAAATGTGACTAGAAATTGGTTACTGCAGCTTGCGAAAGGAATCGATTATCTTCACGCTAATGATATAGTACCCGAGGTTTTAACGTCGCATTGCGTGTTGTTGATGGAATCTGCCGACATTCTTCCGAATGTTTTGAAGATAAATATATTTCCAGAAGCAAGTTTGAATGCAAACCTTACGTTTTGCGATTCAAAACATAAATTTGCTTGGTCATCTCCAGAACAGTGTAAAAACAATGTAAATAAAGCGGGTAATGTTTGGAATTATGGAGTGATGATATGGGAAATGCAAACTCGACAAGATCCACTAAAGGGTGGAAATTTTAATAGCGTAATACGTGAGATTTGTGATAATATTTCAAGATTAAATATCGACGAAACGTGGCCCGATATTTTCAAAGAGCTGTTTAAAAGCTGTTGTAGCTTTGAAACGGCTGATCGACCAACGTTTGGCAATATTATTCACACATTAACTTCTTAAGAATGTAATAAATTCTTCTTCACATATGAAGAAGAATAACTTTTTATTTGAAAATGTGATTTGAGTATCGACATAAAGCTCGATATTAAATTACTAAAATGGATTTGTCTGAAGAAATTTTGAGAAGCTCGGACGTTGTCAAGTATGCACAAGCTAAATATTTTATCGATAAAGGAGAGACGGGAGACCTTTATGGTCCATTTATATGGACATCCACGAACCAAAAATGTATATTAAAACACACCGGGTGTGCTTGTTATAGGTTTTCTGCGAAAGATTTCGATTACATTAAAGAAAAACGGTTTCTCCGACTATCGCATCAAAATGTATTGACGATTTTAGATGCATTTATCATAACAAATTCAAATGGTAGATTTATTTCAGATATCGTCGCAGAATATGCCGAAGGAAAATCTCTAATTAACGTGCTACGTTTAAAAGACGATTTAAACGATTATCATCCCGATTTGTTGAAGACACCGCTCGATGCAAATGTAACTAGAAATTGGTTATTGCAAATTGCTAAGGGATTTGAATATCTTCACGCTAATGATATCGTGCCCGAGGTTTTAACGTCGCATTACGTATTGTTGATGCAATCTATCGGCATTCTACCGAATGTATTGAAAATAAATATATTTCCGGAAGGAAAACCACGGGCAAGCCGAACAATTTGCGGTACTACAAAACATAAATTTGCTTGGTTAGCTCCCGAACAATGTCGAGGCATTGTGAATAAAAAAAGCCATGTTTGGAATTACGGAGTGATGATATGGGAAATGCAATCTAGACAAGATCCACAGATGGGTGAAAAATTTGGTGATGTAATAAGTAGAATTACATCGCGATATTCTTCAAGATTAAATATAGAAAAGACGTGGTCGTATATTTTCAAAGAGCTGTTTAAAAGCTGTTGTAGTTTTGAAACGGATGATCGACCAACGTTTAGCGATATTATTCGCACATTAACCTCGTAAGAATGTGCTAAATTCTTCTTCATATGTGAAAAAGAATAACTGTATTTCATTTGAAAATGTGATTTGAGTATCGACATAAAGCTCGATATTAAATTACTAAAATGGGTGCGAAAAATACTAAGAAAGGTCCGTGCTCGAACCTATCTGGAGAAATTCTAAGAAGCCCGCGCGCGATGTTAAAATATCGTGAACTTAGATATTATATTAATAAAGGATCGACCGGAGAACTTTATGGCCCATTTACATGGAAACCCACAAAACAAAAATGTGCGGTGAAAATCACATTACATATTAGTGAACGTATCATCTTTTCTGCGAAAGATTTCGATTACATCAAAGAAAAACGGTTTCTCCGACTATCACACAAAAATGTATTGACGATTTTAGATGCATTTGTCGATACAAAAATATGTGATAGCTTTACTTCGTATATCGTTGCGGAATATGCGGAAGGAAACTCTTTGTACGAAGTACTACATTTAAAGAATAATCTAAATAATTACCATCCCGATTTGTTGAAGACACCGCTCGATGCAAATGTGACCAGAAATTGGTTACTGCAGATTGCCAAAGGAGTCGATTATCTTCACGCTAATGATGTAGTACCCGAGGTTTTAACGTCGCATTGCGTGTTGTTGATGCGATCTTCTAACGTTTTACCGAATGTATTGAAAATAAATATATTCCCGGAGGGAAAAAAACACCAAGCGGAAGGCACGTGTTGTGCTGCGCGACCTACATTTGCTTGGTCATCTCCGGAACAATGTCGAGATGACGCCGGTTTATTGTTTAAAGCGGGTAATGTTTGGAATTACGGAGTGATGGTATGGGAAATGCAATCTAAACAACATCCACAGATGGGTAAAAAATTTGGTCGCGTAATAATCGAAATTGGCGATGGTAATATTTCGAGATTAAATATAGACGAGACGTGGCCCGATGTTTTTAAACAACTAATTCGAAGCTGTTTACGTTTCAAAAAAGATGATCGACCAACGTTTAGTAGTATTATTCACATACTAACTAAGATCTAAAAAAATTTAATAAATTCTTCTCCACATATGAAGAAGAATTAAAATTTTATTAAAATTTTAAGCTTTTTAAGCGAAGTTTAATAATGGTAGGAATATACTGACCAGGGTGTAAGAAAGCGGTTATCTTTCTAGATTTAAGTACGTACGCCGCGAGTTCAAATAATGATTTCGGGTTAGTCGAACATCGTATCGTTTTTAAGCGGTTCGTATAATCTGAGAAATTTTGGTACGACGCAAATGGTACAAACCACCCTCCTTTAATCGTTTTTGTAACGACTTGGGTCGTTTCGTCGGTTTCAAACCACTCATAGTCAGCCGTATTTATATCTTCGTAATCATTTTCGAGAACGTTAATCGTTTTATCCGGTACGCGTATCGAATCAAACATTCCGTTTAAATTTACACCGCGAATTACATATCCACCTTTTTCGTCATCTTGTACAGCACCGTAACCGTATACGTGATTAATACAACCGCACGATGTAAATAAATAATCTAAAGGAAGTAAGTTTCTATAGTCGGTAATTTCGTATATCTTTTTTTGACGAGGTTTTGGGTGAACGCCGCGTACGAGCAAATTTATTAATTCTCGTTTGTTCATGGTGCTATATTTTACGAAACTTTTTTGTTTCGCGATATCTTTTAATTGCCGATTGGTCATATTATTATAATATGCACGAGTGTGCTTTTTTACACTACGTTTTTTAGTGCTGATTAATACTATAAGATCGGTTTTACGTAATTTACTATAATTTTTATATCCCATATTACGAGCTAAATTTTTAAGATCTTCGATTTTCATCGCGTCGAAATTTGTCTGCATTGTGGTTTTAAGAAAATGAATTTAAACTTTAATAAAATTTAAATTCTATTAGTATGGTTAAAAATGGAAATTGTTGAAAATTATTTTAAAAGTATTTCAACAAAATTTAGTATTTCTTCGTATCCTTTCGAAGAATTTGCACAGGAGTTGTTCGAAACTGTTGTTTTCGATTTAAACGACGACGAGCAGTTGACGAGTCAATTCGTAAAAATGATACTCGAATTCGATTGGACAAATTACACCAACGAACGAAACGGTGTGTTAATTCGAATGAGCGATATATTAAACGATGGAATAAAACTCGAGCGTGATCGTATGAATTTCATACAATCGCACACCGAATTTAAAACTCACGATTATTCCAAAACCGATTATTATATTTTAATGTATTGTTTGAGATTTTATTGTCCGAGTTTTAACACGGATGAGTATCGATGGTTTGAAAAATACTACAAATACGCATTTCGCAAACAATACGCTTCGGAACGATATTATCCGGAATACGAATTGTACGTAAAAGACGGAGAATGCGATTTACAAGACGTCGAAGAAACTGCGATTGACAGACTCGTAAAATATTTTCAACTCAAAAATACTCCATTTGCGAATACTCTTACCGAACCATCGTGGAGTAAAAATCATAAACGAAATTATGATCATTATAAACGCGTATATATTTCTCGATACGAAGAAATAGAAAACTCGTGGACTACATACACGTCCAACCTTTAAATGAGTTAATACTTGAATAATTATTATGATTCTTCTTTATATTTAAAGAAGAATTACTATTTAAAACATTACAAATGGCGACATTAGAAAACGAAGATGATCAAATGGAATACGAAAATAACGATACGAATTATGACGATGATAGAATGGATTTTGATAGTATATACTCCGATGCTGTCAACGGAAGTAATGAACCGATGAATTACGAAGATGTTGCCTTCGAAGAAGTTCCGATGGATATAGATATAGATGATTATGTTTTACCAGCCGATGATTTTTTAAATAGAAATAATCGGCAGCTAGCAGTTTCTATCGTGCGAAACGCGGTGTTACGTCAAGAGCATGACGACGAAGCGGCTCTTGATCAACTCGAAAGTTATCAAGAATACGATGACGCCGCCGAGCAATTTAAAAGCCATCAGGCGGTGTTACGTCCAGAATACGATGAGGCTGCTCTTGAGCAATTTAAGAACCGTTACGCTGTATTACGTCCAGAACATAAGGCGGCTGTCGAGCAATTCAATAAACGTCAAGCGGATGTAAGTCAGCGGTATGTAACGGCCGCCGAGCAATTTAACAGTCCTCAAGCGGACGTAAATCAGCGGTATGCACCTGTCGCTGAGCAATTTAACAGTCCTCAAGCGGACGTAAATCAGCGGTATGTACCTGCCGCTGATCAATTTAACAGTCCTCAAGCGGTGTTACACCCAAAATATGATGAGGCGTCCGCTGCGCAATTTAATAGGTATATAGCGGAAAAAACACAACACGAAAACGTATTTTCGATTAATAAATTAAAACACGCGCGGAATGTGGAGGTAGAAACCCGCGAAAATACATATTTGATTAATAGATTCGAACGCGCGCTAGTTATATTAAATATATTACAATACGTTAATGTACCCACTCGTTCTATATGCGTTTCTGGACCGAATAATAAATTTAAAAAATATATAACTAGTTTAAGTGTAATAGGACAGGGTGGATACGGAACGGTTTATCGCGCCGTAATAGAAAATGAAACTTTTGTGATTAAAGAAGCCGAGTTAACTGGTCAAGAAATAACGAGGCTCGATTATAGCGGTAATTCTACGTATTTAGATACTAAATCGTTTCCAGACGAAGGTAGATTGATGTGTCTCGTTAATATGGCTTTATTGCGTAAAGAATGTCCGAATTTTTTGTTAACGTTTAAAATCGGTGCGTGCGATAATTGTTTGTTGCGTTCGGCAGTGTTTTTTAGAAAATGTTATACATCTTTTATGGAATTGGCCGATGGTGAACTGGCCGATATAGATATTAAAAATTCAGACGAAACTGCTAAAAGTTTAATATATCAAGGTTTAATAGCGTTACATTGGATACACAAACGACTTGGCCTATTTCACGGTGATATTAAATCACACAATTTTTTGATTACGCGAATTCCACCCGGAGGTTATATTCGATACGTCATTAACGGAATAGAATATTTAGTTCCTAATATGGGTTATATTTTACTGCTTAACGATTTTGGAATTTCGCGTATTATGAAACCTATGTATTCGTATAAACAAAATTATGGAATGCGCAATGTTTACGTAGACGAATCTTCCGATACGCTCGTGCCAATAACTTGTATGTATACTACAGAATTTATCGGCACCACGGGCGCGCAACGATTGATTGTTAATAACGACAAAGTTAAATGGACGGATGGTTCCGTTTCTACCAGAAATTATTTTGGGCGTTTCGATAACGTGCCCGATATACCAGTAAATTTAAACGACACGGATAGATTTCCTCCTCAAGAGTTTTTTATAGACATTCACGAATTAATTGCCATGTTTATTGGTGGGTATTCTTTTTTATATAAAAAAGTTTGGAGAAAATTAACTAATTTTCCAAAACTCACAGAAAGTATTCTTACTAGATATGAAACTCAGTCTTTTCCATACGCAAAAAATCGCGCAGAATTATTAAGGGCAGATATTTTACTCAAAAAAATTTATCAACCACCCGTGTCCGTTGGTGTTCCTAGAATCGTTCAAAATTACGAATTTTAATCTAATGTAACGAGCATATTCTTCATTACATATAATGAAGAATTATAATAACTCGTAAATTATCCGCATAGCGACGCGGAATACGTTGTCGTACAATTATTGGCTCCGTATCCGTACGCTTTACCTATCTGAAAATAACCGATGCCACATCCTTCGGCCGAACCATGAGTTAATGTATCGTAACCGGGCGCCGAATAATTTGGAACCACGTAATATCCAGAAACTGTAGTCATTGGTATCGGTGGTCTAATACCATTAAAACTCGCATTATACGCACCTAATCGCGCGTAACTACATCCATCATTCATACCGTTTATCTGACTCATTTTATACAAGTCAGATAAAAGAAAATATACAATATACTCATTTGCTTCTTTCCCGGCTTTAACAAATGAGTAGACGTTTTTGGATCGAAGATATATCACAACTATTCGCATTTAACGAAGGAATATTTCCTAATTCGAGTTTAAATTTGATAGATAATATGAATGCAACGGCGAGATTAGCGTTGCTCGCGTGTATAATATTGGCATTATTTAAACCCGTACTGGCAACGGGTACGTTTATTATCGCCACTATTATAACGATTTCGATATACTACGGAATAAGCGCGAAAGAAAAATTCGACGAGATTACGCAAGTGGTACCTAGTTTACCTAAATGGTATTCCGAATCTAACGCCACATCCGGAGCTTCACCGGGCTCGTACGCTTCGGGTTTAGCCGGTGATTTATTTACTGCGACTCCAAAATTTAACAGTCTTACCGCTAGCGAATTTTGTACTAATAAACGACGTATACCGGACGATCCCGCCGAATACGTATCAGAAAATCAAATGTTGGTAGGAGGTCCAAACCCTAAAACGTTAATTCCCGTAATGAATGCACTGAAAACAAAAAGTCACGATTTATCCGTTTGGAAAAGCTCAGATTTTACAGTACATTCCGGTATTAATTCTGGCAATTCGGCTTTCGATGCGCATACGTCCGGATATGTCTCACAATATACAAACGAGAGGCCTAGATGTAAAGAATGTTTTAAAACGGCGTGTACGTGTATGCAATACGCCGCGGCTAAACAAAAACTCGCAAACAATCGTAAATTTTATAACGTCGTAAACGATATAGATATAAACGATATAGACGACGATCTTCCAGAAATAGAAATTATCGAAAAATCTACCCCGGCATCTACAGATATAATAGACCCGCGCTTTTCTGGATACGGACCAACCGACAGATGTTATCGCGACGAAATAACGGGACAAACTAAATATTTTTACGACGACGTCAATTCCATTACAATGCCACCCTATATAAGTAGAAACAATATAGATATTTATCCGTGGGCACCAAAGTGTGGATTCGGATACGATGGATCGACGAGCAATGTAAAGTCGGAACCAGTGCACGTTGCATCCGCGTATAAAGGATTAAATCAGCTTAAACAAAATGCGTTGGATGAATTTCGAAATTCAACCAATAACGCTAGAAAAGAATTGCAAGAAAGTTTAATGAAAAAACGTAATGGCGAAATGTGGCAATTACGTGTCGCTCCTATATATTAAATACGATGTATACATAATAAACGAATTTGATTATTCGAGTAGTCTATTGTAATTAAATAATAACGTGTGTTTTTTTGCTTTACACATTTTGTTCATCGAATTAAAATGGATCTTATCTCAAATGTTATTAGAACTGGTCTGGGGCCATTTATGGCATCTAAGTTTTCTGGTTTAACAGAAGAAGAAATTTCGGCAGTTATTGATCAATGGTTAAATATGGAAGCGTCTATGCAAGCGTCTATGCAAGCGTCTATGCAGCCTGTTAACCAAAAGTTAAAACCAACCGAAAAAGGTGCTAAAAAAGACCCTGTAACAGTTATCAATGTTGAAGATACGACACATTTATCGTTTTCAAAGGCAGATCTTGAAAAGATGAAAGTAGCAGAATTGAAATTGTTATGTAAGAAAAAAGGTTTGCCGGTTGGAGTTGGTACTAAAGCCAATTTAATCGCTAAAATATTGGATACTACAGATCATGTCGAAGAAACTGTTTCTAAGCCAATTCACAAAGGCAAGAAACCTAAATCTTTGCCCGATAAAACGGTTCCAAAAATTATAAATCTTATTCCGCGAGCAGAAATTTTACTTTCAACCGACCAATACGGAAACATTATCCACGAAGAAACAGGATTGGTTTTTAACGAATCAGACGAAGTAATTGGTCGCGTCGCGGAAGATGGTAATGTTATGCAATTGAATAAGGCGAGTTTAGAATTGTGCAAACAGTACAATTTTGCGTACATGATACATTCGAATTTTGATTTGACAAATGAAGAGGGTGATGGTTAAATCATAACTTTTGAGACTTAAAATATTAAACATTTGGGTTTCGAAACAACAAGTTATCCTCATCAAATTTGATGAGGATTATATGAATTACAGCACGATCCAATTTATTTTAAAACTAAATAATGAAAAATTATATAGAATTACTAACAGAGATTTTATCTACCGGTACGACGAAGAAAAATCGAACAGAAATATGCACCAAATACCTAACCGGAAAAACATTATTATTTTCGAATATCAATGATGCGTTTCCATTAGTTACGACCAGACGCATACCGTTTAGACTAATATTCGAAGAAACTATGTTTTTTCTAAGAGGCAAAACCCAAACGAAATATCTCGAAGATATTAACGTTAATATATGGAAAGGAAATACGTCTAGAGAGTTTTTAAATTCTCGCGGATTATATCATTTAGAGGAAGGCGATATGGGTAAAAGCTACGGCCATCAAATAAGAAATTTCGGAAGTACGGGATACGATCAGTTAAAAATATTATTAATAGGATTACGTACCAATCCGTTGGATAGACGCCACGTTATATCTCACTGGTGTCCTCCGGAACTCGACGACGCCGCGTTACCTCCTTGTCACGTCATGCACATGTATTCCGTACGTACTGATAAAAACATCGATTATTTAGATTCGTCGTTTGTTATGCGAAGTAGCGATGCGTTTCACGGTCTTCCGTTTAATATAGCTAGTTATGCATTAATTAATACGTTGATAGCTAAATGCTGTGGTTTTACTCCGGGATCGCTAACGTATTTCGCTCACGATGTTCACGTGTACGAATCTCATATAGACGCTGTGAATGAACAAATTAATCGCCAGCCTATGTTATTGCCGAGACTCTTAATTAATAAAAATATATATTTAGACAGTGTAGATGATACTATAAACGAACTAACAAATTTATCGATAAACGACATTCAGCTAATAAATTACAATTCGTACGGACCATTAAAAGTAAATATGGTTGTGTAAGCTTGAGAAAGTCGTAATCATATGTGATTACGACGATTTATGTCTTAATTAAAATATTCTCGTTCAGCCGCCGCCGATATAGATAAACGAGTATCTGGATTTATGTCCAAAAATTCGTTTATGAGAAGAACAACTTCTTGCGGCGCCGCTGGTACTGTATGGGTTGTTGGAGATTTTACAACCCGTTCTATATCTGATTTTAATTTCGCGTGAAATGGTGGACGGCCCGTCAGTATATAATACATAACGCACCCAAACGACCACGCGTCCGCCCGATACGAATATACATCTTGGTATACTTCCGGAGCCATATAGTTTAACGTTCCGCAAAAACCTCTGATGTATTCATTGGATTTGATACACTTCGAGAGACCAAAATCTGCCAATTTTATATTACCTTTCTTGTCCAGTAATATATTATGCGGTTTAATGTCTCTGTGAATGGTATTATGCTCTTCGTGCAAATATTTTATCGCACCGAGTAGTTGAGATAGCCACAATCGAGCCACATCGCTCGAAGGCGGCTTGTATTTAGTAATCTGACCATTACAACAATACTCGAGCATTATATACCAATATTTATCATCGCTCCAATAGTTAAGCATCTTAACTATATTAGGATGGTCTAACTTTGAGTGAATCGAAATTTCGTTCTCAACGGGATCACCGAAACGCGATTCACTCGGTTTGTTGACGATTTTAAAAACGACGCAATCGTTAGTATCGCCAACTGTGTACACGTAACAATAAGAACTCGATCCAAATCCTATCAAAATTTTCTTTTTATAAATGATAAACGTCTTTGGATCGACGATTATATTTATACCTTGTGGTGCGATTTTTGATTTTCGCGACATTTCGATATACGATCACTATATTCTTTTTCTTCAATTAATCGTCATATCATATTTATATAATGTATGTTTCGATAGATAAAATACTAATTTCACACTATAAAAATTTATATATTGTTCACTAATCAAAATGAATAAAAACGCGATAATATGTCTTGTGGCAGTCATCGTTTTGGTGGTTGTTATTGCATTCGTCTACGTGGACACGTCTAAATATTGCAATTGTACGGGTATGAACACGATGGTAAATTCACCTCCTTTAAATTTATGGAATGCCGCTAACGGAGGAATGGATGCAGCAATACCCGGTTCCGATGATTATGAAACGCTTTCGACCGCATACACGCCGAGTATGTGGGGAGTTATAGAAAAAAATGTGTCAACGCAAGCATCTAGAGGATGTCCGTCTACGCTACCGACCACTTCATCTGTTATTGCCGCGCCCTCGAATAAAATTGTACCGTTATCGACTGTAGGAGCGTCGGTACCGGTTGGAGCTGTTTCTGGTTGCATCGCAAGTTATCCGATAAATCCTGGATACGTAAAAAACGGATTCAATGTTAGTCCAAATACTATTCCGGGTATCAGTTATCGATACGGAACGTATTATAACGCCTACAATCCAGATATGAAGATCGGTGTAATGTAAATTATTTTTTAAATTACCATCTCCTCTCGAACTAATAAAAATGTTTCAAATGATATTACCATGGATAAATTGGATCTGTTTTGCGTCGATTTCGGTACCGGTACTTATAAAATGTCTAATAGAAGCGCACACAACGTTTCAATCGATAGATGCGCTATATACAACTTTATGGGGTAAAATAATATTTATAAAATCTTTACTATTAATTATATACAGACAATGGCTAATGGGTTATGTTAAAAAACTAGACACCGACAGATACGAATTAACATATGTAATAAACGGTGAATTATGTAAAATTATCGTTAAAAAGAACACACCTCGAATCGTAGAAATCGAAGATATTGAAACAGACAAATCGTACATAAACGCATTAAAACCGTACGTAATATACAATCAAGAAGAGTGGGTTCCGCCGAAACCGTCGAGAATATATTATGAAGATGGATCTGTTAAAAATATGAATTATAAATATCCAAAAGTAGATTAGTCGATATTAATGATGGAGTGTGATAAAAACGCCGAATCCACTGAATGTACGGCGTCTTGTAGAGACTGTGCGAATTACGTTGCAATGGTGGAAGACGCAGAACAGGCTTATAAGCGATTAGATCTTATAAGGTTTAGCTATAAGCTTAGATTACATAAATTGCAAGAACAATCTCTGGCTAATGCACTGCCTGTTCCTTCCGAATTCTGTTGTCGGTTAAAACGCGAAGAAGTAATAGAAACTAATCTTAATTTATACATGATGATTTGCGAGGTTGAAGCATATAAAATGATGCTAATGCGTAAAGATCCGACGATATTAAAGGAAAGGCGTCTTGACGCGTTAGAAGCGTTTAAGATACATCGTGCACGCCAAGATTAAACGCGTACATATTATATGCGATTCTATAACACATGTGTTATAGAATCATCGCGCGTATTAATAAATGATTGTTAGTTTTGATATCGGCGAAGCGAATTTTGCTTATGCAATAGGTACAAAAGATTTATTATACAAATTGAAACACGTTAATATCGTGGACACTCGTCGTCAAACGGTCGTACAGTCGTGTAAAAATATATCTTTGGTGTTAGATAACGAAGATTTTAGTTTATGCGATAAAGTGATAATAGAACAACAACATAGATCTAATATTAGAGCTCAAAGATTGGCACAGCACGTATGGTCGTGGTTTTATACTAAATATCGTATACTCGATCCAGAATTTATATCAGCATCGATTAAAACCAATAGAAATCTTACTTACAAAGAACGTAAACAATACGCGGTGGATTCTGTGTTGAAAATATTAACTGATCGAAACGACACGTATCATTTATCGTATATTAATTCGCTACCTAAACGCGACGATGTATCTGACGCGTATCTTCAACTAATAGAATACGTCAACCGAAAATAATTCTACCACTGTCGATTTTTAGGTCCGCCGATATTACCGGCTCGTAATCTGCCTATTCGCGCCCATTTTATTATTCTCCACCATTGATCTTGTTTAACGGAACAATCTTGGCAATTTGAAAGTATATTCGATACAAATTGTTTACGACTAATATTCGGCCACAAATTGCGTTTCACTTCCGTATACATATATTCTAACGTATGTTCGGCTTGTAATTTATCGTCTTGAGACGGTTGTTGATTAGTATATATGTTACATATACCTTTTATGCCGAGCGGTTTAACTCTTAGAAAATCTGCAACCATAAATGGCATAACTAATTTTTGATCGACGTTCGAAAGACCCGACGCGTTCATTAATATAGACGATTTGTTACTTATTTCATTACCAAATTCTGGTTTAATGTTGTATATTAATGCCAAATCTTCCGCGTTACGCATTCGAAACATAGCAAGAGTATTGGCATAGTCACTAGCTCTGGATATAAACCATTCTTTTACGACGATATTATCGTATGGTGAAATAAACGAAGCGTTGATCGGTGGATTCGTACTAAATTCGGTTCTTATAAATTCTAGAAATACTCCGGATCTATTCGAACCACTCGGTTTACCGACTCCCAATATTTGATCGTCGGTGTCTGAAAATATTAATCGAGATGTACCAGTTGTCAACAATAACTGCACAAGACTGGAATCCGTAGCAAACTTGGCTCTAGTGGCTTTTTCGTTAAGGTCCGTAAGTCGCTGTGTCATAACATTGTGTTCTTCGAGTAAGTAGTCGTGTCTGAGTTTTTCTAACGACGTGTTCGCTAAAGCGTGTTCTGTAATTTTAATTCCTATATGCTCGAATAATACGGAATACGCGTACGCAACAGGCGATGTATATGTCGTACCTTTTATAGTAAATTTAGTTGGAGCGTGTGGAAGAAGATCGTTGGGTATAGTGTATGATTTATATGATTCCGGTGGCTCGTCTAAAATTTTCATATGATGTAACGTTTGTAGATTTTCAACCGGAGTGTCTTCGATTGTTTGCTCTTCTATCGTGTCTATATTTATATCGGACGACAGAGGAATTGTAGGAATATATTCGAGATTATTTAATATTTCCATAGGTAATTCTTCCGATTTATATAAATTAAATAACGCAATCTCGTACCTGGGTATGAAATTTTGCTCCTTGAGTATTTGTTGTTGTTTAGCAAGCTTATATTGCGATGGATTTACGTATTTATAATTTTTACGTAAAATATAATTTAAAGTAACGTCTAGTAAGTGTTTCTGAAATCTTATAATTTCTTCCGAATAAATTTTATCTTTAAGTTTTATTTTAAGAATAGGAACTATTTCGTCTAAATTAGTTATTGCAGACACCAATTCGATGTTAGGAGGAGCGTTTTTAATACTATAGCGCATTAACTCTGAAAATGGCATAGTTGCTAAATGAGGATTATCCAGTAATGCGCGTGACACACCTGCCACTACCGCATTAACCGTATCAAAAGGAATTTCTCCGTATTTATCGTCGAAAAAAATATTATGTCGAGAGAACCGTAGTTGATAATACAACGCGCGTAAACGTCTGTTTTCATCATCTGTACCCCACGATATGTTTAAAGAAGAATCCGGTAAAGCGTTTATGTCGGCTTTAAATTTGGCATCCTGTGCAAATCTAGCTTTGACACCGGTTATTATAGCTTCGATGAAAACACGATCATTCACCTGTGATTTAACGTCGATAGAGTGTGAATACGGATTTCGATGTATATGTTCTTTCATCGAAGCTATTTCAGGAGCTGTCGTAAATAAATTAGTGTAAACGTATTCCGTAACCGAATTATATTTTTTATTATCGATTACCATAGGCGTCACAGCGTTGTTCGATAATAATCCGTAAGGTTGTTCTTTTCCGGAGAATAGAAGAATAGACATTTTGTTTGTCTCTTTAATTTTAAATAACACTTTTCGCGTTGGAAGCGGTTATATGTGAAAAAAATAATATGGATTATGACTAGATAAATGTAAACATACGTATTAGTAAAATGAGCAATAACCATCAATACATCGCACACGTTGGGTACAAAGATACGTCTCTTAACGTTAGGGCTTTGTTTTCCACAGAAACGCTATTTTTAATATCAAATGCTGTAACCAATAATCTTAGAGATATATACGCTCCCGGAATTATTGTTTCGCTAGCACTTATTAATAACGTATTAAACGCCTTATACGAAGCCTATCGTACACCGTCTGGCGATCCTATAACGATGTACAACGTAGTATCGAACGAAAATCCTAATATGGTAGATGCGTTAATTAATCAGACTATAAATGTTATCACGGGTAGTGTTAAATCGCAACTTATAATCGAAAGAAATAATTTTAAACTTAATAAATGGGATACCGTTTTAGGAACTCATAATGCGCAGGGAATAAGATCGCATCCCGTGTTAAAAATCAACGATAAAAGACCCCAATCTATGATGTTTAACATGCATATAGCATAGATTTGCTACCATATATTTATACCACATATGGTATAAATTACAAATTTTATCATTCATCGGCGGTTTCGTCATTCATCCAGCTTTTTAATAATTTTACGACCTTGGTGTGACGAAATCCATAAAATAATGCATAGGCGTAAGCAGTTGCTCCCCATTCTTTTAACAAATGCATAGCCGGTATTTGTCCGAATTCGGAAGCTCGCATTAATGCATCGTCATATTCGTCGACTCCCCATTCTTTCAATAAACGCATAGCTAGTATTTGTCCGTTCATGGCCGCAAAAGCCAAAGCACTGTTGTAATTGGTAGCTCCCCACTCTTTCAACAAATGCATGGCCGGTATTTGTTCGTTCATGGCAGAAAAAGCCAATGCAAAATTATAGTCGGTAGCTCCCCATTCTTTCAACAAACGCATAGCTGATAGTTGTCCGTTCGCGACAGCGGTAACCAATGCCCAATTGTAGTCGTCGGCTCCCCACTCTCTCGCTAAAATCATGATATTTAAGTGTCCTCCTTTTGCACCGAAAATTAAAAT
>Ga0213878_10000422_pt1 | contig 16023 bp, 18 predicted proteins | sample VelepicoBEBS_R02_FD_161053 | JGI IMG/M metagenome (GOLD analysis project Ga0213878, IMG submission 161053) | Vellozia epidendroides bulk soil microbial communities from rupestrian grasslands, the National Park of Serra do Cipo, Brazil - BS_R02 | ecosystem: Environmental > Terrestrial > Soil >... | reverse complement strand
CAAACCGAGACGGTTCGCCTACATCGTACCGCGTCACGGGCCACGTTGCTCTCCCCGCCTCGCGCATTCCTACCGTCGTGGTTGACTCTCTTCCGCTTAGCATCCAGCGTTAGAGCATGTCTGAGGAGTTACAGTCCGGGGTTATTCCTTCGACCGAACCCTCGGTTACCACCGGGGGGCTACCCTCCGACATTCACGAAGTCAATGGGATTCGTTTGGTCTCGCTCATCAGCAGGAGTTCGGCGGAAGCGGATGTCTGGTTGGGGGAGCGCGCGGACGGCGGCCGCGTTGCCGTCAAGATTTATCGGCATGGCCAAATTCCTGGCTTAATGGATGTCCGCAAGAAGTGCGCACTTGCGCATCCGAGCTTGGTACCGGTACTCGATGCGGGGCAAGTCGAAGACCGGTACTATGAAGTGTCGCCGTTCCTCGACGGGCCGACCTTGAACCGATTAGTAGCGCAGCAAGGTCCACTCCACGAAAGTGAAATCGGCGAAATACTGCGACAGCTCGGCAGCGCGATACATTACCTACACACGGAGCAGGTGCTGCACCGTGACGTGAAACCTTCGAACGTGTTTGTGACTGGTCGGCAACCGCTCACGGTCTGCCTCGCAGATTTCGGTTCGGCGCGCCTAGGTGCTGACCAGACGATGCTGACCGGTACCATTGGAACCGTGGCCTATTCTGCGCCTGAGGCCGTGACTGGACTTCAGTCTGAGGCCAGCGATTACTGGAGTCTGGGGATGGTGTTGTTGGAAGCTGTGACTGGGCGCCCGCCGTTTCAAGGTATCGATCTGCGGCAACAACTTTATCGCGTTGCCAGTGGGCAGGTAGAAATTCCGGAAGGACTATCACCCCGCTTGCAAAGCCTGTTTCACGGATTGCTGAAGTTGGACTATACAGCGCGTTGGCGAAAAAAGGAGATCGATGCTTGGCTCAAAGGAGAAGCCGCGCCGGCTGTGCCACTGTCCCCTCGACCGGCTGCGCCTCAGGTTCGACCAGCTCCGGAGGGCGTAATCCTTGAGCGGCTTCCAGAGCCAGAAAAGCTAACCCTCGAAGATATAGTCGAGCTGCTCCGGGAAGGAGTCGCTCAAGGGCTCGGGCGGTACTTTTGGCTTGCGCTTGTGCTTACAGCAATCACGCACAACGGCGGATTGGGACTGTCAGTATTATTGGTAACCACAATGCTCGGGATTGGTTTAGCTCTTCGCCCGGTTGTGATTCAACGGTACAGGCGAGAGAAAAGGGTAAATCGTCAACTGGCCGGATTCTCCCGAGTCAAGCGGCGCCGGATTCGCCGAATGGTTAGAGCATGGTTTAGGGAAGAGCGCCGAAGTCGCTGGTCCAGGGAGTGAGGCCATCCGGACGTTGCTCAAAAGTCCTTAGAGACCTGGCTTCGTCTAAGAAACACTTGCGAGAACCTTCGTCCATGATAGAAGTTGCGTTCCCTCGAATCGCTCGGGTGGTGAAATGGCAGACACGTACGTTTGAGGGGCGTATGCCGTAAGGCGTGGGGGTTCAAGTCCCCCCCCGAGCAAGGAAGCAGGTGAGGATGCTCCTGAGAAGAAACGAGGGTTGGAACGCCTCATGAGTATCTGGATGCCTGAAATTCATCGGATGCACGAGATTTCGGATTACGATTCGTAAGTCGCTACCTAACATGTGATATGAGGCAGCCTGTAGAGCTCCCAGAGCTCAAGGGATTGCTTTAAGTACACGAATTGAGGACAACCTGTGGCCAGCTATTCTTCAACTCTTCCAGGTGGTGCCGGTTTCTTAAGGATGAACTGTATCCGGCTAGCCAATACACGGTTTGGCCGTGGCGGATCTAGGCGATCAGTCTTGGGTCGCCCAAGGAGGCGGGCGTGAGTTCGGCGATTCGGCCGATTGGAAAATTATTCAAGCCAGCCCAATTTTCACTTCGCTACCGCGTGCTCCTTCTCTTCAAACTGTACACGCACATCTCCTGCATTCAGCCGTCCCTGGAGTCCTCGCAGTAAAGTTTCTCAGACGAACCTTTGAACACTACGATGTACATATCATCCAGCGAAGCTGCCCAAGAACACAAAAGATTCATTTGCCCGCCTCAGGGACTGAGCTAATGGATTACACGGGCAGAAGAAGCATCCAAGCAAGACGAAGGCCAACGCCACAAAGCCACCTCCCACGGCAGCAGCAAGCTTACACTCGAAAGAACTGATACCGAAGTTCGATGAAGATACTTCTCTGGCTGTTAACGGTGCTACTGACGTCAATTCCGCTGCTGATGTATCTCGCGTATTCGATGCGGCGGTTGGATACCCGGCGGCAACTGCTGCTGGAGAATCTGTTTACCCTTTTTCTGGACGATGACTACATGAGGATTCGGCACGGTCGGTCCTACCATGCTTGGAAGGAGATCCCGTCTAGTGAGGAGCGCAAAAAAAAGTTCGAGTTGGATTACTTTAATAAGGATTTCAAGGCGCAAAGCGGTCACCAGGACTTTTTCCCACCCGTGGCGCTGACGACCGTTTTGAGCGGTGCCGGATGGTATTTTGTGCTGAGCCATGTGTGTCCCGCGGCTGGCTCGCCCGAGCTAAGCCAGTTGGTTCCGGAGACGCTCGCGTGGGGCTTCGCTGGCGCGTTCTTCGCTAGCGTGCTGGTAATCATCGAAGAATTCCACACGTATAGCCTCACGCCAGGGGTGTATTATTCGCTGATGTTCCGGCTTCTGTTTTCCAGCGCGGCGGCATTTCTCGTCGGGCAAGCGGTTAAGGATAGCTTCTCGCCGATCCTTGCCTTCGGTGTCGGCTTGTTTCCGATCGAGCAGACCTGGAACTTCATTTCCGATAAGACAGCGCAGGGGCTGGGTGCTGCCAAGCCGGAAGGCGAAAAGGGAGCGGGCTTGGCGGCCATACAGGGCCTGGAGGACAGCAGAGACCGGCAAAAGCTGGTCAGTCTCGGCATCACAACGGTTCAGGCTCTGGCTACCGCAGACCCGCTGCTGTTGTTTTTCCGTACGACGTTCCCGATCCGGACGGTGGTGGACTTGATAGACAAGGCGATCCTTTACCTCTACATCGGCGACAAAGTGAAAGAACTGCGGACGCACGGAATAAATGGAATGATCGAGCTGGTGGGGCTAGTTAAGTTGATCGACAAAACTACCGCCTTCGCTAGCGGGCTGGCGCCTGGGGGAGGAAACGAGTTCAGCAAGCTTTTTGAAGAGGTGAATGCCGCACAGTTGATCAAAGATGTGGCTAAAAGCCTCGGGCAATCCGAAGACGAATTGAAGGCATTCATGTACAACATGTATTACGACCCCGTGCTGATTTTCATCTATGAAGTTTGGGGCCGCTACGGGCAGCCTTCCGTTACCTGAGCTGAGTCCAAATAGGGGACGACTCTTAGGCAAGTGATAGGGTCACATCTCAACTTTCAACAATTTCTCGATCTGTTTTACTCTGCGTTGCCCTATTCCCAACCTCACCTACTATTTCGTCGTGGATTTTCCTGTAGTGGGCGGATGACGGAACCGGGAGAAGTTAAACAGACTTCCAACAGGAGAAGTGGCCGAAATTGTGGCGTATGTAGTGGTTAATATCTTCACGAGTCGCAACGCCTTCATTCGTTAGACCAAGACGGACGAGTTCAGCAAGTCCTCGATCCTGATTGGCAATTCCCGCGCGCGCACACCTGTGGCGTGATAGACCGCCGAGGTGATCGCGGCGGCGATGCCGGCCAGTCCGATTTCGCCGATGCCGCGGGCGCCAAGTTGGTTGATTTCTTTGTCGGGGAAGTCCAGGAAATGCACGTCGAGCTTCGGAACATCGGCATTCACCGCCACAATGTAGTCGGCCAGATTGCTGTTGATCGGCGCCCCATTTTGCGGGTCGTAGGTGGTGTGCTCCAAAAGCGCCATCCCGATCCCCATCACGACCGCGCCTTCGATCTGGTTTCGCCCTGCGAGCGGATTGATGATTCGGCCGGCGTCGATGACAGTTACAACGCGGCTGACTCGCAGCCGGGCGATCTCGGGCTGCCATGTGACTTCGACGAAGTGACAGCCGAACGAGTGCGTCGAGAACTTTGGCTTTTCCTCACCGACCGTCGCTTCGGATTTGCCGCTGCCTGTGACCAAGCGGAGGTTGGCGCGCCGGAGCAAATCCGCGAATGGTACACCGCCAGCAGGACCATTCGCCTTCACAAAGACCCGGCCACCTTCGAAGGTCAGCTCGTCGGGCTTGCGCCTTTCGAACGGCGACCCGGGGGTTGTCGTCGCGATGCTTAGCAGCGACGTGATCGCATTGTCAGCTGCGGCAAATACGGCTGGGATTACCGACGCGGTTGCCATCGAACCGCCCGAAATCGGGCCTTCCGGAAGCGACGTATCCCCCAGCGCCACTTCGACCTTGTTGAGCGGCACACCGGTCTTCTCCGCACCAAGCTGCGCCAGGATTGTGTAGGTGCCGGTGCCGATGTCCTGGGTGCCGCAGGCGACGCGCGTGGTGCCGTCGTCGCGAAGCTCGACATTTGCCTCAGCGGGAAATCGCGCGGCAATCCACGCACACCCGGCCATTCCCCAGCCGAGCGTCAACCCGTCGCGCTTCATCGAGCCGACCTCGCGGTTGCGTTTCGACCAGCCGAACTTTTCCGCGCCAAGCTCGAGGCACTCGAGAAAATGACGTGACGAAAACGGAATGCCCAGTCCCTCGTCGATCTTCGGCTCGTTAAGGACGCGCAGCTGAACGGGATCGATCTTGAGTTCATCGGCCAGTTCGTTCATGGCCGACTCCGTTGCGTAAAGTCCGGGCACGGCGCCGGGGCCACGCATGTCGGACGGTGTGCCGATGTTGCGCTTGGCGCGTCCGAACTCTACTCGGAGGTTCGGCACACTATAGTGGAACGCCGTCGTTTCACCGCAATTCTCGTGGTAGTGATCGAGCACCGACCTGTCATAAACGTAGTCGTGCTGGAGGGAGACGAGCTTGCCCTCGGGTGTGGCGCCGAGCCGTACACGCTGCTGGGTCCGGGCGCGATGACCGGCCGTCTGAAATGTCATCTTGCGGCTGAGCACGAGCTTGACCGGTTTGCCCAACTGCCGCGCCGCCGCGGCAGCGAGCGGACAATGCGTCCATGGCCATAGCTTGCTGCCGAAACCAGAGCCGACGAATTTGGTGATCACGCGCACGTTCTCCTTCGGCAACCCAAACATTTGCGCGAGCACACCCCGCATGTTGAAGACTCCTTGCGACTCCTCATAGAGCGTCAACCTCGCGCCATCCCAGATCGCGATTGTCGCCTGCAGCTCGATCGGGTTGTGTGTCTCAGCCGGCGTGACGTAGGTTTGATCGAGCTTGACGGACGCATTGGCGAAAGCGGCCACGGCGTCACCGCGCTCGCTTTGCAAGCGACGCACCGGGCCGTACGTGGTGACAACTACTTCCGGGTCATCGTCGGCTTTGAGGTCAGTCTCGACGTTCGGCTTGTCCTGGTCATAGGTAACCCGGACCGCATCGGTGGCCGCTTTGGCAGCTTCGAACGTGTCCGCCACCGCGAGCGCGACGTATTGGCCATAATAACGAACGACATCGTCCTCGAACGGCGGGCGCCGCTCTATACAGATGCCTTCGAACCCCTGCCCCGGGACCGAGCGGAAGATCCTTCCGATGTTCGCGCGATGAAAAATCGCTCGTACGCCGGGCATTTTTTCAGCCGCGGCTGTGTCGAGTTGCCAGATCTCGCCGTTGGCGATCGTCGCTTCGACCGGGACCGCGTAGAGCATTCCCGGGAAGTGATGATCCGACGCATACATGGCAGCGCCGCTAACCTTGAGCGGACCATCAACGCGAGGTTGTGGTTTGCCGATGACCGACATCTGTGCGTTTTCAGGCATAATACTTGTTAGGCATTTTGGGTAGCGACCTTTAGTGCGTGAGTTAGGCAGCGTTTCGCTAACTCGATCTTGAATCCATTTTGACTCTGCGGTCGAGCGTCTCTTAGGGCCGCTTCGGCTGCAGTCCGAAAGCTACTTTCTGCTAACGTCGCACCCTCAAGAGCCTGTTCCGCTTCTCGGGACCGCCAAGGCTTCGTTCCCACCCCACCGAGAGCGACGCGGACATGTGTTAGCCGGTTATTCTCGATCTTTACTATCACCGCGGCGGATGACAGAGCGAATTCGTAAGAAGCGCGGTCGCGCAGTTTCAAATAGAACGATTTGCTGCCGGTGACAGGCGCGGGCAACGTCACGCGCGTGATCACATCACCGGGTTCCAGAACGGTTTCCCGCTGAGGAGTGTCTCCGGGAAGCAGGTAGAATTCATCGATGGGTACGGAGCGGGTGCCTTGTGAATTTTGAATATGAATTGTGGCTTCTAACGCGGTTAGCGCCACGTTCATATCCGATGGATTGGTGGCGATACAATGTTCGCTAGTGCCCAGGATCGCCATCATCCGATTGACACCGTTGATAGCGCCGCACCCCGAACCTGGCTCCCGCTTGTTACACGGCATGGCCGTATCCCGGAAATACATGCAACGGGTTCGTTGCAGTAAATTTCCTGAGGTACTCGCTTTGTTTCGTAGTTGAGCCGAGGCGCCGGAAAGAAGAGCTTGCGATAGCACCGGATAATCCCGCAAGACCGCTGGATGATGAGCGAGATCCGCGTTGCGGACCATAGCCCCTATCTTTAGGCCGCCGTCGGCTAACGTCTCAACTTCGGCTAAAGGCAAACGATTGAGATCGATCAAGGTTTGAGGCTGTTCGACATTCAACTTCATCAGATCAATCAGGGTGGTGCCGCCGGCAATGAAACGGATCTCTGCTCCTTGTTGCGCTGTGTTTGCAGAAGCAGCGGCCGCGACGGCTCCAGTTACGTCAGCAGGACGCGTAAACTCGAAAGTGTGCATCTCGAATCCTTTCTTACTTGTCCGCCTTAGCTTTAGCGATGGAGGAGCTCTCGCTTAGCTTTTTCTGGCGCATCGATTGAATGGCGGCCACGATGTTTGAGTACGCTCCGCACCGGCAGATATTGCCGCTCATTAGTTCTTTTACATCCGCGTCATTTGGTCCGCACGGTTCGTTCATAAGCGCGACCGCAGACATGATCTGGCCGGAAGTGCAGTAGCCGCATTGATAACCGTCACAGGCTACAAACGCCGCTTGCATCGGATGGAGATTTCCAGGTTGGCCAAGCCCTTCGATGGTAGTAATCTCGTCTCCCTCATGCATCACCGCGAACGAGAGACAGGAATTCACCCGCCGCCCGTTGATATGGACCGTGCAAGCGCCGCATTGGCCATGGTCGCACCCTTTCTTTGTGCCGGTTAACCCAACGTTTTCTCGGAGGCAATCGAGCAGGGTAGTACGCGGATCGAGTTGGAGATGATGTTCGCTACCATTGATCCGTAGCGTGACCGAGACACCGGTTTGTAGCGGAGTGGGCGGCGCCGGAGTCGACGTTGGCTCAGCCGGTGCTGGCGGCGCGGCTCTAGTAATTGGAGCTGCGGCCAGCATCAAACCGACCCGCATCAAGCGACATAGCACTTTCCATGCTCAACACGAGACGGTTGCTCCGAAGCATAATCTCTCCCGGGGGTGGACCCGCCCACTCGGGCGCGACGATCGCGCAACACGGCGACAACCGCCGGAGGTCACGGATGCAAACGGTCTTGGTGCTCGGGAACAGCTCAATCGGCTGGCAGGTGAAGTTCATGATGGGCTGGCGCAACATCTTACGGCGATCTCCATGCAATTGTCGGTCGCCAAAGAGGCACTTTCTTCGACAGGGGGCAATCCGCTCTGTAACATTGAGCAGGCGATTGAATTGGCGAAGCTTGGCTTGGTTGAAGCGCGCCGTTGCGCGCACAATCTGTGTTGCAGTGTGTTTGATGAATCAGGAACGCTGTGCGTCACGCCAATCCCACACGGATTGTCATGACTCTTCAGTGGCACGCGCCAACCCTTGTTCTTCAGGTAACAGATAATGGAACGGGTATCCCCGCTGATCGATTAGAGAATTGCGAAGGCTTTGGATTACGAAATATGCGGGAAAGAGCAAAAGAGATTGACGCAAGAATTGAAGTCCATACTACAACGGGTCGCGGAACGAGCATCATCGTCACAGTCCCAATCGCATTATGAAAACATCTGTTGAACCTGCATCGCAGCAGTTACGGGTAATCATAGCGGACGATCACCCCGTGGTAAGGAAAGGATTGATTGAGGTTTCCCTGGTAACTCTATGTAAGTATTTGCAGGTGGAACCGAACAGGTGGTTACGGTCGGTCCTAATGAGTGGGTTTGGCTAGTGCAAATTGGCCCTCAAAAAGAGCTCTTTGGAGTTATAGAGAGAATTTGTGATTGCTGATAGTTTTTCAATAACAATGATTCCGAACCTATGTCGTAAGGTTATCCTTGAGGGTACTCGGTTGACGCATAAAACGGACGTCGCCTTCGCGCTGAATGAACACTCGCGCTTTGTGGGTAGACGGAAGTATCGGTATCACTCGCCGATCATTTCTGCCGAATGGGGAGGGCTTGAAAACGAGGCTTGGGGCCAAAGCTTAATCAACTTCGAACTTTCAAACGAACGGCGCGCCATAGAGACGTTCGAACTGTGGATTAAATTGATGGAACGATTGCCGTACATTTCGTGGATCATCGATCGCTTTCACCTCTCGACTAGTATGTATCAGCAGCTCTATCATCGCAGAACCTATGATCTTGCATGGCTAGAGGAACGGTTGCTTGGGCTCGGGTTCCGGCTGGTCCTATGTTATCGTGAGCCGAGAACTTTCGCGAAAGCACGCAAACATCGGCTTAAGATTTCCGGCAATCCGTCGCAGTACGCCGACGTTGAAAGGTTCGTGCGAGAGCAGGAGAGCCTGGTCAGACTCTTCGACGGGAGTACACTACCGAAGCTGATGGTGAATGCCACTGACGACGACGTCTCGCGCATGACAGAAGAGATCGTCGAATGGTTTGCGCCACGTCAAGCCGTGGCGGGAGAAAAAACGCGAAATTGGATGGATCTGATGTTAACGCAGTTGCGGAAATGTTATAGTGCATATGAATAAGGCCCCAACAGGATGGTAGACTAATAGACTTAAATGCTCCTGGCGGCATAGCAAGCAACACGCGTGTCTCAGCTCACCGGCGGCCGCTATGTCAGTTTGCAGCGGAGCGCACTGGCCAAGCTGATCTATGACAAGACTGAAATAAAAAGAAGAATACGAGAGATGGAAAAAGCAGTTAAGACTTTCAAGATCGGTGGCGATCAGGAAGTGCATCGACTGGGATTCGGAGCGATTGCGACTGACCGGCCCCGGTATTTGGGGTGAGCCGAAAGATCCCGGCGAAGCACGGCGTGTCCTCAAACGTGCGGTAGAACTGAGCGTAAACTTCATCGACACAGCCGATAGTTACGGTCCGGCGGTGAGTGAGCGATTGATTGGCGAGGCCCTGGCACCTTTTCCAAAAGGTCTAGTAGTGGCGACCAAGGCCGGTCTGACCCGGCAGGGCCCTGATCAATGGCTGCCGGTAGGTAGATGGGAGTATCTAACGCAGCAGATTGAAATGAGTCTCCGTTTCCTGAAGACAGAAGTGATTGACCTTTGGCAATTGCATCGCATCGATCCTAAGGTGCCGGTGGAAGAATCGCTGGGACCGATCGCCAAACTGCAGCAACAGGGAAAGATCCGTCACGTTGGACTTAGCGAGGTGAAACGCGCCAACATTGATCGCGCTCGCAAGGTCATTGACATCGTCAGTCTGCAGAATCTTTACAATCTAGGCGACCGCCAACATGAGGATGTGTTGGATTATTGCGAAAAAGAGGGACTCGCGTTCATTCCTTGGTATCCCGTAGCCGCCGGCAAACTGGCTCAACCTGGCGGAAAACTGGACACAATCGCAAAGCGCCACGGCGCTTCTGTTGCCCAATTGTCGATCGCCTGGTTATTGCACCGCAGTCCGGTCATACTACCGATCCCAGGAACCTCGTCGGTTGCTCATCTGGAGGGGAGAACCTCAAAGCCGCAGAGATCGTCTTGTCGGACGCAGATTTGAGGGAAATCGAAGAAGCGGCGAAATAGCGTACGAAGGAGAAGATTACGATGGCAACTGATCTGAATGCCTGGGCCGAAAGCTTTCGCAAACTGACAGACTCGGACGAGACCATCCAATCCATGAGCAAGTGGAAAGGCAGGTGGGAGATGCCGGCAGCGGAGCGCCGCGTATAGAATACATCTAACAGGATCCAACATCGCGGGCTTCTGTTAGTCAGTTACAAATTCCATGGTTAGATGGATTCGCTATGGGACCTTTGGCCCATGGCCAAAGGTCCCATTGAGCTCTCTAACCTAGGTCGCGTAGATTGGCGGATGGAAAACTTTCATCTTTTTCTGCAGCTTTCTTGTATTCTTGCTAGTCATCGTTGCATGGCCATTCCCCGCCTCGTTAAAAGAGACGCTTCGAAGCTAGTTGTTGTAATTTAACAGAGTTGTCTGGCTTCGATTTTAAATAGTCGGAAAATCCCGTTTTCGGCGCGGCGGACGGACCTTGCTGGGTCGTGGGAAAACTTGATGAGCTTTGAGGTTGACTGAGCCTCGATCGTGTTGGCCCACTCTTTTATCTCTTCGAGTGAAAGCATGCCTCCGAGTAGATGCTTTTTGTTGCTCGCCCCTAGTTCATCCATTGATCAGGAACTGAGGATTGGTGTTCCGCCGTAGTTTATCCCGCGAGATTGGACGATTCCGTACTGTACGGGCTTCAGAAAAAAGATCCGGACATCGCCGAAGTGCGGAAAAATTTTTGTCGAGACTCGAATCTCAACTGTGGCGAAAATCTGCTCCAACGGAGTAGACGGTTTCCAGCAGATGCGCTCGACGGAAGGAACAGGATGTCAGCGAAAGTTTGCCAAAGGAAGTATTCTGTAGCAGCTACAGACGACTATTACTGAGAATTCTCGATATTCAGCTTAACGACTATTTTGTGAATAGGTTGTGGAAAACCAGGAAAACAGAATTTTCCCAAACTTCTCAGGAATGTCAGGATGCAGGGTAAAAGCTGCTCAAATCATCGAAAGCACGACCTGCTGTACCAGCTACTCACCTTATGAATACAAGAATTCGCTGCGTTGTGGAATTCGAGAATTTCCTAACGGACTGTGAATAACTCTCACTAGAACCGATCGCATAAGGACTACAAGCTGTTCGAGCAGAACCTCGAGTTTTGCCATTTCCGGAGAAGAATGGCGAAAAGAGCTTCCTTAGGGGGAAACAGTCGATCTGGTTACACTCTCAGGGAAGAACCCGATACCTGAGATTACGGATTTTATGATTGAATGAATAGGCGACGGTTTTCGACCTGGACCTCGTCGCCGGATAAATCGGACCAAGAAGGGCAACGTATGACTCTCAGACCGAGGGGCTACTTGGTCGAGAAACGGTAAACTGCCCCCGAACACAAAATAGAAAGCATCCAGGGCGCCCGCCCAGCCCTTCTACCATTTTCTGAACTTCAGCGCGTCGAACTGTTCCACCCCTCTTTATGAGACCCTTTGCTCCTTGCGCGCTGTAGGAAGCCTCGATCAAATACTTCGGCATAGCTCACCTCCGGGAATAGAAAGCTTGTGTCGTCGGTGACATAGATGAAATGGCACTGGACTCCGGTTTTAGAGTAAGCCTAGCTCTTAGTTGAAGCAGACATACGCGAGAGACGCCCGGACGCGACGGACCCAGCAGATACGATCGAACTCGAGCGACGCAGAACTACGGAAGGAGCGTTACAAGCATGCCCATTTCCTGGGATCCCTTTGAACGGGCGAGGAAGCTCTGCAGGAAACGCCTTTTGTATAAAACCGCCTTTCAGGTGGATCCAATCTCGGAAGGCACCAAAGCGCGGCTGGAAGCATACCGCAGACCGGCGCTAGCCAATCAGGGATTGCGACCTGAGCCGAATGGCCTAGAAGCGCAAGGTTCCATCTCCAGAACCCGAAACGACATGGCGACCATCTGGGGTCACCGCCACGGCGCTGATCCAGTCGGTGTCGGCTTCGAGAGTACGGATCGTTTGACCGGTCTCCAGGTCCCAGAGCCGCAGCGTGCGATCTCCGGAAGCCGAGATGGCATAGCGACCGTCGGGCGTCACTGCCACCGCGCTGACCCAGTCGGTGTGGCCTTCCAGCGTACGCAATGTTTGGCCAGTCTCCAGATCCCAGAGCCGCAGCGTCCGGTCCCAGGAAGCCGAGACGAACGCGATGGCCATCGGGCGTTACCGCCACGGCGCTGACGTTGTCCGTATGGCCTTCCAGCGTCCGGCTAGTCTGGCCCGTTTCCAGATCCCAGAGCCGCAGCGTCCGATCCCAGGAAGCTGACACCGCACGGAGGCCATCAGGAGTTATCGCTACCGCGCTGACGATGTTCGTATGGCCTTTGAGGGTACGCAGTGTTTGGCCGGTCTCCAAGTCCCAGAGCATCAGGGTTCGATCGTACGAGCCTGATACTGCCCGGTGCCCGTCTGGCGTTACCGCCACTGCCCAGACGCTGTCCGGACTTTCAAAGATGCGCAATGTTTGGCCGGTCTCCAAGTCCCAAAGGCGCAGCGTTCGGTCATCCGAGGCCGAGATCGCTTGCCGTCCATCGGGGGGCCTTATCGCCACGGCACTGACCGAACTCGTGTGGCCTTGCAGGGTGCGAATTAGAAAATCGCCTGACGGAGTTGAACTGCTTTTCGGCGGCCGAAGGCGAGCACGCTTCTCAGTGGCTAGCTTTGGTACGGGTAGCGCACTAGGTTGCTGGACGCCTGCTCCGAGCAAGCTCACAGGCACCGCTTCTTTTCCACTCTGGCTCACAGTCGAGTTAGCTGGCCCGATCCAGCCGGTTGATCCACCACCGGTAGCCACTCCTACGTGCTCACTTGATTGCCGCGGTCCACCAGGGGTAGCTGGCCCTTCGGAGTTTCCGTTTCCGTTGGAGTTGTCCGTTCTGGTGGAGTTGCTTGATGCCGCAGAGGTGTTGGTTCCAGCGGAGTTGTCCGATCCCCCGCTGCCCACAGAGGTTCCGGGACTGGTCGATCCATCGTGAGTCGTTGAGGTAGCAACGCTTGTTTCGAGCCCTTTTGAAGCGACAACGACCGCAATGGCTTTTCCATGTTCGCTCTTGCTTTTACCGCCGTGCTTGCCTGAGCCGATCGATGCGCCGCCCCGTGTGGCCAAGCCACCTTTGGTTTTACCCGCACTGGTCTCTGGGCCTTTGCCAACACCTACAGCAGCTAGGCTCTTTAGCCCGTCAGGCTCTCATCCGATCCTTGCCGCAACTGCTATAGTTGTGAGCCTTTCAGAAGCATAGAAATGGATTCGAGTGAACGTCGAGTGAGGGGCCCTCGAAAAACCTTGATATCACACTGCACCCCTTTGTGGAAGGCATCAACGTAGATGATGTTGAATTCGGGGAAGATCCAAACCCTGTATTCGTTGAGACCATGTCCGAATACAATTTCAGTCACAGCGCGGTGAGCAGGCTTGTTTGTGTTGTGAGAAAACTTGATGAGCTTTGAGATTGATTGACCCTCGACGGTGTCGGCCCACTCTTTAATCTCTGCAAGTGAAAGCATGCCTTCGAGTAGATGCCTTTGTTGTTCGTCCCCGGTCCATCCATTGGTCAGGACTGAGGATTGGTGTCCGGCCGTAGTATTGTCCCGCGACATTCGACGATTTCGCAGCGTGCGGGCTTCAGAAAAAAGATTCGGACACACCGAAGTGCGCATCAATTTTTCCGAGTCCCGGCATCTCAACCAGGGGGAAAATCTCGTTGAATGCAGTAGATGGTTTCCGCCGGATGTGGTCGGTGGGATGGATGGGCGTCGGCGAAAGTTTGCCGACAAAAGTGTTCTGCGGTGGCTAGGGAAGATTTACTCAGAACTCTCCCTATTCTGCTTAGCGAATATTTTGTGAATAGGTTGTGAATAAACGAGGAAGCAACAATTTTCGGAACTTTTCAGGAATGTCAGGATGCAGCAGTAAAGCTGCTCAAATCATCGAAAGCACGACCTGCTGTACCAGCTACTCACAGTGTGAATACAAGAATTCGCTGCGTTGTGGAATTCGGAGAATTTCCTACCGCGCAGGGTGAACTGGTGCTTTCGCTCAACCTGTAGCTCCGTAAACCGGAGCCATATCCGTCGAAGGTCTTTTGGGTCATCAAACAAGAGCCGAATCGTCTGTTTACCTGGTTGGCTAGCACGCCAACCAAGACATTCGCCGCGCATGAATGCCGATTCGATTGGATATTTGGGATCTTCAGAAGAAACTTCCACCTGAGCAATTTCTTCAAGGTTCAACCATTCCTCGGACGTCCTGGGGGATTTGGTTCATCGGTATTAATTGTATGTTTCCGCATACTTGGAATCTCGCACGAGGAACCGCCGCCTGCCGGCCCTAGCCGCTGGAACGGGCGGTTGCTGGCCGAACATCTGGGCCAAGTCAGCAAGGATTAAGTGTGGCGGTCGCGCAAGCAAGACTTACATCTGGAGCGCCGGCAGAGTTGGTACGTGAGCACTGCTCCGGAGTTCAGCCGCGAGGCTGCTGATGTGGTCGGTCCATATTTGAATCCGCCCGAGAATGTGCTGGTGCTCTGTGAAGACGAAAAACCCCTGCATTCAAACTCTGGAGCGTGCGCAAGGTTGGATCCGCTTACCCAACGGTCGGGCACTGAGTCGCTTTGCACACGAGTACAAACGCGATGCGAACCACGACACTCTTTGCTTCCCTGACACGTAGCTAAAGGCCCCCGAATATCCTGCAAGTGGATTGATGTGCTTGGTCTCGAAGCTCCCAAAACGAGTGAGAGCGAGGGCGGCAATAGCGCATTAAGGATGCGATCCAACGTCACCGGAACAAACTCGAGCTACGAGCGCGGAGGGGGCCAGTGTTGGCGACCGTAGCTCTTGGATGCTGTTGCGATCATGTTTAGGCGTGTGGCGCGATTTCTAGTATCGTTGCGCATGGAACCGACCGAAGAACAACTCACCGCTCTCGCAAACTACAGGGACGTCATCAATCAGCATCTTCCCGAAATTGCTGAGGGCATAGGGGTTCCATCCCAGACGCTTAAAGGATGGATGGAAGACAAAGGAGAGCCTACCAGTGAACAGGCACAGAAGATCTTGGACTTCTTGAGAGACAAGGTCGGTGGGGGCCGCAGGTTTAGCCGGGATGGCCTCGTTGGTGTGGATGTCTTTCGAACTTTGCCCGGACCCTTCAACACTGTTGACTGTGGTTTTCGCCTTTAAGAAAGCGAGCGCCTCTTCCAAGTCAGACCGGGATGAACGGGAGGAGGCGCGAACGGTGCTCAAGGCCAAACCATGATTGCAGCAAGACTGGTTTTGTCGCAATGCCCGGCCCCGAGTTCAGTCACTGGTCGTTTGATTTCTTCACCGCTTCGTCGCCTACGCCTGCCACCTTCTTGGTTTCCCGTCATCCCTACATTTCACCATGTTACGGTCGCCGCGTTGACCCGCAAACTTGCGAGCACCAGTAGAACTATCGTACGCAGGCGCAAGAGCATAAACGCCCCGATGCCCCGGGTGGTCGCTTTGGAAGGACAGCGACTTAAAACCATCCGTCGCCAGGTGGCTATGGGTGGGTGCGGCATGATCGGCGAAAAATCAATCCGATTCAAACAGCCCAACGCTCAGGATGAGCGCGAGCGGAACGTCACAACGCGTAGTGCGGGTGATCCGGCGTTGCCGGCTATACTTTCGAAACCACGGTCGGCCTCCAAGCGCCAGAGTGCCGTCTACGGCTTAAACGGCCGTAGGGTGAGTAATGTAATATCTTTATCTACAGGCACTTATGAATCTACTATTCAGAGGTCACGCAATTTTCACGCACTTTTTACAGGGACCCTCGAAGATTGCTTCCAATTTATGGGCACCGCTGTCCTCATACATCCCCAAAAACCGATGAAACCAGGGCCCCGAGCAGAGGAAACCGCGGTCTGTCGAAGAGGTCGGAAAAACGATTGCTTTTCCGAACCAGA
>Ga0213878_10000419_pt1 | contig 16096 bp, 13 predicted proteins | sample VelepicoBEBS_R02_FD_161053 | JGI IMG/M metagenome (GOLD analysis project Ga0213878, IMG submission 161053) | Vellozia epidendroides bulk soil microbial communities from rupestrian grasslands, the National Park of Serra do Cipo, Brazil - BS_R02 | ecosystem: Environmental > Terrestrial > Soil >... | reverse complement strand
GAGCGGTTCGTCGCGATCCGCTCGCTGAATGACATTCCGGGAGTCAACTGAGCGCCCCGCGAACTCGCGGTTGAGGCAGAGACAACGGCGCGGCGTTTTCCCTGCGCCGACGTGTCCTCTCCCGCGTGCTTCAGTAAGTCGCTGTCTCGATCTCAACGAGCGTAACGTCCGACGAACCGCCGCGGCGCATGGCATAGATGCGCCACCGCGGCGAACTGCGGTCGACCTGGCCGAGCAGCACACGGCCATCCGAGCAGCCGTAGTTGATTCGCATTCCCCCGACGACACCGGTCGCTCCCGTGATGAAGGTGCAAGAAATGCCATCGGAGAGCGCTAGCCGCGTTGGGATCCCGGAAGAAGTCGGCGTACCCTGATTCGCGTATTGGACCGGGAGCGGCTTCGTCAGGGCGATCGCCAGCACGCTCTTGCGGTTTCGGTAGTCCGGACAGTAGACGACATGCGTGTCCATCGCCGGCGCGAAACACGGGTCGTGGATCTCGTTCGCGACCATGCAGCGCCATGCATCCGGACGGCGTGCGCTAAGGGAGCCAGTCCAGCATGATCCGCTCGTCTTGGAAGATACGATGTAACCGGGACGCAGCTTCCCGGAGATCGGATCGGTCACGGTATACAGTATGACGCGCGTCGCACGTTCGGCGGCGGCGGCGGTCGCCGGGCGTGAGACGGCGAGGAGGACGAGGGCGGCGAGCAGCGGCCTGATCATTACGCCGCCTACTGCGTCGCCCGTACTGCGTCCCGCTGACGAGAGCAGCACCGGGCCGTCGCCGAAAACGGCCGAAGCAGGCGAGGATAGTGCGGTCCGCGTCCACGTCCCCACGAGGCGCCCCGTAGCCGGGCGCGGGTCGCCTCCACCGCGCGACCGCGGAAGAGCGGATCCGTTTGCGAGTCGTTCGGGACAGCGAGCCTGCTTGAAGACCCGCTATCCCGTGTTTGGTCTCGAATTTCGCGCGATCTAACGCAGTAGGCGACGGCGAATCACCGCACCGGAAAGCACCATTACGGCGTAGATGAGACTGACAGCGAGAGCCGTCTGAGGCACGATTTGCGGACGGAAAATCGCCGTCAATACGATTATCAACGGTCCGCCGAAAAATAGAGCCACCATCAGCGCCATGAGCCCCGAATATTTCGCGGGAACTTCGAGCTTTGCTTTCCGAAATCTGAGGAAGCCAGTCACCCAGATGGCGAGGATCAGAACCGAGACGGGCCACTCATGCTCCCGAATTGCCCAAACTGCGCACGTGACGGCCAGCAGCAACGCGAGCAAATCGACTAGCCAATAGTGCTTCGATTCTCGAATTGACGATTCCATGGAATCACACTCCATTCCAGGAGGGAGGCCGGGCGACGCCGGCCTCCCTCGACGTTTGGTTTTCCCTTATAGCGGAACGGGGGCCTGTCGTCGGACACACGGGTACGGAGGCGGGTCGGTCCAGCAATTGTCGCTTGGATTGTTCGGCGGGACTCCGTAACTACCGCCGCCGTAACCACCGCCGCCGCTGGTTGGCGGGTAGAGGCCGCCGTTCGGCGGATCCTTCGAAACGAACGTCTTACAGATCCAGTGGGCGAGTAAGGTACCGGCGGCCCCACCCACAAGATCCCCATACGCCCACCCAGCAACGGCGCCCCAGAGGGCGCCGGCGAGAGCTGCTTCCGGGCCGAGTAGCATCCCGACGACTCCGAAGACGTCGCCGCCGATTTCCATGCCGGCTGCTCTCCCGATGAGACCGCCGATGAGGCCTCCCGCTACGTCGTAATAGACGCAATCGTACTCGCTCTTCTTTCGCCCGGTGCTGCTGGGCATCCGCATCGTGCTCGAAGGGCTGAGAGTCCCGGTCCTCTGCGCAGTCAGGTACACGTTGTGGTCGACCGCGTCGATGAACGCGAGATTCCACACACCTGCCGGTGCGTCCGGATGGTAAAACACGAGCGTGCTGCCGACCAAGGAAGCGGGGATCATCGTCCCGTCGTTGTAGTACACGAATAGGTTCGCGCCCGAGCCTTGGAAGTAATCGACTTCGATCACGTTGTTGTCCGGTTGGACCACGATATCCGGGATCGGTGAGATCGCCTGATACTTCGACGGTGTCGGCGTCGCGACGGGGGCCGCGGTGGGTGTCGGAGTCGGATCTCCGGTGCCGCCGCAAAGGACCATCGTCTTTCGCCCGCCCGGTGCGCCCTGCAGACAAACGCTGCTGGTTTTCCGGAAGACATTTTCTCCGGCGAACTGGGTAGTGCCGGCCGCGGTCTGAAGAGTCGTACCGTGCTCGTTCACCGACAGACGGAACAGCATCGGTGCGTTCGGACGGGGAACTTCGCCCGACAGGAAGACGCCTCGCGCATGGGCGCGAGCGGACTCAACGCTCGGAGATCCGGCAGAGCCGCGGAAATTGCTCCCCGGTGGGGACACGGACGGACTCGTGCACGAGGCCATCAGGGCGCTTGCCAATGCAGCCGCTACCGTGCGCGGCAGCAACGAGCGAAAACGCCCGTGCAGTGCTCGGTTCATATCTACGCCTTTCAGTTTGTTAGACGCCCACACCAGATCGCGAACGGCGGATACGGCTGGCCCACGACGTATATGGACCAGCGCCCGTCAATTTTGACGGTTTAGCACCCGCAACATATGTCGCCGGTTCGCTGCGGTCGCCTTGTCCGAACAGGGCCGCCATCCCTCCTGTCCGTTATTCGAAATCCGAACGCGGTGATTAGTCTGCTCAAAGTATGGCGAGCGAGGGTCGCGAGCCGGTACGATCCGGCCCGACGTGGACAAGAACGGACTCGAATGCTGCGGTCACCCGCGAAACCGCCACGACGCGAACGGGTGCCGAACCTGGCTGCCCGGCACCCGGGAAACCCCGCCGCAGCGGTGCGGATGCAAAGCGGCGACGTGCGAACGGAAAGCCGATTCCAAGCACTATGGTGTAGTGCATGTCCTCGCTCCGCGCGGCTCGCGGAAGCGATCCGTGTAGCTCGTGTCCGACCCCGCCTCGACGCCGCCGAGGAAGGCACTCACGACGGAGGAGCGAGCCATCCTGCGCGCATTGCGCGACGGCCTGAGTCTCTCGCAGGTCGCGAGCGGACGGTCCGAGGCGACGATCCGAGCACACATTCGGAACGCTCGAGCGAAGCTCAAGATTCGCGGTTCCGCGGAGCTCCGCCGCATGCTTAACGCCGGCGAGCTGAACGACGAGATCGCCGAGCCGGACTGAAATGGTCTTCGCCTTCGGCTGGGAACGGCGCCCCGAAGGCTGCGCTCGCCGGCCGAGATCCGAGCCGTATCGAAAGGGAGACTACCTCCGCAGGCTCGCCGCGAACGAAAATACCGAGCAAAGACTTCGCACCGAGATACGGCGCGAGCAGGCGGCCTGGAAGACATAGTACCAGCGGACGCGCGCCGGGCTGGCCGTCGGACCGATGCCCGCCATACCGCGCATGCTGCCGCCCCGACGGAAACCGTAGTCTCGGGGTCGCCTAGGCGCTAAACCGCCACGAAGGAGCCCCAATTCCCCTCCGCGCGCACGCGACGATGATCTGCGCGTTGCTGCTCGTCCCGAGCTTTCGGTGAACGCCCTGCATATGTGCCCGCACAGTGTTCAGAGCACGCCCCGTAAGGTCCGCAATCTCCTGGTGCGTCCGGCCTTCGAGAATGTGCATCAGTATGTCGCGTTCGGCAGCAGTCAGCGTACCGACGAGAGGATCTGCGGCGGCACGAGCCCACGGTTGCAGTCGACGCCCGACGAACGATTCCGGAAAATTTTGGCGAACGAGAGAGACCGCCCGTTCGAGGTTTCCGCCCGATTCGTTCATCGCCGGCAGAACGCCAAGTTCGATGAGGGAAACCGCTTCGCGCCAGAGGTACCCGCACGAACGGAATGCCTGCACGGCCGCGGAGAACGCAGCGGTCGCGCTCGCAAGGTCGCCTTCGCCGCGTCGAACCAGCCCGAGCACATGCGCATACCAGCCGACGAAGCGCGGATCCCGATTCGCTCGGTGCAGCATGCGCGTTGCGTCCATCGGCGGCGCCATCTCGTCGAACCGCCGCAGTGCAGCGGTGGCTTCAGCCGCGTCGCCGACGTACGCGTACGTCTCGGCCAGATGAAGAAACGCGAGGCGCTCGTCGGGGGCAGTGTTCCAGTCTATCGCCTGCGCCAACGCGGTCGCTTCGTCGGCCGCTGCGCGAGCAGAGCCGTTTTCGCCGAAGAAAGCCGCGATCAATGCGGAGCCACTTCGAGCCCATACACGCCACGCCGGCGCCGGCGAGGCCTCCTCCGCGTCGCGCATCTTCGCAAGCGCCGTGACCACGTCGCCGTCCAGCCCAAAGAGCCATGCGTCGTCGTAACACAGGAGTGCGTACAACGCAGAAGGCGTACGTGCAGGGAACGGGCTTCCGGGCGCGGTGCGCGAGCCCCGCGCCGAACGGTGCCCGCCGCGGACGTCGGCGGAACGCAGCGTCTGCTCAAGCGATGCCGTCTTGTGGACGATCATGGCGGCGAGATCGAGGTCACGCTCACGGCATCGTGCGTATGCGCGCCCGGCGTTCTGCCAGATGGTCAGTGCGTCGGCAAAGCGCGTCGGCGTCGGCCGAGCCTCCGCGATCCACGCGCGCAGCTGCATTGCGCGGACCGTCAGCACGTCACGGCCGTTGCGCTGGGCGTCGCGCGCACGTTCTTCGGCACGGTCCAGTTCGTCGGCGGTCCAGTGGGCGACGGCGCGGTAGTAGGAGATTTCGGCCCGGACCGCGGCATGTGCTCGTTCGCGCTGGGCCGTGTCGGCGATCGCGGCGAGCACGGCGATGCCGCGCGCCGGAACAAGGCGGGCCAGCGCGGCGCCATGGAGCATCGCCGCCGTTGTCCGCTCGTCGACGTCGCGAATCGTGGGGAGGAGCGGCGTCAGCTCGGCGACGACGTCGTCCGGACGGTGGAGCCGGAGGAGCGCCCGGCCGCGCAGCAGCCACGCTTCGACCGGAGCCGGCTCGCCGATGCGGACTGCGGCCAACAGATCCAAGACCGCGGAGTAGTCGCTCCGGACGTAGGCTTCACGCGCGGCGTTGAGCGGGAACGGGGAGGCGCCGGATTTGGGCTGGCCGGCATGGCGTGTTTGCGTCAGCACCCTGGCCTGCGGAATGCCGCAGCGCCCTGTCAACGTCCTCCCCGCTTGCCGCTCACGGCACTAGAGCGGACCGCTCGGCGAAACGCTGTCCGTCGATGAGCCGCTGGACGGCTGAGTAGACGCCGACGCCGGCGCGGCTGGCCCACCCCCCGAGACGCCGTTCGAGGAGGCGAGAGGACCACCGGGACTCACGGACGCGAGCGCGATCGCGGCGGCAACGAGCAATGCGGAAAGCATGGTGTACGAGACTCCTGTAGGGTGAGTGAAGTGCGAACGCACTAGCACGGACCCCATAGGTCACACCTGCCGGGCATGGCAAAGACACGTCGGGGAAGCCCCCGGCGCATGCGGAAGGCTCACGTCGACCGCCCCCGGGGTGTAGGCGAGCCGCAGCTTCGGTGTGGGCCGAAAGCGCAGCTCGCAGAGACGATCGACGTGGTGCCCGCCTCGCTCGCTACCGCTCGGAACACCCCGGACAAGACCGTGAGTGAAAATCGGCGGACTACTCGCTTCGGCGAGGCCGATCTTCTCGCACGCGACCCACGTCGTCCATACTGAGCGCGCATTAATCAGCTGCCGTTTTCCAGAGACGAGTCGGGCAGCGATCCGAACACTCGTTCGGTACCATGCAGCACCCCGAGCGGGCTTTACCTAAAGATGCCGGTTCTCGGGTCAGGATCTACGCAGGGCGCGGTCTTGCCAAAGAAAGGCCGAGCGGACCACCGAGCGGCCGGGCACCTTGAAAACTGAGTCTGCGCGAACCGGGCGAGCGCGCGCGTAAAAAGCGCCGGACGGCTACTATCCGGCGCACCGTGGAGACGAACGGACTCGAATGTTGTCGGAACCCGTCGACGCGGCCGCGCAATCAGGCCGCATATCCACAAACGCCTCCTGAGCGGTTCGACACTGTCTCCGTCGCGGCGCTTCTGAACGCATGCGCGTTCGACGCAATCGTGTTCTCCGCACACGAGGCGGCAAAGCGGCACACCAAGTGTTGCCGCGATCGGCGCGAGGATGCGCTTATCGACCCGTCTGCCGGATTCGAGGCGTCGCACCGTGCCCGCGAATATGCCGGCGTCTCTCGCCAGTTCGCCGACGCTGTAGCCTCGTGCCAGGCGGAAGCGAGAGATGCGCGTCGATAAAGGTTCGATCGGGCGCCGAGGGCTCGATGCCCGCGCCGCGAACTGTTGCGTTGTCATTCGATGGCCTTTCATCGGGTGACGGGCTTGGCCGGTGGTAATGACACCGGTCAAGCCGCCTGATTGTTGTTGTGCATCGCGAATTCCGCGATTGCATCTGTATTATATCGCGAACGTACGTTCGCATCAACCCTTTCGCGTTCGGACGCGACGGCAAAACTTTGCAACGCTCGACTTGATGTCGGGAATGCGATCAGCCAATGCGGGCACCGCTTTCAGCGTGGAGCAGACGCGCGAGACCTGCGAGGCCGGATTCACGCTGGTGGAGATCGTCGTCGTGGTGGCGATCGTCGTGACGACCGTCTTGGCCGGGGTCGCGATCTCGCTCGGCTCGCGGTCGTTCGCCGTCGCGACCGCCGCGTCGGAGTTCGATCATCTGCTCGACAGCGCGCGCACGGTCGCTCGCGAGACGCAGGGCGCGACATTGGTGTTCTCGCCGGACGTCTTCGGCGACGGTACGGAAGTCCGCGTGCTCGCACCAGGCCCGAACGGCACGCTTTCGCCGACGAAGCTGCCGCCGTTCCACACCCGCGCCGCGATCGAGGAGAGCGAGTCGCTCGGCAAGGCGCCGTTCGCGTTCGTCGTGCACGCGACCGGCGCGCTCGGTGGCCGTCCCGGCTACCGCACCGGCAACCCGGCCACGATCCCCGAAGTCGGCTGTCCCGCGCGCGGCTGGTTCCATTTCCTGATCCACGCCGCCGGCGCCACCGCCGAACGCACCCTCCCCTGCCGAATCACCCTTGCCGCCACCGGCCCACTCACCCTCGCGCCATTTCCTGTAGCGTCGGTGGCCCCGCTGCCTACGCCCTGCAGCAGTGGATCGTGCGGACCGAGTGCACTTCCAACGCCGCCATCGTCAACGCCAACATGCCCGCCTAATTTCACGACGATCTCCACCGGCTGTACACCAAGCTCTGGAACAAATTCCGCGCCGAATTATCACGTCATAGCGACGCTCGCGTCACCAACTACGATAGTCGGTGGTACAGATTCAATCGTAGCGCAGGCCACGCTAACCAATGCGAGCATGGTTGCAAGCGGAACTCCGATCACAATTCCAGTCTATGCTGAGCCAAGCTCGAATTGTTCAGTTTCGCCGACGTCGCCGCAGCCGTCCACAGCAACGTTCCTCGTCTTAGGACTGGTCGCGGGCTCGTGTGTAATCGAAGTCACGGCTGACACAACAGACGTCGCAGGAGCAATTGCGGACAGCGCAGCGGTAAATGTCACAGTTGGCTCGCCACCCGCTGGAGCACCGAGTCCACCGGCATGCGATCTCGTGGATAACGGGTTTTGCTACAGTCGCGTCATTGGCGCGACAACAATGCAATTTGAAAAAGACGTTATCCCAGACGTTGCCTGCGGCGATTCCGACGGCGCCACCAATTGCTGGTACATTAATTCCATCAGGCAAATTACACTGACACCGTACACACTTTCGCTATTAAGTGCGGCCGACACGCAAGAGCGCTCGCTGTTATTCCGAATAACCAAGATCGCAGGTCTCACCTACGGTTGTTTGCCGTATGCTTTATTTTCCGGGATTCCAGGTGGTGCACCACTTCCGTATCTTTCAACAGGTATCGGAGCACCGGTGAACATTCCTATTGGATTTGGCCAGCCATCGACTTACGCACATGAAAAGCTCATAGCAGTGGGGCCGCCAGGCATTGGCACTAGCGATGATACAGCTACCTCTAAGAACGTTGCGGCATCTTTGTTAAGCTTGATAAACGCCATCGCTGAGCGCAACATCGGACCTGACTTTCGATTCAGCTATTTTGCCACGAATGCTCAGGCTGGCGTAAACATCAATTGGTTCCCGGATTTTCCCGGGTGCGACGCCGTAGGCGACCCAAACGTTCCTGATCCACAATTTGGGTATTCTGCAGTAACGTTGGAATTCGAAATATACCAGCGAGTTAGCTAAAAGTGAAACGGAGCCTCATGAAGGCTCCGTTTCGTGCTCGGATTCGTATCAGGTCCTTAAAACCCAAATCCCAACGTTTGCTCTGGAGCAGCGACCAGATTCAAGCCGCCGGCCGGTGCATCAATGGCGTAAAGCTGGATGTAGTACGGCTGTCCCGCGACCTCGTTCGGCGCAGCAATCGACGTGATCGGCACCGGAACTCCGGCCGGTACGCCGATTCCGTCATAGAAGCCGGCCGGGATCGAATTCAATCCGGACGTCACCGGAGTATTCGTCACCGCGGCTCCAGGCGGTGATTTTTTCGCCGGGGCGACGCCTTGCGCGCCCGACAATGCGACCGGCGTTGCGCACGGGGTCGCGGTGGTCGTGCAGATTCCGAAGCCGACGCCATTCGGTTTTCCGATGCTGAAGGCCGGAGCTGCGTTGTGGGACACGGCGGCCGCGCCTGCGGGGGGCGTCGAGAATGTCGGCTCGTTGAAGACGTACAGGCCGAACGTGCCGGAGGCCGCCGTGCCGCCCAGGACCACGGTCCAGCGAACGTTGTTGCCGACGCCCATCGTCGTCACCGCGAGCGCGGCGCTGCCGAAGAACGGCCCGGGTGCCGTCGCGCATTCCGCGCCCGCGTTCGGGCCGGTCTGGGCCGTGTACACCGCGATGGTGTGCGTGATCCCGCCTGCGATCGCGAAGAGGGACGACGCTTTGGCGTATGGCAGCGGCTGGAACGGCGCGCCGAACGGAATGTTGTCGATGCAGACGTCGACGTTCCCGACGTCGGGCGATCCCTGGACGAAGCGGATCAGCGCCGCGCCGTTCGAGCCGGCTTGGACGGTCCCGGGGTTTCCGCCGGCGTTGTTCGGCGGGCCCGCGAACGGCAACGAGTTTCCCGTGCCGTTCTGACACGCGGCCATCGAGACGGCGAACGCGCTCAGGACGGCCAGGCGGGCGAGCAGACTGCGCATGCGGGAGTGACCTCTCAAGGAACCGAGGGGCGCTTCGTCCGCGACGTTGGATTCAGGCTCCGGCGAATCCTCCGGTTCGTCACCGCTGCTGAGCGAGCCGCGCCCCCACCTCGGCCGTGAGCAGCTCGATCATCGAGCGCGGATCGTCGATCCGCCCCGTCACGACCGCCTCGAAGCCCCGCACCGCCGCCTCGTAGCCGTACCGCGCGCGCCGCTCGCCGACGCGCCGCGCGATCGGCCGCAGCGCGCGCTCCCGCCAGCGGTGCCGCGGCGGCAGCTCGCCGCCGCCCGGCCGCGCCAGCTCCCAGAGCAGCGCGAACTCGCCGGCCAGCGCGCTCGCCAGCGGGACCGCCGCCCCGCGCGGGTCGTTCGCGAAGAGCTCGAACGCGATCGCGAGCGCCTCGTCGCCGCGCCCCTCGACCACCGCGGCGGCGTACTGCCACGCCTTCGGGTCCTCGACGCTGAGGCTCTCCCGCTCGAGGTCGGCGACCGTGATCGTCTTCCCGCCGAGTGCCAACTTCTCTAGATCGTTGCGGATGGATCCGACGTCCGAATCGCTCTCCGCCAGCATCATGATCACCCGCGGCTGGGCTTTCGCGCCGAGCCGCTCGAGCGTCTCCCGCACGAACCGCTCGCGCACGTCGGCGTTCGGCGTGGTGTCGATCCGCAGCGCCTTGCGCCCCGCGAGCTGGCCGTACGGCTCCGGCCGCGTCTTTTTCGCGGGCGGGAAGAGGTCTTCGAGGACCAGCGTGTTGCCGGCCGGGACGTTCTCCGCGACCGCCCACAGATCGCGCCGCGGCTGCGCGCGCAAGCGCTGGCAGTTGCGTACCACGACGACGCGCCGCTCGGCAAGGAACGGCATCGCGTTGACCGCGTCGCCGGCAGAACGGCCGATCGAATCGCTCTCCGGACCGTCGAAGACGTCGCAGTTCAGCGCGCGCATGTCCTCGGGCAGCAACCGGTCGAGCACCGCGTCGAGCGCGCGCTGCGCGAGCACCGGATCCTCGCCCTCGATGATCACGAGCCCGTCGATCTTCGGGCTCTTGTCGAGGAAGTCGTAGACCTTCACGCGACCGGCAGCGGGATCCGCGGGCGGTGCTCGAGGTCCGGGATCGCGTCGGCATACGGCGCACGAACCACGCCGTACTCCGTGATGAATCCGGTGATCAGCCGCCCCGGCGTCACGTCGAAGGCCGGGTTGTAGACCTCGTCCTCGGCCGCGATGCGGACCTCGTCGGGCGAACGCTCCTCGATCGGAATCTCGTCACCCGAGCGCAGCGCGAAGTCGAACGTCGAGCGCGGCGCCGCGACGTAGAACGGAATCCCGTGATGCGCCGCGGCGATCGCGACGCCGTACGTGCCGATCTTGTTCGCGGTGTCGCCGTTGCGCGCGATCCGGTCGGCGCCGACGACGACCGCGCGCACGTCCTTCCGCTGCATCGTGATCGCCGCCGCCGAGTCGACGATCAGCGTGCACGGCACGCCGGCTTCCTTCAGCTCGAACATCGTCAGGCGCGCGCCCTGCAGCAGCGGGCGCGTCTCGTCGACGAAGATGTGCAGCGTTTTCCCCGCGCGGTGCGCCGCGATGAAGCAGCCCAGCGCGGTGCCGTCGCCGCCGGTCGCGATGGGGCCGGTGTTGCAGTGCGTCAGCACGTTGCCGCCGCGCGGGAAGAGGTCGACCGACGCTTCGCCGATCCGTCGGTCGACGTCGCGCTGCTCGTCGTGGATCCGCGTCGCCTCGCCGAGCTCGTCGCCGCGCGCCGCCAGCACGCGGTCCACCGCCCACGCGAGGTTCACCGCGGTCGGCCGCGCCGCGCGGATCCGCGCCGCCGCCGCCTCGTAGCCGGCGCGATCGCTCGCGTGCAGCGAGGCGGCGAGCGCTACACCGTACGCGCCGAAGATCCCGATCGCCGGCGCGCCGCGGACCGCGAGCGTGCGGATCGCCTCGACGACGTCATCGACGCTCGACGCGCGCTCGCGCGCGACGGCGCGCGGAAGCGCCCGCTGGTCGAGATAACCGACGGCATCGCCGTCATACCAGACCGAATCCACGCCAGGCGGATTCGGCGAAGGTCAGTGAACTACCGTCAAACCCGCACGGCGTTCTGCGCCGTGTAGCAGCTGCGGCAATAGACGGGCCGGTCGCCCCTGGGCTTGAACGGAACCGTCGTCGCGGTGCCGCACTGCGCGCAGACCGCGTCGTGCATCTCGCGCAGCCCCGCCGTCGAGAGCGGCGCCGAGCCGGTCCCGTTCGCCCGCTGCGTCTTGCGCACCGTGCGGCAGTCGCGGCAGCGCTGCGGCTCGTTCTCGAAGCCCTTCTCCGCGTAGAACATCTGGTCGCGGACCGTGAAATCGAACGGGTTCCCGCAGTCTTTGCAAATCAGCGATTTGTTTTCGTACACCGACCGTCCGGCCGAAGGGCGATGCCCCCGGCCCCCCTGGGTTAGCGGATGGAAAGACGGCGCCGTCCCATGACCGGGCAGGCGTCGTAGGGCGAAGTATACGGTACGGCACGTTTCTTGGCAATCCGGCGAGCCGAACCCGAGGCGGGCCGCCGGGCAAGCGAGAACGCGCGAGCCGTGAACAGGCTCACGATCGCCGCCGCCGCACTCCTCGCCGCCGCTTCCCTCGGCGCACCATGGTCGCCGGTATCCGCGGAGGCTCCGTCGCTCGCGTCCGCGCCGCCATGCGCCTTCGGATTCGACGCGACCGCCGTCCCGGGCGATCCCAACGCGGCAACGGTTCGGGTGAACTTCGCCGTGCCGCTCCCCGGCGGTACCGTGACGGCCTACGGCGCGAGCACCCGATGGAGCGGCACGGTGGACCGCTTCGCAAGCGTCAAGCACGAGGACACGACGGAGTATTCGGTCGTCGTCCGCGCCGACGCGCCGATCGAAGCCGTCGCCTACCAGCCACCGAACGGAAGCTGTATCGCGCGCGCCGGCGTGAGCCCGCGGAGCGGCTACAACGGGGCCGACGTGGAGCGCCCTTCGATCGCGCTCGCGGACCCACAGCCGCTCGAGCCGATCTCCTGCGCCCGTCGCTATGCGGCGGCCGTCACGCTACACGGCGCCGAACCGGTGGCCCCGATGGCCGCGATCCAACAGCGCATCGGCGGAATCGTCAACGTCGCGGTCACCCTCGACGATCGCGGTCGGCCGAAATCGGCCGCTGTCCTGCACTCGCCTTCGCGATTCCTGAACGAGCCGTCGATCGAGGCCGCCATGCAAAGCGACTTCAGCCCGCAGATTTTCCGCTGCCTGACCGTGCCGAGCGTCTACGTCTTCGCGGTCGCGTACATACCATAATGATCCGCACGCTCGCGTTGATCGCCTCCGCCGCATTTGCCACGGCCGCGCCGCTGGCCGCACCACCGGCCACGGTCTCCGCGCAAACGGGCGGTCTCGCATCGCTGAAGACGTGCCGGAACGGATTGCAAGCGACGACGATCGCCGGGACGCCGAACGCGGTGACGGTCGGCCTGCGATCGGTTCCGGATCCCGGCGCCACGATCACGGCGTACGGCGCGACGACGCAGTGGAGCGCGCCGATCGGCCCGTATGCGACTGCTTCCCTCGGACGCAGCGATGAGAAGGAGTATTCGTTCGTCGTACGCGCCGACGGGCCGATCGAAGCCGTCCTCTACCACCGCTCGAACCCCGCGTGTACGACCCACGCGGCCGTCCGCGAGCGAGACAGCGACGAGGACGGTCCGGAAGTCCAACGACCGACGCTCGCGCTTGGCGACCCGAAGCCGCTGGAGCCGATATACTGCGCGCAACGCTATGTGCCGGCCACCACGCTCTTCGCGGCCCGGCCGGCAACGCCGCCGATCGCACAAATTGCGGGGATCAGCGGAGTCGTCCTGGTTCTGGTTTCCGTCGATGAGTTCGGAAAGCCGACGAGGGCCGTTATCGATAGCTCGCCTTCCAGCGTCCTCAACAAAGCGTCGATCGACGCTGCTCTCCAGAGCACGTTCCGGCCCGAGATCTTTCGGTGTCACACCGTGCCGGGCGACTACATCTTCAGCGTCTTCTACAGCGCGCGATGAGCGATCCGTAGAACTTCGAATCCGCCCTGTAAGGTCTAGCGGAAGCCCATCCGCTTCTTCTCGCGCTTGCGCTCGATGACGGCGACGGTGGCGGCGGCGACGGCGGCTTCGTAGCCTTTGTCGCCGCGCTTGGGATCGGCGCGCTCTTCGGCTTGCGCGCGGTTGTCGGTCGTCAGCACGCCGAACCCGATCGGGACGGCGGTGGTGAGCTGCACGCTCATGATGCCGCGCGCGCACTCGCCGGCGACGTAGTCGAAGTGGGGCGTCTCGCCGCGGATCACGACGCCCAGCGCCACGATGCCGTCCAGATCGCCGTCGGCGATCAGGCGCCGCGCCGCGATCGGGAGCTCGAAGCAGCCCGGGACGCGCGCGACCTCGACGTCGTCGTCCTTGACGCCGCAGTCACGCAAACCGCGGCGCGCGCCGTCTTCGAGCTGCGCGGCGAGATCCGCGTAGAAATCGGCGACGACGATCGCGAACTTCTTCCCGCTCGCGTCGGGGAGGTCGGGCTGCTGCTTCTCCTTCTTCATTCCGCGCCGACCGGGTTCGGCGCGCCGAACATGTGGCCCATTTTGTCGCGCTTCGTCTCGATGTAGTGGACGTTGTGCGCGGTCGGCGCGATCTGGAGCGGGACCCGCTCGACGATCGCGAGACCGAACCCCTCGAGTCCGGCGATCTTCTTCGGATTGTTGGTGAGCAGCCGCATCTCGCGTACGCCGAGGTCGACCAGGATCTGCGAGCCGATCCCGTAGTCGCGCTTGTCGGCGGGAAGCCCGAGCAGCGTGTTCGCCTCGACGGTGTCGGCGCCGGCGTCCTGAAGCGCGTACGCGCGCAGCTTGTTGGCGAGCCCGATCCCGCGGCCTTCCTGGTGCAGGTACAAGAACACGCCGCGGCCTTCGCGCGCGATCGCGGCGAGCGCCGCGTCGCGCTGCGGGCCGCAGTCGCACCGGAGCGAGTGCAGGGCGTCGCCGGTGAGACATTCGCTGTGCACGCGGACGAGGACGTTCTTGCCGTCGCCGATCTCGCCCATGACGAGCGCGACGTGCGCGGTCTTGTCGGTCTTCGTCTCGTACGCGATGCCCCGGAAGACGCCGTTGGTCGTCGGCAGCGCGAACTCGGCGATCCGCTCCACCAGCTTCTCGTGCCGCATCCGGTACGCGATGAGATCCTTGACCGTGACCAGCCGCAACGCGTGCTTCTCGGCGAACTTGCGCAGGTTGTCGCGGCGCATCATCGAGCCGTCCTCGTCCATGATCTCGCAGATCACGCCGGCCGGATACAGTCCGGCGAGCTTTGCGAGATCGACCGCAGCCTCGGTCTGCCCCGCGCGAACGAGCACGCCGCCTTCGCGCGCGCGCAGCGGAAACGTGTGGCCGGGCCGGAGGAAATCGGACGGACCGGCCTTCGGGTCGATCAGCGCGAGGATCGTGTTGGCGCGGTCGAAGGCGGAGATCCCGGTCGTCACGCGGCCGCGCGCTTCGACCGAGACGGAGAACGCAGTCCCGAGCGGCGCGGTGTTGTCGCTGACCATGTTCGGGATCTGCAGCGCGTCGAGGCGTTCGGGGAGCATCGGTACGCAGATCAGCCCGCCGCCTTCCTTGCGCATGAAGTTGATCGCCGCGGGCGTGACCTTCTCCGCGGCCATGACGAGGTCGCCCTCGTTCTCGCGGTCCTCGTCGTCCATGACGATGACCATCTTGCCGGCCCGCACGTCCGCGATCGCCGACTCGATCGAATCCAGCCGCGTCCGCTCCGGATCCAGCCGTCGCCCGAGCCGCGGCAGCACCGCCGACAGCTTCCGTACGCTACCGTACGACGGCTCCCGCCGCCCGGATCGCAGCAGCGAGATCGCCGCCTCCGTCATGCCCGCCTGCTGGGCAAGCTGAGCAGCGTTGACCCCCGCCTCGCTCATCGCCGCCTGAAGCTCGTCCGCGAACCGTTCCATATCTGCTAAGACTGGCCCACGGGCTTTTCAGTTGTCAAGATGACATACCTAACCCCCAGGGGCGGGACGCAGAGCTGGGGTCGAAGTGAGCCGGCATGGAAGGTGACCCGGCGGGCGATCCACGGCCGCCTAGTATGTCGGACCCCGCCGCTGGGCGTCTCGGCGGATTTCAACCGCATCATACAAACTGGCTGGCGATTGGCGCTATTCTTGGCGCTGGCGCAGTGGCTGGGTTTGTGTTAGTCGGCACGGTGCTGCTTACGTCCAACGGCGCACCTGCGACATGGGTTGTTCCCTGGCTTTGGTTCACCGGGTTATTGGCGCTAATGCTGTTAGCAGCGGCGACATATGCGACCATCGGCCCCTTCAATGGCTGGCCAATGCCTGAGCCTCACCCCCTGACGAGGCGACGTTGGAGAATCGGCACTGTAGTCGCAATCATTGCTTTACTCGTTGGGCTTGGGACAACGATAGTCTTCTCACGACGCGCTGGGCCGATGGTCCACAAAACCCCCGCAGTACTTTCGCACGTGACACCGCACCCCACTACACAGAAGCAGCCGAAAGTGCGGCCCCATAGATCCAGCGCGCCACGCTCGCCCGCAACGGTCCGGATCCAGAAGATTGTACCAGAGCGGACACCGGGCACGATATCGCCGCCGTCCCTGCCGATTGTCGCGCCAATCAAACGTCCGAAGGGCACTATGCCCCCCGGGCCTTCGCCACATTCTACGCCGCGCCAAACTCCATCAGCAGCCCCGACGCCATGCGTATCCCAGTCGTCGCAAATGGTCGCCTACGTTACGGGTGCCTCCGATCATGATCCAAACACCCTGCTTCAGCTCAAGAACGATGGTCCGCCAGTCCGCCATGCTCGTA
>Ga0213878_10000418_pt1 | contig 16097 bp, 17 predicted proteins | sample VelepicoBEBS_R02_FD_161053 | JGI IMG/M metagenome (GOLD analysis project Ga0213878, IMG submission 161053) | Vellozia epidendroides bulk soil microbial communities from rupestrian grasslands, the National Park of Serra do Cipo, Brazil - BS_R02 | ecosystem: Environmental > Terrestrial > Soil >... | reverse complement strand
CCGACTCGCACGCCGACGCGCCGACGCCGCCAGCCGTTACAGCGAGAGCGCCGTTCGCGGGCTCGATGGAGAAAACGGATTTTGCAGGGCCGACTACCTAAGTCATGCCAGCTGCCCGCGAGCCCTGCCCAGAGCGTGTCACCCCATTCGGCGGAGAACTCGGCGGCAAGTGCGGCTACCTTGTCGAGATGAGCTGTCAGCCCGTGCCAATCCCCCGCGTCGTTCAGGCTGTGTGCGATCAACATCCCTGTTCCTTGATGGCCGTTTTGTGGCCAGCTTAGGCGGATGGTGGCTCGCTGGATGAGCTAGGGGCAGGATTGTTGTTCGTGCTTTCCCGATGTAAACGGAAAACCGACTCTCTGTCATAGGCGTCCCCAGCCGTAGGCTCGGGCTCGTCAACTCCAGCAGGTGCCGCACGTCACCATCTCCGCGCTGCCAGCCTCTGTCGCCGCTAGCAGCCGCGCGCCACCGAGGATAGTGCTACGGTGTTCCTCGCAGACTTGCTGCCAAACGATGAACTGCGTAGGCGTGCCGGTAGGTCATCGCTGAACTGCGCGGGCAGACTTGATACGTCGTGGGATGACCGGGCCGCAAAGTATGGGTGGCTTCGCATTTGTGTAGTCGCGGTCAGCATGCAAGCATGCCAGCGATAGTGCGGATGATTGGCAGCTTGATCTGCTGGCGTGGGCCTCGCCGCCTTCGGACGTGCGGGTTGTGTTTCAGGTGCCGTTGGCCAGCATCACGATGCGCCGCTCGCCAATGCCGGTCTCGTAGGTCTGAACGCCCGGCCGCAGGTGCCATACCAGCAGCGCTGCACAACCAAGAGCCGAAGACGCCAAGGCGGCGCAACGCAAGCAGGCGCGGTCCGTCACGACGTCGGGCCGTTGCACGCGGTTGGCCACGCGGGCGTACGTGCTGAGCGTGACGCGCGGGACGATCGGTCAGCTCTGGTGCACCGTTCAAAGGCAAGCCGGTGCGCAACAGAGCACCTCTGCCAAGCCAGGCACTCCCGCTCCATCGCGCGACCGGTCATGGTCGCGCAGGCGGGCAACCCACACCGCTGCTTCTGCGGCGACCTCCGGGGCCACGAGCGGCGATGTCTTGACAGGGGTGTCCGGAGCCGCCGAGGCTCCCGGTGATGGCACGGCTACCAGTCTTCCATCCAGGTGGTGAGTTGCAGCGTGGCCTTGGCGACGTGCTTCTGCACCGTGCTCACCGTGATGCCGCGGTCGCGTGCGATCTCGCTGTAGGGTAGCCCGTCAACGCGATGCGCCAGGAAGACGCTGCGCGTGGTCTCGCTCAAGCGACTGATGCCTGCGCTCAGCCGCGCCATGCGCTCCCTGGCAAGCACCACGGCCTCGGTCGTGGGGGCGATATCGATGATGACGACGTCTTCGGCCAGGACTTCTTCGCCGCGCGTCTTCTGCGCCCGGTGAGCGTCGATCGAAAGATTGAGCGCTGCACGCATGAGGAAGGCTTCGGGGCGTTCGACGGCCTGCTCTCGCTCGTAGCAAGCCAGTCGAACCCACGCCTCCTGCACCAGGTCCTCGGCGTCGTGCTCGCTGCGCCCGCGGCGCATCAGCGCACCGCGGACGCGGACGAGGACTTCTTGCCAGCCGTGGACCAGCGGCAGCTTCATGCGTTGAAGAAGCGCCGGTCGGCCTTCTGTAGCATCTCGGTGAGGAATGCAGCGGCAGCGGCCTCATCGGAAAAGGGCGCGCGGCGTTTGATGGCCCGGGCAATGCGCGATTGAATCTGCGCGGCCGTCGCGACGGCGGACTGAAGCACAGCGCGACGACGACGCCCAAAGGGATGCAAGGCGGCCGTCGAGCCAGCCTCTTCGGGCGCAACCGCTGGTGGCCAGATGACGGCACCGGGGAAGCTTGATCTGCAATCAGTGCGGCCGTGTACGGCGACGATTCGTTCAACGCCCCGCGCATGTAAATCACGGGCGACCTGCTCATGCGTGGACTGGGGAGGCCACGCACCGAGGACCTCGTACTCGTCCTGCCTGAACAGGCCAAGTGCCCAGCGCCACGTCGCGTCCGTGACGACATCGCCAACGCGGACGGGCAAGCGCAGGGTCTTGAAACCCGCGAAGACGTACCTGCAGCAGAGGGGTTTGGAGAGCCAGGGCGTATGTGGGCAGATCATGATGCCTCCGGGTTGGCCAGGCAATGCCCATCGAAAGCTCGAAGCTCGGTGGACAGTCGTATGCTACCAAAACGGTAGTGTATTGGCGAGGGCTGTCCGACACGATTTGCGCTTTTCGCAAGGCGTGCATGTCGGTGATTGGGAGACGGTTGAAAGAGGCGCGCCAGCGTGCCGGGCTATCTCAAGAGAGGCTTGGGCTGGAAGCAGGGCTTGAGGCCGAGTCAGCAAGCGCCCGCATGAACCGGTACGAAACAGGAGCCAGATCGCCGACTCTCGAACTGATGGAGCGCATCGGCGCAGTGCTGAAGGTGCCGGCCTCGTACTTTTACGAAGCCGACGATCTAACGGCAGAACTGCTGCTGACGTTTCACAAGCTGCCGAAGTCGGCAAAGGTGAGGACGCTTGAGGCGCTGAAGAAGGGGAGCTGAGTTCGCCCTTCGTGGATGAAGGCGCTTCCGCAGCCTGCTACATCAGGGCGGAGGCTCGATTGCTTTTCACCTGCGGCACGTTTTTGCGGGTAGCTTTGAGGACAACCTCAGGTGAAAGTGCACCGTCTCCGTAGGGGATCCGAGTGCTGGAGGCCACCCAAATGTCGAACCGGATCAACGACCGAGGCTGTTACTCCGGTTTCTTTTGGCCGTCGGAGATACCGACGCCCAAGGCCGGCTTACCCGCCTTCCGTTTCGTGCCCCAGTTCTCGCCGCGCAGGCGGCCTAAGGCAGCGGCCGGATGCTGCCGCTCAGGCTGCCCGGTGGATGGTTGTCGCTGAGCAGTTGCCAGACTCGCCCGGACCGGGCCACCTGCGTGAATGCCTGGCGGAGCTGCCGGCGGTCGGCATCGCCCAGCGTGCGGCGCGACAGGTAGACGCCGCTTTCCGACCAGCCCAGTTCGTCCAGCGGCTCGATGCGAACCTGCTTGACCAGCGGTGTCAGCTCGGCCTCCTGGGTCAGCGTGCCGATGAAGATGGATGCCGTCATGATCGTGCCCTGCGCCAGGCCCTGTCGCAGGGCACGGGCGACGCCGGCGACGTTGGATTCCTCGATGAGGCGCTTCTGCTGGCGCAGCGCCGCCACCGCGCCCTCGTAGGCCGACCCGAAGCTGAAGCCGCGCACGACGGCAAGCTTGAGATCGGGCTGGGCGATCAGCTCGGCCAGCGAGCGTGGCACAGCCTCCTCGCGTGCCAGCGTCACCAGGCTGGCGCGAACCTGCACCAGAGGCACGAACTCGCCATCGCGGTCGCGCGACGGCGAAACCGAGGCCGGCATCAGCAGGTCGGCCTGGCCGGACTCGAACATCTTCTGCAACCGGGCGCGTGGCACGCGCTGGATCTGGAACTCGCAGCCCGTGGAGGTGCCGAGTTCGCGCAGCAGCGTCGGATAGATGCCGCTGCTGCGGTCGCCGTCGAAGCTGACGCTGACCCCGACGGGCGCCATCGGCACTTCGATGGCGCGGGAGCAGCCGGCCTCGGCGGCGGACGCTGTCGCCAGCATGCAGACCGCCCACAAGCCCGATGTCACCTTGGTGTTCATGCCCCTCCGCCCCTGGAATTGCGGCCGCCATTGTGCGCGACGCGCCGTTCCAGCGCGTCGAAGAGCAGTTGCACGACGATGGCCAGCGCCGCGGCGGGCAGGGCGCCGGCCAGCATCAGCGTGCTGTCGTTGACGGCCAGCCCTGCCACGATGCGCTCGCCCAGGCCGCCCGCGCCGACGAAGGCCGCCACGGTGGCGGTGCCGACATTGGTGACGGCGGCCGTCTTCACGCCGGCCATCAGCGTCGGCAGGGCCAGCGGCAGCTCGATGGCGCGCAGCGTCTGGCCGCGCGTCAGGCCCAGCGCCAGCGCCGCCTCGGTCAGGCCGGCGGAGACCGCCTGCAGGCCGGCATGCGTGTTGCGCACGATGGGCAGCAGCGCGTAGACGAACAGGGCCAGCAGGGCTGGCGCGAAGCCGATGCGGCCGACGAAGGCGATCAGGAAGGCCAGCAGGGCCAGGGATGGCAGTGTCTGCAGCAGGCCTGCCGCGGCCATGACCGGCGCTGCCAGGCGCGGCAGGCGGTGCGCTGCGATGCCCAGCGGCACGGCCACGGCGATGGCCAGCGCGAGCGAGGCCAGCACCAGCGCCAGGTGCTGGACAAGCAGCGTCGCCAGGTCGGGCGCCAGCAGCCGCTCCATCAGGCCCTGGCGTGCCGTGGCACGGGCATCCGATTGCAGGAAGCGGCGCGCCACGTCGGCAAACGGCCGGCCGTCCAGTTCGGCGGCCGCGTTAAGGCGGGTCATCTCGGCCTCCGGCAGCCGCCCGGCCAGGCCCAGCAGCGGCCGTTCGTCCACCGTTGCGCGCATCAGCAGCACGGCGTCGTAGCGCGGGAAGAAACCGCGGTCGTCGCGCAGCACGCGTACCGGCTGGCGGGCGAGCTGGGCGTCGGTGGTGTAGACGTCGATCAGGTCGACCTGGCCGCCGGCCAGGGCCGCATAGGCCAGGCCGTGGTCCAGGCCGGGGCCCGGATCGAGCTTCAGGCCATAGGCGCGTCGCAGCGCCGGCCAGCCGTCCGCGCGGGCCAGGAACTCGTGCGACAGGCCGGGCCTTGTTGGCGGCTTGCCCTGGCCGGCGCTTGCAGCCAGCTCCGAGATCGTCGCGATGCCCAGCCGTGCAGCGTCGGCCTCGCGCATCGCGAGCGCATAGCTGTTGTTGAAGCCCAGCGGCACGGCGGCCTTCAGGCCCAGCGGCTGCAGCCAGGTGTTGAGCTGCGCCAGCGGTGCCTGGGCATCGGCAGGCGAGTCGCGCTTGAGCAGCTCGCGCACGATGGTGCCGGTGTACTCCGGGTAGAGGTCGATCTGGCCCTGCTGCAGCGCCGCGGCCAGGATGGCCGTGTTGCCCAGGCCGGGGCGGTGTTCGGCGGCGATGCCCTGGGCCACCAGGGTCTGCGTGACGATCTCGCCCAGCAGATAGCTCTCGGTGAAGCGCTTGGAGCCGACCTGCAGCGTCGGTGTGGCCAGGGCGCTGCCGACGAGGCATGCCGCGAGGAGAGTGAGCAGCCATCGCAGCCGCCGGCTGGTTGTCATGCGCGCATGGTGCCTCATGTCGCGCGCGGGCGGTCTAGCGGTGGCTGCGCAGCCGCTGCGCCAGCTTCTCGATGTCGGGCGCCACGCGGGCGGCGCGGGCGTCGGTCAGGTGGGCGCGCAGCACGCGCCGGAGCGTCTCGGGCTGGGGCGTCAGCGGACCGGCGAAGCGCACATGGGCGTCGTCGGCGATCAGCAACGTCGGGAAGGTCTCGATGTCGAGGTCGCCCACCAATTCGGCCTCGTCCTCGATGTCTATCCAGTGCACGCGCAGGCCGGACTGCGGCAGCTCGGCGCAGGCGGCTTCGAAGACTTGGCTGTAGGACTCGCAGGTGCGGCACCAGGCGGCGCACAGGCAGGCGACGTGAAGGGTCATGGGCCGGCATGGTGCCATGGGCCGCAGGTGGCCCGAGGAGCAGGGGAAAACGGGCGCAGTTGCGCCGTTCGGACCAGCGCCGCGGCGGCAAGATGCCAGCCGTGGTTTCCAGCATCAACAACCCCCTGCTCAGCTACCTGTCGGCCCAGGGCCTGGACAGTGCGGCGACGAATGCCAAGACGGCCGGCAAGGCTGGCGCCACCGCGCTGCCGCAGGCTGCGCTGGATCGCGCCGCAGGCATGGCCAAGTCGGCGACGGCGGTCAGCAGCCTGGACACGGCCCAGAAGGCGCTGGCCACGGACCTGCGCACGGCCATGGCCAAGGCGGGCGTCAAGCTGGAGGGGCCTGTGGAGTTCGCGGTGAAGAGCGACGGCAGCGTCGAATTCAAGGGCTCTGACGCCGACCGCGCGGCCGCCAAGGCCTTCCTGAATGCCGACACCAGCCAGCCCAGCTTCGCGGCGCGCATCGCCAACCAGGCGCGCGATGCGCTGAAGCTGTCCACCAGCATCCAGCAGAGCGCTGCCATCTCGCAGGCCGCCAAGCTGGCCAAGAGCGCGGGCGGCGTGATGTCGCTCTACACCTCGTTGATGCAGCAGACGGCCACGACCAGCGTCGTGTTCTCGGTGTCGGCGGATTCGAGTTCGCTGACCTATCCGGGCTCGCTGGCGGCCAAGGCCTAGGGTGCCACGCCCGCGGCCCGCGCCGCCAGCGTGCCCAGCTCGCCATACAGCGGCAGCACGTTGGTGCCGGCCGCCGGGTGAACGCGGTTGGACAGCAGCACGTAGAAGCTGCGGCTCGTCGGATCCAGCCACAGCACGCAGCCGGTGAAGCCGGTGTGGCCGTAGCTCGTGGCCGGGTAGAGGCTGCCGCGGGGTCTCGCGTAGGGCGAGGCGATGTCCCAGCCCATGCCGCGCTGCTCGGTCAGCCCGGTGGGCGACTGTGGCGTCGTCAGCAGCGCCACGCTCTCGGGCGACAGAAGGCGCCGGCCGTCCTCGGCCAAGCCGCCGGCCAGCAGCATGCGCGCGAAGCGAGCCAGGTCGGCTGTCGTCGTGAACAGGCCAGCATGGCCGGCAACGCCGCCCATGCGGCGCGCCGTGGGGTCGTGCACCTCGCCACGCAGCACCTGGCCGTCCGGCTGGCGTTCGGTCGGCGCGATGCGGGCGGCGGCCATGCGCTGCAGCGGCAGGTAGCCGCTGTCGGCCATGCCCAGCGGCTTGAACAAGGCCTGTTCGGCGAAGCGCTCCAGCGGCATGCCGCTCTGCCGCTCGACGATGCGGCCCAGCAGGATGAAGTTGACGTCCGAGTAGCGGAACAGCGTGCCTGGCGCAGCGGTCGGCGCCAGGCCGCAGGCGGTGCGCTCGGCCTCCGCAGCGCCGCTCCAGCCGCCCAGCGGGCCGCTGCGCGGAAGACCTGACGGCAGGCCCGAGGTGTGGGTGAGCAGATGGCGCAGCGTGATGCCGGCGTTGTCGGCGCCGCCGCAGTCGGGCAGGTAGCGCTGCAGCGGTGCCTCCACGTCGAGCTGGCCGCGCTCGCGCAACAGCTGCACCAGCGTGGCCGTGACGACGGGCTTGGTCAGCGATGCGGCGTCGAAGACGGTGGTCTCGTCCAGCGGCTCGGGCGTCGGGGCGACGGCGCGCTGGCCGTAGGCGCGGTGGTAGCTGCCCTGGCCGACGCGCTCCATCCACAGCGCCGCGCCCGGCAACTGGCGCTGGTCGATGAAGCGTTCGACGGCCGCATCGGCCTGGGCCAGGGGTTGCGGGGCGAGGGCGGGCGGATGGGCGCAGCCGGCCAGCAGGCCGGCTGCGAGGGCGAGGCAGAGCAGGGTGAAACGCATGCGGGCAGTGTGCCCGACGCGAGGCGGGTCAGACCTGGGGCGGCGGCGCCAGGATGTGCCGCAGCACCCGGTCCTCCAGTTCCGCGAAGCCGGGCGTCGTGCGTGCACGTGGCCGTGGCAGGGCGACGCCGGCGTCCAGCGCGATGCCGCCGCGGTCGATGAGCAGCACGCGGTCGGCCAGGGCCACGGCCTCGGCCACGTCGTGGGTCACGAGCAGGGCCGTGAAGCCGTGACGGCGCCAGAGCTGCTCGATGAGGCGGTGCATCTCCAGCCGCGTCAGGGCATCCAGCGCGCCCAGCGGTTCGTCCAGCAGCAGCAGGCGCGGACGGTGCACCAGCGCGCGCGCCAGCGCCACGCGCTGGCGCTGGCCGCCGGACAGCGTGGCCGGCCAGTCGTCGCTGCGGCCGGCCAGGCCCACCTGGGCCAGCGCCTCCAGCGCGCGCGCCCGGGCGTCGGCACCGTCCAACCCCAGCGCGACGTTGTCGACGACGCGCTTCCACGGCAGCAGGCGGGCGTCCTGGAACATCAGCCGGCGCTCGTGCGCGGCACCGGCCTCGACGCGGCCGGCGCTGGGTGCGTCCAGCCCGGCGATGAGGCGCAGCAGCGTGCTCTTGCCGCAGCCGCTGCGGCCCACCAGCGCGACGAACTCGCCGGGAGCGACGTGCAGGTCCAGTTCCTGCAGCACATGGCGGGCGCCGAAGGACTTGCTCACGCCGTGCAGCGCCAGCGCCAGGCCCGGCGTGCGGCCGCGCGCCGGGGCGGCCTCGGCCGCGGGTTCGCGCGGCAGCACGGGGGCGTCGAGTTCGGTGAGCCACATGCTCATGCTCCTTCGGTGGCATAGCCCTTGTGCCAGGGCAGCCAGGCGCGCTCCAGAGCGCGGGCGACGACGTCGGCCAGCTTGCCCAGCACGGCGTACAGCAGGATGCCGACGAGGACGATGTCGGTCTGCAGGAACTCGCGGGCGTTCATCGTCAGGTAGCCGATGCCGGCCTGCGCCGACAGCGTCTCGGCGACGATGAGCAGCACCCACATCAGCCCCAGCGAGAAGCGCAGGCCCACGAGGATGGACGGCAGTGCGCCGGGCAGGATGACCTGGGCGTAGAGCCGCCAGCCCTGGAGGCCGTAGCTGCGCGCCATCTCGATGAGGTCGCGGTCCACGTTGCGTATGCCGTGGAAGGTGTTCAGGTAGACGGGGAAGAACACGCCCACCGCCACCAGCACCAGCTTGGCTGCCTCGTCGATGCCGAACCACAGGATGACCAGCGGGATCAGCGCCAGCGCCGGGATGTTGCGCAGCATCTGCAGCGTGGTGTCGAGCAAGGCCTCGGCGCGACGCCAGGTGCCGGTCAGCAGGCCCAGCAGCAGGCCCAGGCCGCCGCCCAGCGCCAGCGCCGAGAAGGCCCGCACCGTGCTGACCGCGACGTGGTGGGCCAGCTCGCCCGAGCGCAGCAGCTGCCAGAACGCCGCCAGCACGGCGGCGGGCTCGGGCAGGATGCGCGCGGACAGCCAGCCGCTGCGCGAGGCCAGCTCCCAGGCGACGAGGATGGCTGCGGGCAGCAACCAGGGGAGGGCGCGGCTGGACCTCATCAGCTCGCCGCCACTTGTTTGGGCACAAGGCCGTGGGCCATGAGTTCGCCGGCCGGGCCTGTCAGCCGTTCCCGCAGCTGCAGCGGCAGCAGCGGGAACACCAGCTCGGCGAAGCGGTGCGCCTCGTCCAGGTGTGGGTAGCCGCTGAGGATGAAATGCTCCAAGCCGAGGTCGGCGTATTCGCGAATGCGCTGGGCCACCTGCTGCGGGTTGCCGACCAGGGCCGTGCCTGCGCCGCCGCGCACCAGGCCCACGCCGGCCCACAGGTTGGGCGAGATCTCCAGGCCTTCGCGCACATTGGCCTTGTTGAAGCGGCCGCGGTGCAGCTCGGCCATGCGGCGCTGGCCCACGGAATCCATGCCGGCGAAGCGGGCCTGGGCGGCGGCGACGGTGGCCTCGTCGAGCTGGGAGACCAGTTCGGCCGCGGCGGCCCAGGCCTGGTCCTCGGTCTCGCGCACGATGACGTGCAGGCGGATGCCGTACTGCAACCGGCGGCCCCGGGCGGCGGCACGCTCGCGCACGTCGGCCACCTTCTTCGCCACTTCGGCGGGCGGCTCGCCCCAAGTGAGGTAGGTGTCGGCTTGGTCCGCCGCGAGATCGTGCGCCGGGCTGGACGAGCCGCCGAAGAACACCGGCGGGTAGGGTGTTTGCACGGGCGGGAACAGCAGCTTGGCGCCCTTGACGCCGAGGTGCTCGCCATCGAAGTCAAACGTTTGGCCTGAATGCGACCGCGCGATGACCTCGCGCCAGATGCGGATGAACTCGGCCGACTGCGCGTAGCGCTGGGCATGGTCCAGGAACTGGCCGTCGCCGGCCAGCTCGCTGGCGTCGCCGCCGGTCACGAGGTTGACGAGAAGTCGCCCGCCGGAGAGGCGGTCCAGCGTGGCGGCCATGCGAGCGCTCTGCGTCGGCGCCACCAGCCCCGGTCGCAGCGCGACGAGGAACTTGAGCCGCCGGGTCGCGTCGATGAGGCTGGCCGCAACCAGCCAGGAATCCTCGCAGGACTGACCGGTGGGGATGAGCACGCCCTCATAGCCCAGGCTGTCCGCCGCGATGGCGATCTGCTTGAAGTAGGCGTGGTCGGCCACGCGGGCGCCGCGCGAGCTGCCGAGATGGCGGCTGTCGCCGTGGGTGGGGATGAACCAGAAAATCTTCATGCTCTGACCTGTACGAGGGCGTCGGCGACGCGGATGGGTCGGGGGATCAGCCCGAGCTCGGCGAAGGCGTCGGCGACCTGCTGCTGCTCGGCGACGAGCTGTGCGGTCAGCGGACCCACAGGTGCGGCGCCGCGGCGCTCGACCATGCGCTGCACGATGGCCGCCGGCAGGCCGGCGAACTCGGCGTAGCGCTGCACCGCGTCGCGGCGGTCGGCCTGCACGCGGGCATCGGTCTCGGTCAGCGCCTGGAACAGCGTCTTCAGCAGCGCCGGCTGCTGGCTCAGCGTGCGCGACGCGAGGTAGAAGGTGTTGTTGCTGGTCAGCCCGCGGCTGGTCGCCAGCGCTCGCAGCTCGCCGCTGATCTCGGCCGCCGCGTAGTAGGGGTCCCACACGGCCCAGGCGTCCACTGCGCCGCGCTCGAAGGCCGCACGGGCCTCGGCCGGCGGCAGGTAGACGGGCTGGATGTCGGCCCAGGCCAGGCCGGCGCGCCTGACGGCCTGCACGGTCAGGAAGTGCGCGCTGCTGCCCTTTTGCAGAGCGATGCGGTGGCCCTTGATGTCGGCCAGCGCCTTCAGCGGCGAGTCCGGCTTGACGAGCAGGGCCGAGCTGTCGGGCTTGGGTGGCTCGGCGCCGACGTAGACGACGTCCTTGCCGGCCGCCTGGGCGAACACGGGTGGCGCGTCGCCGGTGGCGCCGAGGTCGACGCTGCCCAGCGCCAGCGCCTCCAGCAGCTGCGGCCCGGCGGGGAACTCGGTCCACTGGATGCGTGTGCCGGGCAGCCGCTGCGCCAGCAGGCCGTAGCTCTTCAGCAGAGCGAGGTTCAGCGAGCCCTTCTGGAAGCCGATGCGAAGCTGCTGCAATGGCGCGGGCGACTGGGCTTGCGCCTGGCGCCAGGCGGCGGCCGTCGTCGCAAGGATGGCGAGCGCGGCGCGGCGGGTGGTGTTGTGCGTGCTCATCGCGCAGCCTCCGCGACGCTGGCCGTGCCAGGCAGCGCGTCGGTCACGCGGATGGGCCTGGGAATCAGCGCGAGGGCATGGAAGGCGTCGGCGATCTTCTGCTGCTCGGCGGCCACGGCGGCGGTTAGCGGCTTCACGCCGAACTGGTAGCGCGTGAGGCTCTTCTCGACGACCTCCGGCTCCAGCCCCTGCAGCGGTGCGACGGCGGCCGCCGCGGCCTTGATGTCGGCTTTCAGCGCGGCGGCCTGGGCCTGGGTGTCCTCGAACAGGGCCTGGATGACGCGGGGCTGGTTCTGGGCATAGCCGCGCTCGGCCAGGTAGTAGGCGTAGTTGTTGACGAGGCCGCGGCCGTCCTGCAGGACGCGGGCGCCGCTCTGCTTCTCGACGGCGGCGAGGAAGGGGTCCCAGATCACCCACGCATCCACCGCGCCGCGCTCGAAGGCGGCGCGCGCGTCGGCCGGCGGCAGGTAGACGGGCTGGATGTCGGTGGGTTTCAGGCCCTGCTTCTCCAGCGCCTTCACGAGCAGATAGTGGACGTTGCTGCCCTTGTTGAGCGCCACCTTCCGGCCCTTCAGGTCGGCGACCGACTTCAGCGTCGAGTCCCTGGGCACCACGATGGCCTCGGCCTCGGGAGCGGCCGGGTCGAAGCCGATGTAGACGAACCTGGCGCCGGCGGCCTGCGCAAAGATGGGCGGCGCCTCGCCGACATAGCCCACGTCGACGGCGCCGACGTTCAGGCCTTCCAGCAACTGCGGGCCGGCGGGGAACTCCACCCATTTCACGGCGACGCCCAGCGGCGCCAGGCGCTTCTCGAGCGAGCCGCTGGACTTCTGCAGCGTCAGCAGGCTGGCGGACTTCTGGAAGCCGATGCGCAACGTGGTCGTCTGCGCGGCGGCATGGAGGCTGAAGACGGCCAGCAGGGGCAGGGCGGTCCAGCGGAGCAGGGAACGGAGGGTCATGCGATGTCCTGTGCAAAAAGATCCCGGCACCCGGGCGCACCCGATCAGCGCCCGAGCGCCGGGATGAAGTCGCCGATCCCGGGCGGGTGGCGAGGAGACAAACGGTGGTGGGTTGAGCGGCTCGGCGGCGTCAACAGCTGAGCGCCGGCTCGGGCCGCGCCGGCATTCGCGGGGTGCGCGACGCCAGCGGCGCGAGGGCGCGGTCCAGGCGCGCGATCAGGTCGGGCTCGGGGACAAAGCCGCCGGCTTCATGGCGGCGTAGCTGCGCGTCGGTGGCGAACACGCCGTCCAGCAGATGGCGGGCTCCCAGCGCCGAAAGTACGGGCTTGAGGGCGTAGTCCAGCGCCAGCAGATGCGCCGGGCTGCCGCCGGTGGCCAGCGGCAGCACCAGCTTGTCGCGCAGCGCATCGGGCGGCAGCAGGTCGAGGAAGACCTTGAGCAGGCCGCTGTAGGCGGCCTTGAAGATGGGGGTGCCGACGACGACGAGGTCGGCCCGCTCGACAGCCTGCACGGCAGCGGCGATCTCGGGGTCCTGCACATCGGCCGCCAGCAGAGCCGCGGCGGGCAGCCGGCGCACGAGGATGTCGTCGTAGCGGGTGACGCGGCTCTCCAGGCGTGTCAGCGCGAACTGCGTGAGCCAGGCGGAACGCGAGCGTTCGCTAGGGCTGGCGGAGAGGCTGGTGATGTGCATGGCGACCTGTTCGGGTTCAGGCCTTGCACGATAGGGAAACGCGCTTCGTCGCGGAACGAAGGAAAAAGGGGATGCTTATGCGCGGCGCGACAGCAGCGCGCCGGTGGCCCACAGGCCGGCAGCGAGCGCAGCGGCGGCGCCCAGGTCTGCCACCGCGCCGAGGTCATCGGCGAAGCACAGCCAGGCGCCGCCGGCCGCCGCCGTCAACGCGAACAGTGCCACGGCGGCGAGACGGGCCCCGCGCGTCGCGGGCGGATCGAAGCGGGGCTGGGTCAGGCGGGTGTCGAGCGCCGCGCCCTGTGGCGCCGCGCCGGGCGGCATCCATCCGGGCGACTTGACGAGCACGCGCAGCTTGTCGGCCGGCCGAGGGGTGGCGCGCATGCGCCGCCACAGCTCGGCGTAGGACTGGCCCACGGCGGTCAGCGGGTTCCAGCTCGCCAGCGGCTTGACGGTGCCGTAGACGCAGGGCTCCACCTCCTCGGTGAAGCTGCCGAACAGGCGGTCCCAGACGACGAGGACGGCGCCGTAGTTGCGATCCAGGTAGCCCGGGTTCACGGCGTGGTGGACGCGGTGGTTGGAGGGCGTGGAGAACACGCGGTCCAGCCAGCCCAGGCGGCCGATGTGCTCGGTGTGGATCCAGAACTGGTAGAACAGCACGACGATGCCGGCCAGCGCGTATTGCGCCGTCGGCACGCCCAGCAGAGCCATGGGCAGGAAGAAGGGCGCGCCCATCACCGAGTACAGGCTTTCCTGGCGCAGCGCTGTGCTGAGGTTGAAATGCTCGCTCTGGTGGTGCACGGCATGGGCGGCCCAGAACAGTGCGCTCTCGTGGCTGGCGCGGTGCAGCCAGTAGTCGCAGAAGTCGTACATGACGATGCTGGCCATGATGCCGAAGGCGCCATGCCAGAGCGTGCCCGGCAGCAGTGCCAGGCGACCGTGCACGGAGGCGTAGAGCCCGGTCTGGAACAGTGGCGTGACGGCGGCCACGGCCTGGCTGAGCAGGCCCTGGCTGAGGCTGCTGATGGTGTCGGCCAGGCCATAGCCCTGGCGCCCGCGCCAGCGGCCCCAGGCCCATTCGGCCAGCATGCACAGCGCGAACACGGGCAGCGCGTAGAGCAGGACCTCGTGCATGCCTTCAGCCGTTCAGAACCGATGCCACAGGCTGAAGATGAAGGAGGGTTGGTCGCGGCTGTGCGTCAGCGGCGAGGCGGCGGCCTGGCCGACCAGGCGGGTGTGCAGCCACTGGCCGTTGACGGACCAGTCGGCCGAGAACTTGTGCTCGGCGCTCAGTGCGACGCTCCAGTCCTGCCAGCCGCTGTGCGGCTGGAACATGGGCAGGCCGCTGGCCAGCGACTCGCCGGGCCCGATGCCGAAGTTGCCGCGCAGATGCGCCGCGTTCGCGTAGGTCGCAGCCAGGCTGATGGCCAGCAGCTCCTGGCCGATGGGGATGCCGCTGGTGGCTCCGAGTTCGAGCTGGTCGCCGTTGTGGTGGCGTCCGCTGCCCCAGGACAGGCCGGACTGCAGCAGCAACTCCGGCGTTGCCTGCACGTTGGCGAAGAGCTGGGTGATCAGCCGCGAGCCCAGGCTGTTGATGCCGGGCGGCGATTCGCGCCGCGATCGGCCGGACTGGGGCCACAGCCGGGCGCCCAGCTGCCAGGTTTTGGCCGCGTCGCCGTCCAGCAGCTGGGGCGCGAGGTTCCAACCCAGGCCGGTGTCGGTGGCGGCGAAGATGCCGCTGGGGGATTCGTAGTCCAGCGCCGGCAGCAGGGCCTCGCGCTGGCGCGCGCTGCCTGGCGCACGCGGCCAGCCGCGTACCGACAGCCCGCCCGACCAGGTCGTCTCCGCCGGCGGAGCATCCAGCAGCAACAGGCTGCCGCCGGCGGTTGCGTCGAGGGCGGTGCAGGCCAGAGCGATGCACACGGGCATCGAGGCTGTCAGGCGAGGAAGGCGGGGGCGGGTGACGGGCATGGCGTGCCCTGTACCGCGGGCTGGCGAGACCACCCGGGCTGGGCGGCTCGTCCACTCTAGCCGCGTGGATGGCGGCGGATGGCCTCGGGCGTCGGCGTCACAGCGCCATGTCAGCCGCTCGCAAGTCTTGTGCAAGCCGGCCCGCCCGCTGGCCGGCGCGGCTAGCGCACGCCCTGCAGCGCCGCGCCGCGGGCGCGCACGACGGGCCAGTTCGCGACGATCCGGGTGCGGGTCAGCTCGACCTCGCCCTTGTCCTCGGCGGCCAGTACGGCCTCCTCGGAAGTCAGCGTGCGCGGCGTGATGCCGGGCTTCCATCGCACCATGACGAGCACCCACAGCGGGCTGTAGGTGGGGTCGGCATTGCCGCCGCCGACGGGGCGCGGGATGGAGGGCAGCACCGTGGCCTGCTCGTCATTGGGGAACTTGTAGGCCCGCTCCACGGGCATGCCGGGCTTGAGCGTGTCGGCCAGCGTGGGCACGTAATTGATGCCCTGCTTCTTCGCGATGCCGGGGTCTGAGATGTCGGTGCTGACGTAGTGCACGATCTGGCCCTCGAACCAGGCCTCCTTCAGGGGCAGGGTGACCGTGTCGTCGGCCGCCTGGCTAGCAGCGGCCATGCCCAGCAGCAGGGCGCCCAGGGCGCGGCGGGCGGTGGATGTAGGCATCGCGGTCTCCTTGATGAAGGCGAGATGCGATTCTTGCGCCGCGCGGCGCCGAGGCAAGGGCAAATTGCGCAGGCCGGACCGAATTGGGGCCTGGTCCCTAGTGCGGCTGATTGCAAAGGCGATCGTGCCGTCCTTCGAGACCAGCACGCTACGGTTGCGGTCGCCATCGGTCCTGATCAGCCCGACGTGCCAATCGAGCGCCGCTTTTCGACGTCTTTGCACTTGCAGCGCGAACCGCTTTTGCCCCAGGCCTCGAGGGGCATCCATTGGGTCGACTCGCTTGTGCGCGGCGCGGAAGATTTCGCTGCGCTGTGCGGCTTCAATGAACTCGTCGTCAGGTTGAACTGCATCCATCACCTGTCTCCCACTGGCCACGCCGCCTTCACTCCGCTCTGTCGGCAGGTTTGAACTGACGTATGACATGCCCCGAACAGATTGCAGACCGTTCTTGTGTGGTTGTCTACGCCTGACTGTCGTCGGCCGAACGAACTCAGGGTTGCTCTTTGAAAGCGCCGTTGTGTCCCGTGATGTCCCAGTCGGCCTTCGTAGCCGAACATTCAATAGGAAGTTCAGTTAGTCTTACTGTGTCACAAGAGTAGTCGTGCGCTTGTGCGACCGCAGCAGGGGCACTGTCCGAGCCTGGCGATCAACTGGTAGCTCAGCCGGTGGCGCAGCGTTGTGATCGAGGTCGCCACGTG
>Ga0213878_10000417_pt1 | contig 16120 bp, 14 predicted proteins | sample VelepicoBEBS_R02_FD_161053 | JGI IMG/M metagenome (GOLD analysis project Ga0213878, IMG submission 161053) | Vellozia epidendroides bulk soil microbial communities from rupestrian grasslands, the National Park of Serra do Cipo, Brazil - BS_R02 | ecosystem: Environmental > Terrestrial > Soil >... | reverse complement strand
TTATTTAACACTTCTGATAATATATTACGAAATATACTAGTTAGAAACGATAACGTTTTCGTTTCTATAGATGAAAACGATATAATGGGGAAGCGAGAAAAAATTTTTAACACGACCGAACCTATAAAGCGTAGTGTATATTGGTGTAAAGATCGTATTATCAAAATAATTAATAGCTTATCTATTTCAACGTGGAAAAGTAAATTATTAGATAACTTGTCGGATTATGGATTAGATCATAAACGAGATGCACTCGCCGCGCGGTTTGATAATTATACAGAAATTGCGTTAAACGATATGTAAACATTTTCGATAGTATTATTCTACATCATATGTGTTGTAGAATGTAATTCCTAATTTACATAGTTCCCGGCTCGACTATTATTTGAAGAAGAGGAGTGCCGGTAAACGTTACCGTAGTGGACGAGCTGCTTAAATTCGTAGCTATTAACGATACCACGGTATTTGCCGATAAATGGGCCAAATATGAACCATATATATTAGTTACTACAGTTGATAAAGGCGCACTAGACGAAATACCATCCGATGGTCCTGAAAACGAATAAATTCCGTTATCTAAAGTACCTCCGGACATATTTAATTGAAAATACACGGAATTGGTATTAGATGCGCTTCCGGTTGCGATAAATTCCATAAACCAATGCGCGGTTAACGGTACTACCCATGTGTTTCCGGTTAAAGGAAAAGTCCAATGAAACTGTGTCGTGTCTATGGGTTGATATAACGGAACGACGACATTTGATGAAGATCCTGGTATCGTAAATGTAAAATTCGGACCAGTTGGCTGCGCTTGACTAACGTCATATGTTAGAGATCCAGCGGGACCAGTGGATCCAGTGGTCCCAGTTGATCCAGTATTTCCAGTTGGTCCGGTATTGCCAGTCGTTCCCGTAGCTCCAGTAGCTCCAGTAGGTCCCGTTGGTCCCGTCGCTCCCGTGGGACCGGTTTGACCCGTTGCTCCGGTAGGGCCCGTTGGACCCGTCGGCCCTATTGGTCCTGTAACGCCGGTCGATCCTGTATTACCGGTAGGTCCGGTTGCGCCAGTAGGTCCGGTAGTTCCCAAAGATCCTTGAGGTCCGGTTGCGCCAGTAGCGCCGGGCAATCCTGTGTTACCTTGAGGCCCAGTTGCTCCAGTAGGACCGAGTGAGCCAGTAGCACCCGTTGGTCCGGTATTTCCAGCCGCACCGGCGACGCCAGAATTACCTATCGGTCCCGACTGACCAGTAGCACCTGTGGCACCGGTTTGACCGGAAGCGCCGATGGTACCCGTGGCACCTGTAATTCCCGTGACTCCCGCTGGTCCGGTGGAACCGGTAGTTCCTGTAGGCCCAGTAGAACCAGTTGGACCAGTTGGACCAGTTGGACCAGTTGGACCAGTTAGATCTACTAGCGGTGTTAGTACGTATTGATTATTTGTAGCATTATATATTAGAGTATCCCCGTTATTAGGATTAGACGAGTTGACATTTATACCGTTTATTTGCGATAAAGATTTAAATTTACTGAGTAAATTTATATTAAATTTAGGCCGATACATTTTATTCATAAAACAATATATTTACACTACTTTTCATATGAATTATGGATTTATTATTATCTTCGTGAGACCTGATGTATTTTAAACCCTAATATTTTGTCCATTAAAATGGACATCTATGTCTCACGAATTTACGTGTATCCTAATAAATTAGCGTATAAGTTAGGAGCCGAACTAAACGTTAATGTGACGTTAGAAGAAGAAGAGTTATTGACTATCAATGATATTAGGGATCCGCTTAAAACGTGCGTCAAATAATTTCCATAAATATTGATAGGAGTTGTAAGTAATTGATTGGTCGCATCGAGTCCAGCTGTTGTGCCATAGATGTGATAACCGCCGCTATCGTGAGGAGGCGATCCAATTATATTAAGATAAAAATAAAGAGTGTTTGCGACCGACGCGCTCGCCGTTGCTATAAATTGTACAAAATATACACCGGTTGAAGGAACAGTCCAATTATTTGCGCTCGCTGTCATGGTATAATGAGCATTATTTATTATATTAATCGTGTTTGCTCCCGGAACTATAACATAAGATAAAGCGGTAGTAGTTGCGTTTCCCAGTATAGGAGGTGTCGTTCCAACTGATCCTATAGCGCCAGTAGCGCCAGTAGCGCCGGTTGCTCCAGTGGGGCCAGTGGGATTAGCTCCGGTGGCACCAGTAGCGCCTGTAGGTCCAGTGGCACCAGTAGCTCCGGTGGCGCCTGTAGGGCCTATTGACCCAAATAAACCTTGATTGCCTATATTACCGACGAACCCGGTATTACCAGGATTACCTGTAGGTCCAGTATTACCCGTAGCGCCCGTTACGCCGGGTGCGCCAGTAGCACCCGACAATCCGGTATTTCCTGGAGGACCGGGAATTCCTGTAGGTCCAGAAATACCGATGGGGCCCGTAGGTCCTGTACTACCACTCGTTCCTACAGCACCCGCAATTCCGGTTGCGCCAGTTGCACCAGTTGCACCAGTAGAACCCGTCTGTCCGGTTGGGCCCGTTGCGCCAGTCTGCCCAGCAACACCCGTTATTCCGGACGAGCCGGTTGGTCCTGTCGGTCCTGTAGCTCCAGTGGGTCCTGTAAGCCCACTGGCTCCAGTAGGTCCGGTACTTCCCGTAGCTCCAGTAGGTCCTGTCGGGCCAGATAATCCAGTTCCTACGGATTGGAAAATATACATTCCATTGTTATATACCAGCGTATCGCCAGTATGTGGAACACCTGCGATTTGAGATCCACCGATACCAGCCGCAGTTACAACTTTCGAGCACGGTGATATATTAAAATTTACTCTTTCACTCATTTTTTATTAGTGTAAATTAAAATGAATATAGATGAACAATTTCGCATATTGCCGTATTCGGGGTATGCACAAACTGTTAATATCGCCGGTTTGCCGGTAGTATCTACTTCTCCATCTGACGGTAATATTTTAGTGGTATTGTCTAATAATACTATAGGTTTTCAACCCGGGGCGACGGCTGGCACAACGGGCCCAACCGGACCTACTGGTGCAACCGGCGCAACCGGCGCAACCGGAGCTATAGGTACAACCGGTTCAACTGGTTCTACGGGTCCAACGGGTGCTACTGGACCAACGGGTGCCACAGGTGATACGGGTGCTACGGGTGATACAGGAGCTACGGGTCCAAGTGGCGCCACTGGTCCTACGGGTGCTACGGGTGCTACTGGACCAACCGGTGCCACAGGTGCTACGGGTGCTACTGGTGCCACGGGTGCTACTGGACCAACGGGTGCTACTGGACCAACAGGTGCCACTGGTCCTACGGGTGCTACGGGTGCCACAGGTGATACCGGTCCTACAGGCGCTACAGGTGCTACGGGAGCCACCGGTCCTACGGGCGCTACAGGTGCGACCGGTGTTACAGGAACAGCTGGACCCACAGGGCCTCCGGGCGCTACAGGTGCAACTGGGAGTACCGGTGCTACAGGAGCTTCTGGCGCCACTGGAGCTCCTGGTACTACAGGTGCCACTGGAAGCACGGGAGCTACGGGAGCTACAGGAGCTACGGGACCTATGGGGTTTCTTCCGTCTGGTATCGGAAATGCGCGTCCGTCTAATGTAACAGTACCAGCATCGTCGTCTATTACGGTTCCTATTTCAGATTATGCCAATACGACATTACCCGTATCGTCAAACGCTTGGACGATATCGCTCGCTGGGCTTTATTTAATGTTTATACGAGCAAGCGTTACAACATCCGTTGCGAATTCTATATATTTTAATCTTAATATTACTTCTGGAACGGTAGATAACGGTGTAATTCCGTTCCAGGGATTTAATGCGGGACTAAACGCAACATCTCCCGTAAGCGCCAATTCAACGACTCCCGTTGATATATTAGGAATGTATATCGCAAGATATTCCGTTGGATCGGTCGTAACATTACAAGCCACAAACGTAACTGCATCTGATAGTTTAATTACATTCGTCGGAGACCCCGCATTCGAAATGACATATTTTCCCGTATCGAACTAAACGTAATAGTCTATTATATTCGTTTATAACATCCAAACTAGTTTTAACGGATAACGTATCGTATAATATGCGTTTTGCGGTTCGGTTCTGCGCTAATGTGTGTACTATTACGGGTTTAAACGCTATCGCCGATTCCATCAATAACGTATTTGTAACACGCTTATCGTATATTCTCGCAAACGCGTCGCGTATCGCATCCGTACAATTACAAGACTTAAGGTGATTTATCGTATCCTCCTCAGACTCATCTGTAAAATATACATCGATCAATTCTTCAGCAAAATAACAATCGTCGCAACATATTTTAATACAACTTTCGTCGTGTAAATTTCCCATCAGATTTACAATAATCGTTAATATCGCATCCATAGATTTTATCGGTTCTTTTTCGGCAATAGTGTACAATTCGTCGTACACGTTAATACACACTTCCGGTGAAAACCAACCCTCGTTGGTAAGATTTAACGAACTAAATATAAATTTAATAATAGTATTCGTAACTTTGTTAAATCCTTTAGCGGACGAATAAAGCAATAATCTTGCATCCGCAAGACAATCTTGTTCTTCTACCGTATAACCCAAATCGCTATTCTGAAGAGACCCTACTACTCCAGAAATTCCGCACGCGTATCCAAAGTCTATTATAATCGGACAATAACCGTAGGTGTTATAACTATACGTAGTTTCGTTTATCGTAAATGAAACGATTCGTACGCTCGATGGAATTACCATTACGTTACAAGAATGTAAATCGTTATGAACTATTCCGGTTTCAATTCGTACGCTTTCGAGAACGCATAGTACGATAAAACATAAATTTAAAATAATTTTTGACGCGTGTTTATTAGTATTTTTTAATTCATGCGTCAAGTGCGTCAAGTTTTTTCCGTTTAGTACGCGTGTCATTACCAAATCGCCATCCGATGTAAACTCTATAAATTTTGGAAAGAAACTAGATACATTCGGGCATTCTTTATGTATTCGTTGCAAAACATTAGCTTCGAGAATTAAACACGTTGTATCGTGTTTACAACTTTTAATCGCGACCGGAATACCACGAAGAACTCCATATTTTATATTTCCTTGACTCCCTGTGGGCATTTTTTAATTCGTTACACCGAACTGGTAAAGATTTTTTTATCAATTTCTTTTAAAATCAACGATGTCTTTTTCCATGCGTTCCAAGAGTTATTCGCTTAGATCTCCGGCATACGTGCTCGGAGGTGGAATCTCAACAGACAGCAGTAGTGTATCGACGGAATCTTACACACCCGCGCATGTGAGCTCGTATTCTAAAGCAACGGCGCCGTCTTACGCAGACTTGACCGCTCAAGCGTTAAGCGTTGCGGCGAGTAACGAACCGCGAAACCAAAAAGTACTAGTTTGTTACTTACCGATCACATCCGATATCGGTACTATATCGTGTACTTTAGAAAAGGGTGTGGATAAATTAGTATTTACAACGGATCATCGTAAAGCTACAATCCCCGCAAACTCTATCATCGACTCGATCGAATTTTTTGGACTGGACGGATTTTCCACTAAAGACGTGTTTTCGATCGCATTAGGTCAATTAAATTCAGACGTTAACGCGTTTCCACTAGTCGTTGATACCGATTGTTCTATAGCAAACGAACGAATGGGAGGATGTAGAGATTTCGTATCGTGCGCTTCCGATGGTAAAAATAATCGTAATATCGTAATTTACGATAGTATTGTAAATGTAGACCTACAAGCTCCGGTTATTCAAGGAGGGTTGCAAATCGTAATTAAATATCATTCGAAATTAGTGTAACTGTTCTTTTTAGTTTCGATACCATATGTGGTATCGAACCGGTTAGTGTTTAAACCGATTTACAACATTTGTCGACTATACTTTTCATGTGAGAATTGTAGTAGTCTTCAATTTCCCTCAGCACCTTCATAGTTATCGGACGACGTCTCGTAAAAACCTCGGTATTGTTATCGACCGTTATTTCCATACACTCGTCGTCCGACCAAGTGTCGGCATACTCGTCTATGTCAACGTCGTATCCGGCTGCTTTCAAATCTCGAGTCAGATTTTCCGCAAACTCTTCTACCTTTTCAGCCGGAATGTCATACCAATCTATGTCTAAATGTTCCCTTTTCCACTTCCACGCCATGGTTATTTTAACCGCGACGTAGTATTCACTTTCGCGTTTGCACGAACCGATATCCGCAACTCGCACAGTGAAAGCCATAGTGATGAATAAGAATACAAAATTATTGTTCGTAGACACCAATGGATTCAATTTTACGCGTATTTATACACGGCTTGTATTAACCTTTTAAAAACCTAATATATCGTTCATAGGCATTCGTTTTCACCAGTACCTATTTAAAAACCAACAATTCAACTAGGGCATTCGGTTATACGCATTCGGTTATACGCATTCGGTTATACGCATTCGCTTATACGCATTCGCTAAAATAAAATTTAAAAATGTGCGATATTGTTCGTTTATGTTATTTATTCAAATTCGAAATGTTATACAACTGTAACGATGTTTTAAAAATGATTTTAAACTGCGAATTAACATTATAAAATATAGTATGAAAATGGATAACGCTTTTAATGACGCGTTGATAACATCCAGATTGCTTCTAATTAGAACACTCGACATAGAAGCAATCATACCTTACTTAATGGAAAATCGTATTCTTACAAATGAAATGGTTGAAGAAATACGTTCGTATAATACTACACAAAGAAAAACCGGAGCATTTTTAGATACTATGAGTAGACGCATCTGGCTTAAAAACGGAGTGCCTGTAGTACGAAACTTATTTATTGAAGCTTTATACTCTACCGGCCAATCGGGTATAGGAGATGTCCTATCCGATAAGTTGGGTATTCCACGAAAAATCACATCAGTTACGCAATCAGCTGTTGCTACTCCGCGCGAACCCATTTTTGGAAGTTTATCTGCGGCCATTAATCGGATGAAACCATTCGAGAATAAAAATGATCGCCATGGTACTATTTTGCTAACGAGCACTAGTACATTCGTCGATAAACCTCCAATTTCTAAACTGGGTGAACGAGAAATACCATTCATGTTTGCGACGAAAGCGTTCGGATACACCATAGACAATGTTCTTATGTGGCCAAACGCTCCTTCAAAAGCAGAATTTGTGAAATCTTACGACGTGTATCAACAAGAAGTGTCCGAGATTTTAGATATAATTAAAACTCTAGAACACGGCGGTTTGCACGTTAGAATTCTGATAAACGATAGCCGTTTGCTGCGCCTATTGCGCTCGTGCATCAGGGCCAATAATTATTTCACCGTTAATCCAGATGATACAGTACATGTTATCAACAATAACATAAACACTAGTATCTTATCGCAAGTAGATACTAATTTGATGGCGTGTTTAATTCATCTGATCTGTTTTTTCGATCATAATTTTATTATGCGAAAATCTGATCCGCCAAAACCAAATTGCTACTTGCTGTTTAAAGTTAAAAACTGGTTACAAAGAAGTTGTGTTATTATGCAACCCGATCATAGATTTATAGACGATGCTGTAAATCTCGACGAATCCGTTCTTGTTCCCACGGTAATCGCTGCTGCGTGTCCGTGGTAAACGAAAACATTATCTATACCAAATATGGTATAGATAATTATGATTTTCTGTATATGAATATAAATTGACCGGTTTTCAAGAAAATAATTACAAACATGGAGTTTAAGATTTTATTAATCGGAGCTAATGGCGTCGGAAAAACAACGTGGTTACGCAAACTATTAAATCGTGGTTGGAGTTCAAAATATATTCCAACCATAGGACGTAGCGTGATCACGCTAAAATTATACACAGACGCGGGTGAAATTGTATACCATATACACGACACCGCCGGAACCGGTATATTTCAGCACGAGTTATACGTCAACGAAGAGTTTGACGGAGTGCTGTTAATGTTCGATCTAGGAAGCATATTTACTTTTAATCAGCTCAACAATCTTCATCCCACATCACATAATATCACCGTATTAATCGGTAATAAGAGTGATGTTTTGCATAAAGTAACCGCTGAAACTATCGCGTCTGCACAGTTACCGTATTGCGAAATAAGCACCAAACGCGATTATTTCGTGGATTCTGCGTTGTTGATACTTACACAAATGTTGATGAATGATAAATCTATTAAAATAAAGCGCGTTCGCTCGTTACAATCTATTGCGAAATCGAAGGTTATTTTTACGCCCGATTTTGTTAATGTTTACACGCTAAATATGCTCGGTTTATCCGTTTAAATTGAAACTCCAACACCAAATGTGGCGTTGGAACTATTAAATAATTTTCAGTACGTTTTTTATTGACACGCCATGCATTCTTGATTTGCAGAATTTCGTGTACATACGGTAGGTTTAACATCGGGAATTGTGTTAAAACCTAATTTATCCGCTTCTGCGGCTTTCGTAGATCTTAAATAATACATTGTTTTTAAACCCCATTTCCACGCCAAATAATGTATCGTATGAAGCGTTTTAACGTCTATAGTAGGTGGTAAAAATACGTTTAACGATTGAGCTTGATCTATATAAGATTGTCTATCCGCGGCTAATTTTACGAGACGTAACGGATTTATTTCTAACGCAGTTTTGAATACATCTTTCTCGTGTCGTGATAATATATCGTCTGGTAAATGTTGGACGCTTCCAGAATGCATTAAAATATTATGCCACAATTCTGTAGTTTTCTCTTCCCCGAATCTTGCTAACAAAATCGAGTTTAAATGTCTATTTTTAGTTAAATTCGATCCAGATAAAGTATCTTGTCGATACGCGTTGGCTCTATACGGTTCGATACTCGGCGATGTATTTCCCATAATAATAGACGTAGATGCGGTTGGCGCTATGGCCATGGTACAGCAGAATCGACGACCCGAGTCTTTTATATCTGGCGGTGAACCTCTTTCGGCACCTAATGCGTAATTAGCTTCATCGACTTTAGTTTTAATATGCGAAATAATTTCAATATTTAATTTTGCAGCTTCTTCGCTTTCGATAGAAATTGACTTGGATTGAAAATAATCGTGAAGACCCAATATACCTATACCTATGCTTCTCTCGTTAGATGCCGATCTAACGGCGCGTTTTATATCAGATGGAGCTTTTATTATAAAACGCGTAAGCGAGTTATCTAACATTTCCGCAACGTCTCTAACGAATAATACATCAGATTTCCATTCGTCGTATTTTGAGACATTTAAAGACGATAAACAGCAAACTGCGGTATTTTCGTTATCGGTTGCCAATATTATTTCCGAACATAAATTACTTTGGTTTATCGATTTTCCAAGAGCCTTTTGATATGAATTCATACATTTATTACACGTATCTATAAAACATAAATACGGTTCACCAGTTCTCATACGAGTATCGAGTATTCGTTGCCACAAATATTTTGCGGATACGATTTTTACTACTTTTTTGGTATGGGGGTCGATTAATTCCCACGAATCGTCAAACGACGAATCTTCCATACATTTTTCTATTATATTCATGAATTTATCCGTAATGTTTATCGCATGATGTAAATTATGACATCTTAGATTATGATCGCCAGTTATTTTTCTCATATCGAGAAATGAAAAAATTTCGGGATGGTCTATATCTAAATACATCGCGTACGAACCTCTACGTACTTCGTCTTGTTTGTACGCGAGACTACACGCGTCGTACGTTTTCATATGAGGCATAACGCCGGATGATTTACTATCGGAAGATCTTAAATTAACGTCGATACCCACTCCACCTCCCAACATACTCAATCTATTAACTTCGCGTAACGTATCCAATAATCCTTCCGACGTATCTTCCAAATAACTTAGATAACACGATATAGGTAATCCTGTTTTAGTACGACCTAAAGATAATATAGGTGTGGAAAACGATACCCAATGTTTACTGGCATAATCGTATAAGCGTTGCGCGTGAGAAATGTTTGACCCCAACTCCGAACACACGTAAGCGTATCTCTGTTGGGGGGACGTTTCATCTTTAAGCATATACGAATCTCTTAATCGTTTAAGCCCAGCGCTATCGAATAATGCATCTCTGGATAAATCGATCGATATATTCGCCATTTTTAATCGGTACAGCTTTACTAATATTTAATTTCAAATTTGAATATTATATCAAAATAACTTATTTAATGTTTTGAATACAATGGCTACATTTAATGAATTATATGCGTCTATTTTCGGAACTGACGAAGTTAAAAGTCAGTATCAAAAGAAAGAAAAATTAATAGCGCATTATAACGGATTAATCGACAAAGATATCGAAAATCAGAAAATAGCATGGAACAAAAACTTCAAAGCATTAACTAAACGCCCAGAATATAAAGCTTTGAATCAAGAGGTAACAAATACGTCGGCTAAACTTTCCGAACTGGAATCGGAAATGGCTCGATTGGACAAAGTGTTAACTAATAATATGTCAGCGATCGAAAAATACGTCACGGATGCGATCGGACCCAATCCGGGGTTGTACGATATAAAATCTAAACGCATCGATCCTAAATTATCCGAAAATATCCAAATGGTGGAACGTCTTTATCGTTTGGATAGAGACTAAAACGCTAATCATTCAATACCAAATTTGGTATTGAAATTGAATATAGATCTTTATTATCGAATGATAATAATTAACTCGAATCATGTCTTTTGAATTTAACCAAGAAGGTACAGAATTTTTCGCGTATATTTCGCGCGACCAAATACCAGTGGGTATGAGTTACGAAGTTATGAAATGCGGAGGTGTGTACAGTGGATCTTCGGTATTAGCAATGTTATTTCCTGGTTCGTTCGAACCGTCCGATATAGATTGTTATATTTCGAATGGTGAAAACCATCAATCGTTTATAATGTGTGCCGCATTGTCTAAAGACTATCCGGTGTCCAATATAATTTTACCGGATAACGAAGAATACGAGTCGATTTACTACCTAAAATCTATATTGGAATGTACCATATTATCACCAACTTCGATCAAATGTCAGTTTATAACAACGCGACTCGAAAGATCTGAAATCGTTACGAATTTACATAAATTATTCGATTTAGATAGATGCGCTACGCGTTTATACATCGACGATAACAATCGTATTTGTTTAAGAGTACCCATTAACAGCGAAGAAAATTCGCCGTATTCGCGAGTAATGAAATGGAATACTGACGCGGTAAAAAATTATACAAAAAGTATTCAAAGAATGAACAAATACATTAGTAGAGGTTTTGCCGTAGAACCATTTCCGTTTTATTGCGTTATATGTTCCAACCCAACGCTGGAACGCAGTGAGTGTTGTAATAATTACATGCATACGTGTTGTGTTAAAAAATGGTCGACGTGCGAGGAAGGTAACGAATTGACTCAAAAGATGATACAGTGTCCTTCGTGTACAAAATGGCTTACGTCTTCTATCGCGTACGTAAGATTTTGGGATTTCGATAAATATAAATACATTAGATGTATAGTTTGCAGAAATTACTACAGACGAGAACGTAACACGTGTGCGGAAACCGAAACGCATGACCCATCGGTATCTATATGCGATCCGTGTATGAAATTGATGGACCCTAACATAATATATAAAGGACAAAAATATAAATGTCCCAAATGTGGATTAATTTCCGAATTTAAAGGCGGTTGTCAAATGCTTACGTGTTGTTTGTACGGGCCGGAAAAATGTAAGTTTAATTGCACGCACGGATCTACTGATTCGATAATATTTTGCGGACATAAATGGAAGTTTCAGATGTCTAATTTAGTTTTATGAAAGTTTAAATTTAATTGTTAAAACTGTTAAGCGCGTATTTTTTACATCACATTTGATGTAAAAATATCTAGTAATAATATTTAACAAATATTTAGCTTTTTATTCGCGACGTAATAGTCTTCTAAACCTTCTACACGAGGTCCACTGCTGTACACGGTATCGTCATTTTCACTAACTCCCCATTCTTTAAGTAAATTCACTGCATCTATTTGGCTATAATCGATTGCTTTACGCATAGCAAATTTATATTCGGTAACACCCCATTCTTTAAGGAGCTTCATCGCGTTTAACTGACTTTTTTCCACGGCTGCTAACATTGCAATATCAAAATTGGTTGCTCCCCATTCTTTAAGGAGCTCCATCACATAAATATTACCATTGTAAGCAGCGCAATATATTGCACCATCGTAATTATCAACTCCCCATTCTTTTAAAAGTGTCATAGCATTAATCTTAGAATATTCGGCATCTGCCAACATTGCGTTAAAATATTTTGTAGCACCCAAATTTTTAAATAACTCCATAAGTTCAAGATTACCTTTTCTAGCCGCGCAACATAAAGCTTCATCATAATTTGTCGGATTCAGTTTAATTATAGATGCAACTTCTTTAATATCTGCTTGATACATTGTGAAACATATACTGTCTTCACAATTATTTTGGTTGGGTTTATCAAACTTATCTATATTATCGTACAAACCCATTTTATATTGATACATATTAAGTTAAATGGTTAAATTATCAAACTCATGAATTATTACATAATTTAGATAATCACGCTCAACTTTATTATTTTTTTACGATCCACTTTTACCAATGCAAAAATATTTTATTGTAATTTGCATTGGTAACCTTCAAAAACCACCTAGCTGTATTTTGACCAATATTTTGTAGCGGTGCAGTTCATAAGATTCATGTTATCTTTCCGAGCAATACAGCATAAAACTTCGTTATAATCACTTTGGGCGAAGTCGTTACTACATAACCGTTCGTTAATATTTCTCGATGATGATAGATAACTAAATAAAATATCTAACGGACTCGACGAAACCATTTACTATTACATAATTTATTAGACGTACACGCTTTATCCCGTGTGTCGTCGATATTCTCATCGGTACATATTTCTTTACCACCGTGCTTCTCATATTCTTTAATTCTAATCGTTAAATGGTTTCGTAGTATATTAAAATCGTCTTTAAAATCCACGACGCTCGGAATTACGTCTGGATTTCTCATGCATCGTCCTAAAAATTGTATAAAATAATTTTTAATGTCTGCTGCCACTATTAAACAATTTATCGGTGCGTGATCAAACCCTACTCCAATTTTAGACGTGGTACCTATTAAAACTTTACAATCTTTATCAAAAGTTCTTTCCGATCTTACTAACGTTGATACTTTAATTTCGGGATTTTCACGTCTAATCATATCGACTAAAATATCGGCGTGATAAACTCTTTTAACTAATATTAATACAGTTTTGGAGTTTGAAATTTCAGCTAAACATTCTTTAACTATACATTTGTTTCGAGTTTCGTTAGAAGCTTGATCTTCCAGTATTTTACTCCAATCTAGTCCTTTAAATCCGTATTGAACGTTTTTGGGAACGTATTTGGTATGTACTATTCTATAAGTATGCGCTTGATTTAATTCCGCACCAATTACATTATCGCCAAAAACCCAACTTATAGCCTTATGGTACTCGTCGTGTCGATACGGAGTCGCCGACAATCCCAACACTGCATCTGGACATATTCGCAGTAAATATCCGATAAGCTTCTTTGTAATTATTTGATGAAGTTCATCTACGATCAATAATTTAACATCTTTCCAAAAACATGGTGTTTTCTTACCTATATTTATTGCGTTTACGATATAAAAATTTGAGTCCGTGACAAGATTATCGTCCGTGGGTTTAACGACGCTTACACGAGCGGACGAAAACGTATTTATACCAGCAATCCACTGATCTATTAAAATTAATTTGTTAACTACTATTAACGTTTTGACTTTTAGTTTAGAGGCTATAGATATCGCGGTTATAGTTTTACCAAATCCTGGCCTCGCCGACACAATTGCGCCACCTGTAGTGTTTAGTTTATCGATTATATATTCGTAAACGGCGAGTTGATCTTCGCGCAATTTACCCGTAAATTGTATGTTTTCGGTTGGAACTATTAATCTACGATGAATTTCATCTATCGTAGATCTCGCGAACGAAAACGGTAAATGTATTTTAGTATCGTATATTTCGAATATATCGGCTCCGTCACATACTAGAGTGTCTTGCAGATACTCTTTATCTTCATCTGTAAAAGAATCCAAATCCAATACTTCGGCCATTTTTATACTCGCCGTCGATTTATCTGGTGGAGTTCATATTCGAATCAGGAAACCGAATTTTTAAAATTAAACAAGTTACGTAGATGATTTAAAAATCTTAAAAATGATCTTAAATTAATTCTATAAACGTAAGAAATAAAATACTAAATCATGGATATTATACCTCCCGAAGTGTTGCAAGATATTCTTTCGAGATGCTCCGAGTACGCTCCTGTTTTGAAGGAAACGTGTTACGAATGGAACGATGTTTTATCGAATACGAGCGTACATAAAGTAGTATTGTCTTTCGAACAAATGGCCGAGCACGGTTATATCGATCTACTTACGTACGTAGGAAAAGATCGAATCGGTGAAAAAAGAATACCTTATATTCTGCGTCATGCCGCAAAAGGTGGACACTTTTGCGTTATGATTTTGGCGAAAGAATGGGGAGCTACTAATTACGATAACGCGTTGGAGTATGCTGCAACGAATGGTCAAATACCAGCTATGTATTTGGCGAAAAAATGGGGAGCTACCAAGTACGATTGGGCGTTGGATAATGCGGCGAAAAGTGGACATATACCGGCCATGTATTTGGCGAAAGAGTGGGGAGCTACCAATTACAATTGGGCGTTAGACAGTGCTGCTGCGAACGGACGCCTACAAGCCATGCATTTGGCAAAAGAATGGGGAGCAGATGAGTATGACTGGGCACTAGAAAGTGCGGCAAAAAATGGACAAATAACAGCTATGCACTCGTTAAAAGAGTGGGGTGCCACTGAGTACGGTTGGGCGTTAGACGGCGCGTCAAATAGTGGACAAATAACAGCCATGCATTTGGCGAAAGAATGGGGAGCTACCAATTACAACGAAGCATTAGACGGTGCGGCAACGAACGGACACTTACAAGCCATGCATTTGGCAAAAGAATGGGGAGCTACTAATTATGACGAAGCATTGATTAGTGCTGCTATAAAAGAACAAATACCAGCCATGCGTCTGTTGAAAAAATGGGGCGCAACTGCTTATGAGAGTGCATTATTTTATGGATCTCGGCATATCGAGGTTGTAGAATTATTAAAAGATTGGATGAATCGCGAACCTCTGCTGAATAATTACTGATTCGTCGATTAATTTATACCACATTTGGTATAAATATTGCATTCATGATACGATATTAGTACGCGTTGGCGCGACAATATGGATTATCACCACTAAAATTGTACGGTGCGGCAAAGCCCGCATATCCGACTTTTTTGATTTGAATATCTCTAAGATCGGCAATATATTGTTTTAGTATATTTAGTGCCCATATACCATTTGTTTGTTGGTCGTAATTAGATAATTCAGTACATATTTGAGATACAATATCCATCATATTTTCATTTGTTGGAACTGTTGCTATTAATTCGTTTAGTTTTGCACTTTTAACTGGCTCCGCTGATGGAGTTGGCGGATGAGAATTATCTTGAACCCCATTGGTTGGTTTAGTCTCGGTGTCGGGTTTCAAACGATCTATTGGAACATCGCCCCTAAATAAACATCCTTGAGGATTAACAAGAGACGATTTAAGCGTATAATTTTCCCTAGGATAAACTAGTTTAGTAGATGATAGTGTAGTGAAATCGTTTGTATTCATATCTTTGATTGTTAACAATGATTTCACCAGTGTTAATTTAGATTCTTGGGGCAAATCGGGACACACATCCGATACCAAAGTTAACAGTTTTTCATGAGGCGATTGGTCGGCTTCGGTTAAAGTTCCATCGTTCGCGAAGCGCCAGGCACAACAAGCAGATGGTGGATTTGTAGATGGATTTGTAGATGGATTTGTAGATGGATTTGTAGATGGATTTGTAGATGGATTTGTAGATGGATTTGTAGATGGATTTGTAGTACTACTGGGTTTTACATCGGTTATGTGAAT
>Ga0213878_10000416_pt1 | contig 16157 bp, 13 predicted proteins | sample VelepicoBEBS_R02_FD_161053 | JGI IMG/M metagenome (GOLD analysis project Ga0213878, IMG submission 161053) | Vellozia epidendroides bulk soil microbial communities from rupestrian grasslands, the National Park of Serra do Cipo, Brazil - BS_R02 | ecosystem: Environmental > Terrestrial > Soil >... | reverse complement strand
CCCAGGAATCAACTCCGCTAACAACGCTTCCTGCGGGATTCAGAGGACCGGACTTACCCTCGAACGCCAGCATTCATGCGGGTTGCAGCGAAATTGCAGGGCCGACTAGGTAAGGCCCGCCCCGGCTTCCAGAGCCACATCCGACATGACCCGGAAGCTCACATCGAAGGGCGTGTCCCCGGCGCAGAAAAGACTCACTCGGCCGCCGGCGCTCTGCATGCCAGGGCCGAGTTCGGGCGACTGCTCGACGCCCGCAGCGCCGACGCCCTGGCGCGCGTCCTGCAGTACTTGATCGCCGGCCACCACGCCGGGCTTGCCGATTGGCAGCCGCAGGATGGCCATGGGGGACTGGCCTCTCGCCTGGCCAGCCCGGCGGCGCAAGCGGAGTACAAGGAAGCGCTACGCGGCCTCGTCGACGCGGGCGAAGCGCTGTGCCCCGCCCCTGACGCCACCACGCTCGCAGCCGGTGCGCGTGCACTGCTGGGCCAGCCCGAAACCCTGGCCCGCTCGCTGGCACTGCGCATGTTGTTCTCGGCCCTGGTGGATGCCGACTTCCTCGACACCGAAGCCCACTTCAATGCCGACAAGGTCGCCCGCCGGGCCAACTTCCCGCCCATTGCCCGCTATGCGGAGCAGCTGCAAGCCCACCTCGCCGACCTGGCGAGCCACGTACGGGCCAGCGGCCAGGCCGACACGGCCGTGATGCGCGCTCGCGCACAGGTGCAACAAGCCTGCCTCGCGCAAGCCGCCCACCCCCCCGGCGTCTTTGCCCTCACGGTGCCGACCGGAGGCGGCAAGACACTGTCATCCCTGGCCTTCGCACTGGAGCACGCTCGCCAGCATGGCCTGCGCCGCGTCGTCTACGCCATTCCCTACACCAGCATCATTGAACAGACGGCCGGCGTCTTCGCCGGCATCTTCGGCACCGGACAGGTGATCGAACACCACAGCCAAGCCGAAGGCGTCCCCGGCAACGACACCACCGCCTCGCGCTTGGCTTGCGAGAACTGGGATGCGCCTCTCATCGTCACCACCAACGTGCAGCTCTTCGAGTCGCTCTTCGCCGCGAGCACCTCACGGTGCCGCAAGCTGCACCGGCTGGCGGGGAGTGTCATCGTGCTGGACGAGGCGCAGATGCTGCCGCCCGAGTTCCTGCAACCTATCCTCGATGCGCTGAACATCCTGTTGAGCCACTACCGCATCAGCCTCGTGCTGTGCACGGCCACGCAGCCGGTGCTGACGAGGCGCAGCGCCTTCGACCCACGCCAGGCCCTGCGCGGCTTGCCCGAACCGCGGTCTATCGTCGACCCCGGCCCACTATTCGATGCCCTGCGCCGCACCAAAATCCACTGGCCAGCCGACCTGCACACCGTCGCCGAACTGCCCGAACTGGCCGAGCGCCTGCTGAAGGAACACTATGCGCTGGCCATCCTCAATACCCGTGCCGACGCGATGGCGCTGGCCAAGCTATTGCCGCGCGACAGCACCCGCCACCTGAGCGCCGCCATGTGCGGCGCCCACCGCGCCCAGGTCATCGCCGAAATTCGCGAACGGCTCGCCATAGGGGAACCCCTGCACGTCGTCAGCACACAGTTGATCGAAGCCGGTGTGGACGTGGACTTTCCCGTCGTCTGGCGTGCGCTGGCCGGGCTGGACTCCATCGCCCAGGCCGCTGGCCGCTGCAATCGTGAGGGGCGCCGCGCGCAGGGCGATGTGCACGTGATCGTGCGCCCCATCCCCAGGCAGCTGAGGCAGTTGCAAACGGCGGCCGACACGACACGCAGCTTGCGTGCTGAAGGCCTGCCCGATGCCCTCGCGCCAGCGGCCTTCGAACGTTACTTCCGGATCTTCTACGCCCGGCAGGACCTGGACCAACGCCAGATCGTCGAGATGCTCAACGAGCGCAGCGGGCCGATGGAGTTCAGCTTCCGCAGCGCGGCCGACAAGTTCCGCCTTATCGACGACGAGGCCCAGTCCTCGCTGCTCATCCCCCTGCACCGGCTGATGGACGGCCACAACGCGCTCGCGCCCCTCATGGCCAAGCTCGAGGCCGGTGAAGCGGACCGCTGGCTGCTGCGCAGCGTGCAGCGCTATGTGCTCAACATTCGACAACGCCAACTCGACGAACTGCTGAGAACCGGCGCGGTCATACCCCTGGCCTGTGGGCTCTACCTTCTGGAAGACGACACCCGCTACGACCTCCGGTTCGGGATGCTGCCACGCGATAACCCGCTGGATGCGATGACTCTAGTGCAGTAGCGTCTGAATTAAACGACCCAGAGCGTTTCACCCAGGGAAATTCCATGCCAGAGAGCTTTTGCCTTCACGCTGCGGGCGACTACGCCTGCTTCACCCGCCCCGAGATGAAGGTCGAGCGGGTCAGCTACGACATCATCACGCCATCCGCTGCCCGAGCCATCTTCGAATCCATCCTGTGGAAGCCAGCCATCCGCTGGCGGATCACGCGCATCGAAGTGCTTGAACCCATCCGTTGGATGAACCTGCGGCGCAACGAGGTGGGGACGGTCATCTCGGCCAGCAATGTGCAGCAAGCCATGAATGCCGGACAGGGCGACCTGGCGCTGTTTATCGAGGACGAGCGCCAGCAACGGGCCGGCCTTTTCCTGCGCGACGTGGCCTACCGATTGCATGCCAAGCTGGACGTCCGCAACGGTGAGCCGCGCCAGAAGTACGAGGAGATGTTCCTTCGCCGCGCGGGAAAGGGCCAGTGCGTCAACCAGCCCTACCTGGGCTGCCGCGAGTTCGCCGCCGATGTACGTCTCGTCGACCCCGGCACCGCGCAGCCCCCCGCCATTGGTGAAACACGCGACCTGGGCTGGATGCTGCACGACCTGGACTTCACCGACCTCACCTCGCCACAACCGCATTTCTTCCGCGCACAGATGAAGGTCGGCGTCGTCACCGTGCCCGCCTTCGAGGAGGCCGCCTCATGATCCTGCAAGCCCTCACCCAGCTCTACGAGCGCCGCAGCCGCGACCCTGATCCCGCACGGCGCCTGCCTTCGCCGGGACTGGAGGACAAGGAAATCCCTTTCATCGTCGAGTTGCGTGCCGACGGTAGCCCCGTACTGTTGCGTGACACACGCCGGCTGGATGGCAAGAAGCTGCGCGCGCAAACCTTCCTCGTGCCGCAGGGCGTCAAGAAGACCTCGGGTGTGGCGGCTAACCTGCTGTGGGACACAGCGGAATACACGCTGGGCGTGAGCAGGAAGGCGGACGCCCAGCGCCTGCCTCAACAGACCGCCGCGTTCCTGGCGCGCACACAGGCGCTGGAGATCTACGCTGAAGGCGACGCCGGCTTGCGCGCCCTGCTGACTTTCCTACAGGCACCGCAGCTTGACATGCTGCGCTCCGCATCGCACTGGGACGAGTTGCTACAAGGCAATGCGCTGGTGAGCTTCGAGCTGCAGGGGGATGCGGGCGTGCTGATCTGCCAACGCCCTGCGGTGCAGGCCGCCATTCGCGCGCTGGCCGCGACGCAGGCGCCAGGTGCATTGGCGCGTTGCCTGGTGGACGGCGCCCCACGACCGGTGGCACGACTGCACGGCGCCATCAAAGGTGTGTGGGGCGCACAGACCGCCGGCGCCAACATCGTGTCCTTCAACCTCAGCGCATTCAATTCCTACGGCAAGGAGCAGGGCCTCAACGCACCGGTGAGCGAGGCAGCCGTGTTCGCCTACACGACGGCGCTCAATGCACTACTAGACCGGGACTCGCGCAACCGCATCCAGGTGGGCGACGCATCCACCGTCTTCTGGGCAGACGCGCCCCACCCCTTCGACGGCGAATTCACGCTGGCCGACCTCTTCGTCGAGACCGACAACCCCAATAAGAGCCACGACGCAGTGCGCGCGCTATTCAACGCGGCGCGCTCAGGCCAGATGCCGCAGGCTCTGGGCGACACGCGCTTCTTCGTGCTCGGCCTCTCGCCCAATGCCGCGCGCATCAGCATCCGTTTCTGGCTGCCGGCCATTCCCTTCGCCAAGCTCGCGCCACGCCTGGTGCAGCACTTCGAGGACATCCGCCTGGCACGACGCTACGACGGTGATCCCGAGACGCCATCGATCTTTCGGCTGCTCACCAGCCTGGCCCTGCAAGGCAAGGCCGACAACATCCCGCCGCGCCTGGCCGGTGAATGGATGCGCGCCCTCCTGGAAGGCCGCCCGCTGCCGGTAGGCCTGCTCAATGCCGCCGTCCAGCGCTGCAAGGCCGAACAGGACGTGACCTATCTACGCGCCTGCGTTCTCAAGGCCTGGCTCAACCAGCAGACCCGCGCCACATCCGACCCCAACAGTCCAACACACACATTCAAGGAGGCCCTGGACATGGACAACTCCGCACCTGCCTATCGGCTGGGCCGGCTCTTCGCAACGCTGGAGCGCATCCAGGAACAGGCCCAGCCCGGCATCAACGCCACCATTCGCGACCGTTACTACGGCGCCGCCTCAACCACACCGGCGGCCGTCTTCACGACCTTGCTGCGTCTCAAGAACGCCCATCTCAAGAAGCTAAGTGACAGCTTCGGCGGCTACTTCGAGAGGCTGATCGGTGAAATCCTCGCTCCATTGACCGGCTTTCCCCGCCAACTCACCCTGGCCGAACAAGGCGAATTCGCCCTCGGCTACTACCACCAGCGTCAGGCCTTCTTCCCCAAGAAGACAGATGCCAGTTCCGCCACCGACCACCCCCAGGAAGATTGAGAACATGAGCACCCCCATCACCGGCCGCCTCGACTTCGTGTTGCTCTTCGACGTGAAGGATGGAAACCCCAACGGCGACCCTGATGCCGGCAACATGCCGCGCATCGACGCTGAGACCGGCCACGGTCTAATGACGGATGTCGCCCTCAAGCGCAAGCTGCGCAACTTCGTCCAGCTCGTCAAAGGCGCCCAGCCGCCCTTTGACATCTACATCAAGGAAAAGGCGGTGCTGGAGCAGACTCACCGCAAGGCCTACGAGGCCATCGGTGCGATGGACGAGCTGGCCGACGACGCTGACGCCAAGGGAAAGAAGAGGCGTAAGGGCAGCGCCGACAGTGTAGACAAGGCGCGCGCCTGGATCTGCCAGAACTTCTTCGACGTTCGCACCTTCGGCGCCGTCATGTCCACAGGCGTCAACTGCGGCCAAGTTCGCGGCCCCGTTCAGCTGACCTTCGCCCGCTCCGCCGATCCAATTATCGCCAGTGAGCACAGCATCACCCGCATGGCCGTCGCCACCGAGGCCGAGGCCGAGAAGCAAGGTGGAGACAACCGCACGATGGGCCGCAAGCACACCGTCCCCTACGGCCTCTATCGCTCGCACGGGTTCGTCTCTGCCTTCCTGGCCAAGCAGACCCGCTTCACTGCAGAAGACCTGGATCTGCTGATGCAAGGCCTGGAGCACATGTTCGAGCACGACCGTTCGGCAGCTCGCGGCGAGATGTCTACTCGCGGGCTGTTCGTCTTCCAGCACGAAAGCGAATTGGGCGGCGCCCATTCGCACAGTCTGTTCGAGCGCATCAACGTCAAGCTCAAGGACGGTGTCGCCGCTCCTCGCAGCTTTGCCGACTACGAGGTGAGTGTTAACGAGGATGACCTGCCAGCCGGCGTGAAGCTACTGCGCCGCGTCGGCTGACCATCACAGCCATGGAGACCGCTGACGCCATCCAGCTCTCGGCCCTCCAGCACTGGGCCTACTGCCCGCGGCAGTTTGCGCTGATCCACATCGAACAGGCGTTCGACGACAACCTGCACACGCTCCGCGGCAACGCGATGCACACGCGGGTGGATCAGCCGGGCTTGCAAACCGAGCGGGGGCGTCGTGTCGAGCGCGCGCTGCCGTTGTGGCATGAAGGTCTGGGGCTCATCGGCAAAGCGGATGCCGTGGAGCTCATGCCAGACGGTCACCCCTACCCCGTCGAGTACAAGCAGGGTTCTCGCCACAAGTCAGCCGGCATCGCCGCGTGTGACGACCTTCAATTGGCCGCCCAGGCCCTGTGCCTGGAAAGCATGACCGGCCATGTCGTTCCCGAGGGCGCCATCTTCTACGCCAGCAGCCAGCGCCGCCGTGCCGTGCCCATCACCGAAGCGCTGCGCAAGCAGGTGGCCACCACGCGGGCGGCCGTGGTGGCGCAACTGGCATCCGGACAGTTGCCAGCGCCATTGACAGGCGAGCTGGCTGCACAGCGCTGCAAGTCCTGCTCGCTGCGAGACCGCTGCCAGCCCGAGGCCGCGCAGTCGCGGGCGTTGGCCCAGGCGCGCCAACACCTCTTCGAGCCCGACGCGGAGCTGTGACTTTCCATGCAGCTGCTAAACACGCTCTACCTGACGACACCCGACACGTACCTGCGCCTCGAGAACCAGACGCTGGCGGTCGAGCAAAACCAGGAACTCAAGCTGCGCGTTCCGCTGCATCACTTGAACTCCGTGGTGTGCTTCGGCCACATCCAGCTGTCCACGCCACTCATGCACACCTTGGCCCAAGAAGGCGTTGCGCTGGTGCTGCTGGATGTCAATGGACGCTTCCAGGCGCGGCTGGAAGGTCCGGTGGCCGGCAATGTGCTCCTGCGGCAAGCGCAGCACCGCGCATCGGGCGACGTGACGCTGCCCCTCAACCTCGCGCGCAGCTTTGTGGCGGGGAAGATCCGCAACGCCCGCAGCCTGCTACTGCGCGGCGCGCGCGAGGCGCGTAGCGAGGCCGATGCCGCGGCGCTGACGCGGCAAGCGCGGAATCTGGCCGCCAGCCTTCGCACGCTGCCCACATGCGCCACGCTGGACGCGCTGCGAGGCCTCGAAGGCGAAGCCGCCCGCGAGCACTTCGCCGGTCTGAACCTGCTCGTGCGGCCAGATGCGCGGGCGGCGTTCAACATGTTGGACGGACGTAGTCGCCGTCCACCGCGGGATCGGCTCAACGCCTTGCTGTCATTCCTCTACAGCCTGTGGATGAACGACTGCCGCAGCGCTCTGGAAGCCGTCGGTCTTGATCCCCAGGTCGGCTTCCTGCACGCGCTGCGACCCGGCCGTGCTGCGCTGGCGCTGGATCTGATGGAAGAGTTCAGAGTTCAGGCGGAGCGCCTGGCACTGACACTCATCAACCGCCAGCAACTGCGGGCCGACGACTTTGCAGAACGGGAAGGCGGCGCAGTGAGCTTGGAATCCGACGCCCGCAAGAGCGTACTGGTGGCCTTCCAGGAGCGCAAGCAAGACCTCTTGCAACACCGCCTGTTCTCACAGCCTGTGGCACTGGGATTGGTGCCGCTGATTCAGGCCCGGCTGCTAGCCCGTGCGCTGCGCGGCGAGACCGACGCCGATGGACAACCCGCCGGCTATGTGCCCTTCCTGATCAAGTGAAACCGCCATGCTCGCCATCGTCTGCTACGACGTCAACACCGAAACGGCGGCTGGCAAGCGCCGTCTGCGCCGAGTGGCCAAGATATGCGAGGCCACCGGGCAACGCGTCCAGAAGTCGGTCTTCGAGTGCCAGGTAGACCTGCCGCAACTGGAAACCCTCGAGCGCAAACTGCTCGCAGAGATCAATGATCAACAGGACTGCCTGCGCATCTATAGGTTGCCGCAAACGCGCGGCGCCGAAGTACGCGAGTACGGACACTTCAAGGCCGTGGACTTTGGGGGGCCGTTGGTTCTTTGATGCGACCACGCTGCTCCGCTGGCTGAACACGCGCGAACCTCGAGCGATGACCGCTGCCAGGAAAGGTTCGCGCAACGTGCAAGTGATTGCCTCGTCAAGAGAAATCCCGCCTGGCCGGGCAAACGGCCCATGGTGCAGACCGATTGCGTGCCTGGTCCGCGCGACCAACGAGAATCTACGTGCGCCTTCAACGCTCTAGCGCGGAAGAGCATCGCCCGCCTTCACCGGCGGGCGCGGATTGAAACGATGTATGCCGCCACACCAACCGTGGTCAGCGTGGCATCGCCCGCCTTCACCGGCGGGCGCGGATTGAAACGACGGCCTGTCTCCCACCGAGCGCATGACGGTCGCATCGCCCGCCTTCACCGGCGGGCGCGGATTGAAACTGCAAGAAGCAACGCAATGGCACCGGGTGGGAAGGCATCGCCCGCCTTCACCGGCGGGCGCGGATTGAAACCAGACGAGTGCCAGCGTGCACGCGGCGGAGCCGACGCATTGCCCGCCTTCACCGGCGGGCGCGGATTGAAACAGCGATGACGAGGTGGGCGGCGTGTCCGATCACCGCATCGCCCGCCTTCACCGGCGGGCGCGGATTGAAACCTGCTCACAGCAGCGCCGGGCGTGTACCTGTGGGGCATCGCCCGCCTTCACCGGCGGGCGCGGATTGAAACATGACGAGGACACCGTTCAGGCTGCCTCCGGTCCGCATCGCCCGCCTTCACCGGCGGGCGCGGATTGAAACAGGTCTCGCACGCTGAGCGTGTCGTCGGCCCAGGCATCGCCCGCCTTCACCGGCGGGCGCGGATTGAAACTGCTTACGGAGGTCGCGGACCCACTCGGGCGCGCGGCATCGCCCGCCTTCACCGGCGGGCGCGGATTGAAACGAGCGTCAGCAGCGACGGAACGTGCTTGCCCCGTGCATCGCCCGCCTTCACCGGCGGGCGCGGATTGAAACTTCTCGTACGACGACATGGAGAATCTGGTCCTCGCACCGCCCGCCTTCCTTCATCAGTGGGCGCAGATTGAAACATCCCGTGGTTCTGGACCGACGATGGTCTTGCGGCTTATTTCGACGCGATAAGCGTCCCCATGACGGGCGGACCCGGCTTTCGATGCAGACCAATGGCACTGGGGCATGGGGTTTCACGCAGAAGGCGAATTCGAGTTCCTCGGCGCTTGGCGTAATGAAGGCACGGGAACTCCGCAGCACATCGCATCGGACCTCCAAGGGCGCGGCCTTGAACGCATACGGGCAGTGGCTGCGGGGAACGCATTGACCGTCCACATGGCGGGCGTCCGTCCGTTGGCTTGTCGTCGAACCCTGTCCGAGCTGGAGGCCTGCGGCGTGTTCGGTGGTCGGACGCGACGCGTCATCCGGTGGACGGACCAGGCCTCCCAGTCCTCGAACTAGCGCCATGGCCAGGTCGCCGACGCCGCCGAGGGCACCGAGGTCGTCGCAACGAGCCTGCAGCGCGTGCAGCGGGAGTTGTACGACGGCAGGCGGCGCCGCAGCGGTCGCGGACGCCGCGGCACCCGCGATGGATGGCAGCAATGCCATCGGTGCATATTTCAGCGGTCCCAGGCACGCCCTGAGCGCCTACGTGACGAGGCAGATGCCGGGTTAGGAGGGGTTGCACTTCGGGCTTGAGTCTTCCGCCGTTGCGTTAGATGCAGTGACTTGAACAAGTTCTTGTCTCTTCACGCGACCCGGGTCAAGATCAGAAACCGATACCGGGAATAGAACGAGAACCGAATCCTCCCGGAGCCGGCGTGGTCACGTCAGCCGGACTCGGTCACCGCCCGCAGACGGTTGCAGCGCCATCAGAGGAGGCGTCACGATGAGAGAGCTTTCCAAGCACCTCGATGCGATCGGCATTCGCTGGAAGATATTGACAACGATACTGGTTGCGATCCTGAGCGCACTTGTCGTAGGGCTCGTCGCAATATTCCTCCAGCTATCCAGCGTTGGACGCGCCTCCGCATTGGAGGCCATCCACGTCGCCCATGCGATCGCGAATACAGGACATACGGAGGTCCTGCGAAACCAGGGTTTTCTACAAAACTATGTAGACAGCCTGGGAAAACTCTACGAGCGCGACATCATCATTGTCGACAGCCACATGAAGGTGGTGGCCGACACCAGCCTGCAGGGAATTGGTTCGCACTATATCCATCAGGATGTCAAGGCGACCCTCCAGGATGGAAATCCTCGCACCTTTATCGGGCCGGATGCCACGGATCCGACCATGGTGCGGCAAGTCGTCGTTCCTCTCCACGATAATCCGTCCGACATGCGCAGCTCAATCATCGGAGCGGTCATTTTCGAATACACACTGGTCTATGAGATGCTGATGGCGCAGGCCCGTATCGCATCAATATGGACGGGCATGCTGGCCCTTCTCGTGGCAGGTTTCGGATTCTGGCTTGCCGGCGCCATGACCGATACCATCGTCAAGCCGCTCCGTCGGCTGCAGGCCGGCGTGGCGGCCGTCGCAGCAGGTGACTATACGGTGCGGGTTCATGCGGGCGCCGCGGACGAGCTTGGTCAACTCGGTCATGCATTCAACGAAATGGCCGGCGAACTGGAGCGAAACCGTACAACGCTGCAGCAGAACATGGAAAAGCTCGCTGATGCGAACACTCGCCTGCAGGAGCAGTATGACAAGCAAAGACGCTCGGCCGAACAAATTGAGTTTCTCGCCTACCACGATCCGCTGACAGGGCTACAGAATCGGGCCATGTTCAGCATCATGCTGAATCAAGCCCTGGCCACAGCGGGTCGACATGAGCGAATGCTCGCCATCTTCTTCATCGACCTGGACCGCTTCAAGCAGATCAACGACACCCTGGGGCACGACGCGGGAGACGCGCTGCTGAAGGAGCTCGCACGCCGCCTGCGCGCGACGCTCCGTGCCAGCGATATTGTTGCGAGGCTGGGGGGCGACGAATTCGTCGTTCTCGTTCCCGAACTGAAGGATGAAGGGCATGCAAAGAGGGTCGCACGCAAGATCCTCTCCACCATCTCGCAGCCCGTCACCTTGCAGTCCCAGGAACTGCGCGTCACGGCCAGCGTCGGCGTGAGCCTCTATCCGCGCGACGGTAAGGATGAGAAGAATCTCATGAAGTTCGCCGATGTCGCGATGTACCAGGCCAAGGAGGCCGGCAAGGCGGGGTTCGCCTTTTATTCCGAGGCATCAAACATCTATTCTTTCGAGCGTCTGGCGCTTGAATCCAACCTGCGTCGCGCACTGGAGAATGGAGAACTGCAGATTCACTATCAGGCAAAGAAGAATTTCCTGACCAATGAAATATCCGGCATGGAGGCGCTGACTCGCTGGAACCATCCCGACTTGGGAGTCATCTCTCCGATGCAATTCATCCCCGTGGCCGAGGAAACGGGGCTGATCGTGCCAATAGGCAGATGGGTGCTGCGCACCGCGTGCGCGCAGACCATGCGCTGGCACGCCGAAGGCATGACCCATCTGGTGGTCGCCGTCAATCTATCGCCGCGCCAGTTTGCAGACAGCCGCCTGCTTCAGGATGTGCGCGAAGCACTCCAGGCGGTCGGCATGGAAGGCAGGATGCTGGAGCTTGAAATCACCGAAAGCATGCTGATGCACAACCCCAGCGAGGCCAGGAAAACGCTGGAAGCGCTCAAGGACATGGGGGTTCGCATTGCTATCGATGATTTCGGGACTGGATATTCTTCACTGTCGACGTTGAAGCAGCTTCCCGTCGACACGTTGAAAATTGATCGTTCCTTCATCCGGAATCTCGATGTCGACATCGAGGATCGCGGGCTCACCGAAGCCATCATCAGCATGGCCAAGACGTTGCAGCTGCATCTGGTCGCCGAGGGGGTGGAAACCAACGTTCAGGCCGAGTTCCTGCGCAACCAGGGATGTGATGATCTGCAAGGCTACTATTTCAGCCGCCCACTGCCCGCCGATGAATTTGCGGCTTTTGTGACCAGTTATCGGCAGGAACGGTAAATCCAGCGCAGCCGACTCGATGCCCGCCATCGGGGAATCTGCCGTCGGGGCTGCCGCCGGTTGAAGCAGATCAACGGGCTGGCAGCTCCGGCCGCCAGCCCGTTTGTCCTGCTGCCACGGAGAAGCCCGGTTTTCGGGCTCCACGGCTTGGAGATACGTTCAGAGCTTGGGGCGGGTCTCGATCGCGTGGTCGATCTGGCGCAGCGCTTCCGCGCGCTCGGCGCCCTCGACGACATAGCGCGGCGCGCGCACGCGCTCGCTGCCCTTGCCGACTCGCTCCTGCATCAGCTTGATGAGCTGCACGAACTTCGGCACCGTGTCCATGCGCAGCAGCGGCAGATGCCAGGCGTAGAGGGGCATCGCGGCGTCCGTGCCCTTCTCCAGCGCGGTGCTGAAGAGCGCCACCGACTCGGCCGGGAAGGCGTTGACGACGCCGGCGATCCAGCCGGTCGCGCCCATCGCGATGCCTTCGACGATGGCGTCGTCCATGCCCACCAGCAGGTCCAGGCGGTCGCCGATCAGCGCGCGGATGGCAGCGAAGCGACGGATGTCGCCGGACGACTCCTTGACCGCCTGCACCAGAGGGAACTCGGCGGCCAGCTCGGCGATCTGCTCGGGCTTGAAGTCGGTCTTGTAGGCCACCGGGTTGTTGTAGAGCAGCACCGGCAGGCCGGTGGCGCGCAGCACGGCCTTGATGTGGCCGCCCATCTCCTGCCAGTCGGTCGAGTAGACATAGGGCGGCAGCACCATCAGCCCATGGGCGCCGAGTCGCTCGCATTCCCGCGCCAGGCGGACCGCCTCGTCGGTGGACAGCGCGGCGATGCCGGGGATGACGGCGGCGCGCCGGCCAATGGCCTCAACCAGCGTGCGCACGATGGCCAGCTTCTCGTCGAAGCTCAGCGTGGCGCCTTCGCCGAGCGAGCCCAGCGGAACGATGCCGGTGCAGCCGGCATCGATCATCTCGTTGGCGTGGCGGGCAAGGAAGCCGTGGTCGACCTGGCCGTCGGCCGTGAAGGGAGTGGTGATGGCCGGCACGACGCCGCGCCAGAAGGTGGCTTTGCTCATGTTGTGTCCAGTGGAAGGGAAGGGAGATCAGCGCGCGACGATGCCCCAGGCGAAGGGGTCGTCGCCTTCGATCAGCAGCCGGCCCTCGCCCGACAGGTGGGCGCGGCCGGTGATGCGCGGGACGATGCGGTCGTGCCCGGCCGGCGTGTAGCGGCCCTCGAACAGGCTGCCGATGACGCTTTCCATGCGGAAGACCTCGCCCGGTGCCAGCCTGCCGTCGGCGGCCAGGCAGGCCAGCTTGGCCGACAGGCCGGTGCCGCAGGGCGAGCGGTCGTAGGCCAGGCCGGGGCAGAGCACGAAGTTGCGCGCGTCGTGGGCCGGGTCCGACGGCGCGGCATTGAGCTCGATGTGGTCGATCTCGGCGCCGTCGGCGCCGGTGATGCCGGCGGCCGCCAAAACCTCGCGCAATGCGGCGGCATAGCTGGTCAGCTCCCGCCAATGCGCGTAGTCCAGTGGCAACGGGCAGTCACTGCTGATGAAGAACCAGTTGCCGCCCCAGGCCACGTCGCCACGCACCCGGCCATGGCCCGGCATGTCCACCTCGATGCCCGCCGCATGCCGGTAGCTTTCGACGTTGGCGATGCTGACGCGGCCGTCGGCGTGCAGCTCGGCGCTGACAGTGCCGACCGGCGTGTCGATGGCGTGCAGCCCCGGCACGATGCGGCCCAGGTGAGCCAGCGTGCGCACGAGGCCGATGGTGCCGTGGCCGCACATGCCCAGCACGCCGACGTTGTTGAAGAAGATCACCGACGCCACAGACCCCGCATGCTCGGGTGGCAGCAGCAGCGCGCCGACCATGGCGTCCGAGCCGCGCGGCTCGCAGGCGATGGCGCTGCGCCAGCGATCGTGCTCGCGCACCAGCGCGGCGCGGCGCTCGGCCAGGCTGCCCCGGTCCATGCCCGGCAGGACCGACAGCACCACGCGCGTCGGTTCGCCGCCGGTGTGGGAGTCGATGTAGTCGATCTGATGCATGGCGGGCAGCATGGCTCGAAAGCTCCCCGGCGTCTAGCCGAGATCCGGCCATGCATATGCCGAAGTCAGCACAAACAAAACCACCTGTCCTACCCATAATTTGCGCATGGACACGCCCTCGCCCACCCAGGTCGACGCGGAGCAGCTTCAGGGCCTGCTGGACGCGCTGCCGGCCACCGTGTTCTTCATCAAGGACCGGGACGGCCGCTACACGCACGCCAACATGACGCTGGTGCGTCGGCTGGGGCTGGCGCGGCGCGAGGACATCATCGGACGCACGCCACTCGAGGTCTTCCCGCAGCGGCTGGGCGACGCCTATGCCTCGCAGGACCGGCGCGTGCTGGGCGGCCAGGCCATCGCCAGCCAGCTGGAGTTGCACCTGTTCCCGAACCGCGCCTCCGGCTGGTGCCTGACCCACAAGACGCCGCTGCGCGCCACGCCGGGCGGCGAGATCATCGGCCTGATGGGCATTTCCAACGATCTGCAGCAGCCGGACGGCCGCCACCCCGGCTTCGCGCGGCTGCGCCGCGTGCTCGACCACCTGGAGGTGCACTACGGCGAGGACGTGCGCATGCAGGCGCTGGCCGGCCTGGCGGGGCTGTCGCTGTCGCAGCTGGAGCGCCAGTTCCACCGGGTCTTCCACTTGACGCCGCAGCAGTGGCTGACGCGACTGCGCATTGAGGCCGCGATGGCGCTGCTGCGCGGCGGCGACAGCATCGCCTCCATCGGCCTGGCCTGCGGCTTCAGCGACCCGAGCGCCTTCAGCCGACAGTTCAAGGCTTCGGTCGGCGCGACGCCGCGGGACTATCGGCGCATGGCTGCCGAAGCAGGCGCCTGACAGCACCGGACCGATGCGGATAACGGCATAGCCCAGAGAACCACCCGCATGATCTCCCCACCCTCCACTGCCCTGGTCGTCGGCGCCGGTGTCGTCGGTCGCGCCTGCGCGCTTGCGCTGCAGCGCGGCGGCTGGCGCGTGACCCTCGTCGACCCCGACTCCGCCGAGATGCCGCCCTCCTGGGGCAATGCCGGCCACATCGCCACCGAGCAGGTGGAGCCGCTCGCCTCGCTGGCAACGCTGCGCAGCGCGCCGCGCCGCTGGCACACCTTCGGCGGCGCGCTGGACTTCCGCCAGCCCTGGCGGCAGGCCGGCTGGATCGCACGCTATCTGCGCGCCTGCGCGCCGGCGCGCTTCGAGGCGGGGCGCACCGCGCTGCGCGGCCTGCTCGCCGAGGCGCTGCCGGCCTGGCGGCGGCTGGCGAACGGCATCGCCGCGCCGGAGCTGCTGCAGGAGCATGGGCACTGGCTGTGCTGGGAGAGCACGACCGGCGCCGACCACGGCCGCGCCGCCTGGCGCGCGGCGGACATCGGCACGGCGCGCTGCGCCGACCTGCCGGAGCCCCGGCTGGCCGAGCTGCGAGCGCGGCTGGCCGTGCCACTGGCGGGCGGGCTTGCATTCGAGAACACCGCGCAGATCGCCGACCTGCCCCGGCTCGCGCAGCGGCTGGCCGCAGCCTTCGAGCAGGCCGGCGGTACGCCGTGCCGGGCCCGCGTGCAGGCGCTGCGGAGCGACGGCCGCCGCGTGCATGCCGTCACCGAGACCGGCGAGCGGCTGGATGCCGACCTGGTACTCGTCAGCGCCGGCGTGCACTCGCGTGCGCTGATGGCCTCGCTGGGCCTGCGCGCGCCGCTGATCGCCGAGCGTGGCTACCACCTGCAATGGGCCTCGCATGACTGGCCGGCGCTGCCGCCGGTCGTCTTCGAGGAGCGCTCGATGATCGTCACGCGCTTTGCCGGCGGCCTGCGCGCGGCGAGCTTCGTCGAGTACGCCGATGTCGACGCGCCGCCGGACGCGCGCAAATGGGCGCGGCTGCGGCGGCATGTGGCCGAGCTGGGCCTGCCGGTGCTGGGCGAGCCACTGCCCTGGTTCGGCGCCCGCCCGACGCTGCCGGACTACCTGCCCGCGCTCGGCCGCAGCGGGCGCTTCGACAACCTCGCCTATGCCTTCGGCCACCAGCACCTGGGCCTGACGCTGGCGGCCGTTAGCGCCGAGCAGATCGCTGCGCTGTGCGCGGGCCGCCCCGGCGCGGTGGCCCTGGCGCCCTTCGATCTCGACCGCTTTGCCTGACGCCCGACAAGGAGACCCCTCGATGAACGACCAGATCGGCCACCTCACGCCCGTCCAGGTGCAGGCGTGCCTGGCCAGCCCCCTGCCCGACCGCCGCGCCGCGATCGGCGCCGAGGAGTACGCGGCCCGCCTCGCACGCGCCCGGCTGCTGATGCACGAAGCCGGCGTCGACGCGCTGCTGGTCACGGCCGGCATGTCGCTGCGCTATTTCGTCGGCCCTGCAATTTGGCTGCAACCCGCATGAATGCTGGCGCTCGAGGGTAAGTCCGGTCCTCTGAATCCCCCAGGAAGCGTTGTTAGCGGAGTTGATTCCTGGGGGATTTGCACCTTGAGCACGCCCGACTTCTTCCGCGC
>Ga0213878_10000414_pt1 | contig 16161 bp, 13 predicted proteins | sample VelepicoBEBS_R02_FD_161053 | JGI IMG/M metagenome (GOLD analysis project Ga0213878, IMG submission 161053) | Vellozia epidendroides bulk soil microbial communities from rupestrian grasslands, the National Park of Serra do Cipo, Brazil - BS_R02 | ecosystem: Environmental > Terrestrial > Soil >... | reverse complement strand
CTGGTCGCGGATACCACTGGTTAAAATTAACCATTTGCTACCCCGGAAGTGTCATTTTTATACACTTGCATGCCGCTGTGGGCATCGGCCTCCTTTGTTTGGACCGCGATTGATGAGTTTGCCAGGCCGGTAGCGCGAGGTGATGCCAGGGCAAGGACTCTGGCGAGCTCAGTCGAACCACTCCCGACTCCGCCCCTATCCCCTTGCTACGTCGGGCCAATAGGGGCGCCGCAGTTCCGCGTCGGCGGAACGACGGCGGACGTCAGAGCCGCGTTAACGACGGGGCGAGACCTCCGCGCGGCGTGGCGAGCTCGTGCGGTACCCTAAGACTTTTGGGGGGGAGCAGGCGCGAAAATTGCTGGCTCCTTCTGCTTGGTGTTCGGCCGGCCAACCCGGGCATCCCTTAACCTTGGCAGAAAATCGGATCTCGCCAAAATCATGAAATACACATTCGAAACCCAATTGATCAGAAGACTTGCCTCGGCAGGTCTCGTCACACTTTCAACCTGCGCTCTGTTTGCGGCCCCGTGTTATGCGCAACAGGCCACTCCGGCGCCCAGCCCGGCCGTGACCACGGCTCCGGACGGCAAGGAGTCGAAGGCAGTCCAGAAGGTAGCAGAGCAGCCGAAGCCGCCGGAACCAAGATTTAAGCTCTACGGCTGGATCGAGGCTGGAATTACCGGCAACCCGGACGCACCGGTTGACAACCATAACTTTGGTCACCTTTTTACCGACCGTGCCAACGAACCCCTGCTGAACCAATTATCGGTTGTGGGCGAAAGAGCTCTCGACCCAAATGCGACTGGATTCGACTGGGGCTTCAAAGGTTGGTTCATGTACGGCAGTGATTCGCGGTACACTAAGTCCCTGGGACTGTTGGACCTGGCGACCGACGATCGCGTTCAGCCCGATTTTCCGGAGGTCAACGTCAGCGTTCATATACCGATTCCGGCAACCAACGGACTCGATGTGAAACTTGGGAAGTACCAAGACCCGATGTCAGCTGAAACTTTGGATCCGCGTTCGAATGTTTTCTATTCGAAGAGCTATATTTACAACTTCGGAGTCCCTGGGAATGACACTGGCATATTAGCTACCCTCCACGTTAACAAGTACCTGGACGTTTATGCTGGAATCAACCGCGGCGTTAATGCGAGTATTCAGGACAATAACCACTCGCCCGCTTTCGAGGGCGGCTTTGGTCTCAATCTGCTCGATGGGAATTTAGCAATCCTAGCGTTGACTCACGACGGTCCTGAGAATCCTCACAACAACCGTGATTGGCGTTATCTGAACGACGTGACGACAACTTGGAAGATCAACAAGTGCCTCACGTCCATCACCGATTTGAACCTGATCGTTGACACCGTTGCGAGCGGCAAATGGGGCGGCGGCTTTGCCCAGTATTTCACCTACTCTGTTAACGATTGGCTGCAATTAGGATTGCGCGGCGAGGTTTTTCGGGACTCCGGCAACTTCTATGTCGCCCAGTTTCGAGCAAACAACGACTTTATTCACTTCGAGCGAGGCGACAATCTGAGTGCTAGCTTCCCATTCGATCCCAGCAATCTCGGCGGCGGGGAAACGACCTACTTCGAGGTAACGTGGGGCGTCACCGTTAAGCCGCCCATGCCGAAGCCGATCGCCGGTTTACTGATTCGTCCGGAGTTTCGCTATGATCGGGCATTGACCGACCGGTTCAAGCCTTTCAATCAGAACACCAAACAGGACCAATGGACCTTAGGGTTGGATGTCGTCCTGGAATTCTAACCTGATCGCGAAAGCGCAGTTTTGACTCAGGCTGAAAGGCGCCGGAACAAGTTTCCGGCGCCTTTGTTTTTGGTAGGGGCTCCCTTGTCCCGGAGGGACTGTACGAGAGTAGCCCGACTCCGCAAAGCCTACGGCGCGCCCGACAGCCAGGGGTTTGCGAAACCATCTTCTGCGGTCGCGACGTAGGCTTTGCGGAGTCGGGCTACTCTCATCAGTCCCTCCGGGACAATAAGTCGTTCTGGCACAGGCAATGCTATTTCGCCTGTCCGCACGATGCCGACAGAAACGCTTTCAGTCCTCGCGAAGACGACCCGGACCAACCGCTGGCTGCAACTTTTTTTCGGGTTGATCTGTATGATGGCTATTTCAAGCCCGCAGTATGTCTGGACCCTGTTCACAAGCCCGTTGACTTCGCATCTCGGCGCTACGCTGGCTCAAGTGCAAGTGACCTTTTCTATCCTGATCGTTCTCCAAACGTTCCTTTCCCCGTTCCAGGGTTACCTGGTTGAATTGTTCGGGCCCCGGGTCCTGCTCTCGCTCGGCGCAGTATTATCCGGCGCGAGCTGGCTGTTGGCGGCCAGAGCCAATACACTCTCCGACCTCTATCTTACTTACGGAGTACTCGGTGGAATCGGAACAGGCATCATCTACGTTGGCGTGATCGGCCTGATGGTTAGATGGTTTCCGGACCGTCGCGGATTGGCCTGCGGAATCGTCGCAGCCGGGTACGGTATGGGGGCCATCGCAACCACCTTCCCGATCTCTTCCAGCCTTGCGCTTGCCGGTTACCAGCAAACGCTCACGATCTATGGATGCATTTTTGGCGTCGCGGGTCTGCTCGCTGCCCAAGGATTACGGCGGCCTCCACGTGATTCGAGCTCGCAGTACCAGCAGACCAACGACACAAAAACCGGGGTACCTCCGGCCGTCATGTTACGCTCACCGATCTTCTGGGTAATGTTCTCCATGATGGCGATGATGTCGACATCCGGATTGATGGTGATTTCGCAGATGGCCGCTTTTGCGAAAGATTTCGGCGTTGCCAAAGCCGTGGTATTCGGCACGGCGGCGTTACCTTTGGCGCTCACCATTGACCGCTTCACAAATGGGTTGACCCGTCCCTTCTTTGGTTGGGTTTCGGATCGGCTCGGGCGGGAGCAGACGATGCTGTTGGCGTTCGGCCTCGAAGGATGCGCCATGTTGATCTGGCTCATGATGCGCCAGGACCCAGTACTTTTCGTCTTGTTGTCCGGAGTCGTTTTTTTCGGTTGGGGAGAAATTTTCTCCCTGTTTCCTTCGACTTTGACTGACACCTTCGGGGAACGGCATGCGACGACTAACTACGGTTTTCTCTACATGGCGCAAGGTGTTGGCTCAGTCATCGGTGGTCCTTTGGCCGCCTGGCTGCACGAAGCGACCAACAACTGGACAATCGTATTTGCAGTCATGATCGTGATGGATTTCATGTCGGCGATCATGGCGGTGGCAGTGCTCAAGCCGCTTCGGCAAAAATTGCGCCATCCTTCATCCGAACTCATGGAGCCAGCATCGCTCCCAAATCGCTGAAGTTTTGGGAGCGATGCTGGATCAGACGGTCCTTTCCTGTTGCCGCATCCCGGGGTATGGTTCGGAAGTTTGAACAGAAAATCGAAAGTACGCGTCTCAAACCTAGGAGCACCACTATGAGCGAATTTCCCGAAATCCAACCGTTCGGACCAAGGCCAGCGTCGCACAATGAAGAGCCGCCAAGCGAGCCGCGCGCAGACACACCCGCTCAGCCCGTAACTCCGCCTGCGACTTACGCGCAGCAGAGCCACACAAACTTGACGGCCGCCATTCTTACCGCTGTGGGTCTCGGGCTTGTTCTCGGCTACCTGCTTTCCCGATACCAGCAGCTTATTATCCGCCAAAGCAGACTTGACGAATTTCTCACCTACGCGCAGGCATGGATCCGAGACCAAGGGCCAAAAATCGCGGAGCCGATCAGGCAAGGCTTAGAGTCCACCGGATCCACGGTGGAACAAGCGTTCAAGAAGGTAAGCGCCGGGCACCCCTTCGAATCGTTAAACCTGTTCCATCGTCCGAAGCCTCGCAAATTCCTTGGGTTTTTAGGCTAGCCCGCAAACCGCAGCGGAAATTACCGGCGCAGCCGGAGATTCCGCGGCCACAGCCTGCATCGCTCTAAAATCTCTAGGGATTTTAGAGCGATGCAGGCTTAGTGCATCGGTGGCGGAGTGACGCCTAGCAGACCAACGACAAGCAACACACCGGTCGCCAGGATCGTCTCGCACACCACGTTCCGAAACAATGCGGCGACGAGCTTGGGTGATTCTCCTTGCTTTTGCACCTCGGCGAGGCGCATCAATCTCGGCTTCAGGACAAGCAAGTTTTGAGCGCCAAAGCCGATCATCAGAACGAAAAGCACGATCTTGAACAGCAGTAGTTTTCCATAGTTGCTGTCGAATAAGGCCTGAAAACTGCCCACTAAATTGTAGGCGTTGATAAGACCGGTTGCCCCAAGCAGAGCGACCGCGGTCAAGCTCAGCGCCGAGAATCGTCGAACGACGTCCACGACCAGATTCCAGTGATCGCTAGACCGACGCGCTTCGCAAAGATAAAGCAAAAGTGGCACAAGGCCGCCCGGCCAAATTGCGGCAATCACGAGATGGCCGATGTCGCCGGCGAGAAGGAGGGGACCGATGCTCGAGGGATTCGCACCCGCGTGTCCGGCTCCTCCGAGCGATGCCAAGATTAAAACGGCGAGGCCGGCACTGGTCAGACCGCGATTCCGCATCAAGAGCAGCACCCCAAGCCCAAGGCAGCAGGCAAACCGGAACAGCCAAAGGCGTCCGAACTGCGCTCGAAACAAAATTGTCTCAACAGTTTCCAGCTGTGTCCCGGAAAACATGGCTTCTCCGCTAATGGATGCAGCGACCAGCCAAAGCCACGCCGCGCTCGACAGGATAACGATAATCAAGCTCACGAAGGCGACTCGGTTCAAGCAGTCTTCGAATCTTGACTGCGATTCATTCGCGGCTCCGCACACCGCCTTAACCGCGGGCATTAAGACTATCAACCGAAAGGCAAACCCTGAAGCCAAAAGAATCGATCCGCCGATATGAACGGATCGAATCAGCGCAAGCCAGTACTCCATAGGGTTTTGAGTTTTGCGTTTTGAGTTTTGGGTTTTGTGTCTGCCTATTTCCGCTGTTGCCCGCTTAGAGCCATCATGGGCTCTTGATCCTCCGAATCTCGAGTGCGTCGTTCGACTAAAAACCCAAAACGCAAAACTCCTATCTTCAGGGCAGCACCTCGAACCGGAAGTCGCCGTTCGTGACATGGGTATCGACCGAAACGGCGCGCCAGACGACTTTGTATTTGCCTGGTTTCAGTGGCGGCAACGAGACCCTCAGCAAGGCTCCGTTTCCCGAATCGACCGCTTGGTCCCGTTTGTCGATTTCTTTTCCGGACTCGTCAAAGACCTGGAGTTTGCAAAGCGCGCCCTCCAGTTTTTCGGTGAACCAGATATTTACCGCGGGGGGCGACCCATGCACCTCACTGCCGACCCTAGGTTCCGCGTGGTCCAGAAACGCATGCGCCCATGTTCCCTGAGCCGTCACCATAAGACCGATGGCTGCAAAGAATGACCGGAACCATGCCTGCATATCTTTAACCTCCGAACAGCGGTTTGCGAAACAGCCTCGGGAAAATGTCGTCGAGGTAAAAATGCATTTGCGCGACCACGCCGACATTATGTCCGGTATGAGAATTGACCGGGATCAAAGCCTCGATCCCGAACTGAAAATACTGACCCGACCAGATGATGCCCGGATTGATCGTCCCGGTCGTGACTCCGCCACCGCGATTCACAGGTGACTGCATTGAAAATTCGACCAATGGAATGAGGCGGTTGAATGGAGCCTTCAACCCGATGTCCTTCACATGCTCCTGCAGATAAATGAGGCTGTACTCCAGAGCAAAGCCCCATTCCAGATTGTCAGGGTTTGGGCTGACCGTAACCTCCTTTTGGCCAGTTACGGGATTAAGACTCAAACTGCGGTTATCGGCCCGGCTCGGGATCGTTAGTCCGAGCTCGCCTGTGACCGCAAAAGGCCTTAGCAGCCAGAGTTGGTCCGGCAGATCGCCAAAACCTTTCCCGAAGTAAGAGATCGGGGTGAACCTGCTGAAGGAGTCGGCGCCCACCGACTGTCGGCCGGTGCCTCCAATTTCCCAGGTGAATCCGACAGATGTGATTGCTTCGTGCTTGTCGTTTTCATAAAACTCATACAGCAGGTTGAGGGCAGCATTGTCGAAACCGGTCAACGCCCGTTGATCAACCGTCTTTTGGATCTGATAACCGTCGCTCAGGGTAAGCGCTGTGTTTGGAAGTATCAGAACCGAAAGGTCGGCAGAAACATCGACGTCTTTCACCGGCGGCGGCCCGGGCGTGCGGATAGCCGTTACGGTTGGGAGCGACATTTCGCTGGCCGCGAATGGGTCGTCGGTGGTGATAGTTGCCGGAAAAAACCGGTCTCCCGCAAAGCCATGGGCAGATGCGGATAATGGAGCAGCAAAAGAACAGAGTTGGCAGGCCACTGCGGCGAGCCATAAATGATAGGAAGTTTTCTTGTTCACAAAGGTGGCCAAAATGGATGAGGAGAAACGCGGCAACCGCGTAACCTCCAAGCTGATAATTCAATGAGCGCCAAGCGATGGCCTGGCCCGAATTTCCGTGACTACCCGACTAGGCTTTTAGGCGGTGGAACAGGAGGTGTGCGAGTGAGACTGTGGGCCGCTTCCTCGCTCGGCTGGAGGCGCCAGAATTGAGTAGGGTGATAGAGGACAGCAGCCTGAGCTTGAGAAACAACGATGAGCTTTCCCGACTCAAACGGGGCTGCATGCTTCTTTTCAGTACCTTTGTTCTTGGCGATGGTCTTACAAAGCTCGCAAGGATGTGCCCCATCAAACGTTTTCGAAAGACCGACCTGAAGGCCGTCATTCGCAGAGTATTCGATGACCATCCCCACCCAAGCCGCCGTCTGAAGAATCGCCCAATGGCCGCCAAGCAGCTGGCAAACAGCCGCGAAACAAAGGATCTGGCTGACAAAGTTCTTCACGGGCAAGCGGGTGCTGGCCGGCAAAATATCAAAACGACGAGACCTCGACGAGCTCAGTCGAGTCGCTTATTGCAGGCTGGAAGGATTTAAGCAGGGGAATCCTGAAATAGCAAAAGGGAAACGCAACGATTCAGGGCGAGCGTTTTAAGTTTTGGGTTTTGCGTTTTGGGGTTTGGGGTTTGGAGTTTGGGTGCGAAACAGCAGCGAAGCTGCCCTACCGCGAAGCGGTTAGAGACCATAGCCCGGGCCTTTCAGGCCTGGGCTGCGCTGTTAAACCGCTTCGCCGTAAATCCGACAAGTTCAGCCTAGGAGCCTGTCGGACTTGCCGCGCGGCGGTTACAGACCTTAGGGCTTCAGCCCTGTGTGGCACGGGCGTCTCGCCCGTGTTCCATGGATCATCCACGGGCGAGACGCCCGTGCTACAGAGGCTTCGCCGCTGTTTCACACTCAAAACCCAAAACGCAAAACTCAAAAACGACCTGCGCCCCGCCCACCGAGATCGAGCATTGCAAACAGTACAGGCGTTGTGTAGGCAAGTAGAAAGCGCCCACGCGCTTATGAGCGATTTAAAAAATCTGACACCAAATCAGCGGAACGTAATCCTCGCCTGTTTCCTCGGATGGACGCTCGACGCGTTCGACTTTTTCATCATTGTCTTCGTATTCAAGGATATCGCGAAAGAGTTCAATACGGACATTCCATCCGTGACCGCCACACTATTCCTGACGCTGGCGATGCGCCCCCTGGGAGCGTTTCTCTTCGGAATGGCTGCTGATCGATACGGACGTCGTCCGACACTAATGGTCAACATTCTATTCTATTCGATCGTCGAATTACTGTCGGGCTTCGCACCGTCGCTGACCGTTCTCGTCATTCTCCGAGGCTTGTTTGGGATAGCCATGGGCGGCGAATGGGGCGTCGGAGCATCCCTTACGATGGAAACGATCCCGCCAAACACGCGCGGCACCGTATCCGGACTGCTCCAGGCCGGATATCCCAGCGGTTACTTGTTAGCCGCTGTCCTATACGGCACCTCCTATCACTTTCTTGGCTGGCGTGGAATGTTCATAGTCGGCGCCTTCCCAGCGTTGCTCGTGTTTTTCATTCGCCGCAATGTCGAGGAATCGCCGGCCTGGAAGCTGCACAGCCGCCAACCGACCCGGATCCTGCAAACGATCAAGGGAAGGTGGCGCCTCTTCGTTTATGTCATTATTCTGATGACCGCCTTCAACTCGTTCAGCCACGGAACCCAGGACATTTATCCGACTTTCCTCCAGGTACAGCACAAGCTTCCCCCCGAGATTGTTAGCACGATCGCGATCATCTACAATATCGGCGCTATTCTTGGAGGCCTCGTTTTTGGCACATTCTCGGAGCGGATGGGACGGCGGCGCACGATCGTCCTTTCGGCGCTCCTGACGCTTCCCGTGATCCCGCTTTGGGCATTTTCAAACAACATCTTATTGCTTTGCATTGGAGCGTTTCTGATCCAGTTTTTTGTCCAGGGCGCTTGGGGGGTTATTCCCGTTCATTTGAACGAGCTTTCACCGGATTCAGTGAGAGGAACGTTTCCTGGCTTTACCTATCAACTGGGTAACCTCTTCGCATCAAAAAACGGGACTATCCAGACCACATTCGCCGTATCACTCGGGAACAATTACGGTTTGGCACTCGCCACCACTGCAGCCATCGTGGCTTCCGCCGTCGCTATCATTACGGCCCTCGGACCCGAGGCGCACCGGGTGAAGTTTGGCGGCGGGCGCGGCCCGCATAAAGATTAAGAAACACCTACGTAGCGTCTCATACAGGCTCAACGGCGGTCGCGCGGGAGCGCGACCCTACCGGTATTTTGTTGCCGCTCAACGTTTCAGCATTTATTTCGTATTCTAAAGTAACTCCCCAAATGAATAAGGCTCGAATCATTCTTGACTCTGATTTTGCTGTTTCCGAAGTCGACCGCCGCCTGTTTGGAGTGTTCGTCGAACATTTAGGTCGATGCGTTTATACCGGCATCTTCGAACCGGGACATCCGACGGCCGACAAAAACGGGTTTCGTCATGACGTACTCGACCTTGTGCGGGAACTGGGCCCGACGATCGTCCGTTATCCAGGCGGTAACTTTCTTTCAGGCTACAACTGGGAAGATGGCATCGGCCCGGTTGATGAACGCCCTGTCCGTCTCGATTTAGCGTGGCTGAGCACAGAAACGAACAGATTCGGTACCAATGAATTCATTGAGTGGTGCCGGGCGGCCGGTATTGAGCCAATGCTCGGAGTAAATCTGGGCACCCGAGGTCCTGATGAAGCGAGGGAGTACCTGGAGTACTGCAACCACCCGGGAGGATCTTTCTGGAGCGATCTGCGGGCGACGCACGGCTACCGGGAGCCGCACGCCGTCAAGTTCTGGTGCCTGGGCAACGAGATGGATGGCCCTTGGCAAATCTGCCACAAGACAGCCACGGAGTACGGTCGCGTCGCTAAGGAGGCGGCCAAGGTGATGAAATGGGTCGATCCCTCAATTCAGGTGGCCGCTTGCGGGTCGTCACATCGCGCTATGCCTACGTTTGGCACCTGGGAGCACGAGGTGATGGAACACACATTCGAGGAAGTCGATTTTCTCTCGCTCCATATGTATTACCAGAATCCCTACAACGATGTCAGAGAATTCCTCGCTAACATCGAAATCATGGATCGCTTTATTAATGAGGCTGTTTCGGTTTGTGATGCGGTCGCGGCCAAGCGGCGGTCTCCGAAGCGCATGATGCTCTCTTTCGATGAGTGGAATGTCTGGTACAAAGCCCGGACGGACGAGGATCATAGCAAGCCCGGCTGGCCTGTGGCCCCTCGACTGATTGAGGAAAGTTACGATTTGCAAGATGCCTTAATGGTGGGAGGCGCACTTATCGTACTGCTGAACAACTCGGATCGAGTCAAAGCGGCGTGTCTCGCCCAGCTCGTGAACGTGATTGGAGCCATATTTAGCGAACCCGGAGGAGCCGCCTGGCGACAAACGATTTTTCATCCTTTCAAACTGGTGGCCCAAAACGCGTACGGCACGGTCCTGCAGACGAAAGTTCAATCGACTCAATTTGAAACGAAAACCGCTGGGCCAATTGATAATATCGTCGCGTCCGCAGTGCATAATGCGAATCAGCGAAAAGTGATTCTCTTCGTATTAAGCCGGGAAACTCTTGTTTCGGTGGACCTATCAATCGAACTGCGCGGCTTCCCGCAAATCAAAGCGTGCGAGTCACTTGAAATTGCTGGATCCGATCTTCTGGTGACAAACACTGCGCAAAGACCCGATGCGGTGCAACCGAGCGAAAACGAGAACTTTTCCCTCCAGCCCAACAGCATTATCGCCAAGCTGCGGCCCCTATCCTGGAATTTTCTGTCGCTTTCTTACTAACATTTATTAGCTGCAGCGGAATTGTCCGGCGTAGCCGGAGGATTCCGCTGCCTGAGCCTGCATCGCTCACAAATCTCTGAAGATTTGTGAGCGATGCAGGCTAGGTAAAATCCCTTGATCGGTGGCGCAATTTTTTTTATACCAAAAAAAATGTTCCCCTCCATGAAAAGACCTATCCTGAAAGCAAGTTGTTCTTCGAAGGTTGTGCTTACCCCTCCAACCGAAGTAACATATTGGGGCTCTCTCGGGTGGCTCCGACTGAGTCCGGACGAAACAGATCGTCGAGGCGCTCACGAAGATCTTCACCGAGGCAAAGCCTACCGAAAGGAGGACTAACAGATGCGCACACTGAAAATGCTGGGGTTTGTGCTGAGTAGTCTTCTGCTCGGCGAGCACGCGATCGCGCAGGCCGATTTTCTCGCGGGCATACCGCGAAACGAGGTTCTGATCGCCGAAAATCCGGAGGGTAGGATCACCAATTCGACATGGTTTAACATTTGGGTCGTGAACCACGGCAGCAATTCGAACGGTCTGCAGCAACTTGGTCTGGATACGCTGTGGTACATCGATGCCGATGCCGGCATCGATGGTGTCTGGGACAATTCCCTGGCCAGCGAGAAACCAACCTACAATACCGACTTCACCGAGATGACGGTCAAGCTGCGCGATGGCATCTTTTGGAGCGACGGCGTCGAATTCACCGCCGATGACGTCGTTTACACGGTTGAGACGCAGATGAAGAACCCCAGCATGGTTTGGGGACCCGCCTTCCAGGCGAGCGTCGATACAGTGACAGCGCCGGATAAGCAAACCGTCCTATTCAAACTGAAGAGGCCCAATTCACGGTTCCACGCCATTTTCACCGTGCGGTGGAACGCGGCTTGGATTATGCCCAAACATATTTTCGAGAAACAGCCAGACCCGACCAAGTTCAATTTCAATCCGCCTGTCACTCTCGGTCCTTACACGTTGAAAAGCTTCGATCCGAACGGCGAATGGTACATCTGGCAGCGGCGCGACGATTGGAAGCGGACGACGCTCGCCCGCTTCGGTGAGCCCGGACCGAAATATGTCGCCTATATCGATCCAGGGCCTCCGGACAAGCGGGTGATCATGCAACTCAATCACGAGCTGGACATTATCCACGACACCACGCCCGAGGGAATGTTCACCCTGGCCAAGCAATCGCCGTCGTCGCACGGCTGGTTCAAAGGCTTCCCCTATGCCCATCCGGACCCGACGCTACCGTCCGTCATTCTCAACAATGAAGTCGAGATGTTCAAGAATCGGGATGTGCGGTGGGCGCTCGCGCTTCTCATCGACATGAAGGCAGTGTCTCTGGCCTCATATCGGGGCGCTGCCACGATTTCGGCGATCGGTGTGCCGCCAACCGGACTCTACCCCAAATACTATTTCGATCCGCTCGAGGACTGGCTGAAGAACTTCGAGATCGACACCGGCAAGTCGAAGTATAAACCATATGATCCGACCGTCGCCCAACAGATTGCCGACTCGCTACGTCCCTCGATGGGAGACCGGATCCCGAAGGACCCGAAGGAAATAGCGACCGCTTTCGGTCGTGGCTGGTGGAAGCCTAATCCTCAAGTCGCGACCGAGCTCCTCGAGCGAGCCGGCTTTAAGAAAGAGGGCAACCGGTGGATGAAGCCCGACGGCACGCCATTCTCGATCACCCTGCTCGTGGAAGGCGACCAGCGGCCGGTCATGACCCGCGCGGGGACGATGATTGCTCAACAATGGCGGCAGTTCGGGATCGATGCCAAGGCGCAGGCCTATCCAAGCGACTTTTTCCCGCGGGTCGCATCCGGTGATTTCGAGGCCGCGATGGCGTGGAGCGTCGAGACTTGGGGCGGCCACCCCGACCTGTCATTCTTTCTTGATAGCTGGCATTCAGAGTTTTTGAAGCCGGCGGGAGAAAGACAACCGCCACGAAACTGGCAGCGCTATTCGAATCCTGAACTGGACAAGATCATCGAGCAGATCCGTGCCATCGGTTTCGACGATCCAAAGGGCGTGGAACTCGGCCAGGAGTATATAAAGCTGGCCGTGAAGGAAATGCCCATGATCCCGCTCATGTCGTACAACGTGTTCACGGTCATGGACACAACCTATTGGACCGGCTTCCCCAGCGCCGAAACGGATCCATATACCGATCCGGTGCCGAACTGGGCCAATACGAAATACATGATGGTCAAATTGAAGCCGGCCCAACCAAAATGAAATCGCCGTAACCCAAGTCAAAACCGCGGCCCCGAGCTTCTTTCTCGGGGCCGAGAAATTGCGTTCGCGAGCATGAGGACCTACGCCCGATATTTTCTCCGCCGCTTAGGGCAGTTCGTGTTCGTGGTCTTTGTGGGTATCAACATCGTTTTTTTTGTGACCCACGCTACGCCGGTCGACCCTGTCGAGCAGGCGATCAGTTCCGCGACGCAGTTCGGCCATTCTGACCCCCGAGCCGTGGAGATCATGCGTAAAGCGTTACGCGAGCTGTATGGTCTCGATGGAACGATTGCGCAGCAATATGTGCGCTTCTGGACGCGCCTGGCCACCGGCGACTTTGGTCCCTCTCTTTCGGCTTTTCCTACGCCGGTTTCGGTGCTGATTCGCCAGTCGCTGCCTTGGACGGTTGGGCTGCTTTTGACGTCCACGCTGATTGCGTGGGGCGTGGGCAATTCCCTGGGAGGCCTCGCAGGCTACTATCGCAAGAACCGGTTGCTGAAAGCGGTCGGGATCGCAGCAACCGGGCTGCAGCCTATTCCGAGCTACATCATGTCCTTGGTCGTGCTCATCCTGTTCGGGTACATCTGGCCAATCCTGCCAATCAGCGGCGGATTCCAGATGAACGTCAGTCCTGATCTCAGCATCCCATTCGTTTCGAGCGTAATCATGCACTCCATATTGCCGGTCCTGTCGCTCGTCCTCATTACGATAGGCGCTTGGTTTGTCGGCATGCGCTCGCTGGTGTCGAACATCGTCACCGAAGACTATGTCGTTTATGCGGAGTTGGCCGGCGTCAATCGGCGCCGGATTCTAACCTCCTACATCATGCGCAATGCGCTTACGCCTCAATTGACGGGTTTGGCCTTGTCGCTCGGTGCGATCTTCAACGGCGCGATCATCACCGAGTTTGTATTCGGCTATCCCGGGCTGGGCACGTTGCTGGTGCGCGGCGTCAACTCGGGCGACTACAGCCTGGTCCTCGGCATCGCGTCGATCTCCATCGTCGCCGTCGCAACCGCAGTCTTCGCTATCGATCTGCTCTATCCGCTACTCGACCCGCGTGTAAAAGTCGAATAGGCCATGCTAAGAGTTTTCCGTGACCTTTTCCGTTACAATCGCGAATTCGCCGCCGGGACGATCCTCGTGCTGATCGTTCTCTCCCTCGTAGTGGCATCGTTCTTTTCCCCCTATCCGCCCCAGGACAGCTATGTCGTCCCTCCTGACGTGCCGCCCTGCTGGGCATACCCGCTTGGAACCAATTCGCGCGGCCAGGATGTTTTCTGGCAGCTCACGGTCGCGATCCGGAACAGCCTGCTTTTCGGAATCGCTGTCGCGTTTCTGAGCCGGATCATCTCGCTGGTGATCGGGCTGGTGTCGGGTTATACCGGAGGCCTAGTCGACCGGGTGCTGATGTCGATCAACGATACATTCGTCGTTATCCCCCTATTCCCGATCCTTACGCTCTTTTATTTCATGATGCACGACCACATGTCCTGGACGTTGCTTGCGCTCGCCATGGCGTCCCTCGGCTGGCCTTATGACGCCCGCCTTATTCGATCCGTCGCGTTGAGTCTGCGGAATCGCGAATTCACCGCGCAAAGCGTCTTTTCCGGGATGAGCACCCGCCAGATCTTGCTCGAGGAGCACTTACCCTATGTTTTGCCGATCGTCTTCTCGACAACCATGAACAACATTAATTGGTCCATCGGCCTGGAGGTGACACTGTCGGTGATAGGCTTCACCAACATCGAGACGCCAACCATCGGGACGATGATCTATTGGGCAAATCAGCACACGGCTATGGTAGCGGGAATCTGGTGGTGGGTGGTGGCCCCGGTGGCAACTGTGATCATGACCTTTATCGGGCTGTTCCTGCTTTCGGTCTCGGTGAACGAATTTATCGATCCGCGCAGCCGGCTTGCTCGCATGGGAGTTTGAGCTGATGGATGTCGCGCTGTCAGTCCGTGGTCTTCGCGCCTATTACCTGACGTCTCATTTTGGTGTCGAGCGCGAGGTACGCGCCGTCGACGACATCACGCTGTCCGTTGAGAAGAAAGAGATCTATGGGATCGCCGGCGAGTCGAGTTGTGGTAAGTCCACCTTCATCAGAACCATCGCCGCTGCTATCCGTCCGCCGCTGCGCGTTCTTGGGGGCTCAATCAGGTACAGCTTCCTTGATCGCGACCTTTACGACCTGGACGAAAGGGCGCTCACCGACATGCGCTGGAAGCATCTCTCCTGCATTCTGCAGGGCTCGATGAACGTGCTCAATCCTGTCCGCCGCGTCCGCGAATCGTTCAAGGATTTCGCCTCTCCGCATATGGGACTCGCTCGATCCGAATTCTTCGAAGCCGTGAAAGCGCATCTCAAGCGTCTTCGGCTTTCGCCAACGGTGCTTTCCGCTTTTCCGCACGAGCTTTCGGGCGGCATGCGCCAACGTGTCGCCATCGCGCTCGCCACCGTCTGCCGGCCTGAATTCATCATCGCCGACGAGCCTACCACAGCGCTCGACGTCGTGGTTCAGAAGGATGTTTTGGCGCTGATCCTCGAAATGCAGCGCGAGATCGGCTCGTCGATGATCTTCGTAACGCACGATCTAACGGTTCACGCCAATATTTCCAACCGGCTGGGCATCATGTACGCGGGCCGATTGGTCGAGGAAGGCTCCACCCGCGATATACTTCGCGATCCAATGCATCCTTACACCCGGCACCTGATCGCCAGCCTCCCCCGGATCGGGGACGTTACGCCGAAGAAGGGGCTGTCAGGAGCACCGCCGAGTCTCGCCGATCCGCCATCAGGGTGCCGCTTCCACCCGCGCTGCCCGTTAGCGATGGATATTTGCCGGCAGGCTCATCCCGAACTGACCGCGCTTGCCCCGGGTCGCCGGGTGGCTTGCTACGCCATTAGCCCCCTCGTGCAACCTGCTCACGATGCCGCCGCAGCGCACCAGGCAACCAAGGCGGACAAGTCCGCAGCCTTTCTCCAGTGACCGACCTGCTTTCCGTCGAGCATCTGACCAGGACCTTTGCCATGGGTGGCCTCCTTGGCCGCACCCGATTTGCGGCCATCGATGATGTCAGCTTTTCGCTCGAAGCCGCCCGCCCGGAAATCTTCGCGATCATCGGCGAATCCGGCAGCGGGAAGACAACCCTCGCGCGGATGATCCTAAACACGCTGGCGCCGAGCAAGGGCATTATCCGTTTTCTCGGCGAGGACATCTCCAGGTTCCGCGGCCGGCGGGAGCAGCTGCAATTCATGCGGAAGGTGCAGCCTATCTTCCAGAACCCGTTTGAGGCTTTCAACCCGCTCAAACGCGTCGATCGCTACCTATTTGCTTCCGCTTATCACTTTGCCGAACACCACGGCCGTGCTGGGCGCGAAGCCGCCGCCGACGAGGCCCTGAAGAAAGTTGGTCTTTCGCTGGCGGAGGTGAAAGGGCGTTTCCCACATGAACTGTCGGGAGGCCAGCTTCAGCGAGCCGCGATCGCCCGCGCGCTCATATCGTCGCCCGCTCTTATCGTCGCCGACGAGCCGGTATCGATGGTCGATGCCTCGCTCCGCATGTCGATCGTCAACCTGTTCAAAACCCTCCGCGACGAGTTGAAAGTATCGATCATCTACATA
>Ga0213878_10000413_pt1 | contig 16198 bp, 17 predicted proteins | sample VelepicoBEBS_R02_FD_161053 | JGI IMG/M metagenome (GOLD analysis project Ga0213878, IMG submission 161053) | Vellozia epidendroides bulk soil microbial communities from rupestrian grasslands, the National Park of Serra do Cipo, Brazil - BS_R02 | ecosystem: Environmental > Terrestrial > Soil >... | reverse complement strand
TCTACTGGGTCTGTCCGCTGATCGAGGAAAGCGAGGCGCTGCAACTCCAGACGGCGGTGGAGACTTACGAAACGCTGGTGGCCGCGCTGCCCGACCTGCGCGTCGGCCTGGTCCACGGCCGCCTGCCGCCGGCCGAGAAAGCCTCGGAGATGGACGATTTCACCGCCAACCGGCTGCAGGTGCTGGTGGCCACGACCGTGATCGAGGTGGGTGTGGACGTCCCCAATGCATCGCTGATGGTCATCGAACATGCCGAGCGCTTCGGACTGGCGCAATTGCACCAGCTACGGGGCCGCGTGGGGCGGGGCAGCGCCGAGTCGGTCTGCCTGTTGATGTACCAGGCACCGCTGTCGCCGACGGCGCGCGAGCGGCTGGCGACGATGCGCGAGACCACTGATGGCTTCGAGATCGCGCGACGCGACCTGCAGATCCGCGGCCCCGGAGAATTCCTGGGCGCGCGCCAGTCGGGCGAGGCGATGCTGCGCTTTGCCGATCTCAACACCGACGCCTGGCTCGTCGACTATGCCCAGGAGGCCGCCGTGCTGATGCTGGAGCATTTCCCGGAGGCGGTGGAAGCGCACTTGTCGCGCTGGCTGGGAGGCCGGGAGCACTTTTTGAAGGCATGACGACGATTACTGCAAAGTCAGAATCGTCTGCAAGTGGCGCAGGGGTGACTTTCGTTCCGCCGATCTGACAACGGCGGCAATCGAAGCTAAAATCTATCGCCTAACCGAACCTGATTAATCATGACGCTCACCGAACTCAAGTACATCGTCGCGGTTGCGCGCGAGCGCCATTTCGGCCGGGCGGCCGAGGCGTGCTTCGTATCGCAGCCGACCCTGTCGGTCGCCATCAAGAAGCTGGAGGACGAGCTGACCGTGCAGATTTTCGAGCGCGGCACCTCCGAGGTGTCGGTGACGGGCATCGGCGAGCAGATCGTCGCGCAGGCCCAGCGCGTGCTCGAACAGACCATGGCGATCCGCGAGATCGCCAAGCAGGGCAAGGACCCGCTGGCCGGATCGTTGCGCGTGGGCGTGATCTACACGATCGGACCGTACCTGCTGCCTGCGCTGGTCAAGCAGATGATCGAGACCGTGCCGCAGATGCCGTTGATGCTGCAGGAAAATTACACGAACAAGCTGATCGAGCTGCTCAAGCAGGGCGAGATCGATTGCGCGATCATGGCCGAGCCGTTCGCCGACTCGGGCCTGACCGTGCGCCCGCTCTATGACGAGCCGTTCGTGGTGGCCGTGCCGCGCGGACATCAGCTTGCCGAGCAAACCAAGGTGGACCCGGACGAACTGAAGCAGCAGACCATGCTGCTGCTCGGCAGCGGCCACTGCTTCCGCGACCATGTACTGGGCGTGTGCCCGGAGCTGTCGCGTTTCTCGCAGGCCGCCGACGGCATCCAGAAGACGTTCGAAGGCTCGTCGCTCGAGACGATTCGCCACATGGTGGCCAGCGGCGTCGGCATTACCGTGCTGCCGCGCACCTCGGTGCCCGATCTCAAGCCCCGCAACGACATGCTGGCCTATGTGCCGTTTGCCGATCCGGTGCCGGATCGCCGTGTGGTGCTGGCCTGGCGCAAGAGCTTCACGCGCTTGCCGGCGATGGAGGCGCTGGCCAATGCCGTGGCCGCTTGTGAGTTGCCCGGCGTGCGCAAGATCGGCAACGCCGAGGCCCTGGAAGCCGTGGCAGCCTGACCCTCTACCCCGCATACCCCTTCCGCCCGCATAGGCATTCGCTATTCGATAGGTAAATTTTATTGAATAGCGTGATTCATAGTCCATGGATACACTTGAGTCCACGGGTTCCAGGGGGGACCCGCCCAGGACTAGTGGAGCGTCATCATGGCAATGGTCAATCTCTTGGTATCCGGATTCAGACAGCTTCGCGCCCAGGCTCGCAATGCCGGGCGCGACGATGCCGGCCGCCTGCGCCGCAAGTTGATACGCAAGGAGATCGGCATCGCGATTGTCATGCTTGGTGCGATGGCAGTGTTCCTTGATGCCGCGCGGGGTGTTGCCTTTCTTGCCGCGTAGTCCTGGTGCGATAATGGCCAACGTCCGCCCGCGTCACATCCGGGCGCCGATCCTCGTGGCTTGAACTGAATGGAGTTGAACGACCATGGCAAAAAAGAATGAGATGAGCGTGAACATCGGTATCTCGGACAAGGAACGCAAGAAGATCGCGGAAGGCCTGAGCAAGCTGCTGGCTGATACGTACACCCTCTACCTCAAGACCCACAACTTCCACTGGAACGTGACGGGTCCCATGTTCAATACCCTGCATCTGATGTTCGAGACGCAGTACAACGAACTGGCGCTGGCCGTGGACGCCATTGCGGAGCGTATCCGTGCGCTGGGCTACCCGGCTCCGGGCACCTATAAGGAGTACGCCAAGCTGTCCTCGATCGCCGAGGAGGAGGGCGTTCCCGAAGCCACCGACATGATCCGCAAGCTCGTGGAAGGCCAGGAAGCCGTGGTGCGCACCGCGCGCTCGCTGTTCCCGGTGATCGATGCCGCTGGCGACGAACCGTCGGCGGACCTGCTGACCCAGCGCATGCAGACGCACGAGAAGACCGCGTGGATGCTGCGCTCGATGCTGGCCTGAGCCACGTCATGCCTGTCATCGGTTGTCACGACGCTCGCGGCAACCGGAACAACGCGTCACGGTCACTATGGCCGCGGCGCGTTTTTGCTTGAGTCTTGCCAGAAGTACAACACCATGTCCCAACCCTCCGCCGCCCCCGCCCACCCGAGCCGTCTGGCGCTGTATGCGCGCCTGGTTCGCATCGACAAGCCGATCGGCACGCTGCTGCTGCTGTGGCCCACGCTCTGGGCCATGTGGATGGCCGCCGGCGGGCCGCCCGGATGGAGCCTCTTCTGGATTTTCTTCGCCGGGACGTTTCTGATGCGTTCGGCCGGCTGCGCAATGAACGACTGGGCCGACCGCGATTTCGACAAGCATGTGAAACGCACGAAGGAGCGCCCGCTGACCGCCGGGCTGATTGCCGGCTGGGAGGCGCTCGCAGTGGCGGCTGTGCTGGCACTGATCGCGCTCGCGCTGATCCTGCCGCTGAACGGGTTGACCAAATGGCTTGCCGTGGTCGCGGCCATCCTGGCGGGGACTTATCCGTTCTTCAAGCGATTCTTTGCGATTCCCCAGGCATATCTGGGCATCGCGTTCGGCTTCGGCATCCCGATGTCCTTCGCGGCAATCCAGGACCAGGTGCCGTTCGTGGCGTGGCTGATGCTGCTGGCCAATGTGTTCTGGGCGATTGCCTACGACACCGCCTACGCGATGGTGGACCGCGACGACGACCTGCTGCTCGGCATGAAGACCTCGGCGATCACGTTCGGCAGGTTCGATGTGGCCGCGATCATGATCTGCTATGCCGCGTTCCTGGGCCTGATGGCCTGGGTGGGCACGCTGATCGGCCTTGGGTGGCCGTACTTCGCGGGTCTGGCCGCGGCAACGGTGCTGGCGGGGTACCACTACACACTGATCCGCGAGCGCGATCGCATGAAGTGTTTCGCGGCATTCCGGCATAACAACTGGCTTGGCGCCTGCGTGTTCGCGGGAACCGCCGTGGCGTACCTATTGAAGTAACCGCATGGTTTTCTCCCCTCTCCCGCACGGCGGGAGAGGGGCTGGGGGAGAGGGTCAGCGTCCGAAACCGCGACATGTCGTCATTTGACGCGCCGCGCCCTCTCCCCCGCCCCCTCTCCCATGGAATGGGAGAGGGGAGGATCTCTCCCCTCAGTCCTTGCCGAATTCGGCGCCCATCTCGCGACCGCGCGCAGCGGCCGCGTGCATGGCGCGAACGAAGGCGTCCTTGATCCCGCTTGCATCCATCGACGTCAGCGCCGCATAGGTGGTGCCGCCCTTCGACGTGACGCGCTCGCGCAGCGTCGATACAGGTTCTGGCGATTCGGCGGCCAGCGCGGCCGCGCCGCGGAATGTTTCCACGGCCAGCTTGCGGCCTTGCTCGGCGGAAAGACCCATCTCGGTGGCCGCACGCTCCATCGCCTCCACGAAATAGAAGACGTATGCCGGGCCGCTGCCCGAGATCGCGGTCACGGCGTCGATCTGGCCGTCATCCTCGACCCATACGCACTGGCCCACGGCCTCGGCCACGGACGTGGCGATCGCGCGGTCGTCGTCGGACAGCCCCGCTGCAGCCGCCAGACCGGTCATGCCCATGCCGGCCAGCGCCGGCGTATTGGGCATGGCGCGGACCAGGCGAGTGGTGCCCATCCAGCGTTGCATGTCCTGCAGCCGGATACCGGCTGCCACGCTGATGATCAGGTTGTTCTTCAACAGCGGCGCCAGCGATGCCACGGCATCGCGGAATTGCTGTGGCTTGACGGCCAGCACGATCACGTCGCTGGCGCCGAACGCAGCGTCAGGCGCCGCAAGGGTTTGCACGCCAAGCGTCCGGGCCAGGCGCTGGCGGGCATCATCGAACGGATCGACCACGCGAATCGCGCTGGCCGGCACGCCGCGGGACACGAGGCCGCCGATCAGGGCGGAGGCCATGTTGCCGCCGCCAAGGAAGCCGAAGGTAAGGGTGTCGAGCATCATGGAATCCTGGTGTGCCTGCGCGATGCAAATCGGGCGGGCGTCGGTTATCGGTGGGTAATCGTGGTGTCGTGGCGGGTGGTGCGACCCCGGCTGTGCCGTCAGTGCCGCGCCCCGAAGATCGCGGTGCCGATGCGCACCAGCGTGGCGCCTTCGGCAATGGCCGCATTCATGTCCGCGGACATGCCCATCGAGAGCGTGTCCACCTGTAGCCCGGATTGCCGTAGTTGGTCAAGCAGCCCGCGCAGGGCGGCAAACGGCAGACGCTGGGCAACCGGGTCCTCGGCCGGCGCCGGAATGGCCATCAGGCCGCGCAACCGCAGGTTCGGCAGCGCGGCGATGGCTTGCGCCAGCGCCAGCACGTCCTCCGGCGGCACGCCGCTCTTGGTGTCCTCGCGGCTGATATTGACCTGGATGCAGACCTGCAGCGGCGCCATGCCGGCCGGCCGCTGGGCCGATAGCCGTTCGGCGATTTTCAGCCGGTCGATCGCATGCACCCAGTCGAACTGCTCGGCCACGGGCCGGGTCTTGTTGCTTTGCAGCGGGCCGATGAAATGCCACTGGATGTCGCCGCGCAGGTCGCCCAGCGCGGCGATCTTGTCCAGTCCTTCCTGGACGTAGTTTTCACCAAAGGCGTGCTGCCCGGCCCCAAAAGCTTCGCGCACACGTTCGGCAGGAACGGTCTTGGAGACGGCCAGCAGCGTGACCGCGGACGGTTCCCGGCCGGCTTGTTGTGCAGCCGCCGCGATGTCATTTTCCACGGCTTGCAAGTTGGCGGCGATTACAGACATAATCCGGCGAACATACCAAAGAAGTACAACAATAAGCCATTAAACAAAGACCCTGACAAAACGAAGCGCAGCATTTCTGGCCAGGCGTGCGAGGCGGTACGGCATGACCGTACAACGACGCCAGATCGACGCCAGATTCGTTTTGTCAGGGTCTATTAGGGTGGGGTCATTATAGATGGACATCGCGCAGCTCCTGGCCTTTGCGGTCAAGAACAAGGCTTCCGATCTTCACCTCTCGGCAGACATGCCGCCGATGGTGCGTATTCACGGGGACATGCGCCGCATCAACGTCGCGGCGATGACGCACAAGGACGTTCACGCCATGGTGTATGACATCATGAGCGACGTTCAGCGCAAGTCATACGAAGAACGCCTTGAGATCGATTTCTCGTTCGAAATTTCCGGTCTGTCCCGCTTCCGGGTCAACGCCTACACCACGCAGCGCGGCGCGGCCGCGGTGTTCCGGACGATTCCGTCGAAGGTCCTGACGCTCGACGACCTGCACGCGCCGGCCGTGTTCGCCGACCTGTGCATGAAACCGCGTGGCCTGGTGCTGGTGACCGGTCCGACCGGCTCGGGCAAATCGACCACGCTGGCGGCAATGGTCGACCACCGTAACGATAACGACATGGGTCACATCCTCACGGTGGAAGACCCGATCGAATTCGTTCACAACTCCAAGAAAAGCCTGATCAACCAGCGCGAACTTGGCCCCCACACCCATTCGTTTGCCAACGCACTGCGTTCCGCGTTGCGTGAAGACCCGGACGTGGTGCTGGTCGGCGAATTGCGTGACCTGGAAACGATCCGGCTGGCGCTGACCGCGGCGGAAACGGGCCACCTGGTGTTTGCCACGCTGCATACGAGCTCCGCGGCCAAGACGATCGACCGTGTGGTCGACGTGTTCCCGCCCGAAGAAAAAGACATGGTGCGGACGATGCTGTCCGAATCGCTCGAGGCCGTCATTTCGCAGACGCTGCTCAAGACGCGCGACGGCAATGGCCGTACGGCGGCACACGAGATCATGATCGCCACGCCCGCCATCCGCCACCTGATCCGCGAAAACAAGATCGCACAGATGTACTCGATGATGCAGACGTCGAGCGGGCTGGGCATGCAGACGCTGGACCAGTGCCTGGGCGACCTGATCAAGCGCGGCATGATCAACTACAACGACGCGCGGGCGATAGCCAAGAACCCCGACGCCTTCATGGGCTAAGGAGGAGCTTTCACCATGCTCGATCGCGAATCTACCGCCAAGTACATCAACGATCTGCTGGAGCTGATGGTCAACAACCGCGGCTCCGACCTGTTCATCACATCGGAATTCCCGCCGGCCATCAAGGTGGACGGCAAGATCACGCCGGTTTCCCAGCAGCCGCTCAATCCGACGCAGGCCCTGGGCCTGGTCCGCTCGATCATGAACGAGCGCCAGATCAAGGAATTCGACGAGTCGCGCGAATGCAACTTCGCGATCACCGCGCCCAATGCCGGGCGCTTCCGCGTTTCGGCTTTCATCCAGCAGGGCCGCGCGGGCATGGTGGTGCGGACCATCAACACGCGCATTCCTTCGGTGGAAGACCTGGATCTGCCGCCCGCGTTGCATGACATCGTCATGTCCAAGCGCGGGCTGGTGATCGTCACCGGCGCCACGGGCTCGGGCAAGTCCACGTCGCTTGCGGCGATGCTGGACCACCGCAACGCGCATTCGTACGGCCACATCATCACGATCGAGGACCCGATCGAATACGTCCATGCTCACCAGAACTGCATCGTCACGCAGCGCGAGGTGGGTATCGATACCGAATCCTGGCATATCGCGCTCAAGAACACGCTGCGTCAGGCCCCGGACGTGATCCTGATCGGCGAAATCCGCGATCGCGACACCATGGAGTACGCGATGCAGTACGCGGAAACGGGCCACCTGTGCCTGGCCACGCTGCACGCGAACAATGCCAACCAGGCCATCGACCGTATCGTCAACTTCTTCCCCGAGGAAAAGCGTCAGCAGCTTCTGATCGATCTGTCGCTGAACCTGAAGGCGATGATCTCGCAGCGCCTGCTGCCGCGCGCCGGCCGCAAGGGCCGTGTACCGGCCGTGGAAATCATGATCGGCACGCCGCTGGTGGCCGACCTGATCTTCAAGGGCGAGATCCACGAACTCAAGGAAGTCATCAAGAAGTCGCGCGAGCAGGGCATGATCTCGTTCGACCAGGCGCTGTTCGAGCTTTACGAGTCGGAGAAGATCACCTACGAGGACGCGCTCAAGAACGCCGACTCGCTCAACGATCTGCGCCTGATGATCAAGCTCCATAGCGCGCGCCATCGCGACGCAGATCTGGGCGCCGGCACCGAGCACCTGAACGTGATCTGAGCGGCTGCGGTATCCTCACAGCGGTCCTTATTTTCAGGAGACGACGATGAGCAACGTCTACCAGTTCGATGCCAACTCCCTGTCGGGCCAGCCGCAACCGCTGGCCGACTTCCGCGGCAAGGTGCTGCTGATCGTCAACACGGCCAGCGAGTGCGGTTTCACGCCGCAGTACGCGGGCCTGCAGACGTTGCAGGAATCGTATCAGGCACGTGGCTTCGATGTGCTTGGCTTCCCTTGCAACCAGTTCGGCAAGCAGGAACCCGGCGATGCCGATCAGATCGGCGCGTTCTGCGAATCACGTTTCCACGTCTCGTTCCCGATGTTCGAGAAGATCGACGTGAACGGCGCGGACGCGCATCCGCTCTACAAGTGGCTGACCTCGGAAAAGCCGGGGCTGCTCGGCACGCAGGCGATCAAGTGGAACTTCACGAAATTCCTGGTGCGCCGTGACGGCACGATCTTCAAGCGCTACGCGCCGACCACCAAGCCGGAGGAAATCCGGGCCGATATCGAATCACTGCTGAGCGACCAGCAGGCCTGAGCGACCAGCGCAGGTCTGAGCCTACTGGACTACTGGACTACTGGCCTACTGGTCTTTCGGCCTGTCGGTCTATTGGCCGTCGGCGTGGATGGTGCGCAGGAATCCGTTGAGCGAACGCTCGGGCGTTTCGTGGAAATGCTCGTCGAGCATCGTCAGCGCGCGGCAGCGATCCAGCCGGAAGCTGCGGTAGTCCGAACGCGCCGTGCACCACGCCGCCAGCAGCCAGACATTGCCCCAGAAGAACAGGCCAAGCGGCTGAACCACGCGCACGCTTTCGCGCTGCTGCGCGTCGCTGTAGTCGATTTGCAGCAGGCGTTGCGCCCCGATCGCCGTGTGCACGATGTCGAACGCCTCGCGCACGGCCGGCTGGTTGACATACTCGGGCGCGAAGATACGGCTTTGCTGTGCGGCCACGCGCCGTTGCGCCGGCAGCGCGGCCATCAGCTTTTCCAGCGAAGGATCGGCCGCGGCGGCCAGCGCGCCACCACCCCAGGCCTTGAGCAGCCGCAGTCCGGCCACCATCGCTTCCACTTCGATCGACGTGAACATCAGCGGCGGCACATCGTAGTCGGGCCGCAGCCTGTAGCCAATGCCGGCTTCGCCTTCGACGGGCACGCCCGAGAGCGAGAGCGCCTGGATATCGCGATAGACCGTGCGCTCGGACACGCCAAGACGCTGCGCCAGCAGTGCCGCCGTGGTCAGACGGCGGCCCCGCAGGACCTGGACGATCTGGAAGAGGCGGTCGGCGCGTCGGCTCACGGAGGGCTCGCCTTCAGTCTTCAGTGGGTGCCCGGCTCATGCAGGCCGATCCGGTTGCCTTCGCTGTCCTTGATATGCGCGTAGCGTCCCAGGTTGTCAGGCAGTTCGACCGGGCCCTCGATGGTCTGGCCGCCGGCGAAGCTTACGCGCGCCAGCATGTCGTCGAGTTGCGGGGCGTTCAGGTATGGCACAGGGCCGTAGAACGCACTCGACCGGTACTGATCGCCCTGCACCAGTGCGCCAGACGAATCCGCGTGCGTGAACACGGCCATATCGACCTTGCCCATCATCTCGCGGCGCAGCGGGTGCTCGAACACGGCTTCGTAAAACTGCACTGCGCGCTGCATGTCGTTCACCGGAATTTCCAGCCAGTTGACCAGGGTGTTGGAGGGGGTGGACATGGTGGCTCTCCTCGTTGCGTGGTTGGGAGAACGGATGATGCGCCGGGGCTCCTGACAACGTCCTGTCAGGAGCGTGTCAGGGGTGTCAGGGACGTCAATGTGGCATCCAGGTGGCCAGCACCGGCACCATGATGGCCGTCAGCACGCCGTTCAGGCCCATTCCGAGTGCCGAGAAGGCACCGGCCTCCTGGCTCACCTGGAACGCTCGCGCGGTGCCGATGCCGTGTGCCGCCACGCCGGTGGCGAAACCGCGCACCGTGTAGTCACGCACGCGCAGCAGGTTCAGCAGGCCGGTGGCGCTGATGGCGCCGATGATGCCGGTTGCCATCACCAGCACCGCCGTCAGCGAGGGCAGTCCACCGATCTTCTCGGAGACACCCATCGCGATCGGAATCGTGACCGATTTGGGCGCGAGCGAGCGCACCACTTCGGGCGTGGCGCCAAGTGCATAGGCGATGCCCACCGCCGACACCACGGCTGCCAATGACCCCGCCACCAGGCCGCACAGCAGCGGAAACACGTGCGTGCGCAGCTTCGGCAATTGCATGTAGAGCGGTACAGCCAGCGCTACCGTGGCGGGCCCGAGCAGGAAGTGCACGAACTGCGCGCCATCGAAATAGGTCTTGTAGGGCGTGCCGGTGACGGTCAGCACGGTGACCAGGATCGCCACCGAGATCATCACCGGATTGGCCAGCGGCGAGAAACGCGCGCGTTCGTAGATGCGGAACGCAAATACGTAGGCGAGCAGCGTGGCGGTAAGCCCGATCAGCGGACTCGCGGCCAGGTAGACCCAGATCTCGTTCAGACGCGGCGACATCATGGCTGGACTCCCTCGTCGGCGGGCTGCTGGACAGGCGGCTTGCGCATCAGCGCACGCGTGACCAGCGCGGTGACGGCGATCGCCACCCAGGTGGAAATCACCAATGCGATGACGATCGGCAGCCATTCGCTTTCGATGCGGCTGGCGTGGACCATGATGCCGACACCGGCCGGCACGAACAGCAGCGACAGGTGCTTGAGCAGCTCGTTCGAGGCATTCTGGATGACGGGCAACAGCCGGTTATCGAAGGCCAGCCAGCCGAACAGCATGAGCATGCCGATCACGGGACCCGGCACGGGCAGGCGCAGCGCGTAGCTGATCACCTCGCCCACGGTCTGGAAGACCAGCAGGATGGCAAACGTCTGGAGCATGGGGCGCGTTGGGAAGCAAGTGAGCCGACATGGTACTCCCGTACAAGATGCGTGCAAGGTGGGGCACTTGTGACCCGAGTGTTTGCTCCCCTCTCCCGCCGTGCGGGAGAGGGGAGCCAGCCACCAGCATTGCCTCAGGCCGCCTGCGCCACCACCGGCGCCAGCATCCTGTCCACCAGTTCCACCCAATGCACCACCGGCGTCTGCGTGCCGCTCTGCAGGTGCGTGATGCAGCCGATATTGGCCGTGACGATCGAATCGGGCGAGGTGGCCTGCAGCTTGGCGAGCTTGTCGTCGCGCAGCTTGTAGGCGAGTTCGGGTTGCAATACCGAATAGGTGCCGGCCGACCCGCAGCACAGGTGGCTGTCCGCGCAGAGACGCACGTCCACCCCAAGGCGGGTCAGCAATGCTTCGACCTTGCCGCGAATCTGCTGGCCATGCTGCAGCGTGCACGGCGGATGCCACGCCACGCGGCGGCCATCACGCGGCACGGCGCCCGCAAGCCGGTGCAGGTCGTCGGCAAAGTCGGGCAGGACCTCCGACAGGTCACGTGTCATCGCGGACACCCGCGCGGCACGTGACGCGTAGGTTGGGTCGTTACGCAGCAGGTGGCCGTAATCCTTGACCATCGCGCCACAGCCGGAAGCGGTCATGACGATCGCCTCCGCGCCGGCCTCGATGTGGGGCCACCACGCATCGATATTGGCGCGCATATTGTCGAGCCCGCCTGCATGATCGCCATTGTGGAAGCGAATCGCGCCACAACAGCCGGCCTCGCGCGCCACCAGCAGTTGTACGCCGAGTTTGTCGAACACCCGTGCGGTGGCGGCATTGATGTTGGGCGACATCGCCGGTTGCACGCAGCCGTCGAGCAACAACATCTTGCGAGCATGCTCGGTGCGCGGCCACGAACCGGAAGCGGGCTCGCTGACGGGTACCTTGTTGCGCAGCGTCTGCGGCAGCAGCGGGCGCACGATCTGGCCGAGCTTGAGCGCCGAACCAAACAGTGCGGGCCGCGTCAGGCCTTCGCGCAGCACCCAGCGTGCAATGCGTTCCCTGGCCGGGCGCCGGACGCCTTGCGCCTCCAGCCGGTCGTCGACGATCTGGCGGCCGATGTCCACCAGGCGGCCATAGGTCACGCCAGACGGGCAGGTCGACTCGCAGTTGCGGCATGTCAGACAGCGGTCCAGGTGCAGGCGCGTGCTTTCCGTCACGGCGTTGCCTTCGAACACCTGCTTCATCAGGTAGATGCGGCCGCGCGGCCCGTCGAGTTCGTCGCCGAGCAACTGGTAGGTCGGACAGGTTGCCGTGCAGAAGCCGCAGTGCACGCAGTTGCCGATGATGGATTTCGCTTCTTCGCCCTCGGGCGTATTGCGCAGGAAATCGGCCAGTGTGGTTTGCATGATGGGGGTCGCCGTGGTCGCTGTGTGGTCGCTGCGGGGTTCGCTGCAGGGTTGCCTGCGGGGTCAGAGCCCGTTGTACATGCGCTGCGGATTGAAGATGCCCGCAGGGTCGAAGGTAGCCTTGAGCCGCTTGTGGATCGCGGCCAGCGGCGACGAAAGCGGTGTGAACACGCCGAGCGACTTGTCGCCGTTGCGGAACAGCGTGGCGTGGCCGCCAGCGGCCTGCGCCACGGCACGCACATGATCGGCCGATTCGGCGCTGTCGTCGGGGGCGATCCACCAGCGCTGGCCGCCGCCCCATTCCACGAGCTGGGCGCCGGGCAGGTCCAGTGGCTTGCAGACCGTCGGCACGGCGATGCGCCACAGCGCGCGGCCGGCGTCATGCACCGGGGCGAAGAACGGGTGGGTCTGCTCCCGCAGCGCGGCCCAGAGCTGCTGGCCGTGACTGGCATCGATGACCTCGCCGCCGAGCTTCTCCCTTGCGGCGCAAACGGCGGCCGTGGCACCGCTCAGGCGCACGTGCAGCAGGCCGTCATGCCAGGCCGATGCGGCAATCGGCAGCGGCTGGCCGCCCCATTTGTTGAGCTGGTCGATGGCTTCGGCCTGGTCCAGTGCAAAGCGCAGCGTGCTGTCGTCGAACGGTACCGGCAGCACCTTGAGCGAGACTTCGAGAATCAGTCCGAGCGTGCCGAGCGATCCGGCCAGCAGACGTGACACGTCATAGCCGGCCACGTTCTTCATCACCTGGCCGCCGAAATTCATGATCTCGCCGTGGCCGTCCATCAGTTGCGTGCCGAGAACAAAATCGCGCAGCGCGCCTGCCGACTGGCGGCGCGGCCCCGACAGCCCGGCCGCCACCATGCCACCAAGCGTGGCCGTGCTCGCCTGGCCGCGCGGCGCGAAGTGCGGCGGCTCGAAGGCCAGCATCTGGCGCCGTTGCGCCAGCGCGTCTTCGATCTCCGCAAGCGGCGTACCGCAGCGCGCGGTGATCACCAGCTCCGCTGGATCGTATTCGACGATGCCCGAATACGCACGCGTATCGAGCACGGTGCCGTCCAGCGCCTGACCATAGAAGTCCTTGCTGCCGCCGCCACGCAGGCGCAGCGGTGAGCGGCTGTCGCCGGCTTGGCGGATCGCATCGCGAAAGGCGTCGAGAGTGGCTTGCATGAGGACGTGTGGTTATCGAAAGTAAGGGGCGTCAGCCGGATCGGCCATTACGGCTTCCGACGGGCGATTCCACCTGATAGACGGGCAGCCCGGTGCCGCAGTGCTTGCAGAACGAGGCGTCGGGCTCGTGCCCTTCGGTCAGGCAGTTTTCGCACGATCGCGTGGTCAGCGGCCGCTTGATGATGCTGGCCGCCAGTTCTGCACCGATGATGCCGGTGGGGAACGCAATGATCCCGTAGCCGAGCAGGATCGTGATCGACGTGATGAACTGGCCGATCGGCGTCTTCGGCACCATGTCGCCGAAACCGGTGGTGGACAGCGTCACGATGGCCCAGTACATGCTGATCGGAATGCTCGTGAAGCCGTGCGTGGGGCCTTCCACCACATACATGATCGTGCCCAGGATCACCGTGATGATGAGAACGGTGCCCAGAAACACGAAGATCTTGCGGCGGGCGTTGGACAGGGCCAGCATCAGGATCTCGGCCTCTTCGAAGTAGACCGTGAGCTTGAGGATCCGGAAAACGCGCAGCAGCCGCAGCAGACGTACGTCGATCAGGAACGCGAGCTCCGGCACGAAGAACGAGGCCCAGGTCGGAATGATCGACAGGAAATCGATGACGCCGTAGAAACTGAACATGTACCGCAGCGGACGCCGCACGACGGAAAGCCGCATGATGTATTCCGCCGTGAACAGCACCGTGAACAGCCACTCGAGCGCGGTGAACAGCGTGCCCAGGCGCACGTGAATGGCCTGGATGCTGTCGAGCATGACCACGGCCACGCTGGCGACGATGGCCACCAGCAGCACGACGTCGAACAGGCGCCCCGGGCGCGTATCGGCTTCGAAGATGATCGTGTACCAGTGCTGGCGCCATCCCGATTCGGGCTGGCCCAGCCGTTGGCGAATACGCGCGTTCAGATTGCGTTGTGAATTGCGTTGCGACATGTACGAGGCGGTAAGGGGTTGCGGACTCGCGCACGCCCTTCTCGATATGGGTCGGGCGTCAGAAACGCGGCAGGTCCGGATGCGGCAGCAGGCCGCGCTTGACGTGCATCTTGCCGTATTCGGCGCAGCGCGCAAGCGTGGGGATGGCCTTGTCAGGATTCAGCAGCCGGGCCGGGTCGAACGCGGCCTTGACGCCGAAGAATGCATCGCGCTCGGCCGGCGAGAACTGCACGCACATCGAATTGAGCTTTTCCACGCCCACGCCATGCTCGCCGGTCACGGTGCCGCCGAGCTCCACGCACGTCTCCAGGATGTCGGCACCGAACAGTTCGGCGCGGTGCCATTGATCCTGATCGCCACCATCGAACAGGATCAGCGGGTGCATATTGCCATCGCCGGCATGGAATACGTTGATGCAGCGCAATCCGTACTTGTGCTCCATCTGCTCGATACGCTTGAGCAGCGTGCCGATATGCTTGCGCGGGATCGTGCCGTCCATGCAGTAGTAGTCTGGCGAAATGCGGCCCGCGGCCGGAAACGCATTCTTGCGGCCGCTCCAGAAGCGCAGCCGTTCGGCTTCGCTTTGCGACACCGTGATGCGCGTGGCGCCAGACGCGCGCAGTACCGCGCTCATGCGGCCGATTTCCTCGGCCACTTCCTCGGGTGTGCCATCCGATTCGCACAGCAGGATCGCGGCGGCGTCGAGGTCGTATCCGGCCTTGACGAACTCTTCGACGGCGGCTGTGGCGGGCTTGTCCATCATTTCCAGGCCGGCCGGGATGATGCCCGCGGCGATCACGTCGGCCACGGCGTTGCCACCCTTTTCCACGTCATCGAAGCTGGCCATGATGACCTGCGCGAGTTGTGGCTTCGGCACCAGTTTCACGGTGACTTCGGTGACCACCGCCAGCATGCCCTCGGAGCCGATCATGGCCGCCAGCAGGTCCAGGCCCGGCGCGTCGGGCGCCTCGGAGCCGAATACGACGACGTCGCCTTCCATCGTCACCGCGCGCACGCGCAGCACGTTGTGAACCGTCAGGCCGTACTTGAGGCAATGCACGCCGCCCGAGTTTTCCGCCACGTTGCCGCCGATCGAGCAGGCGATCTGCGAGGATGGGTCGGGCGCGTAGTAGAGATTGTGCGGGGCGGCGGCTTCCGAGATCGCCAGGTTGCGCACGCCGGGCTGAACCACCGCGGTGCGCGAATACGGATCTAGCGACAGGATGCGCTTGAACTTGGCCAGCGACAGCACCAGGCCCCCGGCAATCGGCATCGCGCCGCCGGACAGGCTGGTGCCGGAACCACGCGGCACCACGGGCACGCCGAGTTCATGGCACAGGCGCAGCACTGCGCAGACCTGCGCTTCGGTGTCCGGCAGCACCACGGCATCGGGCACCTGGCGATAGGCGGCCAGGCCATCGCACTCGTACGGGACCGTGTCCTCGGCTTTCCACAGCACGGCGGACTCGGGCAGGATGCTGCTCAGGCGGGCCAGCAGCGTGGCGCGTCGTGTCTCTGCCGATTCACCGGCGACAGTTTGGGCGTCTTGCGGGGCGTTCATGGCAACTCCTGTGACGGACCGGCTGCCACGCGCGATGGGCGCACACAGGGCCGGGACGGCAGACTATAGCGCAGGCACCTCGTCACGAGAGCCCTGGCTCACGTGAATTCGGCACGGCAACCCGATCAAAAAGGTTCATGTCGGGCGCTGGGCGGCAAGGTGGCCAAGGTGGCCAAAATAGGCAAAGCGGCCAAAGGTCGCGGACGATGCCGCTTCCAGCGTAGTGGCTTCGACGCTACCAGTCCAGCCCGAGCAGCCAGTCGATGAAGTAGCGCGCCTCGGGCATCAGCGGCGCCTGTTCGCGTTCGACGATGTAGTAACCGTGCGGCGAAACCGACTCGACATCGAGCAGCTTGACCATCTGGCCCGCCGCCAGCCACTGCCGCGCCATGCGCTGGCGCACCAGTCCCACGCCCTGGTTCGAGACGATCGCCTCCAGCATCAGCCCGATGTCGTTGAACTGGGCACCGGTCTGCG
>Ga0213878_10000412_pt1 | contig 16201 bp, 17 predicted proteins | sample VelepicoBEBS_R02_FD_161053 | JGI IMG/M metagenome (GOLD analysis project Ga0213878, IMG submission 161053) | Vellozia epidendroides bulk soil microbial communities from rupestrian grasslands, the National Park of Serra do Cipo, Brazil - BS_R02 | ecosystem: Environmental > Terrestrial > Soil >... | reverse complement strand
GTACACGCGCGCGCCACGCGGGTCGGCGAGGATCCCGTACGGCAGCTTCGGCGCGACGCCTTCGCGCTCGTTCCAGGTGCCGCTCGTTACGAGCTGATTGCCGTCGAGGTCGTACGCGGTGAGCGGCGCTTCGAGATTGCCCGCGAGCAATCGGTCGTGCGCAGCGTCGTACGCGATCCCCGCGGGCGAGCTCAGATTCGGAAAGCCGCCCGGCGTCTCGACGCGGTTGCCCTCGAGATCGAACGCCACGATCGCGTCGCCGAACTCTTGCGCTGCGTACAAGCGCTCCAGGCGCGGAACGTACGCCAGCCCGGTCGCGCCGCACAGGCCGCGAAAGTCGCCGGCGACGTCGACCGGGTTTCCTTGCTCGTCGAAGACCGCGATCGAGCCCGACTCGCTCGCGCCCGCGCACGGCCGTCCGCCGAGATGGTTCGCGACGTAGACGCGCGGCGCGTTGCGCGCGACGACGCGCAGCCGCAGCTTCGCGCTCAGCGTCGAACCGCCGAGGGTCGTCGCCGTCGCGGTGAGCGCGACCGGCTCGGAGGGCACGTAGCTCACCGCGCGCACGACGAACGCGTGCGAGTTGCCGGCCGCGGGAACGCCGCTCGACCACAGCTCGGGAACCGCGGACGTCAGCGCGAGGCGCGGCGCGCCGGCGCCGACGATGTACGCGCCGCCGGCGTCGGTCGCGGCGGCGAAAAACGTGCGGTCGAACTTCGAGAGGCCGTCGGCTTTGTAGAAACCGTAGAGCTCGAACCCCGCGCCCTGCGTCCCTTGCACGTCCTGGTTCGGCGCCGGCAGCACCGCGATCCCGGCCGGAACTCCTTCGAGCGCGAGATGCACCGCGTTCGCGCGGCCGAGCGTGACCGTGAACGGAAAGCGCGTGACGATCTCCGCGCCGGGTGCGACGTATTCCGGCGCGATCTCGTCGCGCGCCGCGTTGGCCGCGTACGGGATGGCGTTCGCGGCGGCGAGATCGAAGACGTGCGCGCCCGGCGTGAGCTCGAGCACGAGCGCGCACGTCGCTTGCGCGGTGCGCGGCGCGCTGCTGCAGCCCGGCGCGCCGGTCGCGAGGCTCAGCGTCGCGGTCTGCTGCGCCGGCGTGCCGCGGTCGATCGTCAGCGCGAGCGCGGCGGGTGCGCCCGCGTGCGGCAGCTTGACCGCGAACGTCACGCTCGTCCGCGCGCTCGGCGTGACGCTCGTCTCGTTGCCGTCGGGCTGCGCCGCGGAGAGCGGGAGCGCCCGAACCCCACCGGCGCAGCTTGCGAGCAGCAGCGCGGCGAGCGCGACGGCACAGACGCGCACCCGCCCGGCGCTCATCGTGCGACCGAGCGCGCGATCTCGCGTTGGACGTCGCGCGCTTGAATGTCGCGGCGGCGGTCCCACAGCTTCTTCCCGCGCACCAGCGCCAGCTCGATCTTCACCCGCCCGTTCTTGAAGTACAGCCGCCACGGGACGAGGGTGAGCCCTTTCTCGGCGGCGCGCCCGGCGAGCCGTTCGATCTGCTCGCGGTGCAGCAGCAGCTTGCGCGGGCGGTTCGGCTCGTGGTTGAAGTGCGAGGCTTCCTTGTACGGCGGGATGGTGAGGTTCACCAAGTACAGCTCGCCGTCGCGCAGGCGCGCGAACGCCTCGTTGATCGAGAGGTTGCCGCGCCTGATCGACTTGATCTCGCTGCCTTGCAATGCGAGGCCGGCCTCGAGCGACTCGAGCTTCTCGTACTCGTGGCGCGCGCGGCGGTTGTCGAGCGAGGGCTCCGGCGCTTTCGCCGCGCGCTCCGCTTTGGCGGCCGCGCGCGCCTGCTTCATCTTCGCCATCTAACTGCTTCGGTCGGGGATGCCGAGGCTCTCCTTCGCCAGCGGCCCCTTCGAGACGAACGACCCTTCGGCGGTCGCGAGCACGGTGCCGCCGGCGAGCGCGACCGCGGATTCGAGCGCGACGACGTGGCGGCGCTGCCACTTCACGCGTCCGGTGACGACGAGCTGCTCGCCGAGCGGAACCGGCGCGCGAAAGCGCATCTGCATCGCGGCGGTCATCCCGCGCAGGCCGAGCTCGCCGCACGCGTACGCCATCGCTTCGTCGAGCAGCATCATCACCACGCCGCCGTGCGCGCTGCCGCGCCAGCCTTGAAAGCGCGGCGGCAGCGTGACGTGCGCGCGCACCGCGCCTTCGCCGGCGCGCTCGAAGCGCAGGTGCAGTCCCTCGGCGTTGTACGGCCCGCAGACGAAGCACCGGCCGTCGTCGATCGGCGCTGCGCCGGTCATTTCTTCTTTTTCTTCGGCGCCGGCGTCCCGGACGGCGCGGGGCTCGGCGATGGGCGGCCGTACGCGCCGTCGTCGATCTTCTTCAGCAGCGTGCTCGCGTACGCGACGTCGGTCCCCGCGCTGATCGAGGCTTTGAGGACGCGCCGCGCGTCGTCGGGCTTCTTCTCGTCGAGATAGATGCGCGCCAGCAGCGTGTAGCCGTGCTGCCCCGCTTCGCCGACGTGGCCCACGTCGGCTTGCAGTCCGCGCGTCGCGTAGTCGATCGCCGCGTTGTACTGACCGAGGTCGTGCATCAGCGAGGCGAGGTGAAAATAGATGTCGGCGTAGTCGGGGACGAGGTTCGGCACGTCGATGATGGTGGTGAGCGCGCGCTGCGGGTCTTTCAAGTCGATCTGGTAGATGCGCGCGAGGTACTCGCGCGCCAGCACGTTTTGCGGGTCGCTGCCGAGCGCGGTGACGAACTCGGTCTTGGCGCGGTTCGCGCTGCGCTCCGACTCGCGCATGATCCCCAGGCCCGTGTGCGCGGCTTGCGAGACGGGATCGAGGCCGACGGCGGCGTTCAGCTCTTCGCGCGCGTCGAGGTTGCGGTCGCGCCCGGTGAGCGAGGCGAACATGTACGAGAAGCCGAGCCGCACGTGTGCGAGCGCGCTCTTGGGATTCTTCGCCAGCGCGTCTTCCTCGGCGTTGACCAAGCCGTCGAGCTCGCCGGGCGTCTGCGCCGCGGTCGCGTTGAGGAACGACATGGCGAGCGTGTTGTCGGGAATGACGGCGAGTGCGGCCTCGAAGCCCTTGCGCGCCGACGCGAAGTCGCGGCCGTAGAACGCGCGCAGCCCTTCGCCGAGCGCCGCCGTGAACGCGGGGTTGGCGTAGTCGTTGCGCGCGCCCGCGGACGAAGCGGCGGGCGCGGCGGCGGCTCGCGGCGCGGGAGTCGCCGCCGCGCTCGCGAGCGGGAGCGCGCACGACGCGGCCAGGGCGAGCGAAACGAGGGAACGGCGCAGCACAACGCGTTCTCGTTCAAGTCGCGCGGGCCGACTTCCGCCCGGCAGGTTCTCAGGCGGTCGCGCTGAGCCGAATCTTCACCGGCCGACGAGGAGGCGGCGGGCGAGCGCGTCGGGGAGCCTGGCCGAAGCGATCTTCTCCTGGACGCGCTCGATCGGGTACGGGACGCGGTTGATCGTCACCGTGCGCGCCGCGGAGTCGTAGATCCCGAACGAGGCGCGCGGGTTGAGGTCGCGCGGCTGGCCGACGCTCCCGACGTTGATCAAGTAGCGAACGCCTTCCTCGAGCGCGATCTCGCCGCCGTTCTGCAAGTGCTCGTGATCGATCCGCCCGTCCGGACGCTGCGCGTAGTACTCGGCGATGTGCGTGTGGCCGATGAAGATCAGCGGCGCGTCGGTGGCGTTGAAGGCGCGCGCCGCGGCGGCTTTGTCGAGGATGTACTCGAAGTAGTTGACCGGCGCGCCGTGCACCAGCAGAAACTCCGGCATGCGGAACTCGTAGCCGAGCGAGTCCAGCCAGGCCAGGTTCTCGGCGCTCAGCACGCTCTGCGTCCAGCGCATCGCCTCGCGCGCCGCCGGGTTGAAGTACGCCAAGCCGAAGTTGTCGATCGCCGCGACGTCGTGGTTGCCGAGCACGGTCGCGGTCGCGCGCCCGCGAATCCGCTCGACGCACTCGTTCGGGTTCGGCCCGTAGCCGACGATGTCGCCCAGGCACAGCAGCGCGTCGTCCTCGCGCAGCGCCCCGAACACCGCCTCGAGCGCCTCGATGTTCGAGTGGACATCGGAGACGACCCCGTATCTCACGTCGCAGCTTTCTCGCGGACGCGGTCGAGCGCCTCGGCGAAGCGCTCGACGAAGCGCGCGCGCTCGGCGGCCGTGCCGACCGTCACCCGGACGTAGCCGTCGATCGGCGGCGCCCACGGCTTGCGCACGAACACGCCGAGCTGGAGCAGCGTCGCCAGCATCGCCTCCGCTTCGGACACGGTTCCGATCCCGATGCAGACGAAGTTCGTCGACGAGGGCAGCGAGGGCAGCCCGTGGCGCGCCGCGAGCGCGTGGTACTCCTCGCGCCCGCGCTCGACCTCGGCGACGACGCCGCGCAGGAACGCCTCGTCGCCGAGCGCGGCCAGCGCGCCGATCTGCGCGGTGCGGTTGACGCCGAAGTGCAGCCGCAGCTTCTGAAACGTGGTGACGGTCTCGGCCGAGCAGAGCGCGTAGCCGATCCGCGCGCCGGCCATCCCGTACGCTTTCGAAAAGGTGCGGGTGCGGATGACGCGCGGGTCGATGACGTCTTCCGGAAGCTCGTCGCGCGGGATGAAGTCGGCGTACGCTTCGTCGAGAAACAGCAGCACGTCGTCGGGGAGCGCGGCGCGCAGCGCGGCGATCTCTGCGCGCCCGACGAAGCCGCCCGACGGGTTGTCGGGGTTCGCGACGTAGACCAGCTTCGCGCCGGAGCGCTCCACCGCGTCGACGATGTTCTGCGCGACGATCCCGCCGCGCGCGTCGGGGTCGGCGAACTCGGCCCGCGCGCCGAACGCGTTCAGGTGGTAGAACAGCGTCGGGTACGTCCCGCGCGTCGCGACGCACGGATCGCCCGGGGCGCAGAACGCGCGCACGATCAGCCCCATTAAGTCGTCGATCCCGCTGGCGACGACGATCTCTTCGACCGCGCAGTCGTGGCGCGCGGCGAGCGCCGAGCGCAGCTCGAGCGACTCCGGATCGCCGTACCACGAGGTCAGCGTGACCGCGTCGCGCATCGCCGCGATCGCGCGCGGCGAGGGGCCGAACGCGCTCTCGTTCGCGCCGAGCCGCAACACCTCGCGCAGCCCGATGCGGCGCGCCAGCTCTTCCGGCGCGACGAACGGCGTCGAGGGCGGAACGGCGGCGACGAGCGGGATCGGCTGCGGGCGGCGCGGCGTCACGGTTGTCCGACCCGGATGCGGTCGACGACGTTGCGAATCCCGCTCGTCCCGCGCGCCGCCGTGACGATCGTCGCCTTCGTCTTGCGGTCGGCGACCGCGCCGGTCAGCGTCGCCACGCCGCGGTCGACGTGGACCGAGACGTTCTGCGGGCCGAGCTGCGCGGTGATCGCGGTTTCGACGCGCGCCGCGAGCGCGACGTCGCCGACCTGCTGGCGCAGCTGCGGCGCGCGCGGGTCGATCCGCAGCTCGTCGACGACCCGCACCACGCCCGAGCTGCCGCGCGCGGCGCCGGCGAGCTTGCTCTTCGTCGCCGCGTCGCGGACGCGGCCGCGCAAGACGACGACCCCGTCGCGCGCGGCGACGCCGACCGTCGCGGCGGAGTCCGGGTCGGCCGCGGTGAGCGCCGACTTCACCTCGGCGATCAGCAGCGCGTCCTTCAGCACCGAGGTCGCCGGCCGGGTTCCGAACGGCTGCGGCATCTTCTGCTGTGAGGTGCCGGTGCAGCTCGCCAGCAGCAGCGCCGCCGCGAGCGCGAGCGCCCGCCTCACGCCGCACCGCCGTAGCGGAAGACGGTCACCGGCGCGCCGGCTTCGATCCGCGCCGGCTCGGGGCCGACCACGACGTAGCCGTCGGCGCGGGCGAGCAGGCTGGTGTGCGAGGAGCGGATCGTCAGCGGCCGCGCGGCGCCGCCTTCGAGCAGCGCCGGAACGTACCACGTCCAGCCGGGCCGGCCGGGGAACGGCGCCGCGGCGAGGGCGGCGACCCCCGCACGGCGCGGCTCGCGTTCGCCGGTCAGGGCGCGGAAGACGGCCGAGGCGATCGCGTCGAGGATCGTCAGCGCGCTGGTCGGGTTGCCGGGGAGCCCGATCACCGGCTGCGCGCCGACCGCGGCGAGCACCGTCGGCTTCCCCGGCTTCACCCGCATGCCGTGCACGACGACCCCGGGGGCGCCGAGCGCGTCGATCGCCGCCGGGACGTGGTCGCGCGCGCCGACCGACGAGCCGCCGGTGAGGACGACCGCGTCGGCGGCCTGGAGTCCCTCGGCGATCCGGGCGCGGATCGCGGCGACCTCGTCGAGGCCGCGCGGGAGGTGGACGACCTCGCAGCCGAGCCCGATCAGCCCGCCCGCGATCGCCCAGCGGTTCGAGTCGCGGACCTGCCCGGTCCCGGGGCGCTCGCCCACGTCGACCAGCTCGTCGCCGGTCGAGACGATCGCCACCCGCGGGCGGCGGAACACCTCGACCGCGGTCCCGCCCAGCGTCGCCAGGACCGAGAGCTCGGGCGCGCCGATCCGCCGGCCGGCCGGCAGGACGAGGTCCCCCGGCGCCATGTCCTCGCCCCGCGGGGTGAAGTAGTCGCGCGGCCGCGGCGCCGCCGTCGCGTAGAGCAGGCCGTCGCGCTCCTCGGCGTCCTCGACCGGCAGGACGGCGTCCGCGCCCGGCGGGAGGACGCCGCCGGTCGGGATCCGCATCGCGTCGCCGGGCTGCAGCGGGCCGGGCGGGGCGTGGCCCATCCGGATCGTTCCGGTGATCCGGCGCGGCGTGTCGGCGTCGGCCGAGCGGACCGCGAAGCCGTCCATCGTCGAGCGGTCGTCGGCCGGGTAGGGCGCCTCGGCGACGGCGTCGGCGGCCAGGATGCGGCCGAAGGCGGCGTCCAGCGCGACGTGCTCGGTCCCGAGCGGCCGCAGGCGGACGGTCTCGAGATAGCGGGCCACCGCTTCGTCCGGCCCGAGAAGCCGTTCGGTCTCGAAAGTCGCCCCCGGGCGCAGCGCTCGCATCGGCGGAGGTTTCGACGCGGAGGGGGCGTCCGCCATCGCGAACGCGGCGGCCTGTGCTGAACCTGGAGCTGTTGCGGCGCGAGCCCGACCACGTCCGCGCCGCGACGCGCCGCCGCGGGCTCGGCGCCGAGTTCGTCGACCGCGTCCTCGAGCTCGACCGCGAGCGGCGCGAAACGATAACAAAGCTGGAAATGGCGAAAGCCGCTAAGAATTCGGTGACCTCGCAGATCGCCCGCGCCGAGGACAAGAAAGCAGCGGCAGCAGACGCTCGGGACAAGATCCGAAGCCTGGATGATATTGCTAGGGAACACGCAGAACGGCTTCCGACGCTCCAGCGCCAGATGGACGCCGAGCTTTCGCAGATTCCGAACCTGCTCGACGGCTCGGTTCCCGACGGTTCGGACGAACATGCGAACAAAGAGATGCGGCGCTGGGGCGAGCCGCCGCGGTTCGATTTCACGCCGAAACCGCACTGGGAGCTCGGCGAAACGCTCGGGATCCTCGACTTCGAGCGCGCGGTGAAGATCGCGGGCTCGCGTTTCGCGATCCTGCGCGGCGCCGGCGCGCGGCTCTCGCGCGCGCTCGCGCAGTTCTTTCTCGACCGCGCGGCGCGCAACGGCTACCTCGAGATCAACCCGCCGGCGCTCGTGAACCGCGAGACGATGTGGTCGACCGGACAGCTCACGAAGTTCTCGGATCAAATGTACGCCTTCGAGGGCGACGGGCCGGGCGAGGAGCTGTTCCTGATCCCGACCTCGGAAGTGCCGCTCACCGCGATGCACCGCAACGAGATCCTGCCCGGTGCGGAGCTGCCGCTGCGCTACGCGGCGTTCACGCCGTGCTTTCGCAAAGAGGCGGGCGCCGCCGGGCGCGACACGCGCGGGCTCATTCGGATGCACCAGTTCGAGAAGGTCGAGCTGGTCTGGATCACCACGCCGGAACGCTCGTTCGACGATCTCGAGACGCTCACGCGCAACGCCGCGGGCCTCTACGAAGAGCTCGGGATCGCGCACCGCGTGATGCTGCTGTGCGCCGGCGACACTGGGTTCAACGCGGCGAAGACGTACGACGTCGAGGCGTGGCTACCGGGCGCGAACGCGTACCGCGAGATCAGCTCCTGCTCGAACATCGGCGACTTTCAAGCCCGCCGGCTGCAGATGCGCTTTCGCCGCGACGCGACCGCGAAAGCCGAGCTGGTGCACACGCTCAACGGCTCGGGCGGCGCGCTCGGCCGCACGCTGGTCGCAGTGCTCGAGAACTATCAGCGCGCCGACGGCGGCGTGAACGTGCCCGAAGCGCTGCAGCCGTTCGCGGGCTTCGCCTCGATCGAGCCCGACGGCTCTACCCGCTGATGTCCGAAGACGTCGTTGCGCGCGCCGTCGCGGTGCTGCGCGGCGGCGGGGTCGTGGCGATCCCGACCGAGACAGTCTACGGGCTCGCCGCGGACGTCGAGAATTCCGCCGCGATCGCGCGTGTGTTTGCGATCAAGGGGCGGCCGGCGGAGCATCCGCTGATCGTGCACGCGCACGACGTCGATGCGCTCGAAGGGTTCGTCGCGGAGGTGACGCCGGAGCTGCGCGCGCTCGCGGCGCGGTTTTGGCCCGGGCCGCTCACCGCGGTCGTCGCGCGCGGGCCCCGCACGCCGCGCAGCGTGACCGGCGGACAGGACACGGTGGCAGTGCGCGTCCCGGAGCATCCGCTCGCGCGCGAAATTCTCGCCGCGTTCGGGGGTGCGGTGGCGGCGCCGTCGGCGAACCGCTTCGGACGCATCTCGCCGACGAGCGCGGAGCACGTGCGCGCGGATCTCGGCGATGCGGTCGATGTGATCGTCGACGGCGGACCGGCGCGCGTCGGCGTCGAGTCGACGATCGTCGATCTGACCGGTGAGGTTCCGGCGGTGCTGCGCGCCGGCGCGATCACGCCCTCGCAGCTCGGCGAAGCGCTCGGAACGGCCGTCGTCACGCGTGTCGGCGGAGCGGTGCGCGCGCCGGGGACGCTTCGTGCGCACTACGCGCCGCGCGCGCGCGTCGTCCTCGCCGAGCAACGCGCGCGCGAGGACGAAGCACGGCGGCTGGCTGCGAGCGGCGAGCGCGTCGCGGTGCTGACGCTTCCGGACGATGCCGCGGCCGCGGCGCGCACGCTCTACGCGACGCTGCGCGCGCTCGACGCCGAAGGTTACGACGCGATCGTCGCGACGCTGCCGCCGGACACCGAGCCGAACGCCGCGGTGCGCGACCGGCTCACGCGCGCGGCCGCGGCGGGCTAGCGCGCTAAGCCTGCCGGACAGCGCGCCGGGACGGCGTCGTTACGAACGTAGAGCGTCGTGCGAGCGTCCAGCTTCTCGGCCGGCGCGTAGCGCGCGCGGATCCGGGCCAGCGTCGCATCGCGCGTCTGCGGATCGCACCACGGGCCGCAGTTTCGAGCGACGATCCAGCGCGGCCGCGCACAGTCGACGATCCGCGCCAGCTCGCCGGCACCGGAGAGGCCGAGCATCGGCCACAGCGCGCGGTTCAAGAGGTTTGAGGTGAGCGGGTACTTCGTCGGCGGGGTGACGCCGAGCCGGTCGTACGCGAGCGGGGTGACCTCCATGAACCATGCGCCGTCGCGCGCGAGCGGGACGCCGTGCAGCCGCGCGATGATGCGGTCGACCTCGGATATCCGCCAGTCGTGCACGCCGCGCACGTCACGCATCCAGGCGATGCGCAGCGAGGAGTTCACTTCGAAATAGCCGTGCAGCCCGAACGCGAGCAGGCACGCGAGAACCGGAACGGCGGCCCCGAACCGCACGCGGCGCGCCAGCGCGTCGGCGCCGATTCCGCCGAGCGCGGCGAGCGGCGCGACCAGCGGAAGAAACTGACGCAGGTCGTACTCGCCGACCGCGACGAGCGCGAGCACGTCGGCGGCGAGCCACAGCGTGAAGACGCCGACCCAACCGGCGCTGCGCAGCGCCGCGAACGGCGCGAGCTCCAGCGCGGGCGCAAGCATCCGCAGCTCAACCGCAAACGGCCGCGGCGCCTGCGATGTTGCGCCGCGCGAGGCGATTCGCCGCAACGTCGCGCCCACGTTCGCGTCCCACAGCTCGCCGAAGCGGTGCGCGAGCGCGTACAGCAGCGCTTCGAGCGCGTACGGCGCGGCGAACGCGGCGGCGAACGGCGCGAGCGCGCGCCAGCCGCCCGCGCGCAACGCAACCAACACGGCGACCACGGCGAACGGCGCCGCGCTGAGCTTCATCTGCACCGCGGCGGCGGCGAGGAGCCCCGCGAGCGCCGCGCGCGACGCGTTCGGACGGCCTGCGAGCGCGAGCAGCGAGCCCGCTGCAAACGGCGCGATCAGCAGCTCCGCGTCGCCCAGCAGTCCGTCGTTCTCGATCGAGCAGCAGGCATACAGCACCGCCGCGACGATGCCGGCGCGTTCGCCGTCGGGAATCGTCCGCGCGACCAGCCGCCACAGCAGCAGCGACGTCGCGCAGGCGGCGAGGAGTCCCAGCAGCGCCGCCGCGCGCGAGCCGTCGACCGCGACCGCAAGCGCAACCGCGTACAGCGCGAACAGCCCCGGCGGCTTGTACTCCCAGACCGTCGTGTACGGCAGCGCGCCGTGCAGCAGCGCGCGCGCTCCGAGCACGTACGCGCCGACGTCCCCGTCGTCGTTTCCCTCCAAGAACGGGTGCATGCGGACGCACGCGGTCAGCACGACCAGCAAGATCGCGACGGCCGTTCGGCTCACCTCGCTTTGAAACGAGGCGAACGGCGCTATTTCCTGGTGCGCTTCGTGCCGGCGCCGGCTCGTCGGGATGCGGCGATCGTACCCGCCGGGAAGAAGGCTATCGTGTCCCGCCGTCTGCTCGCGCTCCTCGCCGCCGCGCTGATCGCGCTCCCGTGCTCGGGCGCCGCCGCGCCCGCACCGCGCCGCGCGCCGGCGCCCGCGTCGCTCGGCGCGCTCGACGTCATCGCGCTCGAGATCTGCTACACGACCGTGCTCGCGCGCTACTACCAGCCGGTCGATCCCGCGACGCTGCTGGCGGGCGCACGCGGCGCGATCGTCGCGTACTTGGTCTCGCACGGCATCGCGAATCCCAACCTGCCGCCGGCTTCGGCGCACGCCGACCGCTATCGCGCGGAGGGTGAGATCGACCGCGACGTCGGGCTCGCCGTCGCGCGCTACGGGACGCGCGTGCGCACCGCGGAGCTCGTCTCGAAGACGATCGAGGGCGAGCTGGCGGCGCTGCACGATCCCTACAGCGTGCTCTTCCGCCCGCCGGCGTTCAAGAAGTTCGTCGGCGTGCTCGACGGTCGCCCGGCGGCGGGAATCGGCGCCGAGCTCGAAGTCGACCCGCAAACGCACGCGGTGCGCGTCGCCGACGTGTTTCCCGGCAGTCCGGCGGAAGCGGCGGGGCTGCTCCCGGGCGACGTGATCATCGCGATCGGCGGCAACCCGCCGCCGACGACGCCCGCCACCGTCGCGAGCGCGCTGCACGGCGTGCCGGGAACGGCGGTGCAGATCGCGTTCGAGCGCGACGGCGTCGCGCACGCGCCGGTCGCGATCGTGCGCAAGATCGTCGTCGCGCCGGACGCGACCGGACGAATGCTGGCGAACGGAATCGGCTACGTGCGGCTGCGCTCGTTCGGCGCGCAGTCGCCGGCACAGCTCGACGCGGTGCTGACGAAACTGCGCGCGGCGAACGCACGCGCGTACGTGCTCGACCTGCGCGCGAACGGCGGCGGCTATCGCGACGCGGCGATCGCGATCGCCTCGCACTTCGTGCGCGGGACCGTCGTGACGACGCAGGAGCGCGCCGGCAAGCCCGCCACGTTTTCAGCGAAAGAGACGATCGCGCCGCTCGGCGCGCCGCTCGCGGTGCTGGTCGACGGCGACACCGCTTCCGCGGCGGAGATCGTCGCGGGCGCAGTGCAAGACGACAAAGCCGGGACGCTGGTCGGCACGCGCACCTTCGGCAAAGGGCTCGTGCAGGAAACCTACGCGCTGCCCGACGGCGGCGCGATCAAGTTGACGACCGCGCGCTATTTGACGCCCGCCGGGCGCGACATCGACAAAGTCGGCATCACGCCCGACGTGGTGGTCGCGCAGCCGCCCGACGCGCATCCCGGCGAGCCGGGACGCGACGCGCAGCTCGACCGCGCGCTCGCGCTGCTCGCGGTCAGCCGGGCGTCTTGAAGGTCGGCAGGCAGAAATACCGCGGGGTCAACCCCCGAAACGCCGTCTCTTCGAGCTGGTTGAAGACTTTGCGATTCGCGTTGATCGGCGTCCCTGCCGTGTGATAGCACATGAGGTGATTGGCCGGGCCGGGAATTTGCTGTGGCTTGAAGTGTGGAATCTTTTTCGCCGGCGCGCACAGCATGTCGGCGCGGAAGAACTGCCTGTTTGCCGTTCCGAACTGGTCGGTGATCTGCGCGGGCGCGACGGCGTGCGTCGCGAACTGCGTCTGGTAGCACATGAAGTGCGGCAACGGCGCGACTTGCGCGGTCGCGATGTCGCGCGGTCCGGTGGCGCGGCCGAGCACGAAGCCGACGACGAGCGTGAGCGTGGCGACGAGCGCCGTGATGTAGCGAAAGGTCATGATTGGTCCTCCCGTGGGGTTAGGCCAGCATACGCCTCCACGCGGCTGAAAGCAAGGGCACGCCCGGCGACCGGCATCACGACCGGCGAGGCGGCCCGGGACGCTGCCTTACACCAGGCTTGCGGTTTTGCGCGCCAGCCGCAAGACGGACTCGTCGGCTTCGTACGCGCTCAGCGCGTCGAGCGGAATCCACGCCAGCTCTTTCGATTCGGTGCTGACGACGAGCGGTTCGCGCGGATCCGCTTCGAGCGCGAAGCGAACGTCGTAGTGGTCGTGGGCGGGCTCGCCGGGCCGCGCGGGGATCGGGTGCACGTCGAGATCGTAGATGCGCTCGTGCACGAAGCGCAGCGAACTCAAGCCGGATTCTTCTTGCGCTTCGCGCAGCGCGGCGCGGCGCACGTCGGGATCGCCGTCGGCGTGGCCGCCGAGCTGCAGCCACTTTCCGAGCTTGCGGTGGTGCGTGAGCAGCGCGCGCGTTCGCGCCGGATCGACGATCCACGCCGACGCGGTGACGTGGCCGATCGCCAGCGCGCGCTCGAACGCGTCGCGGTGCGCGCCGACGAACGCGATGATGCGTTCCCGCATCGACGCTTCGCGCGCGTCGGCCGGAACGTACGCGTGCAGCTCGGCGAGCAGGGCTTGGCGCGAAGCGGCCGGCATGAGCCGTCACTTCGCGCGACCTTCCGCCGTTCCGCCGCGTTGCTTCGGACATGAGCCTTCGTCCGTTCTTCCTCGCGTGCGCCGCGCTGGCGCTGGCGCCGTTCGCGCCCGCCGCCGCGGCACCGCTTCCCCCGATCGGCGGCGCGGGTGGCGGGCTTGCGATTCTGCGCCCGTGCGCGGCGGCGCAGCTGAAGGCGGCGATCGCCTCGGACAACTCGGCGATGATGCACCGCGAGCTCGTCGTCACGCTGACGAACACGGGCTCGACCGGCTGCGCGATCGACGGCTTCCCGGCGGTGCGGCTGCTCGACGAGCTCGACCACCCGCGGATCAGCGCCGAGTCCTTCTCGCGGACGCCGAAGTTCTTCGTGCTCTCGCCGGGTCAGAGCGCGGCGTTCGGGCTGCGCGTCGCGACCGGCGACGGCACGACGACGTACCTTACCGTGCCGACCCTAGCCGTGATTCCGCCCGGCGATCTGAAGCCGTTGCGGCTGCGCGTCGCGCTGCCCGCCGCGCCGACGCTCGACGTGACCGCCGTGCTGCCGAACACGGACTTCAAGTAGCGCCGCGCGGGTAACGTACCTCCGGACTGGAGGTGCGCGGCATGGCGTTCGCCGACCGGCGGCAGGCGGGCCGGTTCTTGGCCGAGCTGTTACCGGCGGAACTGCGCGAGGCGGCGCCGGTGGTGCTCGCGCTGCCGCGCGGCGGGGTTCCGGTCGGCTACGAGATCGCGCGCGCGCTGAACGCGCCGCTCGACGTCTTCGTGGTGCGCAAGCTCGGCGTGCCGTGGCACGAAGAGCTGGCCTTCGGCGCGATCGCGAGCGGCGAGGTCGTCGTGCGCAACGAGGACGTCATCAAATGGTCGCGGCTCGACGCCGAGTCGATGAACGGCGTCGCGGCGCGCGAGTCGCGCGAGCTCGCGCGGCGCGAGCGCGCCTTTCGCGGCGACCGCGCGCCGCTCGACGTGCGCGGCCACGCCGTGGTGCTGGTCGACGACGGCTTGGCGACGGGCGCCTCGATGCGCGCCGCGATGCGCGCGCTGCGGACGCGCGAGCCCGCGCGCATCGTGGTCGCCGTGCCGGTCGCCGCGCCCGACATCTGCGCCGCGATCCGGCGCGAAGCCGATCTGACGATCTGCGCGATCACCCCGCGGCACTTCGGCGGCGTCGGCGCCTGGTACGACGACTTCTCGCAAACGACCGACGCGGAAGTGCGCGACCTCTTAGCCGACGCACAGCGGCGCTACGCGGAAAGCGACCGCGAAGCGTCGGCGCAGTGAACGCGGATCAGTCCATGTTCCGCTCGGTCGCGATCCGCTCGCCGTAAGCGATGAGCGCGTCGCAAACCCGCGTGTCAGCCATGCGCATATTCTACCATCTTTAGCGCCGTTGAGCCAGAACATGCCCGGGGCAGCATCACATTGACCATCCTCGCAGTAAGAGCACAGCCGCGCCGCCCGGCGCAATGAGCTCCGGCTCTTGTCAGAGAAGACTGCTACATTGTAGATTGGGCGCATGCCGCTCAAACGCATGGACAACATAGGAATCGTCGTTGAAGATCTGGGCGCTATGGTGGATTTCTTTCGCGAGCTTGGACTCGAGCTTGAAGGACAGGGCATGATTGAAGGCGAGTGGGCTGGACGTGTCACCGGCCTGGGCGATCAGCGCGTCGAAGTTGCGATGATGCGTACGCCCGACGGCCACGGCCGGATCGAACTTTCTCGCTTTCTGTCGCCACCGATCGTCGCGGATCATCGTAACGCTCCCGTGAACGCTCTAGGCTACCTCCGCGTTATGTTTGCCGTGGACGACATTGACGGCATGGTCGAGAGGCTCCAGAAACGTGGCGCGCAACTCGTAGGTGAAGTAGTCCAATATTTGGACGTTTATCGCCTTTGTTACGTCCGTGGGCCCGAAGATATTCTCATTGGCCTTGCTGAAGAACTCAGCGCTTCTCACGCGGGGTGACGTTTCGCGCTTTCGAGCCCGCGAGTTTTGGCTTCGGGCTACCTGAGGATAGCGGGAGAGCCGCTTCGAGTTCCCTGACGTCCTGTCCGGTCATCGCTCGCTGCCCCACGCCACCGCCACCAACATCGTCGTACTATGGGCTGTCCTACACTGGGTGGACCTTCTGCGTGAGAGGACCATCATCGATCTCCGAGCCGTCGCGGAGGACGACGTTCGGCTCTCTTTGAACGTTGGGCGGTCGAGGAGAGGTGGCGGAGCGGTTTAACGCGCTTGTCTTGAAAACAAGAGTACGTGATGAGCGTACCGTGGGTTCGAATCCCACCCTCTCCTAAGAGGTCTCTCAGAGCCGCGCGGTTGGTTGAGCATGGATTCTCCATACGTGGAGGAGTACGAAGCGTCGACAACCTCGCGAACGAGGCCCGCGTTCTTCCGGGTACCATCCGTCGCCTCGAATCCGGCAAGTCCGTCGACAAGCGCGTGTTGCCGTGTCTCGGTCCCACTCGGCGTGCCGCTTTGCAGACTCTTCTGCGGCGAGCACAGCTGCGTCGAGCAAGCCTGCGTCGCGCCGTCGTGCGTTATTGCTTTTCATTCAGGACCGCGCGGCGCAGTGCTTCGGTTCCCGCGGTCGGGCGAACGTTAAGCACGCGGCGGCAGTGCGCTAAGAGGTGATCGCAAATCGGCTGACTTAGATTCAGAGCCGATGGATGGGTTCGGAACCTGCTGTGGTGATCTCGGTTCGGCGATGTCCGAGCCACCAAAGTCATTTTTCCGTGTCGAAGAAAATGGCGTGCTGTACCTGACGGTCGGCTACGTGCCGACCGATCGCGGCCCCGGCTTTTTCGACCACGCGGTGCTGTTCTGCCCGTTTTGTGGCACAAAGCTGCAAGACCGTGCCGAAATTGCACGTCGAGCGGCGGGCGCGGATTGAGGCTCTAGGACATGCGCCGCCGGGCGGCTAACGCGCCAACCTGCGTTACTGCTCTCCGTTCAGGATCGCGCGGCGTAGGGCTTCCGTTTCCGCGGTCGGGCGCGCGGTGGGGC
>Ga0213878_10000411_pt1 | contig 16202 bp, 13 predicted proteins | sample VelepicoBEBS_R02_FD_161053 | JGI IMG/M metagenome (GOLD analysis project Ga0213878, IMG submission 161053) | Vellozia epidendroides bulk soil microbial communities from rupestrian grasslands, the National Park of Serra do Cipo, Brazil - BS_R02 | ecosystem: Environmental > Terrestrial > Soil >... | reverse complement strand
TTCAGCGCCCTGACGCTGGCTATTCTGTTCGGTATGGTTATCGGCAACAGCGTTTACCCCAAAATCTGGCAGCCCTGCGACGGCGGCGTCCTGTTCGCCAAACAGCATTTACTGCGTCTGGGCATCATTCTTTATGGCTTTCGCCTGACGTTCGCGCAAATTGCTGATGTTGGCGTCAGCGGCATCCTGATTGACGTGCTGACGCTCTCCAGCACCTTTATTCTGGCCAGTTTTCTCGGCCAGAAGGTGTTCGGCCTCGATAAACACACCAGTTGGCTGATTGGCGCGGGCAGCAGCATCTGCGGCGCGGCGGCGGTACTGGCGACGGAGCCGGTGGTGAAAGCCGAAGCCAGCAAGGTCACCGTCGCCGTGGCGACAGTGGTCATCTTCGGTACCATTGCTATCTTCCTGTACCCGGCGATGTATCCGCTGTTGGCGCACTGGTTCAGCCCGGAAACCTACGGTATTTACATGGGTTCCACCATGCATGAAGTGGCGCAGGTGGTGGCGGCAGGTCATGCTGTCAGTCCGGACGCGGAAAACGCGGCGGTGATCGCCAAAATGCTGCGCGTAATGATGCTGGCGCCGTTCCTGCTGATTCTGGCGGCTCGCGTGAAGCAACTGGCGCCAGCCAACGGCGCCGAGAAAAGCAAAATCACCATTCCGTGGTTTGCCATCCTGTTTATCGTGGTCGCGGTTTTCAACTCTTTCCACCTGCTGCCGAAAAGCATCGTGGATATGCTGGTCACACTGGATACCATCCTGCTGGCCATGGCGATGGCGGCGCTGGGGCTGACCACCCACGTCAGCGCGCTGAAAAAAGCGGGCGCTAAACCGCTGCTGATGGCGCTGGTGCTGTTCGGTTGGCTGATTGTCGGCGGCGGTCTGATTAACGTCGTGGTTCACACCCTTCTGGCATAAACCGCTATATCCTGTTCCTGTTAACCCGCTATCATTAGCATTTCCCCTTTGGCGGGTTTAACAGGAGTCTTTATGAAATACATTGGAGCGCACGTCAGCGCCTCCGGCGGTCTTGCAAACGCCGCCATTCGTGCCGCCGAGATCGGCGCCACCGCCTTTGCCCTGTTCACCAAAAACCAACGCCAGTGGCACGCCGCCGCGCTTACGCCGGAAGTTATCGACGACTTCAAAGCCGCCTGCGAGAAGTATCACTATGGCCCCGGGCAGATCCTCCCTCACGACAGCTACCTGATAAACCTCGGCCACCCGCTGGAAGAGGCGCTGGAGAAATCCCGCGAGGCGTTTATTGATGAGATGACCCGCTGCCAGCAGTTGGGGCTTCAGTTGCTGAACTTTCACCCGGGCAGCCATCTGACGCAGATCCCGGAAGAGGAGTGCCTGGCGCGCATTGCGCAATCCATCAACATTGCGCTGGCGCAAACCGAAGGCGTTACCGCCGTCATCGAAAATACCGCCGGCCAGGGCAGCAACCTCGGCTTTAAGTTTGAGCATCTGGCGGCGATCATCGACGGCGTGGAAGATAAATCCCGCGTCGGCGTCTGCATTGATACCTGCCACGCCTTTGCTGCAGGCTACGACCTGCGCAGCGCCGAGGCCTGCACGGCGACCTTCGCGGAGTTTGAACGCATCGTCGGCTTCCAGTACCTGCGCGGCATGCACCTTAACGATGCGAAAAGCGCCTTTGGCAGCCGCGTTGACCGCCATCACAGTCTCGGCGAAGGGAATATCGGCCACGACGCCTTCCGTTGGATCATGCAGGACAACCGCTTTGACGGTATTCCGCTGGTGCTGGAAACCATTAACCCGGATATCTGGGCGGAAGAAATCGCCTGGTTAAAAGCACAGCAGACGAAAGAGGCGACGGCCTGAGATGAACGACCGGGAGAAGAAGAGCGCGAAGAAACAACATTAAGGCCGAAAATAAAAAAGGGCAGAGTCCACTCTGCCCCTGGTGATACGGATGATGAACTCAGGCCGCTTTCGCCACCACCTCTTCTTCCGGGCGTTTCAGCACCGCATAAGAGAGACCGGCAACCAGCGTACCGGCGATGATAGCCAGCAGGTAACCCAACACCGGGGTAATCGCGCCTGGAATCAGCAGGACGAACAGGCCGCCGTGCGGCGCCATCAGCTTCGCGCCAATCGCCATGGAGATGGCGCCCGTTACCGCACCGCCGACGATACAGCAAGGCAGTACGCGCATCGGGTCACGCGCCGCAAACGGAATCGCCCCTTCGGTGATAAAGCACAGACCCAGCACCAGCGCCGCTTTACCCCCTTCCTGCTGCGCTTTGTCGAACTTACGACGCGCCACGATAGTCGCCAGACCCAGCGCCAGCGGCGGCACCATACCGGCACCCATGATGGCCGCCATCGGCGCGTACGTTTGCGTACTCAGCAGGCCGACGCCAAACGCATAGGCCGCTTTGTTGACCGGGCCACCCATATCGGTACACATCATACCGCCGAGGATAGCGCCCAGCAGGACAGCGTTCGCTGTGCCCATGGTCTGCAGCCAGTGCGTCAGGCCTTCCAGGATCCCCGCAACCGGTTTACCGATAAGGTAAATCATCGCCAGGCCGACAATCAGACTTGAAAACAGCGGAATGATCAGAATGGGCTTCAGTGCTTCCATGGCTGGCGGCAGCTTCACTTTCGTGCTGATAAGTTTTGCAACGTAACCCGCAAGGAAGCCCGCGATAATCCCGCCGATAAAACCGGAACCGGTGCTTACCGCCAGCATACCGCCGATAAGGCCTGGCGTCAGACCCGGGCGGTCGGCAATGGAGAAGGCAATATAGCCCGCTAGCACCGGCACCATCAGCGCGAACGCGGAACCGCCGCCGATTTGCATCAGCGCCGCCGCCAGAGTGCCCGGCTCTTTAAACGCCTGGATGCCAAACGCAAAGGAGAGCGCAATGCACAGGCCGCCCGCTACCACCATCGGCAGCATATACGAGACGCCGGTCAGCAGGTGGCGATAGGCGCCGCCCGCCTCTTTTTTGCCCTCTTTCGCCGCCTGCGCATTACCGGACGGCTGATACGGCGCGGCTTCCACCAGCGCTTTCTCAAACTCCTGTGCGGTTTTCTTCAGCGCCAGACCGGTGGAGGTACGGTACATCGGCTTACCGGCGAATTTAGCCAGATCGACCTCAATGTCCGCCGCGACGATCACCAGGTCGGCCTGAGCGACCTCCTCCGGCGTAATCGCATTCCCGGCGCCAACAGAACCGCGGGTTTCGACTTTTACCCACCAGCCGCGTTTTTTCGCTTCAGTTTCAATCGCCTCTGCCGCCATGAAGGTATGCGCAACGCCCGTCGGGCAAGCGGTCACGGCCACAATACGTTTAGGGCCGGTTCCGACGGTCGACGGCGCGAGCGTCGTTGCCGGCGCGCTGTATATAGCGGCATGGGATTTGGCTTCGCTGAGGAATAGCTCTGGATGCGCGACGGCGCGATTAATATCGCCGAGATACACCTGTTTGCCGTTCAGCGCGCTGTCCACAGGCAGCGCTGTACCCAACACGATAGCCAGTTCGGTATCGTTTGGGTTATCCGTCATTTCAAGGCGAGCTTTATGCGCAGCCGCACCCAGCAGGGTCTTCGCCATATAGGCGCGCGCCTGACCAAGCCCGGCATCGATAATCAGCAGCGTTTTCATTATGCCTCTCCTGCGGTTAGTTGAAAGGTTGTAAGTCAACACGCGCCATCATCGCGGCCAACTGGGTACGATCGGTAATACCAACGTTACTCTGACTCACGGCCAGTGCAGCCACCGCGGTTGCCAGGCGTAACGTATGTTCACTGGATTCACGCATCAGCAGGCCGTAGATAAGACCGCCAACCATCGAATCCCCTGCGCCTACAGTACTCACCACCTCAACCGACGGTGGTTTGGCTACCCATTCGCCGGATGCGTTCACCCACAGCGCGCCTTCTGCGCCCAGCGAGATAACCACGTGTGCAATGCCCTGCTCGCGCAACGCGTGAGCGGCGTCAATGACATCTTTCATTTCCGGCAGCTTGCGACCCGCCCAGATCTCCAGCTCGCGGCGGTTCGGCTTCACCAGCCACGGCGCGGCCTTCAGACCAGCAACCAGCGCTTCACGGCTGCTGTCGAAGATGATGCACGGGCACTGGCTGCGCAGGCGGATCATCCAGTCGGTAAAGGCTTCCGGGCTGACGCCTACCGGCAGACTGCCGCTGACGCAAACCATATCGAACTGTCCAAGCCAGGTCAGGGAGTCGTTAACGAAGCGCTCCCAGTCCGCTGCGGTGACGTCAAAACCGGAGAAGTTAAAGTCGGTGACTTCGCCGTCTTTTTCCGTCAACTTCACGTTGATACGGGTACGGCCCTGCACCACCTGAAAACGGTTGGCAATGCCCAGTTCGCTGAACAGCTGCTGAAACCCGTCCTGATTATCTTTACCAAGGAAACCGCCCACGGTAACGTCAATCCCTAAATCCTTCAGCACCTTCGCCACGTTGATGCCTTTACCCGCCGCATGCAAGCCAGTGGTACGTACCAGGTTCACTTCGCCGCGTTCAATTTCTGGGGTGAACCCAACAAGATCATAGGCCGGATTGAGGGTAATCGTGGCTACACGTCTGCTCATTACACGCCCTCCCCAAGACCAGAGGCAATGGCTTCGCCAATCGCGTTCAGCGCGCGTTCAGCATCGTCGCCCTGCGCGGTAAAGCGCAGTCGGTGCCCTTTCTTCACGCCCAGCGCGACGACCTTCATCAGGCTGCGTCCGTTGGCCGGTTTACCGCTGCCGTCAAGGTTGGTGACGGTGATGTCGCTGTTGAACTGTTTAATCGTGTTGACCAACATGGTGCCCGGGCGGGCATGCAGGCCGTGCTCATTGCGCACGACAAACTCCGCGCTCAGTACGTCGTCCGCCGGAACGTCATCGCTGGTCAGCAGCGCCAGCAGCGTGGCCGCATCGGCCTTCAGCAGGCGTTCAGCTTTATCGTCGAGCAACAGCGCGCTCAGCCGGTTCAGCACCGTCACCGGCTGGCTGTCGGTCATCGCCACCGTCACCAGCATCGATACCGTTTGGCCGTCAACGTCAAATGCGCGGGCGGCACGGCTGACGGCAATAGCGCTACGAAGATTGCCTTGCGCACTGTCGTTCAGCCAGATGCCATGACCGAGATCCAGCGGCTGTTCCGTAATGGTGTTGGCGACAAATGCGGCATCGACCGCGCCAACCTCTTTCAGACGTCCGGCGTTCAGCGCCTGCAATGTCATCAGATCGCTGGCGACCACGTCCAGGGTCAGCGTATCGTTATCCAGTTTCAGCGCTTCACTCTGCTTTTCGCCCATCAGCAACGCACGCAGTTCTTCAGCGGTGGTTGCGTTTTTCAGCTGTTCAGCAATGGCATCATCACTCAGTACGTGCGTCAGTTGACGCAGCAAGCCAAGGTGCTCATCGGAGCTTGCGGCGATGCCGATCGCCACCCAGGCGGTCTGCCCTTCGCCCCAGGCAACGCCTTGCGGAAACTGGTAAACCTGCACGCCGGTTTTCAGCACCTGGTCGCGAGTCTCCGTGGTGCCGTGAGGGATAGCAATACCGTTGCCAAGAAAGGTTGAGGTTTGCTGCTCGCGAGCCAGCATACCGGCCAGATAGCCTTCCGCGACGTTACCCGCGTTCACCAGCGCTGACGCAACCTGGCAAATCGCCTCTTCTTTATTCCCGGCCTGTTGACCGGGGTGAATGTCCTGCACAGATAACTGGAACATGGTTCTCCTCTCCTGCTGATTTGAATCGTTTCAGCCAATATGAGAAAAAAAGCGCCACCTTCATGTAGGGACAATATGCCGATGACGCTGAAACGTTTCAATAAGTCTGTGACTGAATCACGGGATGTGCAAGGAAAGTTGATTTTTTGATTGCAGAAGTTAGATGCACTGCACATTTTATTATCACTTTCTTCGTATTGCTGACGCTTAAGGCAAATTCAGCCGCATCGTTCAGCAACTTCAGCTAAAAGTGATATTTATTATGAAAAGCTATTTTGATTTTTTTGTGCGGATATTGATATGAACAACTGTTTATTTGCGAACGGCCAGCGTACACTCCAGCCTCTTCCCGAGTGACTGATTCAACGACATGTCTAACACAACCGCTGCCGCCCCCCCGCGTGGGTTTGATCTCACGTCAACGGCATTTTTAATCGTGGCTTTTCTGACCGGCATCGCCGGGGCGCTACAGACGCCGACACTAAGCCTGTTTCTGACCAATGAGGTGCATGTTCGCCCGGCAATGGTCGGTTTCTTCTTCACTGGCAGCGCCATCATCGGCATCCTCGTCAGCCAGTTTCTGGCCGGGCGCTCGGACCGCCAGGGCGACCGCAAGCACCTTATCGTGTTCTGCTGCTTGCTGGGCGTTTTCGCCTGCATTCTGTTTGCCTGGAACCGCAATTATTTTGTCCTGCTGTTTATCGGCGTCTTTCTGAGCAGCTTCGGTTCTACTGCCAACCCGCAAATGTTTGCCCTTGCCCGCGAGCATGCGGATAAAACCGGGCGTGAAGCGGTCATGTTCAGCTCCATTCTGCGTGCGCAGGTATCCCTTGCGTGGGTGATTGGTCCGCCGCTGGCCTACGCGCTGGCGATGGGTTTCGGCTTTACCGTGATGTACCTGAGCGCAGCGGTTGCGTTTGTGGTATGCGGCGCGATGGTGTGGATATTCCTGCCCAGCATGCGCAAAACGCCCGCGACGACGGCAAAACACCTTGAAGCGCCGCGCACCAACCGTCGCGATGCGCTGCTGTTGTTTATCATCTGCACCCTGATGTGGGGCACCAACAGCCTGTATATCATCAATATGCCGCTGTTTATCATTAATGAACTGCATCTGCCGGAGAAGCTGGCAGGCCTGATGATGGGGACCGCAGCCGGTCTGGAAATTCCGACCATGCTCATCGCCGGATATTATGCGAAGCGTTTTGGTAAGCGCTTTCTGATGCGTATCGCTGTGGTGGCGGGGGTGTTCTTCTATATTGGCATGCTGACGGTGCATACCCCTGCCCTGCTTCTGACCATGCAGGCGCTCAATGCCATCTATATTGGGATCCTCGCCGGGATCGGCATGCTCTATTTTCAGGATCTGATGCCCGGTCAGGCCGGGGCTGCCACGACGTTATATACTAATACCACCCGCGTCGGCTGGATCATCGCCGGGTCGCTGGCGGGCGTTGTCGCCGAAGTCTGGAGCTATCATGCGGTGTTCTGGATTGCGCTGGCGATGTGCATCACTACCAGCGTCGGTTTGCTGCGGATCAAGGACGTTTAGGGCGTCGTCAGGCGTTCGAGGTGGATCAGAAAATCCATCGCCTGCTGGCGGGATGCGCCGCACATCTCAGCAGACGGCTGAAGCCCGGCGCACACCGTTGGCCGCAACGGCGAGCCGAATATCCTGCAACGCTGCTGCGCATCAAGCTGAATGCAGGGCGTGTTCGCCGGTTTGCCGAGAGTATCATTATTCACTGTTTAAATTTTACATCCCTGCTGTTAGCATCGGAGGATCATCCTTTTCTATCAGTGTTATTTCCCCCATAAATCTGGCGTTCACTTCCTGATTCCTGCATGTAAATTGATCTGTGTCTAATTCCCTTTATTATCAGGACGTTCGCGGAAAAAACCTTTCCCTTAACCAAAATCATCTTAGACACCCTAACCTGTCCAAAGCAGAGCTATTGAATGTCATATTCCTGGAAGAGTTCTGTAAGGAATTGGGGATAGATTCGGTTTCCGGTGCAGCCATCCTTTCCGGTCAACCGTGGTTAGATACGAGGGGTAAGCCCAAAGGGGCTACATTGGGGACAAGCGTTGTCTCAAAGTATGCGCGAATCATCATGCGCGATGCACGTGTCCCTTTTGGTATTCAGATTCCAACACCTGTTGGTGTCAGAATGCAGAAATCAAACAAACTTGCAGCCGTCATTGCTCGGTGGGTTCCCTGGTTGGGCTGGGCTTCACTGTCAATGAGCCTGTACAGGGTTTCTACTCGCACACAGGAGAAATACAATATCATTGCCAGACCGAAAGATCGCATACAGTGGACATCCTTCTGATGACGACAATCACCGATGAAGTATTATCTCTGTTTCGTGAAGAGATCCCAGGCTATCTGGACAGCCACTGGAAAGAGGTCCCTTTAGAACTGGATTCGGACCTGTTCGATTGTCCCCGTGATGATCTGGAGGATGCCATACGGAAGTACAAAGAAAGGTTCTATATCGATCTTGATAGTTTGAATTGGTCTTTGTACTTTCCGTGGGAACATACACCACGTTTTCAGCGGTGGTTTAAGCTCAAGCGGGATAATGTGGAGTCATCACGATTACCGCTCACTGTCAGGATGTTTGCAGAGTCAGCAGAAGCTGGTAAATGGTTGTTCGGCTGACTTTTATCAAAAGCTGGCCCGCAGAACCCTCTGCTTCTCACGCTCTAATGAGGTGTGAGTTTACGCACAGAAACCACGAAAAGTCTCCACAGCAACTTTTTATAAAAAAACACCACAAAATTATTTATAGCAACACTTTTATGATGAGGTCAGCTTTTCAAGATGAATCAAGTAAGCCATAGCCTCTTCGCGATTCGCATGACACATATCAAGCGAAGGAAGTAGGCTTCCACAGACTTTGGGACGGTGGATTGACCCAAAGATGTTACATAAATTATCTTCCGATAACTGCACACATTTTACATTCGCCGGTTTGCCATTGGGCATTCCCGGAATCGGGCTGGAGATCGAAGGCGCGGTACAGCAGGCACCACAGTCCGGGCGACAATCCATGATGGGTCTCTCGTCAGTCAGGCAGAGCACCTTATCACCTTTTCGCAAAACCCGCGAATTCCGCTTGCCTGAAAGGGCTGGCGCGAGTACTTTGACGCGATATTTTTGACTTCTGTTAAACAGGATTACTGCAATGCCAAGAGCGAACGAAATTAAAAAAGGTATGGTACTGAATTACAACGGCAAGCTGCTGATTGTTAAAGATATTGATATTCAGTCCCCGAGCGCCCGCGGCGCAGCAACGCTGTACAAAATGCGTTTTTCCGATGTCCGCACTGGCTTGAAAGTGGAAGAGCGTTTTAAAGGCGATGATATCCTTGATACCGTGACCCTGACCCGTCGTTTCGTTGATTTCTCCTACGTCGACGGCAACGAATACGTATTCATGGATAAAGAAGACTATACGCCGTACACCTTCACCAAAGACCAGATTGAAGAAGAGCTGCAGTTCATCCCGGAAGGCGGGATGCCGGACATGCAGGTGTTGACCTGGGACGGCCAGTTGCTGGCGCTTGAACTGCCGCAGACCGTTGACTTAGAAATCGTCGAAACCGCACCGGGTATTAAGGGCGCTTCCGCAAGCTCCCGCACCAAACCGGCGACCCTGACCACCGGTCTGGTTATCCAGGTTCCGGAATACCTGACCGCTGGTGAGAAAATCCGCATTCATATCGAAGAGAAGCGCTACATGGGTCGCGCTGACTGATAAGACCAAAAAAGGACGGTGCATACCGTCCTTTTTTATTACCGCCGGATAAACGCCGTGATTACAGCAGATCCGGGAATTTGGTCATCTTCAACGCCAGCTCCACGCCGCGAACTTCCGCAAGCCCCTTCAGACGGCCAATCGCCGAATAGCCCGGGTTGGTTTTCTTCTTCAGATCGTCAAGCATCTGATGACCGTGATCCGGACGCATCGGGATCGGACGCAGGTCGCCTGCCTTCTTCCGACGCTGCTCTTCGGTCAGAATGGCATTCACCACCGCCACCATGTTGACGTCGCCCGTCAGATGCGCCGCTTCGTGGAAGGTTTTTGGGTTGTCTTCACGGCAGGTCGCGCGCAGATGGGTGAAGTGAATCCGATCGCCAAAGGTTTCAATCATCTTCACCAGGTCGTTATCCGCCCGTACGCCGTAAGACCCGGTGCACATGGTGAAACCGTTGTTGATGCTGTCGACAGTCTCTTTCAGCCACTGCATGTCTTCAATGGTTGAGACGATGCGCGGCAGGCCGAGGATCGGACGCGGCGGATCGTCAGGGTGCACCGCCAGGCGCACGCCCACCTCTTCAGCGACCGGCACAATCGCCCGCAGGAAGACGGCCATGTTTTCGCGCAGTTGATCCTTGCTGATGTTGTCATACTCCGCAAGGCGCTGGCGGAACTGATCCAGTGTATAGCCCTCTTCAGCGCCCGGCAGACCGGCAATGATGTTGCGGGTCAGTTTTTCAATCTCAACGTCACTTGCGGCATTGAAATACGCCAGCGCCTGATCCTGTTCCTGTTGCGTATAATCCGCCTGCGCGCCTGCGCGTTTGAGGATATACAGTTCGAACGCAGCAAAGGCGATTTGATCGAAACGCAGCGCTTTTGAGCCGTCCGGCAACGGATACTCAAGGTCAGTGCGTGTCCAGTCGAGGATTGGCATGAAGTTGTAGCAGACGGTGTCAATACCGCACTCGGCCAGATTGCGGATGCTCTGCTGATAGTTGGCAATCCAGGTCTGATAGTCGCCGGAGCGAGTTTTGATCTCTTCGTGAACCGGAATACTTTCGACCACCGACCAGGTCAGCCCCTTTTCCGCCAGCAGTGCCTGACGCTTTTTAATCTCGTCAACCGGCCAGACCTGGCCGTTAGGGATATGGTGCAGTGCAGTGACAACACCGGTCGCGCCAGCCTGACGCACATCATCAAGAGACACCGGATCGTTCGGTCCGTACCAACGCCAGGTTTGTTCCATCGCCACACCTCTTAAGTTGTTATACCAATAATGCAAAATGCTATGACGACTACCATACATGTTTCTCCGTAATGGTCAAACAGCCCCACGGCATTGATTGATCGAGCTCACATTCCCGGGATAAATACGGCACACCAATTTAATTTGTTGTCATATAACTTTACACTGAGCATTGTTAATTAATGGTTATGTAGGTGTTTATATAATGAAGACAATCGCCACTACCGCCCTGCCGGATACCGTTCAATTGCCGCAGTATGATCGGCAACAACTGCGCTCGCGCATTGTTCACTTCGGTTTCGGCGCCTTCCATCGCGCCCATCAGGCGCTGCTGACAGACAGGGTGCTCAATACCACGGGCGGCGACTGGGGATTGTGTGAAATTAGCCTGTTCAGCGGCGATGTGCTGATGAGCCAGTTGCGTCAGCAGGATCATCGCTATACCGTGCTGGAAAAAGGCGCGGACGGTAACCGGGCAATCGTGGTCGGCGCTGTGCATGAGTGCCTGAACGCCAGGCTCGATTCGCTGGCCGCCATTATTGAAAAGTTCTGCGAGCCGCAGGTCGCCATCGTCTCGCTGACCATCACGGAAAAGGGCTACTGCATCGACCCGGCCACCGGCCAGTTGGACGTCACGCAGCCGCGTATCCTTCACGACCTCGAAAACCCGACGATGCCCCACTCGGCACCGGGTATTCTGGTAGAAGCGCTGGCCCGCCGCCGCGAACGCGGCCTGTCGCCGTTCACCGTCCTGTCCTGCGATAACATTCCGGATAACGGCCACGTGGTGAAAAATGCTGTTTTCGGCATGGCGGCAAAACGCTCACCGGAGTTGGCGCAGTGGATAGCCGCGCACGCCAGCTTCCCCGGCACCATGGTTGACCGTATCGTGCCCGCGGCAACACCGGAGTCGCTTGCGGAAATCGCGCAGTACCTTGGCGTGGAAGACCCCTGCGCGGTGAGTTGCGAGCCGTTTATTCAGTGGGTGGTTGAGGATAACTTTGTCGCCGGACGCCCGGAATGGGAAATCGCCGGCGTGCAGATGGTGAACGACGTCCTGCCCTGGGAGCAAATGAAGCTGCGAATGCTGAACGGCAGCCATTCGTTCCTGGCCTATCTGGGTTATCTGGCGGGTTATGAGCACATCAGCGACTGTATGCAGGATGATAATTTCCGCCGCGCCGCCCACCGTCTGATGATGCAGGAACAGGCGCCGACGCTTGACATCAAAGGCGTCAACCTGAACGACTATGCCGACAGCCTGGTAGCCCGCTTCTCTAACCCGGCGCTGAAGCACCGCACCTGGCAAATCGCGATGGACGGCAGCCAGAAGTTGCCGCAGCGCATGCTGGAAAGCATCCGGATTCACCTGCAGCGGGGTAGCGACTGGTCGCTGCTGGCGTTGGGCGTCGCGGGTTGGATGCGTTACGTTAGCGGCGTAGACGAGCGCCAGGAAGCCATTGATGTGCGCGATCCGCTGATCGAAAAAATCCGCCATCGGGTGGCGACCAGCCAGCCCGAGGACCGGGTGACCGCCCTGCTGTCATTAACGGAGATTTTTGGCGCTGACCTTGCACAGAACGCCAGTTTCACCGCCGCTGTGCAGCACGCCTGGGCTTTACTGACCCGCGACGGCGCCCGCCGGGCGGTGAGCGCGGCCCTGAATTCTTAACGATTCCTGCCATTTAGCGGACAGATTCCCCTTCTGTCCGCATTAAAGACTTCTCTTTTCTCCCTTTTTTCGCCAGGATAAATCACACCTGTTACATTATTACATTTACCCCATCGGGAGTTTTCGTGACGCTCACTAACCTGATTACTGGTTTTCTTGGCAGCGGCAAAACCACCTCCATTTTGCATTTACTGGCGACGAAACCCGCCAGTGAGAAGTGGGCGGTGCTGGTGAACGAGTTTGGCGAAGTCGGTATCGATGGCGCGTTGCTGGCAGACAGTGGCGCATTGCTCAAAGAGATCCCCGGCGGCTGTATGTGCTGCATCAATGGTCTTCCGATGCAGGTCGGCCTCAACACCCTGCTACGCCAGGGTAAGCCTGACCGCCTGCTGATCGAACCTACCGGGCTGGGGCATCCGAAACAGATCCTCGATATCCTGACCGCGCCGGTCTACGAACCGTGGATCGACCTGCGCGCCACGCTGTGCGTCCTCGACCCGCGTCAGTTATTGGATGAAAAAATCGTCAGCAACGAGAATTTCCGCGATCAGCTCGCCGCTGCCGACGTTATCATTGCCAACAAGCGTGATAAAGCGACGGCAGAAAGCCAGCAGGTTTTCGAGCAGTGGTGGCAAACCTATGGCGGCGGACGGCTGCGCGTGGACGCCACTCAGGGCAATATTGACGCCGGGTTGCTGACTCTCCCACGTCGCAACCTTGCGCCGCTGCCGGAAAGCGCCGCCCATGCCCACAGCCACCCGTCGAACAAGGGACTGGCGGCATTAAGCCTCCCGGGCCACCAGCGCTGGCGACGCAGCGTTAACAGCGGTCAGGGCTATGTTGCCTGCGGCTGGATTTTCGACGCCGATACCCAGTTTGATACTATCGGTCTGCTTGAATGGGCACGTCTGGCGCCGGTTTCACGGGTAAAAGGCGTTATGCGTATTGCAGAAGGTCTGGTACGTATTAATCGCCAGGGCATGGACCTGCATATTGAAACGCAAAATGTCGCACCGCCTGACAGCCGCATCGAGCTAATTAATGACGGCGATATTGACTGGAATGTACTGCAGACCTCGCTGTTGAAACTCCGTGTCAGCTGACCGAAAGGGGCGCTTATTTACGCCCTCGTTTATCTGCTGATATTTTGCTCATGAGATAATTCTTATTTCCCCTGATTATTTCTATGGTTTTTTATTCTTGCGCCAAACAATCGGTATGTCGTGGAGAGTGACATGCCGTTGAGCGACAGCATTATCACGCTGTTTGATCGTTTCTCGCCGCAACAAGCAACAAAAATCAAACAATCAACCAACACAAATTAACAACATCCATCAGGGATAGTTTTCTGTTCCTGAACACGCATTGCTGCTTTTTTATTCACCTCGTCATCATCCTGACACAATTTTCGTTTTAGATTTGAAGGAATTGGCTAATTTGCGCGCGGAATTGATGCTATTTTTGGCTTTGCCGTTTTGTCACTTTCTGTATCACAAATTCTTATAAAAAAACGCGGAAAAGCGCTCGCCAAGCCAGCATCGATCGGGTAACCTCGTTCTCGTTTTGCCTGACAGAGTTAAATTATTCGTAGGGTAAATAAATTTGTGCGATGGTGCACAATTTTGAACCTAAGCAATTGTCTCATTGTGGGCAGGTATTTAGTCTCGTCACGGTTGGCATTTTTATAACGGTGTTTATCGTTAAGGACTTCAAGGGATAATAAGCAAAATGGTCAAATCTCAACCAATTTTGAGATACGTCTTGCGGGCAATACCCGCAATAGCAGTAGCGGTACTGCTTTCTGCATGTAGTTCTACCAATACCGCAAAGAATATGCATTCTGAGACGCATGCTGTGGGAATGGAAGATCCTTCTTCACTGCAAGCCTCTCAGGATGAATTTGAATCCATGGTGCGTAATCTCGACGTGAAATCGCGCCTGATGGAACAATATGCAAGCTGGAAAGGCGTTCGCTACCGTCTCGGCGGCGACACCAGACGCGGTATCGACTGTTCAGCGTTTGTACAGCGCACCTTCCGTGACCAGTTCGGTTTAGAACTTCCACGTTCTACTTCCGAGCAGCAGGAGATGGGCCGTTCAATAAAACGCACTCAGTTGCGCACCGGTGATTTAGTGCTGTTCCGCGCCGGGTCGACGGGCCGCCATGTTGGTATCTACATCGGTAATAACCAGTTTGTTCATGCCTCCACCAGCAGCGGCGTGACTATCTCGAGTATGGACGAGCCATACTGGAACAAGCGCTACAACGAAGCGCGTCGCGTATTGAGCCGTTCCTGATGCACATCTTGCTGTCGGTTTTCCCTTGGCTGACGGCAGGATCCAGAAGAAAAGCACTGCCTGCGTAGTGTTTTTTTTGCCTTTCATCTTTCGCCTCCCCAGCATAATAGTGGTTCGCTACCAGGCTATGATGGTCAATAATACATATAGCCCTCTGGCCGTTATTTTCAGCGTTAAATATCACGGATAAGACATCTGAATGTTCACCCGCTACTTCTCTGTTGGCCGTCGCATTATGTTTCTCAGCCTGGCGCTGGGAATCACCATCGCGTTGCTGGCCGGTAGCGTGCAGTTTATGATCTCTCACCAAAAGCGAGCCGAGCAGTTCGATACCATTACTCACGATCTGCAAAAATACCTGAACAGTTATTTTGGCGAACTGCTGACGACCATTGATACGCTGCAGCCGTTGAACATGAGCCCGTGCGAGCAGGTTTCGGCTGAGCTGACTTCCCGGGCGGCATTCAGCCTTAATGTGCGCGCATTCCTGCTGGTAAGCGACAACCATGCCGTTTGCTCCTCCGCAACGGGAAAAATGGATGTTCCGCTACAGGAGTTGGTGCCTCAGATTGACCCCAGTAAGGCGCTGGATCTGCGCATCGTGCCAGGGACGCCGATGCTGCCAAACCGCCCGGCCTTCCTGCTTTGGGTTCGCAGCCCGCTGCTGGAAAACCGCGGCATTCTTACCTCTATTAACGCCAACCTGATGCCGGTCATCCTTTACTCCTCGCGGCTGAATCAGTTTAGCGGCATTTCACTGGTAACCAACGGTACGGCGATATCGACGTTCGGCACCCGTCCCGTCGACGTGAAAACGCTGAAAACCACGCCGGTTCGCAGCGCCCAGGTCAACGGCGTCCCTTTGACGCTCAACATCTATGGCGATGAATGGTCCATCGATAATATCCAGTACGCGCTGTTGCTGGGCGCCGTGTGCGGCCTGCTCGCCGGACTGCTGTGCTACTACGTGCTGACGGTTCGCCTGCGTCCTGGCAAAGAGATAACGCTCGCCATTAAACGCGGCCAGTTTTATGTGGTTTACCAACCGGTGGTTGAATCCGAGACCATGAAGATTCGCGGCGTTGAGGTCTTGATGCGCTGGAACCATCCTACCGCCGGGGAGATCCCGCCAGACGCCTTTATCAACTTTGCCGAAGCGCAGCAGCTTATCGTGCCGCTAACGCGCCACCTGTTTGAGCTCATCGCTAAAGACGCCCCGGCGCTGCAAAAGATGCTGCCGCCGGGCGCGAAGCTTGGCATCAACATCGCCCCGGCCCACCTGCATGCCGACAGTTTCCAGCAGGATCTGCGTGATTTCTCCGCGATGCTGCCCGCCAACTATTTCCAGTTGGTACTCGAAATTACCGAACGCGACATGCTGAACCAGCATCTGGCCATGAAGCTGTTTGAATGGATGCATCACGAAGGGTATGAAATTGCGATCGACGACTTCGGTACCGGACACAGCGCGCTTATCTACCTGGAGCG
>Ga0213878_10000410_pt1 | contig 16232 bp, 10 predicted proteins | sample VelepicoBEBS_R02_FD_161053 | JGI IMG/M metagenome (GOLD analysis project Ga0213878, IMG submission 161053) | Vellozia epidendroides bulk soil microbial communities from rupestrian grasslands, the National Park of Serra do Cipo, Brazil - BS_R02 | ecosystem: Environmental > Terrestrial > Soil >... | reverse complement strand
GATCTATAACCCCTTCCGGAACGCGTCGGCGTACCACGATTAGTGCACGAAGTCTGAGGCTGATATAGCAGCGTTGGGAGCCCCGAATGCTTTCGGGGCTGGCGAGGCGAATAGCTGGGCCCTATTTAACGAGCCAGAAACGCCGCGAGGCGCCGGCGCCGCCCCAACCCGAAGGGCTGCGCGGATTTTAGCCGGGTGTCCCGCGTCCGCGGGATTGCTCGTCAGTCAAAGACCACAGCGGGTATTCTCCTTCCTCGCGCCAGCGCGTTCCGATCGTCCTCGTGCTCGGGCTCGTCCTCGTGCTCGATAGGTAGCGCGGCAGCCCTAGTAATCAGTAATCAGAGACGGTCTCTCTGAACTGATTACCGAGTCACTGATTACTTACCCAAGACCCGTCGAGCACGAGGACGAGCCCGAGCACGAGGACGATTGGAACGCTGGCGCTCAGACGGCTCGCGATGAGACTTGGGCGCAGACTAAGCAGCGCTTTTACTACCTGTACCAAGGTACGATAGCGTAGCCCGCTTTGCTTGAGTAGAGTGGAAGTTCTGCCCATCCCCTAACCCGGGCTGAATAACGACCTTAGCTTTCCTAGTCACTCCATTGCTGCTTCCATGAACCGAGTCATTCGAATCGCCTTATTCCTGACGTTCTGTTGCGCCTCTAGCAGCGATGCGGCGGAAGCCCAGCAGGCTTCCGGGCCAGAGGCGAAGCCAAGCCCGGCTTCCAAGCCGATTTCTCTGCTTGAGATCGCATCAAAGGCGCAGGCTGCCCTGGAGTCGCTCCGTGAGATCGGGTCGGGCTTATCCGCCGATCAAACGACAACAAGTCTTACCGACGGTCTATCGCACCTAACTCCTGAAATCGAGGCAGAGATCGGCGATGACACGCAGCTATTGAGCTCGAATCCCTCCCTCAATATGCTTTATCCTCTCAAGGTCAGTTGGCAGAGCTTTGGCGATAAGTTGTCGGTATGGGACAACGAGCTGACGCGGAGTGGTATCAGTTTGGAAGAGGAGCTGACCCGTCTGGAGGAACAGAATAAGGTCTGGCAGTTAACACTTCAATCCGTACAACAGGGCGGCACCACGCCGGAGATTTTACAGCGCGTTAAGGATGTCACTGACTCTATCGAGCGAACGCAGCAGGCGGTCACCTCGCGTCGAGCGGAAGTCTTGAGCTTGCAAGGTCGTATATCTGACGAGGCGGGCCGAATCCGAAAAATGCTAACTCTGATCGAGCAGGCAGAGAGCCGGGTTCTAAAGGGTGCTCTTTCGCAAAACAGTCCGCCAATCTGGAGCCTCATGAGCGGTTCCCGGGACGAATTGGCGAAAAATACTGGCCAGTCGTTCTTCGCGCAGTTAAGAGCTTTGACTTCCTTCGCTCAGCGACTCCCCTTCACCTTCCTTATCCACGCATTGATCATTCTTGTGCTGGCGGTTGGGTTACACTGGTTCGGCCGTCAAGTGCGCAAATGGTCCGAGCGGGAACCGAGTCTGCAGGCCGTTGCGCCGATCTATGATCTTCCGGTTTCAACGGCCCTGGCGCTTTCTTTCCTCTCCAGCAGGTGGTTACTCTATGCGCAGGCTCCGCGCTTGTTGCTGGCAATCACGGGAGCTGTGGCACTGATTCCAACCGCATTAATTCTCCGGCGGTTGCTCGAGCGGAATTTGGTTCCGATTCTCAACGCGATGGTGGCGATGTATTTTGTCGATCAGCTGCGACAGATCTGTGCCTCGGTACCGCTCCTGGCCCGGCTCCTGTTGCTTGGACAAACGTTGGGAGGGATTCTGTTTCTGATCTGGCTGATTCGGGGTCGGCTCCTCGCGATAGCATCTGATAAGACCAGCAAGCGCCCATCGAGAGTGACCTTCGCCGTCGTTTGGCTAGGCCTCATCGTTTTGTCCGCATCACTTCTATCCAACATTCTTGGATACGTTGATTTGGCAAATCTCCTAACGAGTACTTTTTTGATGAGCGTCTATTTCGCAGCCCTTCTCTACGTCGCCATATTGATCGTCGGTGGATTGATCACGATCGCGCTCCAGGTTGGACCGCTGGCTTCATTGCGAGGCGTTCAACTTCATCGGCCCATGTTTCATCGACGGCTCCTCGCCGCTATCAAGTTCTTAGCGCTTCTACTCTTTTTGGATGTATTCCTGAACTTTCTTGGTCTGCGGACGCCACTAATCCAAAATATTGTTACGATACTGCAGGCGAATCTGACCGTCGGCTCGCTCAACGTTTCTTTGGGTCACATCTTGGGGTTCGTGGCCACCGTATGGACGTCCTTTTTATTCGCGAAGTTTTTGCGTTTCCTCCTCGAGGAAGACGTTTACCAACATTTTCAGCTTGCTCGAGGCACGCCGCAAGCCATCTCCACAATGGTTCAATACGCTGTCGTGGTCGTAGGGTTCTTGGTTGCCATGCAAGTGCTTGGGGTCGATCTCAACAAGCTGACAATCCTGATGGGGGCGTTCACCGTCGGGGTCGGGTTCGGACTTCAGAATATTATTAATAATTTCGTGTCCGGGTTGATTCTGCTTTTCGAACGTCCAATTAAAGTCGGCGACGTTATTGATGTCGGCGGCACACTGGGAGAAGTGCGACACATCGGCATCCGCGCAACCGTCGTTCGCACATCGGACGGGTCGGAAGTCATCGTGCCGAACGGGACGCTCATCTCCAATCAAGTAACCAATTGGACATTTTCGGACCAACAGCGCGCAATCGAAATCCCTGTCACGGTTGTTCGCGGTACGGCCCCGCAGCGGGTCGTGGAACTACTAAAGACGGTGGCTACAAAACATCCGGGCGTAGCCAAAGAACCACAACCGCAGAGTTACGTTCTCAACTTCAGCTCCGGTGCCGTGACCTTTCAGCTGCGAGCCTGGACGAATCGCTATGAAGATTGGGTGCAGGTGCGAAGCGATCTTGCCGTCGCGGTTGATGAGGCTCTAAGCCGTGAGAGCATCAGCATTCCATAATACGATCCGAGCGGTCATGTTGGCTTTCGCTGTGTGCTAAGCCCGTCAGGCTAAAAGCCGTCCATCCATAGGTTTCAAGGCATCTCGGGAAGGCCTTCCCGGATACGGATCGAGAAAGCCGGGTCCTGGTCCGCCGCGCGAGCCCGGTCGTCAATGAGGCTTCGGCGCTTGAGTTCAGCGAAGGGCAGCGATGTATCGATCGCCCTCGAGCTCCAGGCATTATTGTCGGTCAGTAGGTCTTGCTGGCTTCAACCGTCTCGGCCTTCGCGGCGTCCGCTCTCCATCAGCGCTTACCCACCACATATGAACCGGTTGGCAAAACCGGAATAGCCCTTCGGACGCGAGTCAGGTTGTCCGTGCTGCCAACGACCGCGACCGGCGTTCCGACTTGGACTCGTTCGAAAAATAACAAAGCCAGATCCCGCGGCATCCGCACACATCCGTGGGACGCAGGATATCCTGGCAGGTAACCGGCATGCATCCCAACAGCCGGGCTGAATTCCATAAAGTAGGGCATCGGGGCAGGCTCGTAATGGTCTCCTCTGGGTACATGGCTATTCGGAGTCGCATTTGCGTCAACTACTGTTCCGTAGGCGTCGACAACCAACCCGAAACTCCTGGAGTGATGGTCGATGTCCTTGTCGAAAATCCTGAAGTTACCCGTCGGTGTTGACCAACCAGTTTTGCCGGAAGCAATCGGCGAAACCAGCGTAATTTTACCTTGTTGTATCAGCAAGGCTTTCTGTTCAGACAAATTGATGACTACTCTGGTTTCCGAAGCCAACGCCATGCTTCCAAACCAGAAAACTGTTAGTCCGATTGCGTAACTAAAATATGTTTTCATATGATTCCATACCGCTTGGATCGGCGTGAATCTTGATAAGCGATTAACTTCAACCGCATAAATCCGTTGTTAGCAAAATTACGGCGCCACAACCCTAGGTCACTAGCCAAACTCTACTACCCTGAGCCAGCATGGCTATTGGACCTTTGGGTAATGTACGAAAGTACAATTGAGCGCCGAAGATACGCTTGGATAGATTGCAGAGGCGTATCTCGGTTTAGCAATGCTTCTCCAGATACGGCTAGAGCGCGTCTTAGCTCGCTCATGCTGTTTTGTTAGTAATCGCATAATCAGATGAAAACGCTTCGCCCGAGTAGCGCTCGATCGGTGTTGATCGGGTTTTTGTTGATAACCGGTTTCAGCGGCTGTGAGATTCCGCAGAAGCAGTTGGCAAGCGACTCTTACGATCACGTATTCATCCGTTATTGGGCTCCGAAGGAGAGCAAACGGTTACGCCTGGCAGTCAAAGATCTCATCGACATCAAAGGAGTCGTCACCACTGCTGGCTCCCACTATGTCGCCCAGACCAGTTCTCCTGCGACGAGTGATGCCGCCTGCCTAGCGATATCGCGGGCGAAAAATGTTCAGATCGTAGGTAAAACGAATCTGAGCGAATTTGCGGTGGCCCCTTCCGGCATCAACGATTTTTTTGGCACTCCGGGGAGCCCTTTGAGTAAGAAGGGCAAGCTTATTCCGGGAGGGTCATCCAGCGGTTCGGCGGTTGCGATCGCAGATGGACTGGCAGACGTGGCCTTTGGAACGGATACAGCGGGCTCTATCCGCGTTCCGGCAGCTTGTTGCGGCATCGTTGGTTTGAAGACCACCTTTGGTTTGGTTTCTTTGCAGGGTGTGTTTCCCGTGGAACCAGCTCATCTGGATACCGTTGGCCCGATGGCCAAGGACGTGGATCACGTCGTTCAAGGGATGGATCTTTTGCAGAACGGGTTTATGGCGCGCTACCGAGCCGCGGTTGCCGCCAATCCTTCGGCCAAAAAGATAAGAATCGGGCGGCTTTACCTGAGCGGTACCGACCCTAATATCGACAAAGCAATTGATGACGCTCTGGTCCGAGCGCAGTTTGCAGTTGTCCCGTTGGACCAGGCATTCAAAGAGAAGTGGGACCAGGCCAAGAGCGATGGGACAACTCTGGCGGCCGCCGGCGCCTGGATCAGCGATGGAAAATATTTTGATAAACTCACAGGAGTAAGCACCAGGACCAAGGCAATAATCGCTCTTGGTGAATTCGATTTTGTGACGAACTACCAGAAGGCTGCGCAAAGGCAAGCAGCGTGGCAGGAAACTCTTCTGCAAACATTTAAAAAGGTTGACTTCATCGCTCTGCCGACTCTTCAGAAGCTGCCGCCTACAATTCCAACCAGCGTCCTTTTTGAAGCACAAATGTTGAATCTGCAGAATACAGTACCAGTGAACTTTGCTGGAAACCCTGCTTTAGCGCTACCGATTCCATTGAATGATCGCGTCTTTCCCGCTACCAGCCTGCAGCTGGTTGGGCCACGGTTGAGCGAAGCCAAACTTCTTAATGCCGGTCGCTTAGTTGAGGCAAGTTCGCGACTTTGATCGGCAGACCGGCTAAGGTCGCCAGGCCAAAGTCAGGTAACGGGCGCGAAGTCGACAAAAATCACTCGACGTAACGCGTAAGTTTAGAGGTCGCCGGTGGTCGCTGATTAACTAGCAAAACCGCCCCGTGCTTTGCTATCCGGAGTTTAACGTTCCTCCGAACGCGCGTGCGTATTCTCTGTTCGATCAAACACAAAAGACCGAACAGACTCTTATCATCGCTCTCATTTACACGTTGATTAAGCTTACTAACTACAGCAGCGAGACCGTGGGGAGGCGATTTCATCGGTTTTAAGCAACTGGTATTTCCCGTCGCGGACTTTCGCTTCCAGGTTGGCATACGAACGGTTTAGATCGAGCGCGTAATTTCGCCGACCAGCGTGTCGCCGCGCCCGCCCCCAACCTACAACTCATAATCTACAACCTAAAACCTATTAGACCCGCCGCTATTGACCGATCGTTCTTTCTTCCCGGCTAAGAGTTTGTGTCCGGATGAAGATTACCTTTGGGTTTGTGCTCGCGTTACGCACAAAAATTACGTCCTGATATGTTCCCGTGATAACGCGCTTCCGGTTTTGAACGGCAAATCCGACGGTCATAACCGCTCTGGCAACGTCGTGAACAGGATCTAGCGTCTCGACAGTAGCATCCCCTGCTAACCAATAACTCCTTTGAGGCCACTGTTTATTGTATTTATTTATTTCTTCCGCAATTAACGTCTTCGTCACTTTGCCGTCACTGAGGTAATCGACGTCGTCGGCGTAGAAAGAAAGCTCACCCCGCCAATTGACCGTATTCCCTGACGCGACGAATTCATTTACAAATTCGTTCAGATCGGTTCTTGGCTGGTTCGGCGTGGCGCGGGGCTTCGCTGTGGTAACCACTTCCAGGGATTGGTTACCCGGTGCCGGTTGGCTGTCGGCCCGGAGTGCGTCCTTTACTGTCTCCACGGCAATCGCGAAGTTGAGATTCTGACCCTCTTTTCGAATCGAACTGGCAATGCCGATCACTTGACCAGAGTCACTGAGAACGGGCGAACCACTCGAACCTGGAGAGATCGGTGCACTGATTTGAATGAACGACCGATTGTCGCGAAAGGCCGAGATAATGCCGTCCGTGACCGTCCCCGCGAGACCCTCCGGGCTGCCAATAACGAGCACTCGCTGGCCCTCGACAGCGTCGGCAGAACTACCCAGGTCCAGGTAGGGTATAGCGGTCGCTGCGAACTTAAGCAGCGCGACGTCAAGATCAACCGATCGAAACACCACGGATCGGAAGATGAAGATCGCTCCCGTGCTGGTTCGCGCAAATAAATCGCTAGCTCCGGCAATTACGTGATAGTTGGTTAGTAGCAAGCCTTCGCTACTGACGAAAAATCCTGTGCCGGTTTTGAAAGGATTTTGGTTCGCGTCTACCGCGACGATTTGAACCACGGCGGGTTTGGCTTTAGCCACAATTTCGGGGACAGTGATCGCGTTCAGTTTTACCGGCGAGCACAGAGCCAAGGCAAGAACAAGACTGCGTAGCCAAGGTAGTATTCTCATAACCTGATATCCGAAAAGGAAAATGAGCGCACAGAGTTGCTTACCCGCTAAATCTGACTGCAAGCATTACTCGTCCGGGAATCTTCGCCGTGAGCTACCAAGAATCCAAAAAGATCGTCCTGCCAGGTTGATCGTTTCGCCAGAAACGCGTCGCACTCCGCGACCTGGCTCTCCCAGTTGGCACTCTCGGAGCTATTGATAACCACAAGCCGAATCGTTTGCCGTTCTCTCGAGTGCCGCAACATCCGCACAAAGTCCGGCGCGCCCATCCCGGGTAATTCAGCATCAAGCACAATTAGGTTATAGGGAATGTGCACCAAGATGCTAAGCGCTTGTTCAGCTCGGCCGACCCCGTGCACCAGCCAACCGTGCTCGCGCAAAAGCGCTATCACTGAATGGCGAAGATGGTTTGCTTCCCCGATTACCAGAGCAAAGTTTAGTCGACTTGGTTGATGCGGAGTATTCCACAGTTGGTCATTGGCAAATGTTTCCATAATGCGGGCAAAACAAAATGAGATTTAGACTGCGCGAGACCAGATATAACAGTTAGCGGAACGCAAGCATGCTCTTGATCTGCCGAATGCGCGCGCTCTGTCTCGCTCGTCTCTCAAGCCGAAGATCGCTTCGACGCAGGATCTCGCCGATTAGGAGGGGATAGTCACAGAGAGTGGCAGTAGTGGGAATGCGATAAGTTTCAGGGTAACGAGCGCTTCGAATTCGAGATTGCATAATCGCACTTTCTAGTTTGCGGCCACGAATAACCCTGCTCAGCCGCCAGAATTATCTAGTTATGCATCCGCAGCAATCAGCAGATAATCCGGTCGTTTGGCCGTCGGTTTGATAGAACCTTAATCAACCACATCGACAGTTCCATTGGACCTTAGGCTAATGACCTAAAGTACAATTGAGTCTACCAGCGGATGACCTAGGTTTTTTGTGAAGGCAGACATTCTCCTTCCCGGAGTTACCCCCGCCGATCCAAGGCGAACCAAATGGACAAACGTTGGCTATCTCAACTATTAGATGATTCCGCGTTCCCGCTATTGGTGTTGTCGCTGGCGGTGACTCAGATACAGCTGGGATCTGATAAAAAGGCCAACTTCCTCGACCGGGCAAGAGACTCTGCTGAGCTTCGATTAGACCAGCGGCTCCAAGAAAATACTGGCGAATACAAATCCAGCGCCCCGGGCGAGAGCCCTCAGGACGCGGAAAGACCTGTGTCGAACAACGACTGGCTTCAGCATTAGGGGCCCGCTCATGGAAGTCTTTATCTTTCTCTGCTGCTATTTACTATTCTTGATGGCCGTCGCGGTATTGTCTCCGTCGTCGTGATCACGGTTGCAACCGTTCTGTTGCAGCATTGATAGCAGCCACTAGTGCTGAGAAAATTCCTCCGCCGAACCGAAGCACTCGACTTGATACCCTTGTGCTCGGAGACGGCGGGACAATGCGCGTACAAAAGACGGGGTCGTTATCTAGCAAATAGACGATTGGCGCGCCCGGACGCTGAGGCCTCCTTGAACGCTGGTAATGTCAGGGTCATCCGGATCCCTCCTTTCTGAGACGGATTGACGGGAGAGTGAAACGCAGTTTCGCACCCCGACCGGGATTGTTCTCCGCGCTGATATGTCCGCCGTGAGCTTGGATGATCCTCTGGCAGATCGCAAGTCCCATCCCCATACCATTCTTTTTTGTACTCGAAAAAGGCTCAAACAGCCTCGACAATTTCCATCGGGGAAAGCCCGGCCCTTGGTCAGTTACCATCACTTCCACTCCAAGAGACGGGTTTTTCATGGCGCGCACCGTCACTTGGCGCTCGCTTGGCGGGCAATCGGTCATCGCTTCCAAGGCATTAAGAATCAGGTTGAGCAAGACCTGTTGCAGATGGATAGGATCGCCCGACACGAGTGGTAAATCCGGCGCCACGTCGATCCGTAGCTGCGCTTTGTGTGATATGAGCGCCCCATGGAGCAATTCGTTCACCGCTTCCACCAAGCCCTTCACGTCGATGCGTTCGGTCTTAAACTCGTGCTTCCGCAGTAACGAGCGCATTCGTTGAATGAACTCGCCCGTGCGCCGCACATCGCGTCGAATATCACTAACGATGGCGCGAACTTCGTCGAGTTCAGGCGAATCCTTTTGCAGGAGTATTTCGGCCACTTCCGCGTTGCTATGAATAGTGCCGATGGGCTGGTTCAGTTCGTGCGTCAGCATCGTCGCCATCTCGCCGATGGTTGCAACCCGGCTCAGATGAGCAAGTTCGTCGCGCTGCTGGAGTAATTGGAGTTCGGCGAGCTTAGCGGCCGTGATGTCAATGCACACTCCCATCATCCGGACAGCCCGGTTTTCACTGTCGAAAGTCGCGTGTCCTCGCGCGCTGATCCAACGAGTCTCGGAATCCGGCATGGCTAAACGGTATTCTACTTCATATTCGGTTCGGTTTTCTAGCGATCGGCGTATCGCTTCCATGGTGGGCTTCCGATCGTCGGGATGCAGGCTGTCGATAAACCGTTGAAGATCGAGTCGCTCGTCTGGGCTGAAACCGAATAACGACCGGCATTTTTCTGTCGCCCAGATATCATCTGACTGAATTTCCCAAACCCATAGCCCGAGGTTCGCTGCCTCCGATGCGAGACTCATTCGCTCTTCGCTGGCGCGCAACGCTTCCTCGGCCTTTCTTCGCTCGGCGTACAGACGGGCGTTTTCTAAAGAAATCGCAGCCTGTGACGCCAGCAGCTCTAGCACAGTGAGCCGATCCTTATCGAAAACGCCGGAGATCTGGTTGTTTTCGAGGTAGAGCTCCCCAATCAGTATCCCCTGTTTTATCAGAGGAAGGCAAAGGATGGAGCGCAGACGCTTTGCTCGCAGGTATTCGTCGTCCGAAAACGAATGGCCGGCCGAGGCATCCGCCAAGATGACGCTCTCATGGGTACGGAACACATAGCGTACGATGGCCTCTGCGAATTCGGGAACCGCAGGGAGAGCGTTCTCCAGGACCACACAGACATGGTCGCCTTCCGTCTTGGCTTCGGCCTGGACCTGGGGCTCTTGCTCGCCGACGAGAAACAGAAGACCTCGCTCGGCACTCGCGTGCTCCAACGAGGTCACCATGAGGGTCTCAATGAGCTTCCCCAGATCAATCTCTCGAGACACCACTTGCGAGGCTTTGACTACGGTCGCGAGATCCAGGTTCTCGACCGTTCCCCCGATCGTGCTCGTCGGGTCGGGCACTGACTCTTGCTCTCTAAGCTGCGGATACAATCCGTCGAGCTATCGCACCTTACCAGTGGCGCCCCAACAAACATAGCAGTACCTAGCATCCCGCAAATAGGCATGTGCGATCTTCTCGAATCCGCGTGCCGCGTAGAAGCGCGCGGCCAGTTCGTTGGCAAGCGCCTCACTGTGAACAAAGCGGTTAGCGTGGGCCGAGCGGATGGCCTTTTCGTAGAGATGCTCGGCATCGACTGCGCGGCCTTCGATGCGCGCGATCTCGGCCGATACCAGCGCGTATTTATCCTGAAAGGTAATCGAACAGTTTTCTGCCCACTCTTTTAACTGATCGCGGTGCGCAGTTAGCTTCTCGCGCCACTCGTTCTGCCGGTCCGGCGCTGAAGCTGTATAGAGCGCGGCCATCGTCAGCGCAGCGTAGTAATGATATTCAGATAACTGAATGCAGCCCGTTGCAGCCCAGAGCAACCGCTCAGCATTCACCGCTGCCGCGATCGCCACCTCGTAATCTCGGGAGATGAATCGCGCCTGTAGTTTCAAAATCCAGTACCAGCAGGTGATCGCCCGGTCGCCTGGCAACTTGGCCTCAAAGTCCGCCTCGTCGAATAAAGAGTTGCTGAAGGTCGAGAAATTGTTGGTCGACCCCCGCATATTCTGGATAAACTGTTGCTGGGTAATTATTCTATCGACATAGTCAGGGGACTTGGCTTTCTGAACGAAATCCAAACATCGCTGGGACTCGCCCCAGACTTCGTCAAGTTGGTCTCCTCGCACGAGAAGATCAGTTATCGTGTGGTCGCAGGCGTAGCAGCCGTAGGTAAGGTCGCCTAGTTCAACTGCCGCGGACAAAGCATTCCTAATGAATCCGAGCGCGGTTGCGATCGGTTGCGTCCAAATCGCAACCCAAGCCATGGTCATGTAGACCTTTGCTTTGTATGGAACAAACCCATGTTTTTCCACCAGATTGACGCTGAGCTGTCCAAAACGATAGCCTTCGGCGTAACGGTTGAACGCCGGACCAAGGATGAACCCAAAATACGCGTAGCCGTGGGCGGAAGCATCCGCGACTCCGTATTTCAAAGTTAGGTTCACGATGTGGCAGATGGACAGATAGAACAGCTTGGTGTCGACGAAGAAAGCTGGAGAATAGAGGACCGAGAGCACACGCATGGCAGCCTGAATCTCGCGGTCCGCCATTAGAGGGAGATCAACCAGGCTCTCAATGGAACGTTCTCCCAGGTTTCGCCACACATTCTTATATTCACGTTCGACCTCCTCGCTACTTGGATGGGCCGAGAGATAGATTCCGAAAAGCCGCAGGCATTCCAGAGCGCTATCGACCGCTTCTGGGTAGGCTGATTTCATGATGTACAGATCGGTCTTTAACCGATACACGGCTGCCTTGTCGGCTTTTGACGACGCTCTCTCAAGCAGATACGAAGTCAGCCCGGCTGCTTTATCGAATCTTCCGCATAGGAACGCGCATTCTGCGCAGAGCAAGCTAACCTCGAAAACGAATTCATATTGACTCTGCCATTCCTTTGGATCGAGCAGGGTTGCTCCAATCGAAAGGTAATCGCAGGCGGCCGCGTAGGCTGTCTGCGTTTTTGCCTTTCTTCCAGCCAGAAAATTTAATTCGGCCACGCGCAGTTTCTCATTTGGGTCCAAAATGAGTGCCGCGCCACGATTGTATTGATTCACGATCTCAAAGATAGTCTCTATCAGGTCCTCCGGCGGAATGTCCGCGGTGAGCAACCTAGCGATCCGAAGATGCGCTTCGGCGCGCCGCTCCTCTGAAATCAGGGAATAGGCCGCCTCCTGTACCCGGTCGTGGACAAACCGATAGGAATCCTCCAAACGCACGATGAACTCTAGACGCACAGCCTCCCGCAGATCTGAGTGGAGCTCTTCCTCCGATTTTCCGTTAACGATCGAAAGCGTGGTAATTTCAGAGCTGTTTCCAAAGCAAGCGAGCTGCTGCAATGCCTTCTGAGTTTGGGGTGGCAGGCGGCTCAACTTTCCAACCATGAGGTCCACCGCGTTATCGGTGTAACCCTTGTCGTGAATCCGATTTGGGTCCCAAGACCATCTCCTGTCGCCATGATCAAAGGTGAGTAAAGCTTCCTCGGTAAGCGCAGAAATAAACTGAATGGCGAAAAATGGATTACCAGCAGTCTTTTCGTGGACCACTTGCGCCAGCGAAGAGGCTCGCTCCAGTTCGCAATGAAGAGCATCCGCAATTAACTGTCTCAGATCCCCACGGGTCAAGGGCGCAAGGATGACCTCTTCCACGATAGCTCCCGTTTGGCGGATTGCTTCGAGCTTGCGCATCAGCGGATGGCCGGCACTAACTTCGTTGTCTCGGTAAGCACCGATCAACATCAAGTGGCGCACATCCGGCTGGCTTAGCAGATCTTCGAGCAAATCGAGTGTTGCCGCGTCGAGCCATTGCAAATCGTCAAGGAACAGGGCAAGCGGGTGTTCACGTCGTGCGAATACGCCGATAAATCTCCGAAACACCAGTTGGAAGCGAGCTTTCGCGTCCTGCGGCGGAAGTTCGGGAACTGCTGGCTGTTCTCCTATGATCAGCTCCAATTCGGGAACCAGGTCAACCATAAGGAGTCCGTTCGCGCCTAACGCCTCAAGAAGGGCGTCGCGCCAGTTGTGCAACTCGGCTTCACTCTTGCCAAGCAGCGGGCGGACCAAGCTCTGAAAGGCTTGCGCTAAAATCGAATAAGGGATGTCACGCTTGTATTGGTCGAACTTGCCCGAGGCAAAAAGGCCGCGGGACGGAACAAGCGCCTTGTGGAGCTCATTGACAACCGAGGACTTGCCGATACCGGAATAGCCGGAAACCAGCACCAGCTCCGGTGTGCCGCTAGCTACGACGCGGTCGAAAGAGGCAAGCAAAGTGTCGATCTCGCGTCCACGTCCATACAATTTCTCTGGAATCAATAGCCGGTCTGGCGTGTCGTGTTCGCCAAGCGGGAAGTTGTCGATGCGGCGCTGAGTTTCCCATTGAGCAAGGCAGCGCCGAAGATCACTCTCGGCACCCGCCGCTGTCTGGTAGCGTTCCTCAGCAGTCTTGGCGAGCAGCTTCATTATGATGGCACACACAGAGGCCGGCAAATTCTTCGCTCTCTCTCCAGGCGGGATCGGTTGCCTCGCGATATGGCAGTGGACCCACTCAAGGGGGTCGGAGGCCGAGAAAGGCAGCGCGCCGGTGAGCATTTCGTAGAGCGTTACGCCCAAGGAATAAAGATCGCTCCTGGAATCGATCGAGCGGTTCATGCGACCGGTCTGTTCGGGCGACATATACGGGAGAGTCCCCGCTATTGTCTCGGGACGTTCGGGAGTCTGGCGCTGGCGAGGTAGATCGGACGCAATACCAAAGCCGGTAAGCCAAACCCTGCTGGATGCCGTATCCACAATGACGTTGGCGGGTTTGATGTCCCGGTGGATGATCCCGCGTTCGTGGAGCCTTCCCAGCGCGTTCGCTAGATTGATGCTGATACGCAGAAATTCGGTCAGGTCCAAGGCTTGCCCAAGAAGCCGATCGAGGGGCTTGCCACCACGGTCCTCGAGGATAAGCGCTGTCTGCTCTCCCTCGCGGATGAGCGCAAGCGGCCGAACTGCAAAAGCCGAGTCAAGCTCAGCCCTTAAGGAGTACTCGCGCCCGAGGCGTTTTAAGGTTTCTGGGGAAGGCCGCTTTGACCGAGGCGCGACAACAAGAATTTGACAGGGAGAAGTCTCCCTCCGGCCACGGGAGAGGACGATTTCCGCATCCCTCCGCAGCGACTCCAACCTGTATGTCGCAAGCTCCACCATCGCAAATGCGTTGGAAATATTTCACAACTTTGTCCACCGCCGCCATTCCGAGCCTCCTTGCATTTTGCCATGTCTTACAAAAAAAACTATAGCCCAGCTCCATTTTTGCCCTAAGGGACAATAACAGGGACCACTCGAATTGGTAGATTTTTCGTTAGATATAGAAATTTGGACTTTGTCTAGCATCAGTCGCCGCTTGGGCCAAGGGCATGGTGTCCAGTTATTTCGCTTTCTAAACCAAGTGCCCCCCCGCGATCACGTTTCGGCGTGTCCGTTCGGCTAGCGACAAAGCATAGCCGCTGAGCCAGGAAGGCTCGCACCTATCCTGGTTGCGCCGGTTTTGTTGCGGCGTTGATGGCAGCCAGGAGCGCCTGCCCATCCAACGGTTTCTGGAAAAACGCAGCTACGCCGCGTTCTGTCATGCGATCCCGATCCTTAGGTGCGTCGCGCCCGGTTATTACGACAATCGGAATCCGAAACCCGGCATGCGCTAGTTGGGATTCAACCTCAAAGCCGTCTGTTTCCGGCATATGCAGGTCAAGGACGACACAGTCCGGCGTATGGCTTCTTAGAGATTCTAAAAACTCTGTTCCGGAACCAAATGTTTCTACTTTCAAACCGACTACACGCAGCAGCCGCGAGAGCGCTTTGCGTATGGGTTCTTCATCGTCCACGACCGCGATCAGCGGCCCGTCTTTACACATTTGGCCACCGTAGCGGGCCCCACCAGGTAAATCAATTGGACCTTAGGCTAACTGCGATTGATTCCAAGACTCGACGTTATTACCCGCGGTTTGGACCCAGACTAAGAGCGGCCCGTATCGGTTTGCGCAAAGACCCTCTCGCTACAGCGGTTAAATTCCGGCCCGCTGCGCCATCCTTACTAGTTCGGCCAGCGACGCAGCCTTAACCTTTTCCATTACCCGGGCACGGTGCACTTTGACAGTCTTCTCGACAGTTCCGAGATCGGCTGCGATTTGTTTGTTAAGCTTGCCAGAGACGACATGGCGCAGCACCTCGTACTCCCTGGGCGTTAGCGTTGCCAGTCGCCGCCGGATTTCCTTTAGCTCCGCGTCGGCTCGGCGAGCGACTCGTTCCTTTTCGATTCCACTTCGAACCGCTTCGATCAGGTCTGCGGCGTCTACGGGTTTGGCCAGAAAATCCACGGCGCCACGTTTCATTGCTTTGACACCCGACGGCAGGTCGCCTCGGCCGGTGAGGAAGATAATTGGTAACAGGCTGCCCTTAACGGCCAGCGCCTCTTGCAGCTCGAGGCCGTTCAGACCTGGCATGGCCAGATCGAGTACCAGGCAACCCGGTGCGCTCGGATCGTAGCTTTCAAGAAACGCCTGCGCAGAATCGAACACGGCCACATTCAATCCGGCAGCACGCAAAAGGTGCGAGAGGGATTGCCGCACAGAGAGTTCATCGTCCACCACAAAAACGGTTGCTGCCGAGCTGCTCATTTGGTGCTTTGCGAAATCGCAGGCAGGGTGAACTGGAGGGTCGCCCCACCTCCAGGGTTGTTGATCGCATATAGCTCACCGCCGTGAGCGGAGATGATCGAGCGACAGACAGACAGCCCTAACCCGGTGCCGATTTCCTTTGTCGTGAAAAATGGGTCGAAAATACGGTCGATTTTTTCGGGCGGAATGCCGCAGCCTTGGTCGGTTACAGATACCCGCACAAAAATGCTGCCGGCTAACTCGGTCCGTATGAGAAGCCTGCGATTGGTTAGTTCAACCTCTGCCATGGCATCGCAGGCGTTAATCACAAGATTGAGCAGCACCTGTTGGAGTTGTACTTCGTCACCGTCGACCCAAGGCGGATCTAGCGCGAGTTCGACCTGGACGGCCACATGCTGATTGATCAAGTCGCTGCGTATGAGCTCTAGGACGTTATCTACGACTTGATTCATATCTAAGGGCACACGATGTATCTCGCCCTTCTTCAACAGCACCCGCAAACGGCGAATAATCTCGCCGGCTCGTTTGCTCTCCTGCACGATTTCTAAAAGGATTTGCGGCAGTTCGTCGGGATCAGCGGCGCCCTGCGCCAGTAAAAGCTGAGCGGCTTGCGCGTTGCTGAGGATGGCGGTGAGAGGCTGGTTCAGTTCATGCGCAAGCGAGACGGAGAGCTCACCGAGAAGGGCCACGCGCGACAGATGGGCTAACTCGTTACGCTGCCGCGCGGATTCCAATTCATGCTGTCTCCGCTCCGTAA